>Ga0070765_100002471_pt1 | contig 11598 bp, 12 predicted proteins | sample HubBroMetageWFT5_FD_71516 | JGI IMG/M metagenome (GOLD analysis project Ga0070765, IMG submission 71516) | Warmed and freeze-thawed soil microbial communities from the Hubbard Brook experimental Forest, New Hampshire - Hubbard Brook CCASE Soil... | ecosystem: Environmental > Terrestrial > Soil... | reverse complement strand
CCCGGTGAGCGTTATTTTTGCGAGGCCGCTCTGCAGTTCGATAGGAGTGGATCCGATCACCAGGAACCCGAAATAGATATTGCCGCCTGCATCGGCGGTGATAGGCGTATTGATTTGGATATTCTCATTGTAAATGCGAGGATCTTCGTTGAAATTCTGCACGCCATAAAATACCAGACGCGTGACTTTGCCGTTCGCTTGATCGGGGCTCTCTCGAACTAAAACCGTTCCGCCCCCATCGGGTATGAAGAGCTTGTTACCATGAAGCACGGGGCTGAAGCTTGGCGTGAATACCGCAGAAGGCGCCTGATAGCTGGTATCCTGAGTCCAAATCAATGAACCATCCGAGCCCTTATGCGCCTCCACGCGAAAGCTATTTTTACCGGTCTTTACTGGAACGATGACTGTGTTTGCCGGAGTGACCAGCGGAGATCCATAGTGAATGAGGATCGCACCGGAGGTGATTTCGGGGTGCAAGTCGACGGGTGTGCTCCAGTGCGTAGTATTTAGAGGCTGTGCTGCAACGGACGACACGGCGCTGTGCTGAACGTCATGAGCATGCGAAGGCCAACCCTTAACTTCCGTGGAACTCGACCCCGCAGTGCTCCGGGAGTCCTGTTGCGCGACTGCCGGAGGAGTATAAGCAGCCGACAGTCCCATAATTGCTAGAATAATTATTCGCCTTGACGTCGACTGGGCAATGAATGACATAAATTCCCCCTGAACCTGCTCCAAAACTTGTTGAGCGGCGAGCCCTAACAATCAGTGCGTTATCGAGGCGCGAGAATAAATGGTCCGTCGCGTTGCAATTGTCAAATTCTTGTCTCCAATGTGTAAAATTCTCCGCTGAATCGATCCTCAAGCCGGACCGAGCTCAACCATTTTGAGTGTTCTGCACAGGTTCACAAAGTAACTCGCAAAGAGTTAGTTTTATCGGCAGAAATGCCGAACTGCGATTTAGTTACAATTTCTTTAGGAGCTGAGCGGCAGTCTTCAGAGATTGGCGGTTTTTAAAAAAATCTTTCCAGGGATCGGAGCCTTTGAATCGTTTTCCGTAATTGCCAAGATTGAAATCTGCAGGGTTGAGCGAAGGTTTCAGTTCCGGCCATTCCAGGGGCGTCGAAAATGGCGCCTTGGGCCGCCTTCGAACGGAATAGGGCGCAACCACGGTCTGTCCGAACCCGTTTCGAAATGGATCGAGATACACGCGCTGGCCGCGGGCTGCAATGGAATGTTCGACGGTCAGATCTTTTGGATGCGCCGCAGCAACCCTGGCCACAACTGCCTGCGCAAAAGACAAAACCTCATCTGCATGCGGGCCTAATCGGATCGGAATAAATATGTGTACGCCGCGGCTTCCCGAAGTCTTGGCGTACGAAGTCAGTTTCAGAGCGTCCAGGGCCTCTTTCATTACGATTGCGGCTTGCGCTGAATCGGAAAATTTTCCCGACTGGGGATCCAGATCAAAGCAAACCCAGTCGGGCTTGCGTCCGGCGCTCGCGCGCGTTCCCGCCACATGAACTGCAATGCAACCAAGATTAACCAGCGCTAGCTGAGTGGCAAGCGAGCCTCCCACCACATAGTTGGTGGACTCGGTGGACTTTCCGACGTGCTTGATACGCTTCGATGGTGTACCGGCGGGCATACCTCTGGGCATTTCCTTTTGGTAAAAACACGAACCGAGCATTCCGTCGGGGCAGCGTTCCATCGAAAGGATGCGGTCGTCGACATACGGCTCGAGCTTGGAGAAAATTTCCTGGTAATACCGTGCGAGGTCGCCTTTGGTATACCCATCGTCGGGCCAAAAAACCTTATCCGCATGTGAAATATTTACTGGAAACTCTGAGGCGGGCGTTTTCGCAGGCGTTGCACGTTTCATTGAGAACTCCCGGGCAGAGAAACGTCCTGCGCGCTTTTATCGTCACGAAGACCAAGAAAAACGGGCTGGCGCAGTTTGTTATCTTCCGTCAATTCCTGATAGGCGATTTGTGCCACAAGTTTAGGCGACAAATAGATGACATCCTTTGCGCGCGGCGGGTCAACTAAGCCCGGCTGTTTGCGAATAAGCGGCCGAAACTTCCGGTAAAGTGAACTCAGAGACTCCTGGTTAAATCCCGTGCCCACTTTGCCGACGAAGCGAAGCTTTCCTTGATCATAGGCACCGAGAAGGAGGGCTCCGAAATGTTCGCGTGAGCCCTCAGGCTTCGTAAATCCCACGATCACGAACTCATCTTCCCGGTGCACCTTAACCTTTAGCCACTTGTTGGAACGCCCTTCCACGTAGGGCGAAGCCAAATCTTTGGCCAGCAATCCTTCTAGACCTTTTCGTTTTGCAACGCGATAAGCTTGAAGACCATCGGCAGCGAGTATGCCGGACGGAATCAAAACGTCGGATGAATCGGCGGCGATTGCCGCTTCCATTGTTGGACGTCGCGACGAAAGAGGCTCGCGCATGAATGACTTTCCATTTTGGTAAAGGCAGTCGAACACTGCGTAAACGAACGCGGATTTTCCCTGCTGCAGAAGTTGGAACCGCGAAACACCTTTGCGATCGAACACAACCACTTCGCCATCCAGCAAGAGTGCGCGAGAAGGAAGTTTTTGGATTGCTGCTGCAACGGACGAAAACGTCTCGGTGCGATCGATTGAATTTCTGGAAAGGAGCTGCACTTTGCCGCCTTCCTTATAGGCCACGATCCGATAACCGTCGTACTTTTCCTCGTATATCCAACCTTCGCGATTGAACGGCTCGCGCACCAACGTAGCCAGCATCGGGCGAATTCGAAATGGGATTTCGTCTTTCAAATCGTCTTCGATCGCGCGGCTGTGCTCTTACCTTGCGCGCTTTCGGGTTTTGCCGCCTGTCGCAGCGCGTTTTGGTCGAGCGGATCGTTTGGGCGCGGTGCTTTTATTCGACGGATCGCCGGTAGCAGCTTTCACCACATCTCCTCCACCCTCGCTTGCGATGACCGCTAGCAAACGTTTGCTGAGCACGGAGCGCGCGTCTTCGGTGACATCTCGTGTGGAGGCAAATTGATCGCGATGCTTTATCAGGAGCCAGGATTTATCGGAGCTGCGTCCATAGCCACGCGTTCGCACCAGCACCCAAGAGCCTTTTAGTTTTCTTCCGTGCAGGGTGAGCTTCAAATCTCCCTTTTGCAACGCGGCATCCACGTCTTCCACTTCGGGCTCCCACGTACCTTTGTCCCACAGCATTACGGTGCCGCCGCCGTACTCACCCTCCGGTATCACACCTTCGAAGTTCGCGTAGTCGATCGGATGATCTTCCACCTGCATCGCGAGACGCTTTACGGAAGGATCAAGCGAGGGCCCTTTGGGGACGGCCCACGAAAGGAGCGTCCCATGCCATTCAAGACGGAAATCGTAATGAAGATTCGTGGCGCGATGTTTTTGAATTACGTAAATAAGATCGGAGTCCTTATCTTTGCGGTCTGAAGCCTTCCCGGACGGCTCGGGGGTGACGCCAAAGTGACGCTTCTTCTGATATTCCTTTAAGGTCATCGCGTTCCTTCCTCCATCACAGACTTGCACACAAGTATAAAACGCCAGACGTTTCCTGCAACCTCGCTCGGCTCATTTATTTGATGTCTTAAGTCAAATGCGCGGCACATTTCGGCGTGCTGAATGCCAAGGATGCGCGCCATACATTCCTTTCATCCAGGCTTTACTACATTCACAGATGCCGCCGCCAATCAGTGCGTGAACCCCGGGTTTCCTGCGAACGCACAGGGACACGATGTCTTCTGAACCAAAGAAGAAGAGGATGTAATGTAGCCGTTACTCAGCCAGCAAAAGAGGAACTGTTTACTTTTTCTCCGAGATGTCGACAGAGGCGCGCGTCGTCTCCCAATCCAAGTTTATGGTGCATCCGGACGCGGACTTATCGAAGGAGATGGCGAAATTTTCCACGTTCGACGGCAGCTTGGATACTTTCATATCCATGCGCGCCAAGTCGTCACCTTCACCGGGGTAAGGAATGCCCCACAACGGGCCACCTTTGGCATTTTTCGTTTTCTTGCTGATGATCAGCGTCCATTTATTTTCGTTTGGAATTGTGAAAATGGTGTAGGCGCCCGCCGGAACGGTCTTGCCGCCGGCTACTACATCTGTGTCAGTAACGAAAGTGGTGGCCTCGTTCGCCCCTGCACGCCACACTTCGCCGTAAGGGACCAGACCGCCATAAATCTTTCGGCCCTTGGCGCGCGGACTTGAGTAATCCACGTTCACGGACTTGCCATCGGGGAACGAACAAGTTGCCTTCGCGGAGGGGCTGGGACGTGGGCCCTTTTCCTGCGCGAAACTTGGAAGAGCAAACACAACTACTGCCAAAAAAATAGCCGCGAGAGATGTTAACCTTCTCAACATAAAGCCTCCTGAGACTTTTGAGTGAATATGCATTTCTCGTACTAATAATTCGCACGAAGTATATCCCATTGCGAAGATGATAGCCCATTTGACATCGTGATTCAGGGCCGTCTGCGTGGTCCAACTTGACCTTTCAGACTCGGACGGCCAGTATTGACAATTGTTTCGAGGCGCGAATCGATGCCGGAAGGTAAAGGACTGCTGATCGTTTACACAGGGCCGGGCAAAGGCAAGACTACCTGCGCCTTGGGCACGGCCTTTCGCGCGGTGGGACAGGGCCTGCGCGTTCTAATGGTGCAGTTCATCAAAGGCTCCTGGCATTATGGCGAGCTGGATGCGGCCAAGATGCTCGGCGACGATAAATTTGAAATTAAACCAATGGGCCGTGGTTTTGTGAAGCTTGGCGGCGCAGAAACCGATCCGGAAGATGTGCGGCTTTGCGAGCAGGCTTGGGAGTATGGACGCGAGCAAATTTATAGCGAAAAATACGACTTAGTGGTGCTCGACGAAATCAATTACGTGATCAGTTATAAAATGCTCGACCCGGAACGCGTAGTAGAATCATTGGTAGCCCGTCCAGAGCGGATTCATGTGATCTGCACGGGACGCAATGCGCATCCTACACTAGTGGAAGCAGCCGATCTGGTGACGGAGATGCGCGAAGTGAAACATCCCTACACGAAAGGCATACTGGCGCAGCGAGGAATCGATTACTAGCCATGGCTTGGTTCAAGCGGGAAAAAAAGCCGATTGAGAATCCCACTCCGGTGGAAGAACGGCGCGTCCGCACCGAAGGCATGTGGACGAAGTGCGGCTCGTGCCGCGCCATCATATGGAAGAAAGATCTCGCGGCTAACTGGGAAGTCTGCCCAAAGTGCGAATACCATTTCCGTTTAGGCGCGCGCAGGCGCTTGGAACTTCTTCTGGACGGCGAGACTTACACCGAGCTGGATACTGAGCTTGCGTCCAACGACCCCCTTCATTTTACGGACACAAAACCTTACGCCCAGCGCCTGAGAGACGCACAGCACAAACTCGGAATGAAAGACGCAATCCTGACGGCCGAGGGGCATTTGAACGGCCGGCCGGTGATTTGTTGTTCGATGGAATTCGGATTTATCGGTGGCTCGATGGGCGCGGTGGTCGGCGAAAAAGTGGCGCGCGCGATCGAACGAGCGCTGGAGCGAAAAATTCCGTTGATTATTGTGTCTTGTTCGGGCGGCGCGCGCATGATGGAGGGCGTGGTTAGCTTAATGCAGTTGGCAAAAGTTTCCGCAGGTTTGGCGCGCTTTGATGAAGCAGGCTTGCCTTTCATTTCCATTCTTACGGATCCCACCACGGGCGGCGTGACGGCAAGCTACGCCATGTTGGGCGATTTAAATATTGCCGAGCCTGGAGCGCTGATCGGCTTTGCCGGCCCGCGTGTGATCGAGCAGACCATCCGCCAGAAATTGCCGGAGGGCTTTCAAACTGCCGAATTTTTGCTGGAGCACGGATTTCTTGACGCCGTGGTTCCGCGCAAGGAATTGAAGCCATACATCACGCAGGCGCTCAATTTTTTCCTCGCTTAGCCCAGCGGCAAATATGAACTACGAAGAATCCGTTCGCGCCCTCTTTTCACTGGGCAGGGAGCTTGCTGCCCCGCGCCAGCCCGCACGGATTCCCTCCGGAACGGCTGTACTAACTTCAGGCGTCCTTGCGGTGCAGAAATTCGGGCTGGAAAATATCAAGATACTCGCGGAGGCTCTGGGCTCCCCTCATCTGGCAGTGCCGTGCGCGCATATCGCCGGAACGAACGGCAAAGGCTCTACAGCGGCGATGCTCGAGTCGATTCTTCGCGCGGCCGGCCTGCGCACGGGCCTCTATACCTCTCCGCATCTGGAAATGATCAACGAACGCATCCGCATCAATGGTAAAAATATCTCCGACGAAGTTTTTGCAAGTATATGGAGTCGCGCGAGCGCCGCGATTGAATCTTTGATGGCTTCCGGAAAGCTTGCGGCACATCCCACGTTTTTTGAATGCGTCACGGCGATGGCCTTTGTTGCTTTCGCGGACCTCAAGCTTGATTTCGCGATTTATGAAACCGGGATGGGCGGGCGCTTTGATGCCACAAATATCGTGGCGCCGGAAGTCGCCATCATCACACCTATCGATTATGACCACGAAAACTATTTGGGACATTCCATCGAAGAAATCGCGGGGGAAAAAGCGGGAATCATCAAAGCGCGCACGTCAGTCGTGAGCTCAGTTGACCGTCCTGAGGCCCGTGCAGTGATCGCCAAGCGCTGCGCGGAGGTGAACGCTCCGGTCGTGGAAGTGTCGGCGGCCTGGCAAGTCCAAGACTTAAAGGTGTCGAACGGTCTCTACAGCGCAGAAGCTACGTTTAGCCAAACCGCCCACAAGATCAGCCTCGCTCCAGCGTTACCAGGGCGTTTCCAGATTCAAAACGCGCTCGCGGCTGCTACCGCAGGCATCCTTCTGGCCGGGCAACGATTCAAAGTAAACGACGAAGCCATTGCGCGCGGAATCGCCACGGTACATTGGCCGGGCCGTCTGGAGCGAATTGCCGAGCGGCCGGATATTTATGTGGATGGCACGCACAACCCCTCTGGCGCGCGGGAGCTTCTAAGTTTTTGGAAAGAGAATTTCGCCGGACGCCGCATATTTCTGGTCTACGGCGCAATGCGGGATAAGGCGGTTGACGAAATTGCCAGCCTGCTTTTCTCTCGCGCTGAAACTGTGATCTTTACCTCACCTCGCCAGTCACGAGCAATCTCCGCTCCGCTGCTTTCGGAAATCGCCAGCCATTTTGCGAAGCAGGCATATACCGTTTCCGACCCCGCCCAGGCAATCGAGCGCGCAATCGAACTTGCCGGCCCAGAAGACGCGATATTTGTTACAGGTTCGTTATATCTGGTTGGGGATGTTCTTAGCCTGCGGCTGACGAGGAACCCAAAAAAGACAATTGCCGAACCGCTCTCCAGCCCCTGACGCCTTCCGCTTTTCGTATCGCGGGCTTCAGATTTGCATAAATCTACGCGAAACTGCATGGGCCCCACGGACGTCAAAGACACTGTTGCGAAAGCGAAAATGGATTTTTGTCCCATACTCGTACAGTGTTTTCCCCAAGTCGAACGCCAAATAAACGCGCTTAGTAATAATTCGCATTCGTGCCGGAACAATTAACGGTTTTTCTGCGTTTATTCACTTGCAGGTGGCAGTAAAAGTGCAACTTGCTGCGTCTAAGGAGGTAACGCGGGAGGTGTCTATGATCAGCGGCATGCGGCGGCAACAACTGGAATCATTCGGACGCGCTCCAGCGTTACTGTCTGTAGCATTGCGGCAGTTTCCCAAGAAGATGTGGCTCTACAAGCCTTCGGCTGACCGTTGGAGCATTCACGAAATTATTCTGCACCTCGCCGACAGCGAGGCAAGCGCCTATGTCCGCTGCCGTCGTTTCATCGCTGAGCCCGGAAGCCCTGTGTTGAAATTCGACGGAGCGCGGTGGGCTGGCACGCTGGGGTATTTCCACCAGAGCACTCGCGAGGCCTTAGAGATCATCCGCCGGTTGCGCAGGATGACTTACCAATTGCTCGTCAGCCTGCCCGAGCCGGTTTGGGAGAACAGCGTGGAGCATCCCGCGCAAGGACGTATAACCCTAGGGGAGTGGATCGAGATACAGGAACGCCACATCCCGCATCACATCGAACAGATGAAACAGAATTACGATAAGTGGCTGGAGTCGAATCCGCCGAGAAAGCCTGCCACGCCTTCCCGCCGTTCGCAATCGCCGCTGCCCATGATGCGAATGACGGTGAACACGTACTAACCTTTGGGGTGCTTGCCTCTCGGTTATCCTGAACGGCACTTTAGTTTCTCTGTGGACCTTCCCTCGAATGGTTTTGCTCTCGGTTGCCGGACTGCACGGTCGATGGTAGGATGTGCTCTCTATGGCCTCCCAGCCCAGCCAAAAACCGCGCGTTGGCATCCCGTATCGCACACGAAAAGAAGAGCTTAGCGGAGAACGCAGCAAATACAACTGGTACGGGGAAGCGGTGCGGCTGGCGGGCGGTGAGCCGGTTGAAATCCCGCTAAAACTGCCTGCCGATGAGTTGCGGGACTTGGCAAACACTCTGGATGCGTTTGTGCTTCCAGGTAGCCCCGCCGACGTCGCGCCCGAGCGTTACCACGTTGCACGCCGTTCGGAATGTGCGGATAGCGATCCCGACCGCGAGAGAACAGATTCGGCGTTGCTCGAAAATGCGTTCGCGGAAAGCAAGCCGGTCTTGGCGATTTGTTTCGGCGTGCAAAGTTTGAACGTCTTCCTTTCCGGCTCGCTCATCCAGGACATCCCGACCGAGGTCCGCACCGACATCCAGCACAAATGGGAGCGCGAACAAGGTGCGCCGGAGCCATTTCACCTTATAAAGATCGAACCTGGATCGCGTCTGGCACAACTCGCCGGAAAAAATGAAGCTCGTGTGAACAGTTCGCACCACCAGTCGCTGCTAAAACCCGGCCGCGACATTCGCGTCACCGCACATGCTCCAGACGGGGTGATTGAAGCTGTCGAATGGACCGGAGACGCGAACTGGATCACGGGCGTGCAGTGGCATCCGGAGCGCATGATCAAGGACGATTTGCTGGCCCAAGCTTTATTTCGCGAGCTGGTGGAAGTGGCGCGTAAAGCGCCGGTGCATTCCTAAAGCACTAGATTCGACATTCCCAGAATCGCAAATTCGATTCGATTTTTTAGCAACATCGACTGTCGAAGCATCTAACTGACTTCTCGGGGGACGAATGATCTCACTTGCTGGAAAAGCCGCACTCATAACCGGGGGTTCGCGCGGCATTGGAGCCGCAACGGTGAAGCTCTTCGCACAGGCGGGTGCGGACGTAGTCTTCAACTATCACCGAAATCGCGAAGCTGCCGAGCAAGTAGAACAGGAAACGCGCAAGCACAGCACGCGTGTGGAGTCGCTGAAGGCTGATTTGGGGAAAATGGTGGACGCAAAAAAACTGGTCGATTTCACGCGCGAACGCCTCGGCCGCCTGGATATCCTTGTGGCCAACGCAGGCATCTGGAATGAGCAGGACACGCCCATCGAAAAGCTTACCGAGCGCGAATGGGATGAAATGATGCGGATAAACCTGAAAAGCGTTTACTCCGTGATTCATTACAGCGTGCCGCACATGATCGCGCAAAAAGGCGGGCGTATCGTGGCAATCAGTTCGACGGCGGGTCAGCGCGGCGAAGCTTTCCACTCGCACTACGGCGCGAGCAAGGGCGCCATTATCAGTTTTGTAAAGGGACTGGCCTCAGAGCTTGCTGGGCATAATATCCTGGTGAACTGCGTCGCCCCCGGTTGGGTGGACACCGATATGTCGGCATCGGTGCTGCGAAAAAAGGCGCTGATCAAGGCGGCCGTGGCGCCCATTGCTTTAAAGCGGCCCGCGACCGCGGAAGAAATTGCAGGCCCCATTCTTTTTGCCGCCTCCGACCTGGCAACCTTCATCACCGGAGAAGTAATCAACGTTAATGGAGGTTCGGTCCTTTGCGGATAACCGCTCGCTGCTTGGCGGCAGCTATCTTGACAATTTCGTCGCTTTGTATTGCCCCCGGATTGCTCGCCCAAGACTCCGAAGTGATGATGCCGGCGCAAAGTTCGGCGAAAGCGAAAGAGATTTTGCAACAGGCTATTCAAGCATTGGGTGGCGACGCGTATTTGAACGTTCACGACCTCACTTGCACCGGACGCCTGAGCCAGTTCGGGCACTCTGGCGAACTCAACGGATTCGAGCACTTCGTTGACTACACCATCCCCATTCCTCCTATCAAGGATCGCATCGAAAATCTACCGAAGCGGAACATCATTGAAGTGAAAAATGGGGACAAGGGTTGGGACCTGGATCGCGGCGGAGTCAGCGACGCCCGCACAAGTGATCTGATGCAGTACCAGGAAGACCTGAAAAAAGATATCGACAATATTTTGCGCCATCGAATTCATGAGAAAGACATGATTTTTCGCTACGGCGGCCCCGATGTAGTGGATCTGAAGGAAGCAGATTGGGTGGAGCTAGTGGACAGCGACAACCGCACCATCCGTATCGCCATTGCGAAATCGTCGCACCTGCCGATTCGTAAAGTGGTGGATACGCGCGACGCGAACACACGGATGCGCGCCGAAGAAATTGAATACTACTCGAACTATCATCCCTTCTCCGGGATTGAAACCCCGTTTCAAATCACACGCGATCGTAACGGAATCAAAATCTACCAAGTCTTCTTCGATAAGTGCGATTACAACACCAGTATTCCCGAATCGCTCTTCACTAAAGAATCCCTCGACGAGCGCTGGGACAAAGTAGGCAAGAAAACAAAAGACAAGAAGTCGAAATCCAAAGACGCAGAAAATTAAATCAGTTTCCTTATTCCTTCCACCGCCGGAAAGCTGTGAGAGCGTGTCACTCCAGGCTCTGGACTACAGATGCGTATACTCTGCACCGGCAATTGATGGCCGCCATAACGCATGAGCCCGTCACATCACAGCAATTTGCCCTGATTGAGCGTTTCCGTGCCGCGCGATGTATAATCACCGGATGCCCGTAAAGAGAAATAGTGAACCGATGCACGGCACCACAGTGCTGTGCGTGCGGAAAGACAATAAGGTGGTTCTTACCGCCGACGGCCAAGTGACGCTCGGCGAAGGTGTGATCAAGCACAACGCCAAGAAGACGCGTCGTCTTTATAATGACAAGATCATCGCGGGCTTTGCCGGAAGCACCGCGGATGCGCTCTCCCTTTTCTCGCGGTTTGAGAATAAACTGCAGGAATTTCATGGCAACCTGCCTCGTGCCGCGGTGGAGCTATCCAAGGACTGGCGCACCGACCGTTCTTTGCGGCACCTGGAAGCGCTGTTGCTCGTCGCAGATGTAAAATCAACTTTTCTGCTTTCCGGGAGCGGAGACGTGATCGAGCCCGACAACGGGATCTGCGCCATCGGCTCTGGCGGCCCTTACGCGCTGGCTGCGGCGCGCGCCCTTTCGAAGTTTACAAAGCTGGGAGCGAAAGACATTTCGCAGGAAGCCATGCGCATCGCCAGTGAAATTTGTATTTTCACTAACGCGAATTTCAGCATCGAAGAACTATGACCGGAAAGTCGGAGAAAGACATGGTGATCTACTTGGCAGGTGAATCGCAAGCAGCCG
>Ga0070765_100002469_pt1 | contig 11599 bp, 5 predicted proteins | sample HubBroMetageWFT5_FD_71516 | JGI IMG/M metagenome (GOLD analysis project Ga0070765, IMG submission 71516) | Warmed and freeze-thawed soil microbial communities from the Hubbard Brook experimental Forest, New Hampshire - Hubbard Brook CCASE Soil... | ecosystem: Environmental > Terrestrial > Soil... | reverse complement strand
CCCAGCCATCTGCCGCACAATACGCACATTATTCAACTCGCGCCCCAACTCGCCCGAAGCCTTGTTCACAAAATATCCGCTGGAAACCGGCGCAAGTGGCGCCAGCCGCGCCCGAAACGCAGCCTGCCGCTGCCACGCCCGCCAAGGACGGCTCGCAATCGCCACATGCCCCACGTCACGCCAACCGATCCCAGCGCGCTCCAGGCAATAACGAATCGCCTCGCGCGGAATTCCTTCTATCGCCCGCGAACGCGCCAGTTTGCTCTCTTCCATCGCCGCCACAATCCCGGAATCACCCAGCAGCGCCGCCGCCGAATCGTGCCCCATCGCGGAAATTCCCAGAATGTACACGCTAGAAGCCTTCACGCAAACGATTGGCAGAATGATCAGGATCGCAAGGAACAACGCGAGGAAGGAGTCGTAACAAAAATTTCACGCAGACTGCCAACGCCGCCACAAATCCCTACACACGCGACCGGCGCAAACCGCGCAACGATCGGCTATGCGTCAACAGTCCGCGCAGCCCCAGCAAAATCAACCGCGGCTGGCTCAAACAAACGCGCCACAATATTTTCCAAGCCTCGTCGCGCGAATATTCGCTCAACGATTGCTTCGCCGGATCGTTCAGCAAATCCACCAGCTTGCTGTAATCATCCTGCTGAAAATCATGCAGCGAACGCCGCAGCCACAAATGCAGATCCAGCTCGCGTCGCAATTTACGCAGCGCACCGCTCGACCCGCCATTCAAAATCGCCTCCGCCACGCCCAAAGCCCCGCGGAATCCGGTGACGATCCCGCCCACTGTCGTCACCTTCACCTGCGCCGCCGCATCGCCCACCAAATAAACCGACCCGTGCCCCACCTGTCGCCGCACCGGCACCCATCCCGTGTACACCGGAATGCGCGCGCCTTGAAATTCCACTGGCGTCAACCCGCGCTTCTCCAAAAAATTCTCCAGCAGTTTCCGCGTCTCCGGCCCCGTCTCGCCAATTAATCCCAACGCCCCGCGCGTCGGCGATTCCGGAATCAGCCAATAAAAATAAGGAGTATCCTGCGGCACGAACCACACTCGCGCCGTATCCGGCGCCATATCTTTCGGCAGCGGCACAATCGCCTGCACCAGCGGCGCAGTTTCCAGCGGAGACCATCCCGCCGCCCGCGCCACGCGACTTGCCGCTCCATCCCCGCCGATAATCGTGTCCGCGTGAATTTCCTCGCGGCTGCCGTCCGTGCAACGCTCCACTTCCAGCGCCAGCCCGCGCCCATTCGAATGCAGCGCATGAAACCGCCGCCCCAGTTCCAGCCCCACTCCCGCCCGCCGCGCTTCTTCCGCCAATCCTTGTATCAACGCGCGCCGCTCAATAATCAAATCCGGCTGCTTCAATTCAAATGTCGCCGACCGCCCATCCGTAAATAGTTCAAAGCGCCGAATCTCGTTGACGATGCATCCTTCCGCCGCCCGCCCCAGCAACGAGCGCATCCGGTTCGTCACAATCAATGTGCGCGATGCCGGCTCCAGCGTCTCGATCCGCTCGAACACGCGCACTCCCACGCCCTGCCGCGCCAGCACCGAAGCGGTCAGCAACCCCGCAGCCGATCCGCCCACCACCGCCACATTCTTCGCGGCGTTCTGCGCCAAATTCTGGGCGGAATTCTGTGCCGAATTCTGTGCCAAGCGTCGGGATGCGGTCCCGCTCAGCGCCTCGGTTTTGGGCGTGGAAGTATATTTCGTTTCGTGTGATTCGAGCGCCATCTTGTCTGTGTGCAGTCAGCCTTATGACCGAATAGAATTGCCAAATATATAAAAGCAAATAGTCTACGCCAACGCAGTCAAGCCGCCGGCGCGCACGCTACATCTGTCGCACAGCCTACGCAGCGTACAGACCGCGTTCCCGCCCACCGACCGGCCCTGAAGTATATCTCACCATCTAACCCGAGCCAAAGCACAACAGCCTCTGCAGCGTCCGACCTTCGCCTGCCTCGGCGAAACCTTCGTGCAGAATGCCCGAGCATCTACACGGAACACCTGATGTGCATTTCCCCGCGCCATTTGTACAGTACCAGCAGTACTTCACAGTGCGAATGGAGCGCACACACCCATGTCGGAAGTTCGTATCCTCATCGCAGACGACAGCCTAACCGTCAGAACCGGCCTCAAAATGCTCCTCGAGCTTCACCCTGAATGGACCGTCTGCGGCGAAGCCGAAGACGGCCGCGACGCCGTTAAAAAAGCCGCCGAGCTTCGGCCCGACGTGATCCTCCTCGACATCTCCATGCCCGCCATGGACGGCTTAACCGCCGCCGAACTAATCCGCCGCGACGCCCCCGAAGCCGAAATCCTGATCGTCACCCACTTCGAATCCCTCGATCTGGCCCGCTACGCCGCCCAAACCGGCGTCCGCGGCTACATCGCCAAATCCCGCATCGCCACCGATCTGGAAAAAGCCATAAAAGCCGCCGCCCAACACCAATCCCCCTAACCCCGCACGCGCATTCACTTATTGTGCATAACTTTGCAGATGGCGTTTCGAGCCTCCGAGCCGTGAGGTTGTACTCGGTCGCCTGCGCCCGCCCTTAAATTATGCCGTAACAAGGAATTACTTACTCAGCTCCATAGAAACTCACTTCGCCCCACAGAACGGCAGAGCGCGTGCTAGGTTTCAGCATAGACCGTGAACCCTTGCGTCGGCGCCAACCATGGAGGACACATGAGGCCACAAGCTCTTGCTGCGATTCTCTTCCTATTTCTCTCTACCGCTCTGACTGTTAGCGCCAATTCCGTCCAGACAAAACCAAAATCCAACTATGGCGACAGCCCTTTTCTGACCGACGTAGGTTCGTCGGAAACTTCAGGTGGAACAACCCTGCAGCTCGTTTGCCCGGTTAGCCTCGGTTGCCCGTCCGCAGGAGGGGAAGAGTTCCTCGAAGTATCGTTCCCCGCGACCGGCTTCACACCTGGCGCTCTGTTTGACATCAACGGAATCGACACCAGCCAAGAAGTTGATCTGGTCTGCGAGTTCAGCATGATTGGGGCCTGCGACAGCCCGCTTACTGCCACACAGCAAGAATGTGTGAATTCCATCGGCGGCAGCATAGTCAGTGCTTCCACGTATCAAGTCGCGATCGCGAATTGCTCCTTGGGCACCAATATGACCCTGCTCTTCGGCGTTTCCAGCGACTTCAGCTCCATCCCGGCATCTATGTCGGTTACGCCGGCAACCGCCACGGCTCCTGAACCCGCCGCTTGGATGTTGTTGGCCTTAGGCGTTGTCGCTCTGCTGTCCAAGCGGCGCGCAATCAACGGGACTTCGGTCGCTGGCTAACTTCCTGCTGTAGCAGCATGAACCTGCTGCAATCGCCAACCATTGGGGCTGCCCGCTCGATTAACGGGGCAGCCCTTTTTGTTTAGCCTGAGCCTCCGCCACAATCTGCAAGTACCCTTTCGCCCGTGCATCATTTTCCACCGCTTGTAGTTTCGCTCGTGCCGCTGCCGGATTGGATGTCGCTTCCACCTCGGCTTGGGCCAGCTCGATTTGCAACCGCCAGCCAGCTAGTTCCATCCGCTCGGCCTCCGCCGCGCTCGTTGCCAATTCCTTCACCGCTTCCGCCATCTTGCCCTCGCGCGCTTTCAGCCGCGCGTCGGTCACTTCCAATTCCAAATGTATCGTTCGGTCCCGCGGCGCAAGAGCCAAGCCGCGAGCCGTCTCCGTCCGTGCGTCAGCCAGCTTTCCCTCTTGCAGCAGCGCGCGAGCCAGCGTATTCCGCGCGTCCGCTTCATTGTCCAACAATTTCTCCGCCGCAAATTCCTCGGCCGCTTGCCTGGAAAGTGTCTCGGCCTGCGCCGCATGACCCTGTTCGAGCTCCAGACCCGCCAGTTCAGCGCGGCTGGACGCGATCGCCGACGGCGCATTCTGTTCGGTTGAAAGTTTGAGCGATTCTTCGTACCTCGCTCGGGCCTTGTCCATCTCGCCCTTCGCCATCAGCACATCGCCCAGCATATCCAATCCATTCGCGCGATCACTTTCCAAACCAGTTTCCTTCTGCAGATCGACCGACTGCTGAATATTGTTCTGTGCGTCGCTGAGATGTCCCCGCAGCAATTGGATATAACCCACGCTCCCCAGCGCCATCGCCATCTCGCGCTTATCGTTAATCTCCCGCGCAGTGTCCAGCGCCTGTTGATAGAGAACAGCGGCCCCGCTGAAATCGCCGTCGGCGTACAGGTCGCTCGCCAGATTGTGCTCCAGCTTGATCAGCCCTGCCTTGTCTCCGATCGTCCGCGCCACCCGCAGCGCCTCGTCGTAGTCTTCTCGCGCCTCCTTAGCGTTCCCCTGCGCGTCAACCAGGTCGGCCAGATTCTGCAGCGCCCCGATGATGTCCTTCTGTGAACCGATCTTCCGCGCGGTCGCTAGAATCTGCCGGCGCATGTCCAACGCTTCGCGCGTTTTTCCCTCCGCTTCCAAAATGTTTGCCAACCCCGTCATGCTTCGCGCTTTCATTTCCTCGTCAAACGGCGCGGCTAGCATTGATTGGTTGCACGCGTTTTCCGCGTTCTCCAGTTCGCCCATGTTGTACAGCGCGCTGCACAACTGCCAGTAAGCTTTCGCCTGCAGCAGTCGCGAACCCTGTCGCTTCGCCTGCTCCGCAGCAGCCGTCGCCGCATCCCGCTGCATCTTCACGTCAGACATAGACTGCGCCGCCAGCGCCCTCTCCAGCCCAATCCGCGGATCATCCTTCATCTGTGCCTGCTCGCCCAGCTTGGCCAGCGTGCCCAGCGCATCCTGTCCTTTGCCCGCGGAGGTCTGTGCATTGGCCAGGGCTAGCGCGTAGTCCGGCTCATCCGGATACAAGACCCACAAAGCCTGATAAATCGAAATGGCTTGATCCCACTCCGAATTCATCGCGTGATATTCCGCTTCGATCGCACGCTGATCTCGCGGCGCCAAACCGCCTGATCGTTCTACCGCCAGTTTCGCCTCCCCGCGCGCCTTCTCGTCGTACCCCAGCAATTCCCACGCTCGCGCCAACCCCACGTGTGGCAGCGCCAGATTCGGCTCCAGCGCGACAGCCCTCTCCAGCAATTCTCGCGCGCCCAACGCATCGAACACCCGCAGCTTCGCGACGCCCTCTGTGTAGTTTCGCAACGCCTCCGGATTCGACGGCAACGCCGCCTTCGCCTGCGATCCCGCCCCCGAAGACTGCGCCTCACCCTGCACGCCCAGCCGCCCCCGCAGGTCCGTCGCCACCTTCCTCAGCAGCTCCGGCAGATTCCCAATCGTGCCGTCCGCTCCCACCGAAGAAATGGCTTCCCCGGTGTTGGCATCCTGCAGGTGCACATCAATGTGAATCGAATCGCCCCCCGCGCTTCCCATCGCGACGTACGCTCCCGAAATCACATATTCCGAATGGAGAATCCGCCGGATTTTCAACAGCGCCGCCATGTTGTAAATCGGAACGCTCGCGATCCCCAAATCCATCTTCGCCGTCGAAACATCCTCGGGAGATATCGTCCGCACTGCATCGCTGGAACCCATTTCCGTGCTCAGCATTTCCGATAGCGCGTTCGACAGCCACTCCACATCCGGATGCCCCAGATTCTTGAAGCCCATCACCGCCACCGTAGGCCTGCTGTTGATGGGCATGTTCACGCGCCCGTTTTTATAATTTCGGTACAAATAAACGCCCGCCGCCACGACGAGTATCGTCCCCGCCACCGCTCCCAAAATCCTCAGGTTGCGTTTTCTTCGCCGCCCCACATCCAGCGGCGGCACAGCCGTAGCCCGCGGCCCTTTCCCGTCCCAATCCGCCTCCCACAACACCATCCGGTCCACGCCCTTCATCGCAAATTCGCCGCGCGAGTGGAATTTCACATCCGTCATCTGCCGCACCAGCTCATACGTCCGCGACGAAACCAGTATTTGCCGTTCCGTCGCCGTGCTAGCCACGCGCGCCGCCGTATCCACGTCCGTCCCGTGCCAGCTCCCCTCGAAAAATTCCGGGAATCCCGAGTGAACGCCGATGCGCAATCGCAACGGTCCCGCAGGCGTCTCGATTGGACTCTGCGCCAGCCTCTGTTGAATATCTGCAGCGCAGCGCACCGCTGCGGTCGGATCCTCAAATGTCAAAAAGAATGCGTCGCCCATGGTGCTCACTTCCCGTCCGCCATGCGCCGTGTAGCAAGCCCGCACCATCGCGAAGTGTGGCGTCTGCACCTGCGTCAAGTACGCATGATCGCGCTCGCGATTGTCCCGCCCCAACGAAGCATCCCGCTTCGCCGCGCTGGACTCCACCACATCCGTAAACACCATGGTTATAAGCGCCATATCAGGAGAGAAATCTCACCGCGCCACCCGCGCGCGCCCAAGAACTGCATACTATTTTGCCCAGCCCACCAAGTCAACGAACCCTCTAAGCGTATAGCACATTCAGTCCTGAAGCCCACCTAGGCAGGCCAATCCCTATGTGCTTGATTAGATTCTGATCCTGAATACGTGGCGGTTGTATGCGGCAGGTCAGTTATGGGAGGGGAACGCGCACAGTGCGCGGGTTCCACCAGTCTTCCAACGACGACGTCAGACCCCTCTTGAAGAATTCATCGAAAAGTGTAGAGTACTCGAAATTCCGCTACTTCGTGGACACGACCGCGTCGGCCGCGATAAGGCCAATATGACATTCGTGAGTGAAGGTAGAACAGGTGACCCAAGCCCGCCGAAGCAATGTGACCGCGGTTGAATCTGGAAAAGTGTCCGGGAAACGCACAGCGCGGATATCACTGGCCGTGGCTTTCATCGCATCACCGCCACTGATGAATCGAACGGCTTCCACGGTCGGGCCCGGTTTCAGGAGCACCCATAGCTCTCCGTTATCTGCCACTCGTCCCGGGTTAGGGAACTTGATTCCCTGCGCGGCGGAGCGTTTGTTTCTTGCTTCCGTGATTCTAGCGCCGATGTCGGTGCCTGGCGGGAGTAGCGCGGTCAACCGAGGACGTGTTTCCGGCATAGCGTACGGCTTCCCCAGCGTAATCTCATACTGAACGATGGCGTCCGTCTTGCGCCCTTCTTTTTCGTAAATCTGCCCGAGATGGTCACCAATTTCTGTGAACTCGCACAGTCCCCACGCGGCGGCAATATATTTCTCGGCTTGCGGCATATCCCCTGCCTGGAATTTAACCCAGCCAAGCGTGTCCCAGTATGCCGCAAGCTCGCACATACGCCGCGCGTCGGCATCGGAAAGCGCGGATAGATCGGTCGTGTTCGTATTTGCGGAGAGCGTGGCGATCGCCGACTGCACCAGAGACTCCGCGCGGTCGAGATGCACATTCATTTCCGCCATTTCGTATGCAACCGAGTTCTGCATCGAGGGGACCGGAGAAAGTTCCAGCGCGCGATCCAGCGCATCCATCGCCTTTTGCGGCTCGTTTGCCTTGGCGTAGGCGCGTCCGAGGTACGCATTGATCTCGGCGTCGTTCGGAGATGCCTTCGCCGCAATCTCAAATTCGGCAGCGGCTTTCTCGTAGTCTTTCGTTTGCAGATACAGGCGCCCCAGATTGGGGTGTACAAAACGGTCTTGGGGATTGATTTCGACCTGTTTCTTGAAGGCCGCCGTCGCTTCATCGAATTTTTGCTGGCGCATCAAAGCCAGCCCCAAATTATTGAACGCGTACGGATCTTCCGGGTTGACCTCCGTTGCCTTGCGCAACGCGACAACAGCTTCCGGCAACTCATTCAACGACATATATGCGCGTCCCAGATCGTTAAACGCCGAGCTGTTGTGTGGGTCGCGCGCCGTGGATGTTTCCAGCAACTCCACCGCCGCGTGGTAGTTGCCCGCTTTAAACGCCTTCATGCCCGATGCGTACAATTGGCGCGCTTCCTCCTCATCCGTAGGCGACGAAGAATCCGCGGAAGACGACGATGTCTCAGAACTTGCACCAGTCGTGGCCGGCTTGCTGCTCTTCATGCTCTTCATGAAATTACTCAGCTTTTCCAGCACGTCGTCACGAAACTGCGTGTACTGCGCCAGTTGCTTCGCTGAGATTTCCACCGCTCGAATATTCAGATCCAGGTCTATGGAAACGATGTGACCCTCCACGGTTCCACTGGCGTTGAAGTCTGCAAAATCCGTAGTGACGTGCGCCGGCTGAATGGTGGGGAACTCCTTCGCGTCGGGCGCGTTCATTTTTACTTTGAACACCATTTCTTTTGGTCCGTATAACGATAGCGGTCCGGGAGGCGACGGTGGCTCCGGAAGAAACAGCTTCAATGCTTCGCCCGCCTCAGACTTGCTGAACTTGGAGGAAGCGGAGGCAGAGGCCGTCGAGGTCTCGGGCAGCTCCCCGTTTATGTGAAGCTCCACACGGAAGGGCTTCGTGGTGTCAAAGGGATCTCCCGTTTTCAGGCCAGTGAAGGCGACACTACTGTCCGGCGAAGACTGTTTCGCGCCCGCGGTCATCACCTCAGCGAGTTTGCTCGGCGACGCGCTGAGCATTGCTGATCTCGCCACAAGCTCAAGATCTCCGCGCATTTCAAACGCGATCTGCACATCAACATTTCGTTTGGTCACCGTGCCGTCAACATCAAGCCGGTAGTATTTCGCGAATGGCAGATCGGTCGGAGTTCTGCGCAATTTCGCTCCCTGCTCCGACAACACAACCAACGCATCCTTGCCGCGGAGTTGGGGCAGCAGATATTGGAACGGCGCGACCTGCGCTGTCGAATCCAGCCAGATATCCTTGTCCCCGATCGCTACGAATGAAATGGCGTGATCGAATTGGGACGGCGCCGGAACGTCCGGATCAAGATCGAATTTACTGTTGATCAAGGCCGTCGAGCTGTGAATTCCTTCCGCGTCCAGCATCGCGTCGAGCAGTGTTGCCTTGTCTTTGCAATCACCGTAGCGATTTGTCAGCACCTCCGCCGCGTAATGCGGTTGGTAGCGGCCCACACCAAACGAGAGGCTGACATAACGGATGTTGCGCGCGACCCACTGATACAACGCTTGAGCCTTCGCAAGGTCCGTCGTCGCATCCTTGCTGATCTCGTCCGCCTGCGCTTTTACTTCCGCGGATGGCACGCGACGGTCGCGTTCCAGCTGCGAATACCACGAACCTATCTGCGCCCAGTTTTTGAACGTGCTGAACGAAACTTTGCGGTAAGGCACAGGCTGCACGCCCCGCAGCAGCGCCGCCGGGTCGAAGCCTTTCGTATTTGCGAATCCCGGAAGGGGAGTTTCTGCTCCGTGCTCGGTGGTAGTCTTCCAGATGTAAATCTGGCGATCGCCCTCCGCGTGGGAAACCGGCGTTATGTCTGGCGGGCTCTTCATCTTAAGTAACCGGTTATGCGGGACACTCAATTCAACCTGCTCGTCAAGGCACGGAGCGTCGTTGATGAATCTCCAGGTCTGCCAGAATTGCCCGGGCGTCAACGGCTTCACGGTGGTCGTGATGACGTCGTACTCCACCGTATCCCCAATGGAAAGTCCCGCAACGCTTACGTGTTTCTGCCGCGCATCGCTGTACATCGGTGCCTGCAGCGCCACCGGCGCGCTCAAATCCTGCACCGCGTCCGTTCCGGTCATTACCGTTCGACCGTCGGGTTTCGTCACTTGGACTCGAACGATATCCAGCCGCTCATTCGCGCTGCTGTAGTCGAACACCAGCTGGCCGATTTTCTCGATTCCCATCCCCGACTGCACTTTAACTCGTGCCTTGATTTCCAGCGTGCCGGTGCCGTCGTTCTCGTACCGCATTGCTCCGCGCACTTGCTCGTAAACGTAGGGCTCCTGCGAAATGTCAAACGCCTTAGCCTCCTCGCCGTGTGCCGGCAGCCCCGCAGTCGTCTGTGGGGAAGCTGCCTTTGGAGAGGACGCCGGGGGCTGCGCTTGGTCGGTGGTCGCTTTCGGCGGAGTGCCACCCAGCTCGAATACAACGGTGACCGTGGTGTCTACTTCGACCGCTTCGCCGTTGAGCACTGTCGGCTTATATACCCACTGACGAACCGCATCCATGGCGGACTTCATTAGCAGCGGCGGCCCGGATACGTATTCAACCTGCTTCACCGACCCGTCTTTGGCGATAACGCAATGCAGCACCACGGTGCCGCTGATGTGCGCTACCTTGGCTATCGGCGGATAGATCGGTGCGACCTGATGCGCTAGGCCCTGTGCTGCAACCTCCTGACTCAGACGAATTCTTTCAGCGTTCTCGGCAGGCGCTTGCGATCCTTGCTCTTGTTTCGCAGGGCTGGAGGGTTGCGTTGCATTAGCCGGTGAAGTTGACGGTGCTCCTGAATCCTGAGCCCGCGCGCTGGCGGCCGCCGCGAACATCACCAGCGCGATTGCTCCTGCAGTCCTTTTCCACGTCGCCATTTGCCGCCCCTTGGATCACAGCACAGCGCGAACATGCTCGAGTATGCGAGTTATTGTACGTGCCTGTATATCAAATCCCAGGCCAAAATCGCACTCCTTTTCCAGCAGGCTGTGTTACCGGCTAGTTTGCCCTTGCGTTACCGTACCTTTGTGTTATCATCAGTCGTGCGCTAATTTCGTCACCACAAGGGGGGCTACATGGTCCACGCAGCTCGCGCTTCAGCAGCCAGCGCGCCAGCCCCACGCTCCACGCGCCATTGTCTAATCCGCGAAGCGGGATTAGAAACGCCCGCAACTCACCTGAAAACAATGCGTTAGATCTTTCTAATCGGCCAAAAACCGCATGTTTCGGTGCGCGTTTTTCACCCGTTTTGCGCTCCAAGAATCACCATTCGCGAGTCACGTCTCGCGTTTCGCGCTTCACGAATCACCAATCACGCATTTCTAATCGCTAGTCGTCAAATATTAAAAATCGAGCTAACTTCCTCACAACAAACGAGAAAACATTTTCTAATCGCTAGTTTTTCGGCCATTTCCGCGCCCGCGCCGCACCGCAACATTCCCCTCCGCATATTTCTAATCGCAACACGCCGGATTCAGAAATTTGCCAACCTACTGAAAATAAACGAGAAAAGATTTTCTAACCGCAACACGCAAACGTACTCACTTCTGAGTATCCACCCCCGCCGCCGGCGCCACCACCGGATGGTGCCCCAACTCATTTCCCGTAATAATCGCGTTGCGAATCTGCGCGAAAATATCCGTCAAAGTATTCGGCGTGTGCGGAATCAAAATCGTGTTCGTATGGTCGTTCGCCGCCACTTCCTTCAACGTATCGAAATACTGCGTCATCAGCACCAGCTGCATCACATCCTGCGGTGTCGAACCCGGCACCGTCTTCGCGAAATCTTCCACCGAATCCTTCAGCCCCGCGATAATCGCCTTGCGCTGGTTCGCGATCCCCTCGCCCTGCAGCCGTTTCGATTCCGCCTCGGCTTCCGCCTGCTTCACCAGCAGCAATTTATTGGTTTCCGCGCGAGACACAGTCGCCTCCCGCTCCCGCTGCGCCGCGTTGATATCGTTCATCGCCGCCTTCACCTTCTGGTCCGGCACAATGTCCGAAATCAATACTTTCACGATCGAATACCCGTACTCTTTCATCGAAGCGTCCAGGTTGTCGCGCAAATCCCCCGCGATGTCCGCCTGATTCAAAAATGTATCGTCCAATTTCATT
>Ga0070765_100002468_pt1 | contig 11601 bp, 8 predicted proteins | sample HubBroMetageWFT5_FD_71516 | JGI IMG/M metagenome (GOLD analysis project Ga0070765, IMG submission 71516) | Warmed and freeze-thawed soil microbial communities from the Hubbard Brook experimental Forest, New Hampshire - Hubbard Brook CCASE Soil... | ecosystem: Environmental > Terrestrial > Soil... | reverse complement strand
AAGCCAGTCCACCACGAACGCCTGCTCAGCGAATTGTCCAATCGTTGAACCTGCTCCATCCGGTCCCTTTCCAGTGACGCCTCCCCTTGGGCCCAACAACGGCGGTTATGCGATTACCTGGGGCCTGGATGACAAACTGAAGACGCCTTATTCCCACGTGGTCGACTTCTCCTTGACTCGGCAATTGCCCAAACAGTTTGTATTTGAAGCTTCCTACGTGGGACGCTTCGCGCATCGTCTGCTGCAAGAGTCGGACATGGCGGAGCCGGCCGACCTGGTCGACCCAAAGACTGGTATGGATTACTTCCATGCCGTACAAGCTTTGGCTAAACAATACTATGCGGGCACGCCCATTCAGAACATTACTCCTGCAACTGTGGGAGCGAAGGCGTATCAATATTGGCAGGACGTTTTTCCAGGAGCGGCCGGCCAAGCAGGCACCCAGCTCGGAGTCTACAACCCTGGAGTTCCTTGCCTCGGCCCGCAACTACCTCCTACGGCAAATGTGACCGCGACCCAAGCGATGTACGACCTTTTCTGCTATAACCAAGGAAACGAAACCACGGCACTCGAGTACGCGGACGTACCCGGCCTGATTAACTCTGGCTGTTTTCCCTCCTGCGCGACCATCAACGGCAAGGTCACTCCGTATGTTTTCTATTCTCCACAGTTTTCGTCACTGTTTGCGTGGAGAAGCAATGGCAACAGTGCTTATAACGCTGGACAATTCAGCCTCCGCCGCCACTCGGGCGGGTTGGAGTTCGACATCAACTACACTTATTCCAAATCCATTGACCAGGGTTCCAACGCCGAACGCGTGAATGAATTTGAGGGCATCGGCCTGGGCAGCCAGATCATCAACTCCTGGATTCCGAGCCAGAACCGCGCTGTCTCCGATTTCGATACCACCCACGCCATCAATGCAAACTGGATTTATGAGTTTCCGGTCGGCCATGGCAAGCAGTTTGGCAGCAGCATGGGGAAGCTTGCCGACGCTTTCTTTGGTGGTTGGAGTATTTCCGGACTTTGGCGCTGGTCGACCGGATACCCGTTCCAGACCTTCAGTCCAGCGTGGGCTACGAATTTCCAGCTGCAAGCACCCGGCGTGGTGACCGGGCCTATGCCGCAGACCGGCAGCTTCATTGTGCCCCAAGTCGGAGGCGGTACGGGACCGAACGTCTTCAAAGATCCGGGAATCACGGACGCATCGACCAGCCCGGACGCTGCCATCAACGTGATGCGGGCGGCGTTCCCCGGTGAACGAGGCGATCGCAATATCTTCCGCGGTCCGGGCACATTCAATATCGATACCGGATTGAGCAAGGCGTGGCATACCACCGAAACCCAGACCCTGAAGTTCACTTGGGAGGTGTTCAACCTCACCAATAGTCCGCGCTTCGATGTAGGAACGTTGGTGCTAAACGGCAACACTTCTCTTTCCAACGTTTCAAGCTTCGGCAATTTCAGTTCTACGCTGTCGAACCCGCGGGTGATGGAGTTCGCACTACGCTATGGCTTCTAGTGCGGTTGGCGAGCGGGCGAAGGAACCCGAGTCGGACGCTGCGATAAGGGAACTGGCAAGCAATAAGTAAGATGGTGCGCCCGGAGAGATTCGACCCTCTGGTTCATAGCCGTTGCCGCACCTAGATCGAGCATTCCTACTTCTTTTCGAGGAATTCCTTGAAGTGTTTCGCCACGGCTTCGGCCATTGACTGTTCGTTCTTACTGCCGCCCCGCTGTTTGTTGACAGAGTAAGCCCAGAGCATCTTGGTCGAACTGGTCTCAATCAATTGGACTGAAACGTTTCCCTTGTCCTCGATCCCGACACAGGACGCGAACAAGCAGCGTGCGATCTTACCGCCGGTTGACTCCGATTTGACTTCTACAGGTGCCGACTTTAAAACGTAGGTCGCCTTGGCTTGATCGGTAACCACATCAGCCGGGACGTTTTTCTTCGACATCGCTGCGGCAAGATAAGTCTCGAAGCCCTGCTGTGGCTCGATGTAAACTGCAGGACGCTGAGCGAATGAGAGTGACGCAGTGCAGAGCATCAACAGCATTCCGAGTTTCTTCATGAACTTGTACGCCTCCCAGTATGTTAGTTACTATGCTGGCCGAAACCGTACAAGTTACGCATGTAATGAAAGTCACAGCGCCGATGCTTGTTCATCCAGGCAACGATTTTGGAAGCTGATCGTCGCTGCGTTCAAACACGGACGACAGGACTCGGGCGGAGTGGTTTGGACGTAAATCAATCCGCCACGTCGGATTTCTTTTTGTTCTTTTTGCCCTTGCCCACCACCTTCTTGCCCAATTTCCCGATTCCCTTGGCGCTTCCTTTACCGATCTTGGCCGCGCCTTTTCCAGTGCCGACCCCGACATCCTTGGCAGCGCCGCCTGCGCCTTTGCCCAGATCAGCGCCGGCTTTGCCAGGGTGCAAGGTAACGAGATTGCCAGCGCCTTCCGCGGTGCCTTTGCCAAGGCTCTCAGCCCCCTTGCCAGCACCTTTGCCAACGTCCTCACCGCCCTTGCCGATTTCTTTACCGGAGCTAGGCTCAGCCTTTGGCTTCTCGCCCATCTGCGCGGATTGCGTTGGGGAGGTCTGCTGATCTTGAGGCAGATTCGACGGCCGCGCGAACGCGGGCAGACTCAAAAAAACCAACATGAACGCCGCCGCAAAAATCGAGTCGAATTTAGTCCTAATTCTCATTTCTCTCCCCTCAACTAATGCGTACTGAATCCCATATCAATTATTGATGATGGGTATGCTTAGAGGGTTCGAACGAAAAGTTCAATATCACTAAAGTTGACTACGGTCGTTACTGTATGTCCTTGCCCGACAAGAGTAGGCACGGTGGGGGATAACACAGGAACAAGAAGGCTGCGAACGGTGCGAGACCCGGAGAGAGAAATGGTGCGCCCGGAGAGATTCGAACTCCCGACCCTCTGGTTCGTAGCCAGATGCTCTATCCAGCTGAGCTACGGGCGCAATCCGGTACAAGCGGCACAAGAGCAGCGGAGGTTACGATTATAGCGGAAATTTTGTGGTTGATGAAATGTCGCACTGTTGCCGAGATTTCGGCATACAGGAATTACTGTACTCGTCGGTCCAGAGAGTTTCTTTTTACGATTTCAACAAGCTTCTGGCAGCAATCCTGCACGGGCGGAGCGTTAACGTAAATCTTTCTCGCCACAGGCAATTCCTACTCACTCCTGCTCCCTCACCGGGCTTGCGTTTTCAGACAGTTGGAAATGGCAAACGGGGTGCAACCAACAATTGCAGACGAAGTGGCGCGCAACGGGGCGCCCTTGAAGATAAACTTCGGCCAGAGGTTTTCTTGGACGCCCCTTGCATTTTCCCTTCTTTTGGTTTCATCTGGCCGACGGCAGACCTCCCCCAAAGCTCACCGTTGGCCGATGAACTCTCAGGCTAACCCGAGTTTCTCCAGAACATCCAGGCCCGCCTGCCGCAGCAGTCCCGCAATAACTGGCTCTTTCAAGCGTGATGCGTCGAACTCTACGCGCACAATTCTCTGCTTGGGGTCAAACCTCATCCCGCGGATGCCATAGATTTCACGCACGCTGTCCAGAGCGCGCATTTCCGCTTCTCCCGGCGCGGTGCTGTAACGGTAGGCGACTTCCAATTGAGTCATGGATGATTCGCTCCTGCGATGATTCGCTCCTGCGTTTAAGATACAACAATAGGACAGACGACGAACTGAGGTCGCAAGAATCGGAATTCTGCCGACGAGAATCTAAGACGTGGGCGCGGCTGAGTTTAATTCAAAGCGACCCTCGATATGACGGATGCTCTTTCCAAATCCGCAACCCTTGCGAAGGATCCGGTTTGCGGCATGAATGTGGACCCCGCGACCGCCAAGGACCGCCTCGAACACGCTGGGAAATCTCATTACTTCTGTTGTGGCGGCTGCGCTGAAAAATTCAAAGCTGACCCTGAAAGATATCTCGCTGCGCGTCCTGCTTCCTCCAGTCTGGTAACCCTCGGCGGAGCAGCGGTTCGCTCCGCTCCCGTCCCGGTGGTCGCATTGTCCGCACAGCCGTCGAAAGCCGATTCAACAAAATACGTATGTCCCATGTGTCCGGAGATTCGTGCCAGCAAGCCCGGACCCTGTCCCAATTGCGGCATGGCACTCGAGCCCGAAATGCCGCGATCCGCGACGCGCACCGAGTATACGTGCCCGATGCATCCAGAAATTGTCAGGCCCCGTCCGGGCTCGTGCCCCATCTGCGGCATGGCACTCGAGCCTCGAACCGTCAGCGCAATCGAAGAGGAAAATCCAGAGCTGCGTGACATGACCCGCCGCTTCTGGATCAGCCTGACTCTTACCGTTCTGCTGCTGGTCATCGCGATGGGAGGCATGTTGCCCGGGCTGGGAGTGCAGCCTACTTCGTCGACAGGATTGCTGGCCTGGATTGAGTTGCTCCTGGCCACCCCGGTCGTGCTCTGGGGCGGCTGGCCTTTCTTTCAGCGAGGCTGGACTTCCATCGTCAACCGCTCCACCAACATGTTCACCCTGATAGCCATGGGCACAGGGGTGGCGTACCTTTTCAGTCTGACAGCCACCGTCTTCCCCAGAATGTTTCCCGCATCATTCGGGGCGGCGAACGGTGGTATGAACGGCGCACCACCAGTCTACTTCGAAGCCGCTGCCGCCATCGTCACCTTAGTCCTTCTGGGGCAGGTGCTCGAACTCCGTGCCCGCAGCCGAACCGGCGCCGCCATTCGTGCCCTGCTCGATCTCAGCCCCAAGACTGCCCGCATTCTTCGTGACGGCACGGAACATGACATTCCCTTGGATCAGGTAAAACCTGGGGACAGTTTGCGGGTGCGTCCCGGCGAAAAGATTCCGACAGACGGCGTGGTTCTCGAAGGCACAAGCTCGGTTGACGAAGCCATGATCACCGGCGAGTCGATGCCGGTTGCGAAAGAGCCGGGTAGTCGAGTGATCGGCGCAACCGTCAACGCTACCGGATCATTCGTAATGCGAGCCGAGCATGTCGGCAGCGAAACCCTGCTGGCCCGTATTGTCCAGATGGTCAGTCAGGCACAGCGCAGCCGGGCTCCCATTCAGCGCTTGGCCGACCGCGTCTCCGCTTGGTTTGTGCCCACGGTGATTGCGATTGCCGTCCTCACCTTTATTGCATGGAGTGTCGTCGGCCCCGAACCGCGTCTGGCGCACGCCTTAGTGAATGCAGTCGCCGTGCTGATCATCGCGTGTCCATGCGCACTGGGATTGGCTACGCCGATGGCCATCATGGTCGGCACTGGACGCGGGGCCCGAGCCGGCGTCCTCATCAAGAACGCCGAAGCCCTGGAAGTCCTCGAGAAAGTAGAAACGTTAGTCTTCGACAAAACTGGAACCCTGACTGAAGGCAAGCCCTCCGTCGAATCCGTAGTCGCGATTTCCGGAGGCAACGAGACAGAACTGATCCGTTTGGTTGCAAGTCTGGAGCAGGGAAGCGAGCACCCGCTCGGTTCCGCAATCGTCGCTGCGGCCAAGGAAAACAATATATCTTTGACCAGCGCAACGGACATTCAATCCCACACCGGACTTGGGATCAGCGGGAGGGTGGAGGGAAAAAATGTGTCCACAGGAAATGAAAAGTTTTTCGAACAGCTGCGACTGCCCACGGATCCACTGCGGCAACAGGCAGAAGACCTGCGCCGCAACGGCCAGACCGTCATCTTCGTCGCGGTCGATGGCCAGCCAGCAGGATTGATTGGCATTGCCGATCCCATCAAGCCATCCACTTTGCAAGCCCTTCGTGATCTCAAGCAGGCCGGGTTGCGCATCGTCATGCTGACTGGCGATAGCCGGAGCACAGCGAAAGCCGTGGCCTCCAAGCTCGGCATCGATGACTTTGAAGCGGAGATTTTGCCCGACAAGAAATCTGAGGTCGTGCGCCAATTGCAAAAAGAAGGACGCATTGTCGCTATGGCGGGGGATGGCATCAACGACGCTCCCGCGCTGGCTCAAGCCGATGTCGGAATCGCCATGGGCACGGGAACCGATGTTGCCATGGAAAGCGCGGGCGTGACCTTGGTGAAAGGCGATCTGGCTGGCATCGTCCGCGCCCGAAGGCTCAGCCAAGCCACCATGCACAACATCCGCCAGAACCTCTTTTTTGCTTTCATCTACAACTTGCTCGGCGTGCCGATTGCAGCCGGCGTGCTCTATCCCTTCTTTGGTTGGTTACTAAGCCCAATCCTCGCCGCCACGGCCATGAGCTTCAGTTCCGTGTCGGTAATCACAAATTCCCTGCGCCTGAGGAATGCGCAACTCTAGCGCGAGACTCGTGTGGGGATGTGCGCCTCGCCATGATGCCGCAAGAACTGCAACCAAAGCTGCAATTCAATGCATGCCGGATCCGGCTCCCCAGTAACCGACGTTTTCATAAACTACTGGTAACACGACCGTTAACGAAATGTTGAACGCTGGACGATACTGGCATCTCAGTTGCTAATGTCGGTGATGCTAATAAACTCTATTACAACCATAGAGTTTATGTATAATTCCGGACGTTATGAAAATCTCTCAAAAAGGTTTGTACGCTCTGCAGGCGATGATGATGCTGGCCCGGCACTACAATCAGGGCGCCATCCGCATCCGCGACATTGCCTATGAAGAAACCCTACCTGAAAAGTTTCTGGAATTGATTCTTTTGGAGCTCAAGAACGCGCGCATGGTCGAAAGCGTGCGCGGCGCCAAGGGCGGATACCAGTTGCGCCGCGACCCTTCGGACATCCACCTGAGCGAGATTATCCGCCTGATTGATGGTCCGCTGGCTCCCTTCGGAGACGCCGACCAATTGCGGACTTTGATTGATCGCGACGCTGAACACCGCGCGCTCTACCAAGTGTTCCTCGCGGTGCGCGATGCCGCAGCCAAGATCCTTGAGCACACTACTCTGGCCGACATCATGAATAGCTCAGGCGCGCAAGCGCAGAGGGCAGGCAAGCGGCGTAAGAAAAAGGGTGAGTCGTCGAGCGTTCTACCCATGGTGGTTCACGGAAATCCGAGCCGGGTCAAAGATGAATAATTAGAGATGAGTGCAGAGTGATTGCCGCGGGAATTAGAGCAGAGTTGGCCCCGGCTGAGTTGATCGTTTGTTTGCAGTGAACTCTGTGCTGTAGTCGGCGACTCCCGCGGAGTCAAAGCTGGGAGTCGAAGACAATAGGAGCGTCGGAAGAAATGAAATCAGAGCAGAAACGAGCGACTAATCTCTAGTATGTAGATCATGATAATGATTATGATCCCATAAAACGACTCGTATCTGCCCGAACTGGCGCCTCCGCTGTTATTCCCCCGGGGATGTGTTGTTCGATTAAAACTCAAAAAGGAGAGAATTGAAATTCCATGAAATCAACCAAGACCCTGTTTCTCACCGCTCTCATGCTTGCGGTTCTCGCCACCAGCGTATGGGCAGAAAATCCGGCATCAGGCGCAGAGGCTGCCAAAGAGACCGCCCCAGCGCCCGCGCCGCCACCAATTACCGCAGCAGACGTCCAGGCTTTGAAAGATGGCATGGCTGCGCAGCAGCAACAGATCGAGCGACTTACACTGCAGTTGCAGAGCATACAGGCCGGGCATTCCCAGCAACCCGCGCCGGAAGCTGCGGGCAAGGCCGACGTCCAAACTCAACCCGTTCCGCAACAGATGGCGGAAATTAGTACTCCTGCGGTTCAGCAAGATACCGCGCCAGGCTCTGGGCTTAACATGCAAGAAACAACGCCGCAGACCCCTGTGAACCCCCTTGAAAGCCCAGTCCTATCCATTCGCTTCAAAGGAATCACCATTACCCCAGGGGGGTTTGTTGAAGCTGCGTTCGTGCGGCGGTCGAGAGCCCTTGGGGCAGACCTGACCACTCCATTCAATTCGCTGACCCTGCCGGGCGCTTCGCAAAGTCAGCTCTCAGAGTTTTTCGGCTCCGCCCGCCAGTCTCGGCCTAGCGTGTACGTCGACGGGCGTCTGGGGAATGTAGAGCTCTCCAGCTACATCTCTGGTGATTTTCTCTCCGCAGCCGACACCTCCTCAGCCACGCAGACGAATAGTTACAGCTTCCGTCTTCGCCAGGCGTGGGGCCAAGCTAAATTCGATAACGGATGGAGCTTCCTCGGCGGCCAGATGTGGAGTCTGGTGACGGAAAATAAAGCGAGCATCGCCCCCAGCGATGACCTTGGCAAGACCAACGATTCCCGACCCATGACCATCGACCCGGGGTACAACGTCGGGTTCACTTTCGCGCGCCAGTATGGGATTCGTCTGACCAAAGACTTCAGCCATAAGGTCGCGGTCGCCGTCGCCGTGGAAAACCCGCAAGCCACACTTACCTCTCACGGCAACACAAACGACTTCCTGCTCGGCGAGGCGGGAGCGACCAACAGTTACAACGACGCGATCACCGGCTGCGCTACCAACTCATACACCCCCACCGGCGCAACCACGCCCGTCTATTACGTTACTTGTACCCCTGCCGCCACGTATTCCTTCAACCCATCACCCGATCTCATCGCCAAGATTGCGTTCGATCCGGGTTTTGGACACTACGAGGTCTTCGGGCTGTATGACCGCTTTCGCGACCGCGCTTTTCCTTGTGCAAACTTCGCCATCGGCAAGACTGGGCCTTGCCCGATCGACGCCGCGGTCACAGGTCCGAGCGCTTTCGGCGCCTATAATGCGTCGAAAAACGGTGGCGGTGTCGGAGCCAACGCCCGCTGGAATTTCTTCGATAAGCATATCGTCTTCGGCTTGCACGGTTTCGGAGGCAGCGGAGTAGGGCGATACGGTGCAGGTCAGCTTTCCGATCTTTCCATTCATGCCAACGGAACTCCTGACCTGATCAGGAATTTCCAAGGGCTAACCTCGCTGGAGTGGCACGGCAAGAAACTGGATGTCTATCTTTACGCCGGCTCGGAGTATGACAGCCGGACCTCCGATTACGATGCCAGCACGAAAACGTATGTTGGCTACGGATCGCCGCTTTTCAATAACTCCGGGTGCTCCACTGAGACGACTCCTTCTACTGCCGTCACGGCGGGATTCAATCCTGGGTCGCTCTCCAAATGCACCGGCGACACGCGGGCACTCATCGAGGGTACGGCCGGTTTCTGGTACCGCTTCTACAGCGGGCCCAGGGGTAAGTTCCAGTTCGGCACGCAATACTCGTACGTGACTCGTCAGACCTGGTCTGGCGTCGGCCCGGGAGCGGGAGCACCGGAAGGCTTGGACAACATGGTCTACACGTCGTTCCGCTACTACTTGCCGTAAGAGCGAAAATGGTCCCGCGTAAGCGGGACCACCATCCTCAACGGTCACTCAAATTTTCTGAGGGGCGCATCCCTTCGGAAACGCCGCCGGTCCGGTTTCGGAATTCTCTCCTTCGCCGGGCCGGTGGTGCTAACGCAGGGCAGCTTCCTTCAGTATGCGAGGAAAACTAAACGCAGGATTTCCTTGGGCTACGTTGTGCCGACAGAAAGAATTACTCTGATTAAACCGAAAGCACCTTCGCCCAGCGAGGGGGATAAGATCGTACAGACCCGCTTGACGGAAGACTGGCTGGCCGTCTGCATCGGCCTGTTGGTATTTGTGCTTTCGCTCGCACTGCTGTGGGGAATCGACCTGCTCGGATGGGCGGTCACGACTTCAGTTTGGACTGCGCCGTCGAAAGCGCTGGCTCCGGCTTCCAAATACTATGCAAGTCTGCCAGTGGTACTTTCGCTGATTGGCACTTACGTCTTCCTGCTGATCATATTGTTGGTTGGGGCGAAAGCACTGCGCGCCGATCTCAAGCGCTTTGCCCTGGGTTTTACCGCAGTGTTCGCCATAAGTTACTGCTGCTGGTTCCTGGGAAGCTGGGCATATATTGCGGCGACGCCCGACAAGCGGCTGGCGCTGAAAATTCCATGGTCGCTCAGCCTGACCAACGAATCCGGGTTCATCATCGCGCTGCTGGCTGGCCTGATCGTCGGTAACTTTCTGCCCCGTTTCGCCCGGTCAGTGGAGGAGGCCATCCGCCCGGAACTGTACATCAAAACAGCCATCGTAATTCTTGGCGGATTCCTCGGCGTCGCAGCACTCGAGCAAAGGCAGCTGGCGACTGCGGTGATTTTCCGCGGGGCGTGCGCCATCATTGAAGCCTACCTGATCTACTGGCCAATCGTTTACTTCGTCGCCCGCCGCTATTTTGGATTTAGCCGGGAATGGGCTGCACCACTAGCGTCCGGCATTTCCATCTGCGGAGTGTCGGCAGCCATTGCCACGGGCAGTGCAATCCGGGCACGTCCTGTGGTGCCGATCATGGTTTCGTCGCTGGTGGTGATTTTTGCCGTGATTGAGCTGATGGTGCTTCCCTTCGCCGCCCAGCACTACTTATACACTCAACCAATGGTGGCAGGAGCATGGATGGGCCTGGCCGTGAAAACTGACGGTGCCGCGGTTGCCAGCGGAGCCATCACCGACTCGCTCATTCGCGCCAAAGCGCTGGCCGTCGGAGTGGCATACCAGCCCGGTTGGATCATGGGCGTCAGCACCACCGTCAAGGTATTCATTGATGTGTTCATCGGTGTTTGGGCTTTCATTCTTGCCTGGGTCTGGTCGGCGAAGATTGAACCCCGTGCCGGAGAGAAAGTCCGAGCGGTCGAGATCTGGCAGCGCTTTCCGAAGTTCATTCTCGGTTATGTGGCCACATTTCTCATCGTGCTGGCCATCGGACTTGCCGCTCCCAGCCTGATCCCCAAAGTCAAAGCGTCCATGGCGCAAGCCAATCTGTTCCGCGCCATCTTCTTCCTCATGACTTTCTTTGCCATCGGTGTGATGTCCAATTTCCGCAAATTGTGGCAGGAGGGCATCGCGAAACTTGCGGCTGTTTATGTGCTGTGCTTGTTCGGATACATCATCTGGGTGGGATTGCTCATCTCGTGGCTGTTCTTCCACGGGGTGTTGCCGCCGACGCTGAAAGGGTGACTTATGGCAGAGCCTCGCGTAGGAGAAGAACTGCGAAGAATGGAAAGCGAGTACGAACCCCTGCTTCCCATCGAGCGCAAGTTGATCTGGTACACATTCTCGACAGGAGTCGTACTCTTGGTCATCCTTGTGTTCTTCAGCCGGATGTTTGCACAAGCACCTTCTAGCGTCGGAAGAACCGCGCGCGATGCTTTTAAAGCGTCAACATCCCGACCCCTGAAAGCTGCGGCAACGAAATGAGCAGCTGTTTGATGCCGTTCCATAGGATCTGCACCCCGATGCAAACCAGCAGGAACGAGGAGAGCCTTAGAATTACATTCATCCCAGTCGGTCCCATGACGCCCGCCAGCCGATCTGCGAAAGCGTAGCAGAGATAAATGGTGACTGCCACGAAAGCCGAACCGATAGCTGCCGCGAGAAGCGCCAGCAAGTTTGCTCCCAGGTGACGCGGTTCATTTGCCCCTAACGTGATTGCAACCGAAATGGAGCCCGGGCCCACCGTTAGAGGCAGCGTCAGCGGATAAAACGCATCGCGCAGAGCATCGGTGCAGTGGACGTTTTTTCCGGTAGTCGCTCGATCACCGCCGTCTTTCTGATTCAGCATCGCCCAGCCTGT
>Ga0070765_100002465_pt1 | contig 11609 bp, 8 predicted proteins | sample HubBroMetageWFT5_FD_71516 | JGI IMG/M metagenome (GOLD analysis project Ga0070765, IMG submission 71516) | Warmed and freeze-thawed soil microbial communities from the Hubbard Brook experimental Forest, New Hampshire - Hubbard Brook CCASE Soil... | ecosystem: Environmental > Terrestrial > Soil... | reverse complement strand
GCCACCGGCGTGCTGTCGACAATGCTCTGCCGCAGCGACTCTACATCTTCGCGGTCAAACGCCTTCCGCTCCGTTACCATTTCGTAAAACATTGCGCCCAGGCTGAACAGGTTCGAGCGCGAATCCATTTCCTGCCCCTGCACCTGCTCGGGCGACATGTAATAGAGGCTGGCCGGCACGCCCTCGGGCACCAGGTGGGCAAACTTTCCCACGCTCGATATGCCGTAACCGAGCAGCTTGACCGTGCCATCCCATCCGCACATGATCTTTGCCGGCTCCAGGCTGTAGTGCACGATGTTGTGCGACTTGGCGTGATCGAGGCCGCTGCACAGCTGGCGGCCGATGTCGAGCAGATCCCAGATGGTGAATCCTTCTTTGCGCGCCAGCATGGTCGCGATGCTGTTGCCCTGCACGTATTCCATGGCGGCGCAGAACTGACCTTCGATTTCTCCCGCAGCATTGACCGGAGTGATGTTGGGACTGCTCAGAACCTTGGTGCTCTCGGCCTCAGCCATCAGCGCCTCGGCGAGAGCCGTGGCTTCCTCTCCAAACGCGCTGAGTTGGATCGCCTTGAGGGCAATGGTTTGCCCGCTCTCGGGGTCGTTGGCTTTGTAAACCGTGCCAGTAGGCGACTTCGCCAGTTCACTGAGAATTTCGAAGGGGCCGATTTTCGTAGGCATTGTCTTTCCCAACTCCGTCCCATCGCGAACCTTTCGCGTTATCGCGCGCAAAGGCCTGGGCCGACGGAGATCATGTAGACCCAGTAAGCATATCGCCGCCCGTGCGCGGCTTCGAGTTACGAAAGTAAGCGCGGCGGGCCGGGCTTTGGCAGGGCTTTGGGGGTGGGGGCGGGCAAGCTCGTGTGGAGCGGGCACTCCTGCCCGCTTGCCGACCACGTTTAAGAGCAGGCGGACAAGAGTCTCCGCCCCACACAATTCTTCGGGTCAGCGGTGGTCTGTCGCGGACGGAGCTTTCACATACCGGCTTGCAAACGTCAAGAACGTGAGCCAGTTGGGCGCGGGCGTATGGCCGCCACTGTGCTGGCGGAAGGCGAGGTCGCCGGCGATCAGCGCGGTCTCGACGGGAGGGAATTCGCTGGTTCCAAGGTCTCTTTTCCCTAATAACTTGTAGACGGGGCCGGCCGCGACCTCGGCCAGAAACATGCCTTTGGCGTCGACCCAGCCGTCGCCGTTGGTCGTCGTGCCCGCGCCAATGAAGACCGGACGCGGAGCGCACAGGGCGATCAGTTCATGAGCGTCGACGGGCAAATCATTTTCGGTGAGCGGTCCGGCGTATTTCAGGAAGTTGCCGGCCATCCAGTAATACTCGCCGGTTCCAGCGATGTTGCCGATCTGCTCGCCGTAGTTGCGGCGGAATAATTTCGCGCCCGCTTCGCCCGACGAACTGATATAGGCGATCGCAAAGCGCGGATCATAGGCCATCGCGACCAGCGCAGCTTTGCCGTAACGCGAATGCCCTTCGATTCCGACCTGCTTCGCATCTACAGATTTGTCAGTTTCGAAGTAATCGAGCGCGCGGCTCGCGCCCCACGCCCACGCGCGCAGTGCGCCCCAGTCGTCGACGCGGCGGGGCTGCCCGCGATTCACGAGGCCTATAATTCCCTGCGCCAGGCCTGCGCCGTTGTCGGGCTGCACAGTGGTTGGAATGTATTCCGCATATCCCCAGCCCTTGGCGAGAACCAGTTCGCGCCACTTCGCTCCTCCCGCCATCAGGTCAGGAAAGCGTTTCGCGATTGCGGCCAACACGTCCGCACTTAGTCCAAGTTCCATCATCACCGGCACCGAGCCTGTCGCATCGGCCGGAGTGGTCAGCGTCAGATCGATGTTTACGGTCACCGTGGGATACGCAGCATTGTCTACATGCCCCACCAGTTTTTTGGTGATGACGGCGCTGGTTCCGATCGTTTCTTTCGTAGTGCTGGTCACCTCCCAACGCACCGGCGGAGTTTTCGCGGGAGCGCGGCCGTAGATTTCGCGATCGAAGTCTTCCCAAATTTTGGGGCGGCGCTTGCGCCACCACATTTTCGCGCTGGTGACTTTCTTTCCATTATCCAGACGCAGGGGATCGGGCAGCTTCAGGTCGGTGCCAGCCTTCGACTCGTCATAATTCGCGGGGTAGGCAGACTTGGGGTCGCCGTCGGCGCCGCGCCGCAGGGCGTGGATATGGAGAATATCCATGAGGCGCTGATGATCCTGCTCGGCGGTGAGAGGAGCGGGAGCCGGGGACGCCGAATCGCTCGCAGTCTGCGCGGCTGTAATACCGATTATTGGACCGGCTACGAGTATCAACAAAACAACGCCGGACAGGGTGAGGTTAACAGCGCCCGGCCGCTTCGCAATTGATCGGACCTTCATCGAGTCCTCTATGTAGATCCCAGGCGATTCACGCTCGCAATCCGTATTCGCGATCCATACTAACGACATTTTCGGCTTCCCGCCGGCCACTCTACTACCGTAACTTTATGCTTGCGCCGTCGGTTGTGCTGGGTAGGAGAAGTCGTCGTGTGACATTTGTCATCCAGGCGTGGTGACGATCTCCACTTGTGAGTCCGGCGGGAACCAGCCAAGATCGATGCAGTAAAGATCAAGGCGTTGATTGGGGGAGTGTTGCAGATGGAAGCCACGCCGATCAATCGCGGCCAGATCGATCTCGGACTGGTTGTCCGCCTTAGGCGACTTCGATTATCCTTGGGGCCTCGTTCGTCGGAGACTCGAGGCGTTCCTGTTTTCTGTGTGCGGTTCGCGGTTCCTCCTGGAGTGCAGCCATGACGCTAACCCGGTTCGTCACTAAGAACGCATTTCGCAACAAACGCCGCAGCACGCTCACCGTGCTGAGCATCGCTGTGTCTTTACTACTGCTTACGTTCATGATGACGATCTGGCACGCCTTCGCGCTCAACGACGGCAGCGCCGAATCGGCGCAAAGACTGGTGGTCCGGCACCGGGTGTCGCTTACCTTCACGCTGCCTGGGTTCTATCGCGAGAAGATCCGCGCCATTCCCGGCGTTCTTGCGGTTGTGCCTGTGTCATGGTTTGGCGGCATTTACAAAGATGCGAAGCCGGAAAATTTCTTCGCGCGCTTCGGCACCGATCCCGACGAGTTCTTCAAGGTCTTTCGTGATATGCAATTGCCCGACGATCAAATCAAGGCCTGGCAGCGCGACCGGCAGGGCATAATCGTCGACGATACCCTGGCAACCAAATACGGCTGGAAGCTGGGCGATCGCATTGTGATCGTTGGGGACATTTACCCAGTGACTCTCGAGCTGAACGTCCGCGGCATTTTTCACTCCAATCCCGACAACAAGTCGGCGTACTTCAACGCCAAGTATGTGGAAGAGGCGGTTCCGTTTTTCAAAGGACAGGCCGGCACGTTCAGCATTCTGGCGGCAACGCCCGGGGACGTGAGCAAAGTGGCCAGTGCGATTGATGACATGTTCCGCAACTCGCCGCAGCCCACTAAAGCCGAAAGCGAAAAAGCGTTCGGGCTGGAGTTCGTGGCCATGCTGGGCAACGTGAAGGCGTTCATCCTGATCATTTGCTCAGCGGTTGTGTTCACGACGCTGCTCGTTTCCGCCAACACGATCGCGATGTCGATTCGCGAACGGACTCGGGAAGTGGCTGTGCTGAAAACTCTCGGGTTCACCAAGCGCGGTGTGTTGGGTTTATTTGTGAGCGAGGCGGTGGCACTGGCCCTGGCTGGAGGGGTGCTGGGAGCAAGCTTGGGAGGAGTGCTGATTTTCGGCTTTGGACACCTGATGCAGCTCACATTTTTCCCGTTGCGAATGACGCCGGAAATTTGGGGAATCGCAATTTTGACCTCCGGGGTGGTCGGACTGCTGAGCTCAGCCCTGCCCTCCTACACCGCGTCGCAGATAAACATTGTGAACGGGCTCCGGCATATCGGTTGAGTTGTGGGGCGGCGGCTTTGGTGGCGTCTCGCCGCAGCAATTGGATCGGGTTATGACCTTAGGCAGTTTCGTGGTGCGCAACACGTTTCGCAACAAGCGGCGCAGCCTGCTGACGCTGGTGAGCATCAGCTTCTCGCTGCTGTTGCTCACGCTGATGATCTGCATCTGGCGCTCGTTTTATATCGACCAGGTTGCGCCCGAGGCGTCCAGGCGTGTGATCACCCGCGACCGCGTTTCACTGGCATTTTTTTTGCCCGCTTTTTATCGCGACAAGATTCGCAGCATTCAAGGGGTCACGGCCGTGGCGCCGATCACATGGTTCGGAGGACGCTATATTGACGATCGTCCCGAGCATTTCTTCGCGCAGCTGGCCACCGACCCGGATGAGTATCTCAAAGTGGCGTCGGATAAGATCATCCCTCTGGATGAAGTGAAAGCCTGGCAGCAGGATCGCGCCGGCGCAATTGTGGATGTGACCCTGGCCAACAAATATCACTGGAAGATCGGCGACCGAATTACTTTGCTCGGGACGATCTTCGAGGTGAATCCGGAATTGACCATTCGCGGCATCTACCATCGCGATCCGCCGCAGAACGCTCTCTATTTCAATGCCAAGTATCTGGAGGAAGCGGCGCCCTGGTTCAAGGGACAGGCGGGCTGGTACTCGACCCAGATCGGCTCGGCTGATGATGTAGCGCGCGTGTCCAGCGAGATCGACGGCATGTTCCGGAACTCGCCACTGCAGACGAAAACGGAGAGCGAGAAAGCGTTTTAGCTGGGATTCATCGCATCCCTGGGGAATATAAAGGCGTTCATCCTCGGCATTTGCGGCGCCGTTGTTTTCACCATCATGCTGGTTTCGGCCAACACCATGGCGATGTCGGTTCGCGGTCGCACCCGCGAAGTGGCCGTGCTCAAAACACTCGGCTTCACCCGCAAGCGCGTGCTTTCCATGTTCGTCGGCGAGTCGGTGGCCCTGTCCGTCGCGGGCGGAGCGCTGGGAGTACTGGGGGCGATTCCGGTGATCTGGTTTTTGACGCGCGGATTCGTCGCGCTGGGAGTTCCGCTCTCCATGAAAATCAACGCGCCGGCAGCCGGACTGTCGCTGCTGGCGGCGCTGATCCTGGGGCTGGTGAGCGGATATCTGCCGGCGCACAACGCATCGCGCATGAATATTGTTGACGGGCTGCGGCACATTGGCTGAGTTTCGAAGGCTGAGTTTCGAATTTGTACTTGAGAGTTCCTTATGGCGATACCGATCAGTTACAACATACGCAATTTGATTCTTCGCAAAGGGCTCACGGTCATGACGGCGCTGGGCATCGCGCTCACGGTCACGACCGCGATTTTTCTGATGGCACTGATCGCCGGACTGAACCGCGCCTTCGTCAGCAGCGGCAATCCTCTGAACGTGCTGGTGATGCGCAAGGGTTCTGAGGCGGAGCTTTCCGGCGGATTCGATGCCTCACTTTATCCCACTCTGAAGACGCTGCCTGGCATCGCCAAAGACAGTCATGGCGAGCCCATGACTTCCGGCGAGTGGGTGGTGGTGATCGTGCTGCCGCGCAAAGATGGCACCGGCGAAGTTAACGTCACGGTACGCGGCATGATGCCGGATGGGCTTGAAATGCGTACGCTGCCGGGGCCGGAGAATCATCCCGGCGTGAAACTGGTCGAGGGACGCTGGTTCCAGACCGGACAACGCGAAGTTGTGGTCAGCGATTCGGTTCGTAAACGTTTTTCGCACGCCAACATCGGCGACACGATGGAGTTCGGCAAAGGATCGTGGAGAGTTGTAGGAGTCTTCGACGCCGGCGGCTCGGCCTACGAATCGGAAGTGTGGGGCGATGTGAATCAGATGGCTTCTGACTTCGACCGGCAGGGCGGCTACTCTTCGGCGTATTTGCACGCGACCGATCCCATGGCCGCAGACGCGCTGAAGAATCGGGTCAGTGACGACCAGCGGCTGAAGCTTGAGGGCGTGCTCGAGACCGAGTACTACTCCAAGCAGACGAGCTCGGGCACGCCGATTAAGGTTATCGGAACGGTTGTGGCGATCATCATGGCGGTCGGCTCGATCTTCGCGGCGATGAATACGATGTATGCTGCCGTCGCGTATCGGGGGCGCGAAATCGCGACCTTGCGCGTGATCGGCTTCTCGCGGCCGGCGATTCTTACTTCGTTCGTTCTCGAGTCTTTGCTTCTCGCTTTGCTCGGGGCAACGGTAGGAATTCTTTTGATGCTGCCGTTCAACGGCATGGAGACGGGCACATCGAATGCGGTCACTTTCAGCGAAGTCGTGTTCGCGTTGCGCATCACGTGGCAGGTCGCGCTCTCTGCGCTGATATTTGCGCTAACCATGGGATTGCTCGGCGGGCTGGCTCCGGCGTGGCACGCGGCGCGGCAGAATATTCTGAATGCGCTGCGGAGTTAGGGTTGGTAGCGCCGGCCTCTGGCCGGCTGTCGCGAGGGCGGCGCCACAGCGGCGACGAAACTTTGCAATAACATGAAGCGTAACCACTTTTATGGCGACTGATCCTTATGGCGATTGATACCAAGCACGAAGACCTGCAGAGCCTGCGCATCGACCGCAGCCAGCGCGGCGACAGCGCCGGTGAGCCTCCGGCGTGGGCGCGCCGCTACATCCTCGGTGGCATCGCAGTTGTGGTGCTGCTTGGGCTGGTGACGCTGGCGTACCGCACGTTTTCCTCTGACGTGCCCGAAGTGGAAGTGGTCCGCGCCTCGGTCGAAACCAGCAGCAGCAGCGATGTCGGCGCGACGGTGCTTTCCGCCACCGGCTACATCGTGGCGCACCACACCATCAACGTGAATTCAAAAGTCACCGGCCGGCTCTCGTGGATCGGCGTGGAAAAGGGCGACAAAGTAAAAGAAGGCCAGGTGCTGGTGCGGCTGGAAGATCAGGAATTCCGCGCATCGTATGACCAGGCCAAAGGTGCGGTCGACAATGCGCGCGCCTACCTGGACGAGTTACAGCACGGTTCGCGGCCGGAAGAGATTCAGCAGGCACAGCACAATCTGGACGAAGCCCGCGCCACCCTTGCGAACGATAAGTTGACGCTCGACCGCACGAAGGAGCTGGCCTCGGCAGGTGTGGTTTCAAAACAGCTGCTCGACGACACGACCGGGAAGTTCGGGGCTGACCAGGAGCGCGTGAATTCCCTGCTGAAGGCCTTCGAGATGGCGAAGATCGGGCCGCGGCAGGAAGAAATTGCGCGCGCACAGGGCGCGCTGGCACAAGCGCAGGGGCAGATGGATTACGCGAAGTCACAGCTCGATGCGACCGTGATCCGTGCGCCAGTGACGGGAACGATCCTCGACCGCACCGCGGAAAAAGGCGAGTTGATTACGGCGCAGTTTGCCAGCGCCGCCGCGGGCGGGCCGCAAGGCTCGGTTGTTTCGCTCGCCGATCTGAACGATCTTCAGGTCGAACTCGACATCGCGCAGGCCGACTTTGCCCGGCTCGGCCCGACGCAGAAAGCGACCGTCACCACCGACGCGTATCCCGACAAGCAGTATGACGGCGTCATCGCGCAAATTTCTCCGGAAGCCAACCGCCAGAAGGCGACCGTGCAGGTGAAGGTGCAGGTGCAGAATCCGGGCAAGTATCCTGACGTTCAACTTAGGCCGGAAGAGAACGCTACCGTAAAATTTCTGGCCACACCGTCGGCGAACGATACGGCGAAGAACACGAAAGAGCCTTCCGGCGTATTCGTGCCCACGACTGCGATCCGCGATCGCGACGGCAAGAAAATTGTGCTGATCGCGTTCAACGGCAAGGCTGTCGCTCGCGAGGTTCACATTACGAGCCAGCGAGCGGACGGCGCGCTGGTCGACGGTCTGGTCGGAGGCGAAACCGTGATTACCGCAGCGCCGGCGACATTGAAAGATGGAGACAAAATAAAAATCAAGGGGCAATCATGAGCACAGTTGCAGAAACCAACGTTGCCACGGCCACAAAAGTCGTGCAGGTGCGGGGCGTCAGCAAAGTCTTCAAGCGGGACGCGTTCGAAGTGAAGGCACTCGACGACGTTTCGATCGATATCGCGAAGGGCGAATTTCTTGCTCTGATGGGACCCTCGGGCTCGGGCAAGACGACGCTGCTGAATATGATCGCGGCCATCGACCGGCCCACCGGCGGCGAACTGCTGGTGCAGGGGCAGGATATTTTCCGCTTCAACGATTCGCAGATTGCCCACTGGCGCAACGAGCACATCGGCTACGTGTTTCAGACTTTCAACCTGATTCCCGTACTCACCGCGTTTGAAAACGTCGAGTTGCCGCTGCTGCTGACCAAATTAACGTCGCAGCAGCGACGCGACCACGTGGTGACGGCGCTCAAGCTGGTCGGGCTGGAGGATCGCATCCATCACCTGCCCAAGCAACTTTCCGGCGGGCAGGAGCAGCGCGTCGCGATCGCGCGCGCCATCGTCAGCGATCCGACCTTGTTACTTGCCGACGAACCAACCGGCGATCTGGACAGTCACTCGGCAACCGATGTGCTGGAGATTCTGAAGAGGCTCAATGAGGATTTCCACAAGACGATCGTGATGGTGACGCACGATCCGCACGCGGCTTCGTATGCGCACGTGACTCGTCATCTGGAAAAAGGAATGCTGCTGCCCCCGGGGTAGGATGACACTGCTCGAAGATAAACAAATCAGAAAAGATCAGAATTAAAAGATCCGCGGCTTCACGGATAGCGACAGCCGAGGGCGGCTGTCGCCACATAAACCCTTTCGGGACGCCCTACGTTACCGACGCCATGACCGCCTGGTTCGAGATCGGCTCCGATCTCGATTCCGCAACCCACAGCCAGGCGCGGCGGCCATTGCTTGCCGCAACCGCCTGTGCCTCGCCGTAATCGACGAGCCGGTTCAGGACCGTCGTGACCGACGCCATTGGATCTTTGTGGTGCGCCAGCAGCGACGGCATCTTCTGCTGGAAATAATCGCAGATGTCGCGCGCGCTCATGGCGCGGCCAGCTTCCATCAGAATCATGCGGCAGGCTTTGGTGAAGCCGGGCTGGCGGCCGCTGCTCTTGCGGTCAACCAACTGCAATAGCTCTTCGTTGAGGACCTCGTCGCCAAACAGGTTTGCCAGTCCGGCGATGGTCTGCTTGACCGTGCCAATGCGCTTCATAATGTCGGCGCGCTGGCGCAATAAAGTGTGCAACTCTTCCTGCGCCGACCGTACAACTTCCTGCACGTGGCCGATGTCATGCCGTTCGCCTGGCCTGGACCAGCCGTTCCCGTTCTGCCCGTTTTCCATTGGATACTCCATAGAGTCGACCTGCGTTCTGCGTTGGTTTCCACGCGACACCGGCCAGCGCCAGAGACGAAATGGCGTTCTAGAAACCGATAGCCGCAAGCGCGTTCTTGCACTCGAACCGGCTCAGGGCACAACTGCCGCAGGGGGCAGAACCCCGCTTACCAGTATGTACGCTGCGTACCTTCCCATGGTTCCATGCATCTTCGCTTAGATGCACGTTTCTCGATCAATCTTCCACAGTGACCGTCACCAGATCGATTCCCTCATCAATCGTTGCGAAAACACGGTGCGAAAACGATTTTCCAGAGGAATCGTGGAAGCTTAAATGCGTGACGGCTCAGCCGCTTCAGCATCTGCGTCCTTAGACGAACCAATTGCTAATTGGTTAACAGGCCTGCGCTACGAATCGTCGGTTTCGAGGGCAGAGTTCTCGCATGAAAATTGTCGCGTTGTAGAGTTATGTCAACGACCACAGGAAAATCACTCTAAAAAGATGATGAGCAGCCTTCCGTCGGAGTGATATCCGTCGCCGGTGGCATTTTTAGCGTCCTGGATCGGGTTCGATGGTAAATAGTAGGTCAGTGTTTTTGTTTTGTTAGCCTTCTGCAGGCTGCTGCCGATGTTGTCGCGCTCTCCGTCGACCACGGGATCAATCTTGTGGGTCACACTTCCGTTGCGCTTGTCCCTGGCGAAGCCGATATCGTGCGTTCCGGCGCCTACCCACACTTTCTGTCCCTTCCACGTGAACGGAGCCTTCCAGATGCGGAAGTGATGGCGGCTGGCGACCATGGCGATCGGCTCCGCCATCTCGTAGCCGAAATCCTGCTTGCGCCCGAACAGATATAACGTGCTCATGGGCATCGTAAGATAATCCTTGCTGTCGCAGGTCTCCATGACGGCGTTGATTACTGCCTTCTGGTTGTTCATGTCGGCCACATGCCAGGTGGCCGCGTCGAGCGCGGCCTGCAGGACTGTCTCGTCGCCGACGATGACGAAGTTCACCATGTCGCCGAGATTCTGAAACTGATCGTTGACCTGGCGCGGCAGGCTGTCGATTTTCTTGCGCAGGCCGCCGTCGAGCGGAGCGCTCGAGACATTGAGCATGGGCGCGGCGGATGCAGTTTCGCCGGTTCCGGAAGCGTTCGCGGTCGAGGAACCGTTCGCCGCGGAATCCAAATTGCCGCCGCCGAATTGCCCCGCCATAAAAATCTCCGCCGCTGTCTTGAACTGTGACCGGAGTTGCGCCTTGCGGCTATGCTGACTCTCATCTCCCGAGGACGCGGCCGCGGAAGTCCTGCTCACCTTAACGGAAAGACTTCCCTGGCAGGGCGTCGGACTGCCCATGTTGAGTCCGAGAAAAAGATGAGAAGGTTCTGCGATGCGCAGTTCAGTTTTCGCTCCTACCAGAAGCGGAGCTGCGCCCTGCACGTGGAGCCGGGCGATGAGAGCGCCGACGGGCGCAGTGGGCAAGGGTAGCCCCGAGGCTTGACTCACGCCTGTGCTCACGGCAGCGGGATCGCAAGGCTGCACGCCGGAAGCCGCGTTCGCGCTGGCCGAGATCTCCAGCACGTCTCCGGTCTTGAGATCAAGCCCGGTTTCGGTCCAGGCCTGCGCCGGAGAAACCTGGAAGCTAAAGTCCTGCGGCGCGGCTTGAGCACCAAGCCGGGGGACGCAAACCACCGTCAATAAAGAAAGAATCCATGTCGCAAACCGATGGTTCCGGGAAAGCGGCTGCCTTTCCTGTTGCGGAATTCCAGCTGCCGGAATTCCGCATGAAATTCTCGACCACATCATTGTCAACATCAGGAATTGTTATCCCGTTCTTATCATCCGATTCATGGATTTCGCGGTGAGTTGGCCGGTAGCCGGGGGATAAATTGGAAGTGGGATGAAACTCTGCGGATCGGCTTCCCGAACCAGCACTCGTCCGCAAATGGGAGCCGGCCCTGCTCAACCTGAGCAACTGCCGCCCACTGAAGCGACGTGAACCTCCCGGTACTCCGATGTTAACAGGGAATGGCATTCGCTGAAGCTTTGTCGGGCGCAAAATCCGGTCAGTTGCCTGCCCCTTTGCGGGTGCTGCTAGTGGGCGCCAAAGAAGAAGACTTCTTTCTGATCCGCGAGATTCTGGGGCGGGCGGGCCACACTCTCCGGGCGGATCTCGACCACGCGCACTCGCTCGAAGAAGCCACGCCCATGCTGAAACACAAAGACTACGGCTTGGTGCTGTTCGAGCACGAACCAGGAGACGGTCCAACCGTACAGCTTCTCGGTCAGGTTCTGCACGGCGTGACCCCGGGGGCGCTTTTCATCGTACTGACGGAGAACGCAGACGAGAAGACGGTAGCCGAGATCATCGCGGCCGGGGCGTGGGACTGCGTCGGGCGTT
>Ga0070765_100002464_pt1 | contig 11609 bp, 9 predicted proteins | sample HubBroMetageWFT5_FD_71516 | JGI IMG/M metagenome (GOLD analysis project Ga0070765, IMG submission 71516) | Warmed and freeze-thawed soil microbial communities from the Hubbard Brook experimental Forest, New Hampshire - Hubbard Brook CCASE Soil... | ecosystem: Environmental > Terrestrial > Soil... | reverse complement strand
CCCAGAAAATAATTCGCTCCCGGCACCAGAGTCGCAACTGTGTCGTGCCGCGCCAGCTGCGCGATGTCGTCATCGCTCACGTGGTCCATGTGATCGAACGATGCTGGATTGAAGCGCAGAAACGGCAGCAGGGTTGTCTGAGAAAGCTGGCCCATGTGCGCTCTCACGCTGAGCCCGTGGCTCTCCGCTGCAGCAAAGACCTGTTCAGTTTCCTGCGGAGTGAACGCTCCCCGGTCGCAGAACACGTCGACGAACTGGGCGAGCTTCCGCCGTGCGGCTTGCGGAATCATCTCCTTACAGACGGCGTCCACGTATTTTTGTGAGCGACCCTGAAATTCCGATGGAACGACGTGAGCGCCGAGCAGCGTCGGAACCACCGTCCCGGGCCAGCGCGACGCCGCGTCACGAATCGCCTCGAGCGATTTCAGTTCCGATTCGACCGTAAGCCCGTATCCTGACTTTGCTTCGGCGGTAGTCGTGCCGTGCGCCGCCATCTCTTTCAGAGCGGCCAGGACTTTCGCCGCCAGCGCGCTCTTCGGAGCTTTGCGCACGGCCTCCAGGCTGGACCGAATCCCGCCGCCACTCGCCGCAATCTGTTCGTAGGTCGCGCCTTCGGCTCGCTTCTCGAAATCGACCAGTCGCGGGCCCACAAAAACAGGGTGCGTGTGTGAGTCGACAAAGCCGGGGATTACCACTTTTCCGGCGCAGTCGATTTCCAGCACTTTCCTGCGATTCTTCCTGAGCCAGGGATCCCGCCGCGCGTCTTTTGTTGTGCCGGCAGATACGATTCTGCCGCCCAGGCACAGAACCGCTCCGTCTTCGATGATGCCCAGGTCCCTGAGGTCGGCTCCGCGGCGCGGCCCGCGCTTCAATCCGGCAGAGCGCAGCGTGAGCAACTGGCCAATGTTGACCAGCAGCAGGGACCTTGCTGTTTGGGATCGGCGCGTCGTCTTGGGCACTCGTGCCCTAGTTTAACAGTAACGCTTAACAGTAACGCTTAACAATAACGCTTAGCAGCAACGTTCAGTAGCAATCGAACTGGAGCGTTCTGGCCGCTCGCGGCCGATGCGGTAACCACCGGAGTTGTGCGAAAGGCGCGACCGGCCTAACATTCTTTGCGAAAGCTAAAATCATGATCAATCTCTTGCGTGAGAAGTATTTCGCTTTTGCACGATTCGCTCTGCGGCTAACGATCGTGGCAACGCTGGTGTGCATGACGGCGCTTCAGCCGGGCGGAGCGTCTCCGCAAACATCCGTTCCTGCCCCCGATACGCTGCGTCAAGTTGCCGCGGCACACAACGTTCTCATCGGGACCGCAGCCGCGTCGGCTTATCTTTCGGAGCCGGACTACGCAGCGATTCTCGGTTCGGAGTTCAGCCAACTGCAGGCGGAAAACGAAATGAAGTTTGGCCTGATCCATCCGAGGCCCAGCAGCGACCCGCATCCTTACAACTTCAGTGGCGGCGACGCTCTCGTCACGTTCGCCCAGAGCCACAATATGAGAGTGCGCGGGCACACGCTGGTGTGGCACAACCAGGTGCCGAAGTGGGTGACGAACGGTAATTTTTCGTCGCAGAAATTGTCCGAGATTCTGAGCGACCATATCAGCACCGTCGTCACACACTATGCGGGAAAGGTCTACGCCTGGGACGTGGTCAACGAAGCCTTCAAAGACGACGGCTCCATGCGGTCCACACTCTGGTATGACCAGCCCGGCATCGGAGCCGGGACGGGCACGAAATATATCGAACAGGCATTTCGCTGGGCGCACGCCGCCGATGCGAACGCGAAACTCTTCTACAACGATTACGACGCGGAAGAAATCAATGCGAAGTCCGACGCGATCTACGAAATGGTCAAGGACTTCAGGAAACGTGGCGTGCCGATCGACGGAGTCGGCTTTCAAACTCACGTCAGCCTGAAATTCGATAATCCGAAAAAGCTGGCGTCGTACGCCAGGAATCTGGAGCGCTTCGCGAAACTTGGCCTTGAGTTGCAAATCACCGAACTCGATATTCGCCTCGACGACGGCAGCGCCGCCTCCTTAGCCGCGCAGGCCAAACTTTACGGAGAGATCACGAAGCTGTGCGTGCAGCAGCCGGCCTGCAAGGCGCTTCAGACCTGGGGCTTCACCGATAAGCACTCCTGGATTCCGGATTTCTACAAAGGGCAGGGCTGGGCCTTGCTGTGGGACGCGAATTATCAGAAAAAGCCGGCATACCAAGCGGTGCACGACGCGCTGGCGAAATAGCGCAGCTCAGGTGAGATCTGCAATGCTCAGGTGGGGACAGCCGCCCTCGGCTGCCCAGCGGAGCGAAGCTCCGGAGTGAGACTAAATCGCAATTTAGCCGCAAATCGGTAACTGAGCTTTGCGGCTGAAATCCCAAAATGCTAACCAGGAAAACCGAGGCGCGCTTCGCTTGTCCGGACAGCCGAGGGCGGCTGTCCCCAATAGATCGGCCCGGCCTGGCGAAAAGATGCCTCAACGTTTCATCGGCACTTTCACGCCCGTTTTCTTCGCAAATTCTTTCGCCTCGTCATACCCCGCGTCAGCGTGACGAATGATTCCCATCCCCGGGTCGGTGGTCAGGACGCGTTCGATTCGCTTGGCCATCTCATCGGTGCCGTCAGCGACCGTTACTTGTCCCGCGTGCAGCGAGTAGCCGATGCCGACTCCGCCACCGTTATGAATCGAAACCCACGATGCGCCGGCAGCGGTATTCAGAAGCGCATTCAGCAGCGGCCAGTCGGCCACGGCGTCGGACCCGTCTTTCATGCTCTCGGTCTCGCGATAGGGAGATGCGACCGATCCGCAATCGAGATGATCGCGGCCGATCACGATCGGAGCTTTGATTTTTCCCTTTTTAACCAGATCGTTCATTGCCAGCCCGAACTGCGCGCGCTCGCCGTATCCCAGCCAGCAGATGCGCGCCGGCAGTCCCTGAAACTTGATGCGCTTGCGTGCCAGGTCAATCCAGCGGCGGAGGATGCGGTTCTCGGGAAACAATTCCAGAACCAGTTCGTCCGTGACGTGAATGTCGGACGCCTCGCCCGACAGCGCCACCCAGCGAAACGGTCCGCGGCCTTCGCAAAATAGCGGGCGAATATACTCCGGCACGAAACCCGGAAAATCGTAGGCATTCTTCACACCGCGCTGAAACGCAAACGTCCGGATGTTATTTCCGTAGTCAAACGTGACTGAGCCCATCTTCTGCAGCCGCAGCATGCCTTCCACATGACGCGCTATAGCGTCGAGGGATTTCTCTTGATAGGCCCGCGGATCTTTTGTTCGTAACTCGAATGCTTCCGCGAGCGTCATGCCGTTCGGCACATATCCGTTCAGCGGATCATGCGCCGAAGTCTGGTCGGTCAAAATGTCAGGAACCACGCCGCGTTCGGCCAGTTCTGGAATAATGTCGGCACAGTTGCCCACCAGCCCGACCGAGACGTTTTCCTTCTTGCGCACAGCATTTTTCAGAATGCGAAGCGCCTCGTCGAGCGTCGTGACCATGAAGTCGCAATAGCCGGTTTTCAGCCGCTTTTTGATGCGCTCGGGATCGACGTCAATCCCAAGAAACGCCGCGCCGGTCATGGTTGCGGCCAGAGGTTGAGCTCCACCCATGCCACCCATACCACCGCTGACGATGAGTTTTCCGGCGAGATCGCCGCCGAAATGTTTTTCGCCGGCCGCCGAAAAAGTCTCGAACGTGCCCTGCACGATTCCCTGCGAGCCGATGTAAATCCACGATCCGGCCGTCATCTGTCCATACATCATCAGCCCGGCGCGCTCCAGTTCGTTGAACTTCTCCCAGTTCGACCAGTGGCCGACGAGATTCGAATTGCCGATCAGCACGCGTGGCGCGTGCTCGTGCGTCTTGAAGACGCCCACCGGTTTGCCCGACTGCACCAGCAGCGTCTCGTCGTTGTCGAGTTTTTTCAGGGTTTCGACGATCGCGTGGTATGCCTCCCAACTCCGCGCCGCGCGGCCCGTCCCGCCGTAGACGACCAGATCCTTCGGCCGTTCGGCGACTTCAGAGTCGAGATTGTTCATCAGCATCCGCATGGCGGCTTCCTGCTGCCAGCCTTTGCAGGTGATCGAGTTACCGCGCGGCGCGCGAATCGGCGTGTAGGTGGAATCTGTGATTCCCGTTTCAACCGGCATGAATAGATGTTACTGCATTCGGAAGGGCGGAGTTCACAGGGAAACGGAAATTGGAAGTAGGAAACTAGAAACGACCCCCGCCCTACCAACTGCTGTAAGCGGTCCCGTCCATGGCTGGATTGTTCGAGGCGGAGTGGACATCGGTGATCCCAGGATCCGGCTGGTCCACAGACAACACGACATCCTCCTGAACTACTTCCCAGTTCGGTTCGTGAGTCATGGGATCGTCTGGAACCTTGTCGATGTAGTTGGCCGTTCGAAGATCGTCGAGCGATTGCGGAGCTTTTTGCTTGTCAAACGTGTATTTCCAGATGGCATCCCGCAATAACTCAAGATCAGACCGCAGCGCCCTTTCGCGAGCCGCAACAATCGAACGGCTATACGTCGGAATGGCGACCGCCAGAAAAATTGCGATGATGCTCATGACAACCACCAGTTCAATCAGGGTAAAACCCCGGGAACGGTGTTTGCTCTGGTCTGAATCGATCCGATCGCGGTGGCACTTCGTAGTTGTCACTCGGCTATTTCTCGCGAGACTGTGGGTATCGTTCGATCGCGCCCTACCGTTCACCAGGTACTGTAGGCTTCGCCATTGAGCGCAGTTCCTGTGGAAGCAGAATGCACTCGGAAGATGCCGCTTTGCTGGGGATCGAGTGCGTTCGTGGAATCTTCTTGCTCGGTCGCCCAGTCGGGGTGCCCGGTCATCGGATCGTTGGGCAATTGGTGGAGGTAACCGGCAGTTACAAGATCATCGAGGGTCTGCGGAGACTCTCTCTTATCCAACCTGTATGCCTCGATGACCTTGTTTAGCGTGTCCAGGTTTTGCCTGAGGACGGCTTCGCGTGCCTGAACCACATGCTGCTGATAAAACGGCACAGCGATGGACATGAGAATCATCATCACGCTGAGAACGATCATCAACTCGAGCAGCGTGAAGCCGCGCGAACGTCTCGTCGATTTGATGACGGACTTGCTAACGCGCCTTCGCTCCAGTTGTGAGCCCACACCAGTGCGCAAGCTTGGTTCGAAGATGTTCACGCCCCGTGGCATCTACCAATCCTTGTATTTCGTTCCGTCAAGCCCGGTGCCTTCCGCCTTGGTGTAGACATCGAACACGCTCTGCCCACCCCAGGAATCGGAATCCGGATCGTCCTGCATCGAGCGCAACCCCCACTCTGTGGAGTTGGTCATAGGGTCGATAGGAATAGAACGCAGAAATCGAACTTTCTTGCCGCCTTGTATTTCGACACCTTTGACCAGCGTTTCCAGATCGGGCGGATAGCCCTGGCTGTCTAATTTGGTCTGAAACAGCTGCCGGTCGGCGGCGTCTTTATAGCGGTCGATGGCGTCGCGCATCTCCCAGAGATCCCGACGCAATTGCCTCTCTTTTTCGCGTTGAACCGTGACCCGCGCCAGGGGGAAAGCCATCAGGGTGAGAATCGACAGGATAGCCGCCGCCACGATCAGCTCAAGAAGTGTAAATCCGCGCTCCCGCTTGGCGCTCAGCCCGGGATGGAGTCTGGTTATCCTCATTACGATGGCCCTTTTACAAATCCCCACTTCGCACAAGAAACGCGAGAAATGGGGCACCCAGCTTCGGCGTGGTCCCATGCACGGTCACTACTTCGGTTGCCGGCGAAAGCGCGCTACTGGACGGTCACCGACGCCTGCGCCCCGTTGACCGTGATGGCCTGCAATCCAGGATCGCGTGCCCCACCTCGCGTGATGGTCAAGGGAGTCTGACCGCTGGCCTTCGCCTGGAAAGTCAGCGTGACCACCGAGCCTTGCCCGGAGACCCCGCCGGCGCCTGGCGGACGCGTGGCCGTGACCTGCAACTGGCCGACGGTTTCATCTTCGCGATGAACCAGCGCAACCGCCTGGCCATCCTGCGAAAGGAATCCACCGTTCGATACGTTCACCAGCTGCAACATCTTCGGATCGTAGTTCAACTGCACGGGCACGGAATAAACGTTCTGCGCCCCGGAAATCGTCAGGTTCACGACGAATGTGCCGCCCTTCGTCGCCTGAATCGTCGCGGGATCGAACAGGAAACTGGCTCCGCCCTCGCCCGCCCCACCGACAGGCGGTGGCGGAGCCGATGCTAGTCCGCCAGTGTTCGGAGTCGTCGCCTGATTCGGGTTCGCCGGCGGCGTTGACGGTTGCGGGCCCTGACTCGCCGGAGCCGGTGGCGCAGCTGCACGGCTTACGTGCCGCAGTTCGATCGTGTTCGCGGTGCCGATCTGAATCGCGCGCTGGTTGATCTCGTTCACATCCGTGCCCCGGATGACGTGCGGCGTAATGGCGAATACAGTTTCGTCCGAAGAATGGTCCTGCGTGACTTGTCCGAAGAGATATCGCAGGATCGGAATCTGCGCCAGCCCGGGGATACCGCTCAACGACTTGGTCTGCGAATCGTCGAGGATTCCGCCGATCAAGCTGGACTCTCCATCCGCCAGCCGGATTTCGCCGAGATCGACTTTTTTCTGGCCAATGATGGGCTGGGTGATGCCGCCGATGCTGGCCTGGCCAATCTCTGACGAAATTTCCATCGAGATCTTCAGCGTGACTTCGCGGTTGGCGTGCACGTGCGGCGTGACGTCAATATTCACACCCACATCGATGTATTGAAACTGCGTGTTGACCAGCGGATTGATGCCGACGCCCCCGATACCTGGCTGAAACGAGCCGGTAGCCACGGGCAAACGTTCGCCGATCTTGAGCGAGGCTTTCTGATTGTCGAGGGCGCGAATCTGCGGATTCTGAATCAGCTTCGTGTCCGTGTCTCCCATCACTGCCGAAAGATTTGCTGACGGAATCGAAACCTGGAAGTTGGTCGCGGTCAGGTTGGCCAAGCCGTTCAGGTCGATGCCGGTGCTGCCTGTTCCGGTTGAGGTGGTTCCGGTCGTGGTCGTAGTGCTGGTGGTCGTGTTGTTGATGTTGCTCTGCAGGGTTACGGTGGCGCTGCTGGGCGGGTTGATCCCGAGCGTTCGAGACTTGTCTTTGCTGATCTGCATCACCGCGATGTCAATCAGCACTTCCGGTCGGGCTTTATCGAGATCGTCGACCAGCTTTTCCGCCAGCGCGATCTGATCCGGCGTTCCGCGCACCACGACGGCATTCTGCGATAGCAACTGCTGCACGCGCTGTACGTCCAGCACGGCGCGAATTGCATTCACAATGTCCTGCAGTTCCGTCGGCGCAGAAAGATTCGAAAGATAGAAAGTCTTGAGTACGCTCTGTTCCAGTTCCTTGCGCTTGGCCGGAGTATCCAGGGCCACAAAAATCGTATTCGGAGTGACCGGACGCCAGAAGGTTTTCGACTCCAGCGCTGTGATCTCCAGCGCCTCTTCCATGGTCACACCGTTCAGTTCCACGCTGATCGGCTTCGGAATGTACTCGGGATCAAACAGCACGTTGACTCCCGCCAGTTGTCCAACCGTCCGGTAGACGACATCCGATTTCTGTCCGCTCATCTTCACCGTGATCGGAACGGTGGAGATGGCGGCCAGTTCCACCGGTCCGCCCGCTTCGAGGACCTTGCGCTCCAATCCAGCCGGCGGCCCGGCGGCCTGCGGCGGCGGATTGCTCTTGTCGTTGATCATCTTCAACGTGCGGTTGAGTTCCTGCTGGGCGATGTAGAGCGAGGGATCGATTCCCACGGCCTTCTGGAACAGCGCGGCCGCTTCTTCCAGCTTGCCCTCATCGCGCAGTTTTTGCCCGCGGTGCACAATCGACGCCGCAGCCTCGAAGCGCGTGCGCTCGAAAGCCGTGCGGTAACGTAGATCCTTGGGCTTGAGATCGTAGGCTTGTTTGAAAAAATCGTAGGCGGTTTCGTAGTTTTGGCGCGCCTCAGCGTCCTGACCCTTGCTGTAGAAGTCTTTGGCTTTGTCGGCCAGGGCGGGAACGGCGACAACCGCGACCAGCAACAGCCATACCGCCGGGCGCTTTAAGCGTCTCATTCGTTAATCCTCACTGAAACGACACACACTAGAGATGGTTTCCGGGCGAGGTTGTCGCCGACTCGGCAGTCTACTCACACTCTGCCGGATTTTCTATGGCCCTAAGGTGCGAGAAAGCCCGCATCACGGGGGGAAAATGATGCTCGACGGGCGATTATAGCATTGCTCTTCCTGTCTTCCGAAGTCGTTGTATGTCCGACATTTACACTCTTTGGTCATAGGACTATCGAGTGGTCACCTTGATTTCCACAGTCGAGTCTGCCTTGCGGTGCACAAAAATTCTCCCGGGCACGCCCATAGGCCGGGTGCCCCAGGTCTCGTCGCTTTTGCGAGACGTGGGATCTTGGGCCAACCGGAAGCCCTCGCGATTCTGGCTTTCGCTGCGCCGAGCTTTTCGCTGCTAAGATAAATCGACGTCAAGAAAACGACCATGCCCCGCCAGTCCACCCACCAAACCAAGGCCAGCCCTGAGAAATCCCCGCGCCGAGACCCGACCGCCAGCGGCCAGCGCGACGCCGCTGTCAATAGGATCGCTTCGCATAACTATTTCTTGCTGGAAAAATTTGAGTGTGGCGTGGTTTTGACCGGGACCGAGGCGAAATCGGTGCGTGGCGGCCTGGCCAACCTGAAAGACTCCTACGGCCTGGTGAAGGACGGCGAACTCTGGCTGCTCAACGCCCACATCGGCCCTTACGAGCACGGCAACATTCACAACCATGCCCCGCTGCGTACCCGTAAGTTGCTGATGCATAAGGAAGAAATCCGCAAGCTGATCGGTAAAACGCAGCAAAAAGGCCTGACCCTGATCCCGGTCCGAATGTACTTCAAGAATGGCAGGGTCAAGGTCGAGTTAGCCCTGGCCAAGGGCAAACAGCTCTGGGACAAGCGCGAAACCGAGCGCCGCCGTACGGCGGATAAAGAAGCCCGCGAAGCAGTCGCGAGAAGCCGGAAGAGTTGAGACGAGGGCGCCCTGCCCTGGTCGCGTCCTTTACGACAGGGCGGGGATTTTGATCTCCTAGACGCAGCGGGGAAGCCCAAAAGTCAAAAGTCCCCGCCCTGTCCCTGCAAAGAACGCAGGGACAAGGACGGGGGCACCCGGGGAATTTCCTTTGAAGACTGTCGATCTCAAGTCCGACATGCCCTCAGTGCCCGAAGCGCTGCAGCGGCTCGATCGCGAACTTGCGCTTGCCCGCCAGGAGAAGACGAAGATGGTTAAGCTGATTCACGGCTATGGTTCGACTGGCGAGGGCGGCGATATTCGCATTGCGGTGCAGAAGAGGCTGCTTGAACTGATAAAGGACGGTCAGATTCATGGCTGCATTTTCGGTGAGAACTGGTCGAAGTCCGACGACGTGGCCTGGCCTCTGCTCCAATCGCAGACGGCGCTCAAGAAGGACCCGGATCTTGAACGACGCAACCGCGGGGTCACTATTGTTTTGCTTTAAGACTGAAATCCCCACTTCTCGCAAAGAACGCGAGAAATGGGGCACCCGGCGAAAGTCAAAGTCCCCGCCCTGTCCCCTGCAAAGAACGCAGCGACAAGGACGGCAGCCTCATTTTCTCCCAGTGCGATTTGCAGGAATGTCCTGATTGACTTGCGTACCAGTCCTGCTGCTCTAATGGAGGAGTGGCCGCCTCCGTCCCAGAGTCCCCGGACCAATCTCCCTCTGCAAGTGAAGTAATCGCCATGCCGAGAGCGAAGCGCCGCCGCCGGTGGCCCTGGATCGTAGGATTCCTCGCTCTGCTGGCTTCGGCCCTGACGCTCGAGGCTCGTCACTTTCTCTCGGATGCGCAACCGATTCTGCGCGCTCGCGTCATTGAAAGTCTTTCCGCACGCTTCAAGACCAAAGTCGAACTGGCGGATCTCGACGTGTCTATTGCCGACGGACTGAATGTCTCGGGCAAAGGGTTGAAGATTTTCGGTCCTACCGATCCCAACCCGACCGAAGCAGGCGTGCAGCCGCTGATCAGCTTGCAGGAATTTCAATTTCAAACCGGATTGCTCAATCTTTTTCGCTCGCCCATGCATGTGGATACTGTCCACGTGAAGGGCATGGTGCTGAACATTCCTCCGAAAGAAGACCGCCGGCAACTGGACAGCATGGGCGAACCCGGCAAGAAGATGAAGATGACGATCACGGTCGACAAGTTCGACTGCGAAGACACGCAACTCATTATTAACACTCGCAAACCCGGCAAGGCGCCGCTCGACTTCGAGATCAGCCACCTCAACATGAAGGAGATTGGACCGGGCCAGCCGCTATACTTTGAAGCCACGCTGGTCAACCCCAAGCCCGTGGGGAACATCAAGTCGGACGGGACATTCGGCCCATTTCGCGAAGACTCTCCGCGCGAAACGCCCGTCGCCGGCGACTACTCGTTTACCCACGCCGATCTCGGCACGCTCAAAGGCATCAGCGGTATTCTGTCGTCGACCGGAAAGTATCACGGCGCGCTGGGAAAAATTGAAGTGACTGGCGCGACCGATACTCCCGACTTCCGCGTAAACATCAGCGGCCATCCTGTAGCGCTGCACACTGATTTTCATGCGATCGTCGACGGCACCGACGGCGACACTTACCTCGATCCCGTAAAAGCGCGCTTTCTTCATTCGTCTCTCACAGCGCAGGGCAAAGTGGTTCGCGTGCAGAATCCGCCGGGTCATGACATTGAGCTGAACGTTGTTCTCGATCGCGCCCGGATTGAAGACCTGCTGCAACTTGGAGTGAAGACCGATCCACCAGTGATGAGCGGAGTGGTTCAGATGAAGACAAAGATGAGCCTCGAACCCGGCCCCGCCGACGTTGCCAATCGGTTGAAACTTGATGGGACTTTCAAAATACCGGCCGGACTGTTTTCGAATCAGAAGATTCAGGATCGCATCGACTCGCTCAGCCTGCGCAGCCAGGGCCAACCCCGGCTCGCGCAGGAGCACGCCGAAGTCGGCGTGCCGTCAGAAATCGATGGTTCGTTCGACCTCGCCGATGGGCTGTTCACGTTTCCGCTTCTGCAATTCTCCGTGCCCGGAACACACGCCAGCGTCGCCGGCCAGTACAGTTTGGACGGCGACACCTTTGATTTTCACGGAAAGCTCAGGCTCGATGCGAAACTCTCGCAGATGATGACGGGCTGGAAATCTGTCCTGCTCAAGCCGGTCGACCCGTTCTTCAGCAAGCATGGAGCGGGAACTGAAGTGCCCTTCAAAGTAACGGGTACGCGCTCCGAGCCGCATTTCGGTCTTGATCTCGGCCAAAAGGACGATGCCGCTCTGGACCAAACGTCGACTCCGGCCAAGACACATTAGGCGGTCAGGAGCAACGGGCTGGCAATACCACGGGTACGACAATCTCTGGCTGCCCTTGAGAGGCGAACACCCCGGGACAGCGTTTAGTTCGCCGCGGCGGCAAATGTGTTGGAGGAAACCGATCCGCTCCCGGCCGATTGACCATCATCGCGTCGCGAGCTTCCCCTGCCATCGTTCGGATGTT
>Ga0070765_100002463_pt1 | contig 11613 bp, 7 predicted proteins | sample HubBroMetageWFT5_FD_71516 | JGI IMG/M metagenome (GOLD analysis project Ga0070765, IMG submission 71516) | Warmed and freeze-thawed soil microbial communities from the Hubbard Brook experimental Forest, New Hampshire - Hubbard Brook CCASE Soil... | ecosystem: Environmental > Terrestrial > Soil... | reverse complement strand
TCGGCGTCGGTGTTGATCACCTCGATCGTCTTGCCGTTCATCGCCTTAACGATGTCGCCCGGTTTGGTGGCTTTACCGCCCGGCATGTTTTCGGTAGCCGGAACGATGCCGATGACGTTGAGCTTCGGCTTCAACTTGCCGATCGCGCTCATTGCCGCAATCACGCTCGCACCGCCCGACATGTCGTATTTCATCTCTTCCATTCGCTCGGCCGGCTTGATCGAAATGCCACCCGTGTCGAACGTAATGCCCTTGCCGACGAGAGCGAGCACCTCTTTGCTCGATGGATCGCCGTTGTAGCGCAGCACGATCATCTTCGGGGGCTGCACGCTGCCTTGCGCTACCGAGAGAAACGAACCCATCCCCTCGGCGCGCGCGCGGGCTTCATCGAGCACGTCGATCTCGAGTCCGTTGCTTTCCGCGACTTTCTTAGCCGCTTCGGCCATGTGCGTGGGCGTCATATCGTTCGCCGGCGTTACCGCCAAGCGCCGCGCGAGGTTCACCGCTTCGCCGATCGCGCTGCCGCGAGCGATCCCGCGTTCAATCTCGGCTGCATCCAAGCCGGCGCCCGGGATAACGACCTCGTTGGTCGCGAGCGGACGTTCCGGGCGATCTTGATAGATCGTCGTTTCGAACGTTCCGGTGATCGCGCCCTCGGCAACGAACGAGGCGCAGATGGACTCGCGCCCCGCGGCTTGCGGCGGTAAGGCCACCGCAATCTTTTCCACGTTACGCCGGCCGAGGTAACGTACTGCGCTTCCGGCGTAACGCGCCAGAAGATACGGCTCAAAGCTTGATTGGTCGCCGAGCGAAATTGCTAAAACGCGGCGGTACGGCTGATCTTTGGCGTGGACCAGCACGTGTTCGCCGAGCTTTCCGCGGATCTCGCCGGCCGCGAGCGCATCGGCGATTGCGCCGTCGAGCGCCGCGTCGACGTCTTTGGTGACGCCCTCGAGCGGGCTTCCCGAGAAGAAGGGAACGACGAGCGCGCTGGCACTGACGCCAAGCGGCTCATTGGCGTAGAGATGAACTTGCATGGTGGACCTTTCGGACGGTGAACTACTGCCAGCCTATGGCGGAAAGCTGGGAGAATCCTCGTGGAGAGCAAAAAACACCGGCAGTCGGGCGTTATGCCCGCGCCGGTGTCGACATCGCCGCCGGCAACGAAGCCGTGGCGCATTACCGCCGGTTGCTCGGCCAATGGCGGCATGCCGACCAGCTCGACGCCGTAGGCGGCTTCGCCGGCCTCTTTCGGCTTCCGGGCGATACCGATCGCGTCCTCGTCGCCTCAACGGACGGCGTCGGCACGAAGGTATTGATCGCATCGGAGCTGGGCCGTTTCGGTAGCGTTGGGGCAGACCTCGTCAACCATTGTGTCAACGACATCCTCGTCTGTAACGCCACGCCGCTCTTCTTTTTAGATTACCTTGCGGTCGGGAAACTCGACGCCGCCGTGGCTGCTGAGATCGTTGGGGGCTGCGCCGAAGCCTGCCGAGCACACGACTGCGCGTTGCTTGGGGGCGAAACGGCCGAGATGCCCGGACTCTACCGGCGGGATCATTTCGACCTCGCGGGGACCATCGTCGGCACCGTCGAGCGTCAAGCGCTGCCCAATCCAGAGAGCGTAGCGCCCGGCGATGTGATCGTCGGATTGCCGGCGGTCGGCCTGCACACCAATGGCTACTCGCTCGCGCGCGATCTCATTCCACCGACCCAGTGGAACGCGCCCTTCGGTGAGGGTACCTATGCCGATGCGCTGCTCGCGGAACATCCCTCATACTACCGGGCGGTGCGCGCGATTCAAGCCGTCGCCGGCGTGAAAACGATGGCCCATATCACCGGCGGCGGATTGCTCGAGAACGTCTCCCGGACGTTGCCGCAAACGTGCAAGGCGATCTTCGAACAAGCGCGCTGGAGCGTGCCGCCGATCGAGCGCGAGCTGGTCCGGCGGGGAGATCTTGGAATCGAGGAGCGCTATCGCGTCTTCAATATGGGCATCGGCTACACGTTGATCGTTTCACTCCAAGACGCGCCGGCAGCGGTTGCCGCCGTGCCGGGCGCTAAAGTCGTCGGCTGGATCGAGGCACGCAGCGGGGACGAGCCACAGGTCGTCATTCATCCGGGCCAACATGAATGAGACGATCGCTCGCGCGCTCCTGGCAGCGATTGATGCGGAGACCCCGCGCGAAGATCGGGCGCAAGCCGCGGCCCGACTCGTGCGTGATGCCGGCGGCTATCGCTGGGTCGGCATTTATGACGTCGGCGACGAGGAGGTCGGACTCATCGGGCACTCCGGATCAACGCCGCCGGCCCATACGCGCTTCAGCATAACGCTCGGGTTGAGCGGCGCGGCGATCAGCGCGCGATCGACCGTCGTCAGCGATGACGGCCCCGGGTCGGAGGCGATCGTCCCGATTCTCGGCGCCGAGAGCGGCATTGTCATCGGAACGCTCGACGCCCAGAGCGACCGCACCGGTGCGTTTTCCGCCGGCGACGTGGCGTTCCTCGAAGAGTGCGCTGAAGTGCTGCGACCGCTCTACGATTAAGTGTCGCAGCTTCTCAATCTCGTCGTCGAGCTCGATGGTGAACTTCCGATTGCTTGGCAGCCAGCAATCCAGATCGCCCGCCCGGCGCCGGCCGACGAACAAACGCTCGCGTGGATCGATGAAGTCTTCGGCGGCGCGTGGAGTTCCGAAGCCCATGCCGGTACGTCGATCGTTGCGCGTCGCGCCGGCAAGCCGGTGGGTTTCGCCAGCTTCGATCCGCACGGGCTGACGTACGCGTGGCTGCAGGGAGTGGCGCGCGAGGCCGGCGTCGGCATTTTCGGACCGGTCGGCGTTACGCCCGACGAGCGCGCGCAGGGTTTGGGAGCGCTGTTGCTGCGGCTTGCATTAAACGCGTTGCGCGAACGCGGCTATTCGCGGGCATTGATTCCCGCGGTTGGTGACGAAGGCCTGGTCAAGTTTTACGCCGATGCCGTTGGCGCGCGGGTTGCCGAGCGCTTCGAGCGCGCATCGCTCTTTCGCCCCGAACGGCGCGTGCTGGTGATGGCATCGGGTAACGGCAGCAACTTTCAAGCCGTAATCGATGCAGTACGCGATGGTAGGTTGCCAATCGACGTCGTCGCGCTCTTCAGCAACGACCTGCATGCCCACGTGCTCGTGCGCGCTCGCGACGGAGGAATCCCCTCCCACGCGGTCGTGTGGAATCGCGATAAAGCATCGCGCGACGAGTACGATGAATGGCTGCTCGCGGCTGCAACCGCAGAAGAGCCCGATCTCGTGCTTTTGCTCGGATGGATGCATCTGCTTTCCGATGCATTCGTTCACGCTTTTCCGCAGTTGCTTAATCTCCATCCGGCGTTTCTGCCGCTCGATCCGGCGCGCGACGCGGTTGGGCTGCCCGACGGTACGCAGATGCCGGCGTTTCGTGGATCGCGCGCCGTTCGCGATGCGCTCGCCGCGTCGAGCCGCTGGGTCGGCGCGACGCTCCATCGCGTCACGACTGCGACGGATCGTGGTCCCGTCATGACGCGTAAGCCATTGCGCGTCGAGCCCGGAGAAGAAGAAGATCACCTCATGGAGCGCGTGCACGACGTCGAGCACGGCATCGTCCGATCCGGGATAATGCGGTGGCTGTACGAACGATAGATCGCAGCTTTCTCCCCAGTTAAACCGTTAGTGCCGAGGAGCCAGTGTTCAGCACTGCCCGCGCGTGTGAGCCGCCGTCGTAGCGCTCCGTAACGTTGAAGTCTTCGGCTAGCGACCATACGATGTAGAGTCCACGCCCCTGTTCACTCAGCAGGTCTGAGGGCAGTTTGGGTGCGAGCCTGAAGCCTGAGCCCCGATCGAGCACGTGAAGAACTGGTGCGCCCTCACCCCAGTCGAAAATGATTTCGATGGGTCCGGGTGCGTAGCGCGCGACGTTACCCAGCAGCTCTCCAAATACGAGCTCTGCGGCGTCCACATATTGTCCGCATACTCCGCGTTTACGCAGCGCGGCAACGAAGGAGTGTCGCGAGTCGTGAGCGGCGCCAACGTCATTGGTGTTGAAAATCCACCTACCAGGGGGACCCTTACCGCTCGAACGCCGGCCCACTTTGGGCGTTGTGCCGAGTTGCAACGTTAAAACCACCACGTCGTCGCTATTCCCGCGTTTTAAGATTGCGCGATAAAGTGTATCGGCGGGGTTCGGACTTTTGACGATCTCGGGGCGCGCGATTGCCGCAATCAGCCGGTCGTAATTGCCGACAATGTCCCGCCCTCCTTCGATGAGACCGTTGCTGTAAAACACGACCAGGCTAAGACTCTGTAGCGCCGTAGTAGCGGCCGTTTCACCACGGACGCGTAGACCCAGCGGAAGGCCGCTCCTTCCGAGCACCGTCACCGCGCCGCAAGCGTCCCGAAGTAACGGGCACGGGTGTCCGGCGGAGGCATAGGTCAGCGTCAGCGCAACGGGGTCGAATACACCGACAAGTGCCGACACGAGCGTATCCGGGTGCTCGGTTTTTAGCGTGCGATCGGCAGCGTCCAACATCGCGATTGGGTCGGCATGAACTTGCGCCACGCCACGAATCACTTGACGCATGGATGACATGATGACGGCCGCCGCAAGCCCACTGCCGGCAACGTCTCCGATCGAGACGACAACCCGCCCATCGCGGAGACGAAGCGCGTCGTACCAATCGCCGCCGAGCAATTCGCGATCGTTGGCTGCTACGTAGATGCCGCTGAACCGAATACCAGCAATCTCGGGAAGTGCAATCGGCAGTGCGGCACGTTGAAACTCCGCAGCAACAGCGCGTTCTCGTTCGAGGAGCCGTGCGTTTTCGATCGATAAGGCGGCAGGCTTCGTAAGCGCCTCGAAAAGTGACAGGTCGTCTTCATCGTACCGGCGGGGCGTCTCAGACCAGCACACGACGAGCGATCCAATAGTTCGCCGGCGCGTGCGCAGCGGAACTGCCACGGCAGCGAGCGGCCCAAGCTTGCGAAGGACCGCTCGTCCCTTCTGCAGTCGTTCTACGAGCCGCGTTTTACTCGCATCGGCATGAATCACCGCTACGGTCTGGAGCCGATCGTTCTCATCGAAGAGATCGATAACGGCCCAGTCTCCGAACTCGGGAACGATGAGTGCGAGCAATCGGTTGAGGGTTGCCTGCAAATCCAGTGATTCTGCGAGCATTTCTCCAGCCTTCGCAATGAAGGCGAGACGTTGACCCTGTCGCTTGTAGACGTCGATGTCGGTGCAGATCGCGACCCAACGCTTCGCACCGCCGTGCGCATCGTCGAGTGGCGAGACGCAAGCGCGAAACCAGTTGGCGACGCCGTCGGCGCGCTTCAGCCGCAGCTCGACGTCGAAGGCTACGCCGCGGCTGATCCCCTCACGCAGTGCTTCGCGGCTTCGTTGGCAATCGTCGCGATGGATCGCGGCCAACCATTGCCGCGTGAGGCTCCTTGGGTTCGTGCGCAGCAACCGTCGCTGGCCCGTGTAGTTGTACCATTCTCGGTTAAGCCAGTGGACGTCGCCGGTGTCTGCCGCCGTCCACGCGATTTGATGAATGGCGTCAAGTACGGCGATGCGGAACGGCTCCAGCTTGTTTTCGCGCAGGCACGGCAACGCGTGTTGCGTCGCGTCGTTGATGGTCGTGCGGCATGCAACAAGGTTAGCGGTCCAGCTCGGGGGCGCCCATATACAGGCTTTACTGTGTCAGAAAACTGTGTGGGTCAGGTTATAGCTCCAAAGCGGCGGCGGCGACGCTTTCTTCACTCCATTGCGCGCCGAGTGCCGTGAGCGTGTTCAGTCGCTCCCCGAATACGCTTTGAAGCGTGGCGACGACGCGCGCTTGCTCTTGGCGTTCGGTGTGGTCCCGGTGAGCACCAAGCGACCTCAGCCTTGCCTCGACGAAGCCGAGCAGCATTGCTGCCAGTTCCAGCTTTTTCGCGGAGCGGGGCTTGTCCAAGCTACCCTGGAGCGCCGCTATTGCAGCAACGTGCTGCAGAACGAACGCTGTTAGCACCGGCGTATGGACTTCGCGCGCCGCCTCCAGTGCTAGCAATGCATAGGCGCGCGCATCGTCAAAACAATCGAGCGCCACGAGGTATGCCGACATGTTGCTCAGATCGGCCGCCTCGGCACGGCGATTCCCGGTCGCTGCATGGCCGGCGCGGGCCTCTTCGGCTCGATGCAACGCAGCACCCGGATCGCCTGCCGCAAATTCGACTTCGGCAAGGTTGCCCGCGATTGACGCTGCCGGTCGCTCAAGGCCAAGCGAGACGTAATGTGCGAGCGCTTCAGCATAGAATCGACGCGCACCGTTGACGTCGCCGCAACGCGAGCGAGCGGTCCCAAGATCGGTCAACGCCAATGCCTGCAGCCGGCGATTCTCGAGGCGCTTGGCTGCGGCCAGCGCCTTCTTCAGAAGTGCTTCGCCCTCCGAACTCTTTCCAATTGCGGCAAGCGCGCTTCCGGCCGCGTGTTCGGCGCGAGCCACTTGCAAAGCGTCAAGAACCGAACGCAGCCGTAACGCCTGTTCCGCCGATGCAAGTGATGCCGCGGATTCGCCGAGCACGCCACAGAGCTCGGCATCGGCAATATAGAGCTGAGCAACCTCGTCTGCGTGGGTTTTTTCGGTGATGGAGTCTATCGCCAAGCGAACCCAGCGTCTTCCTTCTACCGGAGGGAGGGAATATCGCAACCGCGTGAGCGCTCCAGCGAGAAGACGCCCCGAACGCAGATCGTTACGCTCCCCCAGCGACCAGCCAAGCGCAGCCCGGAAGTTATCGAGTTCGGCCTCGGCTTCGCGGAGCCACGAACGCTCGTCGGCCGCGTACCAATCTCGATCGAGGCGCGCGACAACCTGAACAAGCGCGCGCGCGTGCCGGGCGGCCAGCGTCTGCCATTCGCCACGCTTCACGAGCTTCTCCAGCGCGTACTGTCTCGTAACCTCGAGAAGATGATAACGCGTGTTCTTGTGCGTGAAGTCGACCATGATGAGGGACTGGGCGACCAGCGACGAGAGCAACTCGAGCATGTCTTGTTGCGCAATGGTTTCGTCGGCGCAGACGGCTGTCGCAGTTTCCAGCGTAAAGCTGCCGCTAAAGATCGCGAGTCGATCGAGAAGCAACTGCGCCTGCACGGACAGCAGCTCGTAGCTCCAGTCGATAACGGCGCGCATCGTTGCGTGACGCGGGAGTGACGCTTGCTGGGCTTCGGTCAACACGTCAAAGACTCGATCGAGCCGATCGGAGATCTCTCGTGGCGATAGCACGCTCGCGCGTGCGGCCGCGAGCTCGAGCGCGAGGGGCAAGCCGTCCAGACGCCGGCAGATCTCGACGACGGGCTTAACGTTCTCCGTGGTCACCTCAAAGCGCGAGATGGTGGCGCGAACGCGGTCTGCAAAGAGGGCGACGGCGCCGTACTTGAGGGCCTCACGCGGCGACGGCCGGCTTTGCTTGGGGACGGCGAGAGCGGGGATTTGGTAGGTTCGCTCGCCGGTGATGCCCAGGGGCTCGCGACTCGTCGTAAGCAGAGCGACGCTCGGGCATTCGCGGAGCAGCCATTCGGTCACGAGCCGTGCCTCCGAAATGACGTGTTCGCAATTGTCGAGAATTATCAACAGACCTTTCTGCTCAAGGTAGGAGAACAACGTTTCGTAGAGAGTACGGTGGGGCGATTCTTGAACGCGCAACACTCTCGCAAGAGCATGTGGCACCAAGGCCGGATCGCTGAGCGGTGCGAGGTCGACAAACCAGACGCCATGTGGGAATCGGCTTAACGACCTCGTCCCAACCTCAACGGCCGCACGTGTTTTCCCGGCGCCTCCGGTTCCGATAATGCTGACGAGTGGCGCGGTCTCGACGAGATCGAGAATCTCTCTTGCGACTTCGTCGCGTCCGAGGAACGATGTTAGCTGCCGCGGCAGGTTGTGCGCCGGCACCAGCTGACGGGGACCGCGCGAAGGTCGAGCGGAACGCTCGAGCCTCTGGCGCGCTTCTTGCGAAAGCGCGAGCGCATCGGCGATGCGTTCCAGCGTCGCGCGGTACGGCGCCTTGCGATATCCACGCTCAAGTGCGCTGACGGCTTGCACGCTGATCAGCGCTCGGTCTGCAAGCGTCTGCTGCGAGAGACCAGCTTGCACTCGAAACTTCCTGAGAAGTGCAGCCAGTTCGGGGGTCGTCGTCGCGTCTCGCAAAGCCAATCGCGCTGGTCCCGCCTCGGGCGCTTCAGCCGCCTGGTGCGGGCGCGATTCCGATTGGCGGATTGGTCACGCCGCCGATTATATCCAGGATGTATGCAATTAAGCCCTGGAGGTTTACCGCCTCGATATATCCCGCGGCGTCCGCGACCCATAGATTCTGCGGCGAGCCGTTATCGAAGTTTATGTTCGTTGGAATGACGAGCCCGCCGATACCGATTGGCGCAAAGATCCCGCACGACGACCCAGAGCATTTAAAGATTCCTAGCAGTTGATCCACGTAATACAGATTTCCGCTATGGTCGAACGCCAGTCCGCCGGCCCTCAAAATTCCTGATCGGAAGAGCCTGCCGCTGCCGTTGCAGCGCGCGAACTTCACGATCGATCCCGTGAGCTTGTCGGGATCGTTGAAGCTCCAGTAACAGTTGCCGCTCGAATCGATTGCGATGCCCTCGCCCCGGATCGGATCGTTTCCATAGGTGAGTATTCGGGACGGTCGGTCATGCCGGTCCAGGTAGACACTTACGCTACCGGCGCCGCTTCCCGCAGTTGAGCGGTTCGAAACAGCAACAAGGCGCTGATTCGGAGTAGCCGCGACGTTGACCGGAACTTCTCCAGGATCGCGCAGTGTCGCCTTAGGACCCTTGGGCCCCTTACGCGTCGAGCGATAAACCAGGATAGTTGAGTTCCCGGAATTCGCGATGTACCAGCGACCGTCTGGTGTCGTGACCATGCCCATTGGGGCGGAGAATCCCGAAGTCAGTGTTTCATAGGGCGTCAGCCCGAAGCCGCTTTTCTTGCGCTTGTAGACCACGGCCTCGTTCTGGGAGGGCTGAGACGAATACATCCATTCGCTATAAAAATGTTGGGTCAGTGGCCCCGCTAACGTATGCGGCGTGCCGAAGGCGGAGGCCGTTGGTAAACTCTGCGCACATCCACTCGCTGCGAGCGCAATCGTTGCATGAATCAACAATCGAGCCATAAAGCCCACGCTGTTGGCTTCTGCTCGCGCTGCTCGGCGCGCGCCAGAAATCGACCTCTTAAAAATGACGCCCTGCGCCATCAACGCTCCTTATCCCGATTCAACCAAGGCCCTGCCCGTGAGAGTCTTCTGCAAACTCCCGCTTATATGGCGCTTCACCTTGTGGACGGTGTAATCCTGGGCGTAAAGAACTGCGCGTGAACGCGCGCATCACGTCGATAATGGGATGCGTATTCGTCATCAACCTCTCTCACGCTTAACGCTTTTACGGTTTACCTGCTACCGACTCCGTGGCGATGTCCTCGAAATTCGGCCATACGGTATCGCGCTTGAGCTCGGTGATGAGGTCGGCCTTGGTTTGCGGCGTCATTTGGGCAACGGCTGTGCCGTATTGACTCCAGCGAGCCTGAAGATTCTGAGAGAATGGAGTTACCCAAGCCGTGTTCGTGATCGGGAACCGGGTCGCAACCACCGAATCGTAAGCTTTGTCGAACTTGGCGATCGCCTTTTCAAAATCAGATGCGTATTGCGTGTTCCGCGCCGGATCGAACGATGATGTCGTCACCGCTTCGACCATGAAGCTGGCGTAAGCATTGGCCTTTTCTTGGAGGTCGGAGTAGGCGACCGAGAGCGTGTTGATGTCGGAGGCCCCGAGCGTGTGCTTATTGTGGGCAACGAGCACGACGGTCTGGTTTCGACTGACGGTGAACGGCGCCAACCCCTCGCTGATCTGTGCGGAAGGGCTCGTCTTGTGGGTGCAACCGGCGGCGATCGTGATGAACAGCATCGCCGCGACCGTGGCATTGACGTGGCGTAGCATTTTCATATCCCGCTTATACCCAGGCGAGGGAACCAGCGGTCGCCCGAAACAAAAAATCCCTGATATCGGCGATTTTTGGGATTCAGCGCCCTCACGGAAACGTCCGACCGACCGCTTGGATTACCCGCCTCAAACACTCCAGCAAGCCATTGTGGCTGGGCGGCCAGGGCGAGCGCCGCCGGTACGCCGCTGCGATCCGCCGCAGCCACCTCTAAATAGCTGCGCAAATCGCGCTGTACATGTTCCGCACGAATGCGCACGCTGCCGGCGTCGATGGCAGCAGCGCAGGTGCTCGTGAAGATTGCTGAAGCGGCGAAACGCCGCGGAGGTGGCCGGAATGTGGCTGAGAAAGCCTTAACCAGAGCACTCGATATCGTGAGATCAGCGCAGATTGAAAGGATACGAGCGAATGAAGAGTTTCGTTGTGGTCATCCTCTTGACATTGCTATCGGCGTGCGCCTCGCCGGGTACGTCGACGACCGGGCCGCCGAACTTGTCATCGGGCGCCATGTCCTCGAGCGTCCGCGGCCGTTCGGCGCCGTTCCTGCACCGCCGCACTGGCGCGACCCCGATTACCCACGTGATCATCGTGATTCAGGAGAATCGAACCACCGACAATCTCTTCCAGGGTTTGCCCGGCGCCAATACGCAGAACTATGGCCTCGACTCCAACGGAAATCAGGTTCCGCTGCACCAGAAATGGCTGGGGTGGAGCGGCGACATCTCTCACGAACATGCCAACTTTATCAGGGAGTGCAACGCCCTTCCAAGTAACCCGGCCGTATGCCAAATGAATGGCTGGAACAACGCGGTTGCTACCGGCACGGGTTGCGAGAGCGCACCCAATGACGACTGCCCGTACGCGTACGTGCCGCGACCCGGGGTGCAACCGTACTTCGACATGGCCGCGCAGTTTGCGTTTGGGGACGAGATGTTCCAAACGAACCAAGGTCCGAGCTTCCCGGCGCACCAGGAGCTTATCAGCGGAACCGCCTCCGCGGCGCCGACATACCCGGACCGGCAGATTTTGGACAACCCGTTCAATGGGGGTGGCAACGGTGGTTGTGACAGCGCGCCCTCGTCTCTCGTTGAAACCATTCCGATCGAGCCGCTCGGCGCGCCGTCAGGCACACCGGTGTACCCATGTTTCGACCGTCAGACGCTCGGCGATCTGCTGACGACAACGGCGGGCGTCACCTGGCGCTACTACCAGTGCGGCACCGGCGCGGGATTGTGGCACGCCTACGATGCCATTCAGCACATCCGCGAAGGCAGCAACTATTCGAGCCTCGTCGTCCCCCAGCCACAGCGGATTCTTCACGACATCAAGACCGGCACGCTGGCATCGGTCTCCTGGGTGACGCCGGACGGCAAGCACAGCGACCATCCCGGCAACGGCAACACCGGCGGGCCGTCGTGGGTGGCAGCCATCGTCAACGCCGTTGGGCAGAGTTCGTACTGGGATTCGACCACCATCATCGTCACTTGGGACGACTGGGGCGGCTTCTTCGACCACGTCGTGCCAGACCGGCGCAACAACTATGAGCTGGGCTTCCGCGTCCCGCTGCTGCTCATCTCGCCCTACGTCGTACAACCGGGTTACGTTTCGCACGTGCA
>Ga0070765_100002462_pt1 | contig 11614 bp, 5 predicted proteins | sample HubBroMetageWFT5_FD_71516 | JGI IMG/M metagenome (GOLD analysis project Ga0070765, IMG submission 71516) | Warmed and freeze-thawed soil microbial communities from the Hubbard Brook experimental Forest, New Hampshire - Hubbard Brook CCASE Soil... | ecosystem: Environmental > Terrestrial > Soil... | reverse complement strand
GTCCGGCAGTTGCCGCGAGCTCGTCGACGAAACTTTCCACCACGAAGCCGCTGCTCGAGTGCTCCACAGAACGCCACCACGCGCGCGGTGCGCTTGAGTGCGCCAGTGTGTACTCGATGCGAATATTCGGAGACTTGTATGGCACCGTTGCGCCCGTCCCAAATTCGCCTTGCCCGTTGTCTTCTTCGCCTTTTGGACTCCACTTTGCCGCGATCGAAGTCGAAGTCTGGAAATGCTTCCACGCGGCGAGATTTCCGTCCGCATCCAGGATGCCTTGGCATTTGTGATACGACGCCGGCCGGTAGAAGTCATGTTGCATGTCATCTTCGCGGGTCCACAAAACCATGACGGGCTTGCCCACGGTTTTTGCAACCTGCGCGGCTTCCATAACGAAATCGGCCTGATAGCGCCGGCCGAAACCGCCGCCCATCAGGGTCGTGTGTACCGTAACCTTTTCGGGTGGAAGCTTCGCCGCCTCCGCGATAACGCCCTGCGCCCACTGCGGCGCCTGCGTCGGCACCCACGCCTCCGCGCGATCGGCTTGAATGTGCACGGTGCAATTCATCGGTTCCATGCAAACGTGCGCGGCAAAAGGCAACTCGTAAACGGCTTCCACTTTTTTTGATGCGCCCGCCAGCGCGGTATCCGCATCGCCTTCGTTCCTGATCACGCTTCCTGGTTTAGCCGCGGCATTGGCTACGAACTGATTGTGCAATTCCTCGCTGGATTCCTTCGCGGCCGCGCCTTCTTCCCATTTCACTTCTAGAGCTTTCCTCCCCTGAATCGCTGCCCACGAATTATCCGCAAGTACAGCCACGCCGCCTGTCGTAGACGCGCCCCTTCCGCTGGTTTCGATCTGGAAGACATCCCGCACGCCACGAACTGCCTTCGCTTTCGTAGCATCGAACGAGGCGACCTTTCCGTAAAAAACCGGGCAACGCGCGATAACAGCGTAGAGCAATCCGTCTGGCCGCGCATCGATCCCAAATTGCGCCCTGCCAGTCGCTTTCAAAGCCCCTTCGACGCGATGCGTATCATGGCCGACGATCGTGAAGTCGCGGGAATTCTTCAGCGGTACTTCCTTGAAATTAGGGATCGGCAGCAGCGCCGCGTCGGCGACAAGTTCTCCATATTTGTACGAGCGCTCGGGATGGCCGTGCACGACGTAGCCGTTCTGTGCTTTGCAAGTATCCGTTCCGACTTCCCACTTTTTGGCTGCCGCAGCGATGAGCATTTCGCGCGCAGCGGCGCCGGCCTGACGCAACGGCAGCCAGGAACCGCCGACGCTGCCGCTTCCGCCTGTGCCGTGATCATAAATCTTGGGATTCGTCGGCGCTTGCTCGATGCTCACTTGCTTCCAATCGAGGCACAGTTCTTCCGCGAGAATCATCGGCAGCGCCGTCATGATGCCCTGGCCCATCTCGGACTTGGCCAGAATCAGCGTCACGCGATTGTCTGGCGTAATCCGCACCCACGCATTCAAGGGATTGATGGGCGGTTTCTCCTGCTCCTGCGCGGGATCGGATGCGCGCGCCGGGAGATGAAAGCCGATGAGCAAAGCGGCACTACCCGCGGCGCCCGTTTTCAGAAATGTGCGGCGGTCCAGAGTCTGAGGCTCGGGGGAAATATGAGTTGCCATTGTCTTACTCCTGCGGCAGATTTTGGCGGGACTGCTGAACAGGCCTATTAGACGCGTCTTACGCTTTTTGGGCTGGCGAGCCTGCGGCGCGATGGATGGCTTTGCGGATGCGCTGGTACGTGCCGCAACGGCAGATGTTGCCGCTCATGGCGTAGTCGATATCGGCGTCGGTGGGCTTGGGTTTTTTGGCGAGCAGCGCTACCGCGGACATGATCTGGCCGGACTGGCAATAGCCGCACTGCGGAACGTCTTCTTCGATCCAGGCTTTTTGCACAGGATGGCTGCCATCGGCGGAGAGGCCTTCAATCGTAGTAATTTTCTTTCCGCTTACGGTGGAGATTTGCGTAATACAGGAACGGGTGGCTTCACCGTTGATGTGCACGGTGCAGGCGCCGCACAGCGCCATTCCGCACCCAAACTTCGTTCCCGTCATATTCAGGGTGTCCCGGAGCACCCACAAGAGGGGCATGTCCGGGCTGACGTCCACCGTCTGGGCTTTTCCGTTCAATGTGAAAGTGATAGCCATGGGGTCCTCCTAAAGCAGATGGATATCCTACAACAACTTGGGAATGATTGAAAATCTACGAAATACCGCCTAACAACTCTCCGCGGGGCGACGCAACCTACGAGTCTCGCCCAGAGCCGTGACAACATAACGGCCCTCACAGCCGTTGCCATGATGCGACTTCTTGTGACAGACCGGGCAATTCTCCTACAATCTGAGAGCGTGGACTTTCGGTGCGGAAGCGCCCAATGCTGTCACGTCCAGGGAAGGTTATGCTGAAACTTATGATTCTCTTAATTACGTCTGGCGCCATCGCGTTGGGTGCCATCTATGCGGCCGCCTCGGCGGCGGATGCGAAGTTCGGTCCGTCGAATCCGTTTTATGCGCCGAGTACCTTACCGTTCCATGCGCCTCCCTTCGACAAGATCAAGGATGAGGACTATCAGCCAGCCATAGAGGCGGGGATGGCCGAGCAGCTTTCGGAAATACAGGCGATCGCGGACAGTCCGGCGGCGCCGACCTTCGAGAATACGCTCGTGGCCATGGAGAAGAGCGGGCAACTGTTTCAACGAGCCATAGCGGCGTTCGGCGCAGTAACCGGGGCGAATACCAATCCGGTGCTGGAAAAAGTGCAAGCCGATGAAGCGCCGAAGCTAGCGGCGCATCAAGATGCCATCAGCCTGAACGGAAAGCTTTTTGCCCGGGTGGCCGCCGTCTACAGGCAACGCAATTCGCTCAAGCTAGATGCGGAGTCTCTGCGGCTGCTCGAGGTCACCTACGACGCTTTCGTCCGCTCTGGCGCAAACTTGTCGGACGCCGACAAAACCAAATTGAAAAAGCTAAACGAGGAACTCGCGACACTTTCGAATACCTTCAGGTCAAAGCTACTGGAAGGTACGAAAGCCGGGGCCTACGTGACCAAGGACAAGAGCGCGCTTGCCGGCTTGAGCGACTCGCAACTCGCCGCGGCCGCGCAGGCCGCCCAGAGCCGCAAACAGGAAGGCTATGTGATCCCGCTGCAGAACACGACGCAGCAGCCTGATCTTGCCTCGCTTAGTGCGCGTGCGACGCGCCAAACCATGTTCGAGAATTCCTGGAACCGCGCCGAGCGCGGAGATGCCAATGACACGCGAGACGTCATCTCGCGCATGGCACAACTGCGAGCACGACGCGCGCAACTGCTTCGCTATCCGAACCACGCGGCATGGAAGCTGGGAGACCAGATGGCGAAAACACCAGAAGCCGCCTTGAAGTTCATGGATGCGCTGGTGCCCGGAGCAACGGCTAAGTCGACAATCGAAGGCAAAGATATCCAGAATGTTATCGACGCGCAAAAGGGCGGCTTCACTCTGCAGCCCTGGGACTGGGACTTTTACTCCGAACAGGTGCGCAAGGCGAAATACGATCTGAACGACGCAGAGGTGAAACCGTACTTCGAGCTGAACAGTGTGCTCGAAAACGGCGTCTTCTACGCCGCCCACCAGCTCTACGGGATTAGCTTCAAGGAACGCAAGGACATCCCTGTTTACCAGCCGGATGTTCGCGTCTTCGAGGTCTCGGATACGGATGGCAAGCCGTTGGCGCTCTTCTATTGCGATTACTTCAAACGCGATAACAAAAACGGCGGCGCATGGATGGATAGCCTTGTGGGGCAGTCAAAAATCCTGGGCACCTTGCCTGTGGTCTTCAACGTAGCGAACCTGCCAAAGCCCGCGCCGGGCGAACCGGCACTGATCAGCTTTACCGACGTGACGACCATGTTTCACGAGTTTGGCCACGGGCTGCACGGCATGTTCGCGAACACGGAGTATCCGAGCTTGTCCGGGACGGCCACAGCGCGCGACTTCGTCGAGTTTCCCTCACAATTCAACGAACATTGGGCTCTCTATCCGGCTGTCTTCAACAATTACGCCAAGCACTACAAGACAGGCGCTCCCATGCCGGCCGAACTGGTAGCCAAGATCAGGAAAGCGGCGACCTTCAACCAAGGATACAAGCTCACCGAGTTAGTCGCCGCTGCCGAGCTCGACATGCAATGGCACACACTTCCGGCAAGCGCACCGCTACAGCAGCCGGATGCGTTCGAGAAACAAGCGCTTGAGAAGACGCATCTACTGGTCAACGCCGTGCCGCCGCGCTACCGCTCCAGCTATTTCAGCCACATCTGGAGCAACGACTACTCCGCCGGCTACTACGCTTATCTGTGGGCGGAGATGCTCGATGACGACGCGTATCAATGGTTTGAAGATCACGGCGGTCTGACGCGCGCCAACGGCGACCGGTTCCGCCAGATGGTGCTCTCGCGCGGCAACACCGAGGACTTGGAAAAGATGTACGAAGCGTGGCGCGGTAAGGCGCCGAGCGTCGAGCCGATGTTGAAGGACCGAGGACTGCAAGAGTCCGGACACTAGTGTGGAATGGTTGAAATCTCCGAGACCTCACGAAGAAGCAGCAATACGCGTTGAGACGGCTGTACTAAGGGCAGGCTACCGTAGCTGAGTGCGCTTGCAACACGCATAGCCACTTTTCCGTTGTTGCGACTCTCGCGCTTGGATTCTCCGCAAGGCGGCTCGGGCCGAGCGGCGAGGCGCGCACTACGTAACGAAGCGGGGAACGCGGGCTGCTTCCGAAGGGATAGCAGGTGACGAGCGTGAGCGCGTCTTCGCTCGTCGGCGCCAGCAGCTCAACATCCTGCGGCGGGACAATCTGGATGAAATCTACGGCGTAAGCCCGCTCGTACAAGCTGCCCCGTCGTGAATCGAACCACGCGATCTGAATCGTGTCGCCCTGAGCGATGTTTTCCAAGGGCCGGAACCAACTTGTGCGATGCCCCGCGAGCACTACGTTGCCCGACTTTCCGAGCCCAGCGCCGCTGAGTAGCAGCGCGGGACCGAATGCGAGTGTGCGCGGAGTCGCGGCGTCCAAAACAATCTCATCGTAATTCAGACGCGGAATTCGCAGGCGTGCAATCGGGTGTGTATCGGCCCATGGCCACGGCGCGTGAGGCTCTCCCGAATGCGCGCTCTGCGTCCAAGCCCGGCGGATCAGCACGCCGGCAAGGTCGGCCTTCGCGTGTAAGTAAGCGGCGCGGCCCGTGAGGCACGTACCGGCTAACAGAATCAGCGCACAGAAAAAACGCAGAGCCTTCACAAGAGTTCTCCTCGTCTCCGTACGAAACACCACACCACAAGGCCAGCCAAGAGAAAGGCCGCGCCCAGGCTTTCGAGAAAGGTGTCGGCCGTACCCGTGGCAGGCGCGCCAAAAACTTTTTCCATTTGCATGCCAGCGGGCAATTCGGTCGGCACGGGGATGGTCGACGATTGGCCACTGGTGTTCGCGACGATTTGCTCGACAGCAACCAGCGAAGTGAAGCGCGTGACAAGGTGATAGCGAATCGCGTGCGCAATGATGCTTGCGCGAATCTCCGCTTGTTCGTTTTCGCCGGACTCCCGCCAATGGTCCATTAGCTGTTCGACGCGTTGGTGCGCCCAGAGCGTGGTGATTCCCGGATGGAAAGCGGCCTTCGAAGTATCGAACGCGATGGTGGTCTCATAGAGGTCATTCCCCGCACGACCCGTCAGATGAAGCTGGCCAACACGTCCTTTTGAAATACGGCCGAAGATCAGCAGGGGCTGCTGCTGGAAAAGATCCGGCAGACGCTCCGGATACAGGTCCGTGACTTCCACTCCTTCGAACGACAACTTCACATCGGTCAACACGGGACTCTCGATAGTTTCGAACAGGCGCGTCATTTGCGCCTGAATCTCATGGATGTCGGCGATGTGCGTGAAAGTTCCGCGGCCAAATTGCGCCATCTTGGTGGCGAGGAAGAGATTCGGGGCGCTGCCAATGGCAACGGTGTACAGGCGAGCTCCGCCCAAATCGTGGCGAAGGGCGGCAAAGATTTGCTCTTCGTTGCCGAGATCACCGTCGGTTAGCAGAACGATGTGGCGCAGCGTTCCGGGAGTCTGTGGTTTCCGCATCACGTGGAGCAGGGCAGGCAACATCTCGGTCCCGCCGCCGGCCTGAAGATACTGAACATACTTGCGGGCCCTTGCCAGATTATCCGCAGTGGCAAGCAACGGCTCCGACGAAAATTCCTGATAGCTGTGGTTGAACGCGAGAATACCAAAGCGATCGGCGGGCCCGAGACGGCCCAGAGCCTGGAGCAACGCTTCGCGAGCCTGCTCGATGGAAGTGCCGCCCATGGAGCCAGATACATCAATCATATAAAGCATTTCGACCGGCATGCGTTGGCTGGGCCGCACCGTGGGCGGAAAAGCGGCAAGCAGGAATTGTGTTTCCGCAGAATCGTTGCCAGGAGAGAGGAAGAGAGCCGCTTTTGGCTGGCTGGTTTCGGCTTCTTGTACTTCGAGAATGAAATCCTTGTTCGGGAGAGTAGCGCCCGAAGCAAGTTCGACGTGCTGCCGACCATCCGACAGGCGGTGGACGTTGACCGCATGGGAAATGCAGGCAACCGATGCAGCGTCAAAGCCTGGGTCAAGATCGACGGCTAGTGAGATGTCGTGCCCCGAGCGGCTTTCCGGATTTCGCACGATGGGAGTGATGCGCGACGCGTCCGCGACGGCGTCGGTATCGGAAGCCCAGCCGGTTCCGGTGTGATCAATCGCTTGCGTTCCGGGAATGTAGCGCGGACCGACAACCATGGGAAAAACAAGACGCATCTTTCCTTCGTCCCAGCGTAACGGCTGGACGTACCGCAAGCGGACGTCGATGTGGTCGCCGGGCATAATGTTCGCGACGGAAGCGGTGAAAATGTTGGGGCGTTCTTCTTCGAGCAAGGCGGCGCGCTTGCCATCCAGTTTCGCCTGTTCATAGACGCGCTTGGCCTCCTGGCGTTCGTGGATTTCGCTTCGAATGATGCGGTTGCCAATGCGAATTTCCATGTCGTAGACAGCTGCGTCATGGGGCAACGGGAAAATGTAAACAGCTTCAACTGGCGTGGTACCGGAGTTGACGTATTGCTGTGTGACCGTCGCTGAAGCGACCAGGCCGCGCACATCCACCGCAGCATCGGTGTGTACCAGGGGGACGGATTCGTAGCGACCGGAGATCGGCGAGCGATAGAGCAACGATCCTTCGCCAACCCGGGGCGGACCCTCATCGGTCTGTCCAACAGACAGACTGGCTGAGATCGTAGCCATGGCTAGCAACGCCGAGAAAAAGCGCGCAAGCGTACCTTTGAGAAAATTCGCGACGGATAGTGCCATGTTCCCCTCCACTCAAAGTGCAGCGTCCGTGGAAGTGCAAACGGCAGGCCAAGCCGTTTCGGGACGCGCGGAGGGCTTAAGTCGTGGACGGTGACTAACTTAGCGCGAGCAGCCAGAACTCGACAGGGGAGCGGGCTCGTGTTGGCGCGCCCACGGCTGTGTTAGGACGACGACACAAGGTGAGGCCCGTTATCGTTGGTCCAAAAGATCAGAACTGCGTTCGAGCGACTAAGCGGATCAAGCGGGAATCTGGCGAATCGGCAGGCGGCGGATACGTTTGCCGGTGGCGGCGAAAATGGCGTTGACGACAGCGGGTGCCGTGGGCGGGACACCGGGTTCGCCGACGCCGCCGGGCCGCTCATTGTTCGTGATGATGTGGACTTCGATGAGGGGCGGAGCTTCGTTCATGCGGAGGACTTCGTAGTCGTTGAAATTGGCTTGGTTAACGCGGCCGTTCGAAACGGTGATTTCGCTTCTGAGAGTTTGCGCGAGGCCGAAGTTGACGGCGCCCTGCATCTGGGCTTCCACGCCAAGCGGATTGACGCAGAAGCCGCAATCAATGGCGCAGACAACGCGGTCGATGTGGACGGCGCCGCGTTTCGGGTCGCAGGTGACTTCCGCAATTTGTGCGACGTAAGTGCCCCAGCCGTACATGACACCAAGGCCGCGGCCTTTCCCCGACGCAAGCGGTGATTTCCATGCGGATTTTTCGGCGGCGAGTTCGACGACGGCGCGTCGGCGACCGATGTCGATCGTGCCGTTGCCTTGGCCAAGGTCGATTTTGCGCGCAGGTCCGAGCGCCGCGAGAAGGAACTCGACGGGGTCGCGGCCAGCGGCGTGGGCGGCTTCGTCAAAAAAGCAGGACCGCACGAATTGGTTCCCGGAATCGTCTACCGAGCGCCAATAGCCGAGAGGCATGCCGGTCTCGGCCACCGCGAACTCCAGACGCAAATTGGGCACCGAGAGCGCTGGAAAATCGAGCGAATCGACTCCGGCAGCCTCGCCTGCGGAAATGCCGGTGCCACTATAGAAAATACCGATGGAAGGAGAAGAGGCACGATGTTTCCACGAAATGAGATTTCCTTTCGCATCGAGACCGGCCTGCAAGGAATGATAAGCAGCGGGGCGGTAGAAGTCGTGGCGAATATCGTCTTCGCGGGTCCAGATGACTTTGACGGGAGCTTTTGCCGCGCGAGAAATGAGCGCTGCTTCGACGGCGTAATCCTGAATGAGGCGGCGGCCAAATCCGCCGCCGATGAAGGTGACGTGAACTTTGACGCGCTCCTTCGGAATGGCAAGAGCTTGCGCGACGCTCGCGGCAGCGGCATCAGGAATCTGCGTGGGAGCCCAGAGTTCGCATTCGCCATCGCGGAAATGCGCGGTGCAATTGACGGGCTCCATGGGGGCATGGGCGAGGAAGGGAACCTCGTACGCGGCTTCGATTGTTTTGGCGGCGCTGGCGTGCGCCGTGTCAAAATCGCCGTCGTTGCGGATGACTGAGCCGGGCTTGGCGATCAGATCGATCATTTGCTGGCGAAGAGTGTCGGTGCTTTCGCGAATGACGGCGGGCTCATTCCATTCCACCTTGAGGCGCTTGCGAGCCTGCATCGCGGCCCAGGTGGAGTCGGCTACAACGGCTACGCCAGAGCAGGTGTAATTCCGGCTACCAGGACCGGATTTGTCTCCGAACTGATGAGTCATATGAATCGCGGGAATTTCGAAGACGCCGCGGACACCGGGCAAAGCTTTCAATTCTTCGGCGTTAAAGCTGCGAGGAGTACCTCCGTACGCGGGACAGCGTTCCATGCTGGCGACTAGCATTCCGGGTACCTGCGTATCGATGCCGAACTTGGCGGAGCCGTTGACCTTAGCGGGGGCGTCGGTGCGGCGCGTGGGCTTGCCGAGGAGCGTGAAGTCCGCGGGACTTTTTAGAGGAGGGTCGGCGGGCGGGGAAAGCTTGGATGCAGCGTCCAGGAGCTGCTCGAACGGGATTTTTCTTTGGGTTGTTGCGTGAAGGACAGAGCCGTTTTCAGCGCGGCATTCGGCGCCGGGAACGGCCCATTGGGAGGACGCCGAGGAAATCAGCAGTTCGCGAGCAGCGGCGCCAGCTTTGCGAAGCGTTTGGTACGAACTTCGTATGCTCCCACTCCCACCGGTGATCTGATTTCCATATTTGGGATCGAGATCAGCCTGCACGACCTGAACACGGCGCCAATCGCAACAAAGTTCTTCGGCGACGATCATAGGGAGAGAGGTAAAAACGCCTTGCCCCATTTCGGAATGGCCGCACCAGATTTTGACGGTGCCGTCGGTAGAGATTTCGAGCCAAGCATTTGGAGCGAAGGAAGTAGCGGAAGGAGCACTTGCGACCGCAGAAGAACGGGCCGGGAGGTAGAAACCGAGAACGAGAGAACCACCTGTTGCGGCGGAAGCTTTCAAGAATGAGCGGCGTGTGAGTGTTGGAGACACTTCTGCGGCTCTCAAGGAAGTCAGACGCGGGAGGCGCAAAGGCGTGAGCAGTCAGTTCTGTAGATTCAAGACAGACTCAGCGGGGCGACGCGTTTCGGGTTCGACACCGCGCCAACCGACGGGGCGTCCGCTGACGGCTTCCTTCACCGAGCGGAAGAGGACGACGTACATCAGCTGGCGATAGTAGAAGCGCTGGAGGAGGACGGGGACGAGCAGCGTCCAGTCTTCTTTTTTCTCGAGAGCGAACGCTAGCGCGCAGGTGAGGACATCAATGAGCAGGAAACCCAGGAAAAAGATGACGGATTTTTCGACGTCGGCGGTGGTCCAGAGCTGCGGCAGTTTGGTCACGCGGAATTGCGCAAGGCCCCAGAGCAACAGGGAGCCGAAGAACATTAGGTCGATGACCGGGGAGATCAGCGGCAACACGAGTTGAAAGACGAAAATATTGGGCAGCGCAATCCAGCCGAGCGTGCCGTGCTTAGGACGGAAGAGGGTGTCGCTGTGCTTCCAGAAGGATTGCAGCGTGCCGAAGGTCCAGCGGAATCGCTGGCGGATTAGGGCGCCGGCGGTTTCTGGCGCTTCGGTCCAGGCGATGGCTTCTTCGTCGTAGCTGATGCGCCAGCCGAGCCGGCGAATTCCTATGGTCAGGTCCGCGTCTTCCGCGACTGTATCTGCGGTGATGCCTCCCGCGGCTTCGATCGCCGCTTTTCGCCAGGCGCCGAGCGCGCCGGGGACGACCGTGATGCAATTCAGAAGATCGAAGGCGCGCTTTTCCATGTTTTGGCTGGTGATGTATTCGAGCGCCTGCCAGCGCGTAAGCCAGCGCGAGCGGTTGCCGACTTTGACGTTGCCGGCGACGGCGCCGACCGTTGGGTCGGAGAAATGGCGAATGAGCTTGCTGATGGCGTCGGGCTCGATCTCCGTGTCCGCGTCGATGGTGACGACGATGTCGGTGCTGGCCTCGTCCAGGGCGCGGTGCAGGGCGGCAGCCTTGCCGCGGTTCACTTGATGAATGATTTGTACGCGAGGATCGTTTCCAAAAGAGGCGTCGAGCAGCGCGCCGGTGTTATCGGTCGAACCGTCATTGACGACGATAACGCGAAGGGACTTCACGTCGGAGGCAAGCACGGATGTCACTGTCTGGACCACGACCGTTTCTTCATTGTGCGCGGGGATCAGAACGGTGACGGCGGGTTCGGGCACGGGCATCACGGCGTGATCGGGACGGAGTTTTTCGATCAGCGCGAGAATACCGATGACGAGCGCGCGGGCGCTGACCAGAACGATGCCCACGATAAAAATCGTGGCGATGCAGAAGCGGAGCCACTGAAAGATAGTGAAGATGAAACCATCCGCGCGCGCCTCGAAACGTTCTTGCGCTGATAGCGGCAGCATCACTTCCGCTCTCGTTTTTCCGATCAAGTCTCCGACAGACACGAACTGGTAGCCTCGCGCGCGCAGAGCGTCGATGATTTGAGGGAGCGCGGCCACGGTTTGGGCGCGTTCTCCGCCGCCGTCGTGCAGCAGGATGATGTTGCCCTTGTCGGTTTGACGCAAAACGTTTTGCACGATTTCCGCCGCGGGCATCTGGTTTCTTCCGTCCGGAGAACTCCAATCGTCAGGATCGATGCGCTGGCCGACAATCAGGTAGCCCATATCCTGGGCGGTAGGGAGTTGAGAGACTTCCTCGGCATATTCCGGCTGGTGATCGATACCGTAAGGAGGGCGGAAGAGAATCGTCTTTGCGCCGACGGTGCTTTCGATGAGGCG
>Ga0070765_100002461_pt1 | contig 11619 bp, 9 predicted proteins | sample HubBroMetageWFT5_FD_71516 | JGI IMG/M metagenome (GOLD analysis project Ga0070765, IMG submission 71516) | Warmed and freeze-thawed soil microbial communities from the Hubbard Brook experimental Forest, New Hampshire - Hubbard Brook CCASE Soil... | ecosystem: Environmental > Terrestrial > Soil... | reverse complement strand
ATATGATCTTGTCACTATGCCTGAAAAATCGCAACTCGCCCCAGTTATTAAGATAATAACGTAATCGTTGCTGGAGTGGGGTCGCTAAAAACTTCACTGGATCCTCTCGGTATAAAGTTGCGTCTCGGTCGGTGAAATAGTAATTGAGACTCGCTGACCAAACAGTTTGGAAGCGATTGGGTATCTTACCAAGAAAAATCCGCGGGTCATCGATGTAGAATTCATCCGCGTCCAGCCGGCACCACCAATCGTCGGGGTCAACATTAACCCGAAATGCGTTGAAAATATCGGCCCGCAACGCGCTGCTGAATAATACATCGTCCTGCTTGTACGGCACAATTTGCAGATGCTGTTGGGCGAGCTCCTTTACCATTTCCCACGTTCCGTCATCGCTACCGTTGTCGAAGACGTAGATATGATCGCACCAATGCAGTGCCGAAATAAGAGCCTCCTGCAGAACATCCGCTTCGTTTTTGACAATGCACAGTGCATGAATTTTCATTCGCGCGTCGCCTTTATCTCAATGTTCACGGAACCTTCGACGAGGAGGAGCTTAAGAGTACATCGATCAGATTGCTGGCATACATGTGATAGCCGCCTGAGCGCGCGATCTTTCCTGCCCGCGCCCCCACCCTCTTCCGCTCCTCCGCGGCTCGGCAAGCCGAGGCAGCACCTTAACAGCGAACGTCACCGCGGGGAACGATGACGCCGCTCACGCCCCCACAAATCTGCTCCCTCGACACAGCCGGCTTCCAGCGGAGCCACAACAACGCCGTAAGCCATGGCCTCCAGAACCGTAGTGGGGAATGGGTCCTCTCTTGACGAGAGGGAAGAAGAGATCCGCCGCCGCAAGCACGGTGCCATGTTCTGCTGGGCCTTTAAAAAATTAGGCGGTCGGATGAGCTAACTCGCCCATCTCGGATGAGGACTCAGCCAGCGTCACCACTGCAGCGGCGCCGCGTCGGCCCAAAATCCGTGCAACTCTTGCCCTTGCATACAACTGTCATTCTTCATATCGCCCCGGCACAGTCGTAACCCTGAGCCAACACTTGCGGAGTACGTCGTAGTTATTTTTTCATGTGCGAAAAGCTCCCGCGCTCCTGCCGCAATGCGGTGACATTTGTGGTGACGCCTGTGCTGGTGACCCTTCATCCGGAGAGCCACGTACTTGCCCCGCAATCTCAGCACTCGAAAGCAGCTGTAAATCGATCAAATCCAAAACCTCGGAGTCGACGCCCGTATCAAACTTCCTGGCAATTAATCCTTTTGATTGAGCCAGGATTTGTAGGTCGCCTTTGCACCAGATTCGTGGTCCACGTCCCTCTGATATATCGATGCAGCGCAGGTCATCGTTCGCGACGTTCGACGCAAAAGAAGAATTCATAATTATCGTGTGAAAAAATATTTCATCCGGTATGTCTACATAGCGGAAGAATTTTACAAATCTGGGGTTTTTCTCAACATAGTCATGTATGAATTCTGCGCAGGCTCGGGTAAGGCACCAATACCCTGGGCCCCCGAATGGTTTCAGATTTCCTGGTAGGGTTCGCTTAGCGAACATATTATTGACTGATAAATATATTACCGATTTCACCTTTGATTTAAATTCCCTTCTCGACGGAAGATGAACAAATGCGCGCAGGAACCTAACGGGCCAATCCTCTAAGAACCTGAAATGCCATTGCTCGATACGCCTCATGCCACCATTTTCTCCCCACGCTTTATTAGGAAACGGGTAATAAGCGATAAATTCTTTTCCATTCTCTGTATTTAAAAAATATTCAATGTAGTTGTTGGATTTGATTGGATAGTCCTGACCGGTGAGCAAAAAAACATAATCGAAACTGGTATTTTCATCAAATAAATACGTGAGCCCTTTGAGCGTCGCGCGCACATGGCCAAAATCACCCCAGTGACAGCTATGTCTTTTTAGAAATACGACGTTAGAGAGATGACTGACGCCTGCGATCATCTCCTGATATTGCTTGTGATCTGTTCGCTTATCGACATGAATGAGAATTATTGATGTCGGCGTATGAAGTCGCTGGACGAGACGGATTAAGAGGTCGGGACATTTGTAGGCTGAAATGATATACGCAATTCTCATTGGCTTTGTTCACCTTTCGGCGAGCACCGGCAAGAGTTCGCGCGCCACAAATTGGTTACCATCGGCCGACATGTGCAGGAAGGGATTGTACAGCTGATGGTACTGAGTAGGGTCCCTGGCCTTCAATGCGGATAACGCGGGTTTCAAGTCGAGCACGCGCGTTGCCGGGTCGGCTATGCAACGCAAGACGCGCTCGGATTCCATTGATTCGGAAGTGGGTTCGAATTCCCAGTGCTGGGCCAAGACGATCAGCTCGGAACCGCGCGACTTCGTCAGCTCTTCGAGCTTGTGAAGCAGCGCACAGGCGACCGTGATCGCTTGTTCTTGATTTTGCACTTGGGTTTCCGATGCGCCGCGCAGCCACCATTTTGGAGACACCCTCTTCATGACCGCATCGACGAGCCGACTATGCTCCACGGCAATGAGCAGCGGGCTCTCTTTCTGCGGGAGAAAGGACGGCGGCGGAACCGGGACGTTTTCCAGCGTCAGTTGCCCGCCTTTGAAGTCGAAATAGGGCTTGGCGGTCGCAAACATTACCGACATCTCAGAGCGGCGAATATCGTCGGGAATGAAGCTGAATATTACCGCGCTGAAGTGATATCGGTTGAGGAGGCGCTGCGCGCGCAGAAAGATCTGGTCGACCCCATACCCGTCGACCCCACCATTGACCACCCTCTTTCCCGAGAGCTGATCGAGCTGCGCCGGCCAAGTCTCCGAATCCGCCACCTGATCGCCGAAAGTATAGGAGTCACCTACCGCCAGGATGGGATCTTCGGTCCCGTCCCTAACCTCGCCGCCGCCGTTGGAGCGGACTCCGTCGTCGAGGATTGTGACCGTCTTCCCCCAAACAATCGCCTGTTGCTGCTTTGGCAGCCATCCAAGTTCGGCGTCATAGTTATGATAGCCGACGAACTTGTTCGCCTGCGGGTATCGAAAGTTGGTAAATTCCCATTCGCCGTGATAGGCTCGGAGTCCAATCTCGAGGGCAAGCAGACATAAAATCATAGTTCCGACAAATAGACCCGCGTTAATGAGCTTTTCTTTCATCGGCCCGCACTTCAAATTACAGAATTTTGGTACTCTCGTTGGACGAGTGCGGGTTCGTGTTAATCAGGTTCGAAAGTATCCTTGTAATCAATGCGCAATGAGGGGTCTTGATCTTCCTTGCGAGCAACGCAATTACCCGCAACCAGAAGGTCGATGTCGGTCCCCATAAAGCAGCGGAATGCATCCTCCGGAGTACAGACGATTGGCTCGCTTCGGACATTGAAGCTGGTGTTGACCAGAACCGGGCAGCCGGTCCGCTCCTTGAACGCCGACAGCAAAGCGTGGTAACGCGGGTTTGTCTCTTTGTGAACCGTCTGAATGCGCGCCGACATGTCGACGTGCGTCACTGCTGGAATTTCAGACCGAATCGTGTTGAGCCTGTCAATTCCGAAAAGCTTCTTGTCTTCCTCCGAGACAGGGTGCCGCCGATCCTCGAGGATGTCGGCGACGACCAGCATGTAAGGGCTGTCGTCATCGAGCTCGAACCACTCGGCGACGTCTTCGCGCAACACGGACGGCGCAAATGGCCGGAAGCTCTCGCGGAACTTCACCTTCAGATTCAGCTGCCGTTGCATCTGGGGCGAGCGCGGGTCGCCGAGGATCGACCGGGCACCTAAAGCGCGTGGGCCGAACTCCATTCGGCCTTGGAACCAGCCGACGGCCTTCTCTCCCGCTAGAGCATCGACGGTTTGTCCTATCACCGCTGCGTCCTCTACAACCTTAAAAACCGCCCCAGCACTGCGCAGCCGCTCCGCGATCTCGGCAGTGGTAAAGCCGGGGCCGAGATAGGCCCCTTGCATCCCGTCCAGAACGTTTCCTACCCTGCGCGGCTGGTCGAGAAATTCGTGATAGGCCGCGAGTGCGGCACCAAGCGCGCCGCCGGCATCCCCGGCCGCGGGCTGAACCCAAAGAGCATCGATAGCCCCGTCGCGCAAAACCTTGCCGTTGGCGACACAATTGAGCGCAACACCGCCAGCCAAGCACAGCTTACGAAGGCCGGTTTCGGCGACCAGGTTTCGAACCATCCGGAGGATTGCCTCGTCGATGACCGCTTGGATCGAGGCAGCGAGATCCATATGACGCTGCTCCAGCAGCGCTTCCGGGGCGCGCGGGGGCCCGCCGAACAAACGATCAAAGCCGCCGTTGGTCATCCGCAGCCCGACGCAATAATCGAAATATTCCTGATTGAGGTGAAACGAGCCGTCCGGCTTCAGGTCTATTAAATTCTCAAGGATAGTATTGGCATATCGGGGCTCGCCGTATGGCGCTAATCCCATGACTTTGTACTCGCCGGAGTTCACCTTAAACCCAGTATAGTAAGTAAAGGCGGCGTATAGCAACCCCAGCGAGTGTGGGAAATGAATCTCCTTGATCATTTCGATGTGACGATCTCGGCCAACCCCGACGCTCGTGGTGGCCCACTCTCCGACACCGTCCATTGTGAGGATCAGCGCATCCTCAAAGGGCGACGGATAGAAAGCACTGGCCGCATGGCTCTGGTGATGCTCAGCGAATAGTAGCTTGTGCTGCCAATCGAAATCGGGTGCGCGCGCTTTGAGACGCCTGCCAAGGGAGTCCTTTTGGAACAATTTTCCCTTTAACCACAGGGGCAAAGCCATGCGGAAAGATCCGAAACCGCGGGGTGCAAACGCAAGATAAGTTTCGAGCAGACGTTCAAATTTTATAAAAGGTTTCTCGTAGAAGACGATGTAATCGAGTTGACCGAGCGTCAGTCCGCCTTCATCGAGACAATAACGAATGGCATTTTCGGGGTAGCCTGCATCCTGTTTCTTGCGAGTAAAGCGCTCTTCCTGCGCTGCAGCAAGAATGCGGCCGTCCTCCACGAGTGCAGCAGCACTGTCGTGGTAAAAGGCGGAGATTCCGAGAATGCGCATCCGGCTAGCCTCTCTGATCCATTAAAGCTCGGCCATCTCGTCAAAACAGTGTGTAGATGAATGGCGCGATTGCAGAGCCTTGCGTTGCTATCAGCAGCGCGCCAAACAACGCCATAGTGATCATTATCGGGGCGAGCCAAAATTTCTTGCGAACGCGCAAGAAGGACCAGAACTCGACCATGAAGCTGCCCATCAGATCCCTCTCGAATTGTCCTCACCGGGGCTGTTTCGGCCCTGCGGGCCGAAAGTGCTGTGCCGGCCAGCAAACGGCCGCTTCATTTTGTCCTCCTCACCGGGCAAAGCCCCGGTCACCCCCGAGAGCGTGATTTCTCGGTACCGAGATATATATGGTGTAAGAGGATCCGTCTATCGCGGACGAAACGGAGGTACCATTAACGTTTATCGACGATAAACCTTCATTAATGTTAACTCAAAACTGCCGCCTCATACTCGGTGTCCCACCCTCGGGCGGTTCGCGCTTGATCCAATAAGTAGCTGCGGCCCGATCTGGCGACAGCCGCAGTGGCCGTTTGCCCACCATTCGCATAACAAGTGCCATAGGGGTGACTGCAACAAAGAACAATAGCGCCAAGACAACTGGATTCACCACTTTTGCCAGTGCGCCACCCACTTTCAACCAAGCTCTATTGAGCCCCGACAAGCGCGAAGGCGCAAAGATTCCGAGCAACAGCAACAGAGTGCCCGCAACAAAGATCAAACACGCGATCAAAGGGATCGTCCCCGCCGCGAATATTTTTGCCGCACCGATCACCATCACGATGCTGCCAACCGTGCATCCGAACGCCCGATCGCCGCCAGCTTCGGCGGGCTCCTCGTCACGATAGGTTTCGTGAAGCGAGAAATTCTGGCTCACTCGCCGTCTCCTATTGCCTGCGCTTTTTTTCGATATCTGAGGGGGACAGAGATCGGGACATTTATCGGGTTTTCCGAGTCTAAAGCAACAAGCTCATCCGCGATGGGTGCCGCCGGCAGGCGGAGCGATCATTGCCATGGTCGCCATCTCGGTGCTGGGAACTCGATGCTTTGTCCGCCAGCGCAGATCTCTGCGACATTGTCAGCCGCTCTCAATGCCGGTGCCGCTTACGCCGGTACGGGTTGAGTTCGGTGCCCGCCATAAGCATCAAGATATCCTAAACATTTGTCGCGCGAGCACAAACGAAGGCGAACCGTGTTGGCAGTGGAAACGGCGTAAGAGGCGCGTCCATTTGTCGCAAATTTCTGCTCTTAATCAGTGCTTCGCGGTGCTGTCCCGGTTGTAAAAGGCTCACGCGCTCGGGCGCCCTGGTAAGTTCGTCCGCGGCGCCACTCATCCGTACATCAAGTGAGGTCGCAAATTTCCGAATGCGGCCGGAAAGCCATAGAATTGTCCACGACCCAGTCATCCACCCCGGTGCTCCACTCGGCCTTCCGTGATTGTGCCGATATCCTGCAATGTCCGATTACCGGCGAGCCCCTTGTCGAGGTTGAGGACGGCTGGAGAAGCGCCAGCCGACACCGAGTTTATCCCCTCGAACACGGCATCCCGCGATTGTTCGCGGCAGTGGACCCGACGATGTCGGATCGCGACGTCACTGAAACGATCAAGGCGTTCTACGAGGAAACGCCCTTCCCAAACTATGATGACATCGACTCACGCGAGACCCTCGTCATCAAGGCGAGACAAGGAAGGTTCGCCGCCGCCCTCGATGAGCAATTGCCTGACGGTGCCATCGTGCTCGAGGCTGGGTGTGGCACCGGCCAGCTCACGAATTTCCTTGGTTTGTCATGGAAGCGACGGGTTTTGGGCGGCGACATCTGCCTCAACTCGCTGCGACTGGCGAACGGTTTCCGTGAGCGCTACCGAATTGCCAACGCAGCTTTTCTGCAGATGAATCTTTTTCGGCCGCCGTTCCGGGACGACAGCATCGACGTCCTTATCTGCAATGGCGTGCTCCACCACACCGCGGATGCCCGCAAAGGCTTCGAGACTCTGCTGCGTAAAGTCAAACCGGGCGGCCATATCCTGATCGGGCTTTACAATAGCTATGGACGCCTGCCCACCTTGTGGCGTCGCCGGGCCTTCGAACGGTTTGGTCCGGCACTGTATTTCCTGGACAGCCGTTTGACCTCGGCTCGAATGAACGAGGGCCGCTGGCAGGCGTGGTTTTCCGACCAATATCGACACCCCCACGAAACACGGCATTCGATCGATGAGGTGTTGGGCTGGTTTGATACCGCCGGGGTGGACTTTCTATCGTCCATTCCGGCGGCTGACGGAAGTCCGTTCACAAATGAGACGCGACTGTTCACGCCGCATCCACGGGCCACCAGGACAGGCCGTTGGGCAACTCAGCTGCAGATGCTCCTGAACGGAGGTCGTGATGGGGGGCTTTTCATCATGATCGGGCGCAAGGGCTGATAGGCATCTGCCTCAACGTTTTCTAGGGGCTGAGGTTCTCGCTCACTTTGTCCCTCCCGCCTCGGCTGCGGGACGAAGAAGCGGTATTGAGGCCAGCACCGGCGCGTGGCGCGCCTCCTTTGCGAGAACGACGCAGCCGCGACGCAGCCTGCCCGGAACGACCAGACCTGCGGCAGCCATGGGCGTGGACGGATAATCCACAACCGAGGGAGTGGACGGAAAAAAGGCTTGCAGCTGGTGCACTGCTATTGCCGGCCGGATGTAGTCAAAAACCAGGGCTCTCCCCGGCCCGTAGTCGTCATAGCCATACCCGGCATCGTTGGGCACTGCGAAATCGTCGATCATGACGACCGCCAGCGGGCACCGTCGGAAGACGATGTCGAGTTCCTCGGCAAGGGGCAGATCGTCGTCAAACACGTGGCCGTGAGCATCGAGGTAAAAGAAAAGCGTGTGTCCGGCCAGAGCCTGCAACGGCCCGTCGAACAGCCGACGCAGGCCTGTCCGGCTGTCATCATGGAGTAATTGGATGTTCCGTTTGCGCCAAAATCGTGCGCGCGCAAATCCGTAGTGTCGCGGGTATAGCTCGATAGTGAAAACGGGCAACCCGGTCTGGGACATTAACTCGGTCGTAGCCCCAAGCGAGGTGCCGGTTTCGATGAGCGCCTGCGGCTTCGTGTTTGTGACGATCTCCACAAACAGCGCTTGGCGGGCGGTTTGTCCGTTGAACGGGCCCCATTCCGCGCCAAGCTCCGGGGCTCTCAAATAGTCGATCATTCCGACGGTTTGCTGAAGCAGCCCGATGGCTTGGCGAGGGAGCAACCGGCGTAGCGTCTGCTTTGCAAAGGCGGGCGGATCAAGGGCCAAACTCATGGCATCTCCCAATCATGGACCGAGGAGCGCCGGCCGCTCGGTCCCACCGCTTCAGCAGTGGCCGAATCATCCTGCGATATGCCCCGTAGCTGGACTAGTGTCTATTTTAGCCTACCCCTGTGTGGCATCTCAAGCCTTTAAAATGCCAATACCTGAAGGCTGGGTTTTGATCCCGCATAGATCTGCGTAGCATCGATACATCCTCTCCGCCACTATGTCCCAGGTAAAATTCTCATAAACCCAATCGCGGGCTGCGTGCCCCATTTTTAGTTGCAATTCTTGATCGCGAAGAAGCTTAAGAATGCTGTCGGCCAACGCGCGAGGATCGTTTTTTGCGACCAAAAACCCGGTTCGCTGATCTCTGACGATCTCCGGAATGGCGCCGCTACGAGTAGCGACCACCGGAGTCCCGGCAGCCATGGCTTCGATTGGGGGAATCCCGAACCCTTCGTTCCAGATCGGCGCGAACGCGAAGACATCGGCGTTATAATACAGGTCAATCAGCTCTGGTCTCGGAACAAAGCCGCGAAAAACAACCTTTCCACTCGCCGCGCCCGACAATCGTTGTTTCAAATGGGCGAGATAAGTTCCGGCATCGGCGGGACCTAGCGACAATTTTGCCCTCAACCGGGCCCTCCAATCATACGCGTAGAACGGATATACGCTTTCAATCACCTCCCGGTCGCGCAGTTCAAAATTCTCAGCCAAAGGATAGCTCGTTTGCATGCCGACGACATCCAGCCGGACATCTGGATATTCCTCGACCACCATGCAGAAGGCATCGAACAGGACATGCAGGCCCTTGTGCGGCGAAACTGCGCCCGCATAGAGGATACGCTTTTCCTGCCGCGGCGCGAGGTCGTACTGCCTTTCCCGAGTGAACTCGGCCGCGTCGATCGCGTTGTACATCGTGTGGCAGCGGTCGGCAATCATCGGGAATTGCCGGCAAGTTTTCTCGCTGATGTAATCGCTCACAGTTGTTACCAAGTCAACGTGACGCAGCCGCCGTTCGAGGATCGCCGGCCGGTTTTGGGAGAACCACTCCGCATGTAGCTGCAGAACTATCCGAGCGCTTGGATTGCAGGCTCGAATCAGTGGAACATACTGCGCGCAATGCTGGACATGGATCACATCGCAGCCCTGCACGCGGAGATCCTCCGCCACTTGGCGGCCGAAGGCTCGAAATAGCCAGCGGGAACTCGAAGCCGGCGCACAAGACGGAACAAGCTTTGAATATTTCTCGCTAGCCTTAGCAGCGAGCCGATCGGATAGGGGCACCGCGAAGAAGCGAAAATGGACATTGTGCTCTCTGTAATCGGCGGGCGCGTGTTTGTGCCGATTGCTTGTGCCATACGCGACGACCTCGCAAACCTTGGCGGCCAGCGAACATGCCGCACCGTAGGTGCATGCCCCTACCGAGGACTGGTATGGCGGAAGAATGGTGTCGATCGGCTGATTGACAAAGGCGATTTTCATCTCGCTGCCCTAGGGGGTAGATGCCTGGGCTCTAGGCACCTATGCGAGGATGCGCTCATACTTATCAACAAGATCCTCGGCGATACGGTCCCAAGAGAACATAGTGGAAGCGCGCTCCGTGGCCGCGCGCGCCATCGCGTCACGCTGATCCGGGTCGGACAGAAGTTGCAGGATTGCGTCGGCTAGCGCCGGCACGTCAGAGCGTTCCACCAGCAAGCCGGTCCGCCCGTGTTCGACAATTTCCGGGAAGGCGCCGCCTCTTGTGGCCACAACCGGCGTGGCCGACGCCATTGCTTCGACCAGTGGCATGCCGAACGACTCTTCGCAAACCGAGGGGAATGCGAAGATGGTAGCGGCTTGGTAATGCGGTGCGAGCTCGCTGAATCTCACACCATCATTCAAGAACGAGATGCTGCCTGAAGGGAATTCCGATATTTTTGCGCGCAGAAGTTCCGCATACGTGCCGGGCCGAAAATACGGTTCGATCTCCAGCAGGTGCGGATCCGCGCAGCCGGGGAAGAGCGCCTCCAGGGGGAACACCCTCTCCTGGCCGATCAGCTCGAGATGCGCGTCGGGATGATGAGCGAGCACGATCTGAAAGGCGTCGAGTAGGATGTGAACACCTTTTTCGGGAGCAAGTCGGCCGACGTAGAGAAGCTGCTTTGGCCTTGGCAGGACACCAGCAGGCCTGGCAAAGAGTGCGATGTCCGCCCCATTGTAGATATGGCTGCATCGTTCCGAGAAGGACGGGAAGCGCCGCCGCACGCCGGAAGCGATGAAATTGCTGACGCCGAGTACCAGGTCGGCAGCGTAGATCCGCCGCGCGATCACCGCTGCATCGAACTCCTCGAGCCATTGACAGTGCATATGCAGCACGATTCGCGCTTTTGGCACCCGGGCGCGGATAAACGGGACGAATTGAGAGAGATTCATGATGTGAACGATATCGCAGTCCTGTAGCGCTGGGTCCGCAGTGACCTCAGCGATGAACTGCCGGTACCACAACGGAGAGCTAAAAATTGGCTGCATCGCATTTCGCCGAGAGACCATACCGATCAGCCGCATGATTTTTGGGTATCGTGAAAAGAACCAGCGATCGATCGATGTAGACATGCGGCGATACTCAACACCGTCGCACTGCTCGACCTTCTGCTGGTCTTCACCACGTGCGCAATAGGCGACGACATCGTGTGATCGGGCCAGCCGTCGCGCAATTTCGTCCATCACCAAATCGCCGGCAGAACCGTAGGTGGTCAAAGACACCGGCGGGCGAATCTCGTTGACCGGCATGAAAATGATCCCGATCTTCCGCCTGCTTTTTAATTTTTCGATTGTCATGAAATGCAGATACTGGGTCCGATTCGCCTTGGTTCGATCGTCGAGATAATACTCTGCGGAGCGCTGGAAATCCCTACTTCTTAGGTAAACCCGGCAAAACTCTGATACAGATGGCAAGTACGGCCCGCACAGTTATGGCACACTCAGCCGTGACGGATCCTTCTCCCGGTGGGCTTCATAGATCGCATGTACATGGCAGCCGCACGTCGGACTTCTTGATCGAGCCTGAATCCGACGCTGAATTTCGACAAACAGCTGTCTGTTGATTTGTGACGCGGCCTAAACCAATCGGCAGAGCAAAAATTAGCAAGGCACCAAGATGGGTTGTGTTCATATCCTCACCCAACTCTACGGGTCAAGTCCGGTCGTTGCTGGATAAACGGGTTGGGGCTGCGGTGACGGTTGCGCTCGTCACTGGGGCATTGCGCGCCGTGAAATCGTTATCGATCTCGTCGCGGATTGCCTTC
>Ga0070765_100002459_pt1 | contig 11623 bp, 10 predicted proteins | sample HubBroMetageWFT5_FD_71516 | JGI IMG/M metagenome (GOLD analysis project Ga0070765, IMG submission 71516) | Warmed and freeze-thawed soil microbial communities from the Hubbard Brook experimental Forest, New Hampshire - Hubbard Brook CCASE Soil... | ecosystem: Environmental > Terrestrial > Soil... | reverse complement strand
ACACGGGCCCGTGTTCACTGACACGGAATTCGTCGGCAACAAGAAGCCCGACGAATGTGCAAGAGGCTCGCAGAGCTGGGCGAGCATGAGCGTTGCCGATCCCAAGGTACAGTCGCTGATTCAGGATCTGGTCGAGCACCACGTCGCGGTCACTTCGACGTTGCCGGTTTTCGAGGCGGGGGTGCCTGGGCGTCCGAAGCTGCAACAGAGAGTGCTTGATGCTATGTCGGCTGAGACTGCGAACAGTTATCTCACCGCTCGCGCACGTGTGCCGATGGATTCCCCGATCACCGCTCTGTTCAAGAAGGAAATGGATTTCGAGCTAGCCTTCGCGAAAGCCGGGGGACTGCTGCTCGCCGGACCCGATCCGACCGGCAATGGCGGGGTGCTGCCCGGTTTCGGCGATCAACGCGAAGTTGAGTTGCTGGCCGAGGCGGGCTTTACTCCCGTTGAAGCAATCAAAATCGCTACCCTGAATGGCGCAACCTACATGGGCCAGCAGGACCACATCGGCTCAATCGCGGCCGGCAAGCAGGCGGACCTCGTACTCATCAAGGGAGATCCATCGAAGAACATCGGCGACATCGAAAAGGTCGAGACCGTATTCAAAGATGGCATCGGCTACGACTCGCAGAAGATCGTCGACAGTGTGCGCGGCCAGGTAGGGATAAGATAACTCTCAGCCACAATCGAAATGCGACGTTTGACGAGTCCCTTAATCCAATAACCGCAGAGAAAATCGTAGCTTGGAGGAAGGCATGTCGATTCGTCCCATTAAGCGCTTGATCAAATCCAAACCAACGCTCGAAGGCGCGGGCGTGCATCTGCGGCGTGCTTTCGGTTTTGGCAATACCACCGACTTCGATCCCTTCCTTTTGCTCGACGATTTTCGCAATGACGTTCCCGAAGACTATCTCGCGGGCTTTCCCTGGCATCCGCATCGCGGTATAGAAACCATCACATACGTTCTAGCCGGAACCGTGGAACATGGTGACAGCATGGGTAATCACGGTGCGATCGCTTCGGGCGACATACAGTGGATGACGGCCGGCAGCGGCATCATTCATCAGGAGATGCCGAAGGGCGACGACGCCGGGCGCATGCATGGATTTCAGTTGTGGGCAAATCTGCCGGCGTCGCTGAAAATGACGCCCCCGCGGTATCAGGAGGTGAAGGCGGCCGAGATTCCCGACGTCACCGATGATGACGGTACGCACGTGCGCATTGTGTGTGGTGAATTCTGGGGCAAGCGTGGGCCGGTGGAAGGAATCGCCGCCGATCCAATTTACCTGGACGTTTCCGTACCGCCGGGCGAACGAAAGACCTTGCCGGTCGAGACCACGCGCCATGCCTTTGCATATGTGTTTGCGGGGTCGGGCAAGTTCTGCAACGCCTCAGGTCCACTGGCGGTGCCGACCGAGGCCGTGAAGTGGGCCGACACTACGCCTCCGGTCGAAGCCGACAATCGCTCGCTGATTCTTTTCGATCGCGGCGACGAAGTTACGGTTCATGCCGGCGATGATGGCATCCGGTTTCTGCTAGTCTCAGGGAAGCCGCTGCAAGAGCCGGTCGCGTGGTATGGCCCCATCGTGATGAACACGCAAGAGCAACTCCAGAAGGCGTTTGAGGAACTGAAGCAGGGAAACTTTCTCAAGCAGTAACTAACCATGTATTCTTCCGAACTCCTCGACCACTTTGAACATCCTCGCAATTCGGGCGAACTGGTCGACGCCACCTCCCGCCGTCGCATCGAGAATCCTGCTTGCGGAGACATTCTTGAACTGGCGGTGAAAGTCGTCGAGGGCCGGGTGGAAGACATACGTTTTCGAGCCAAAGGATGTGTGCCCGCCATGGCATGTTCCTCGGCGGTCACGGAACTGGCGAAGGGAAATTTGGTTAGCGAGGTACAGGCGATCCGCAAGGAAGATATCGTTCGTACGGTAGGCGGTCTTCCGGCAGCCTCGGGACATGCCGCGCAGCTGGCGATTGACGCGTTGCGGGCTGTATTGGGCGCACAGAAGTGACGGTGGCGGAATATGTCGCTCCGATGCCCATCCTCGGACAACGGACTAGGAAGAAATTAACAACACCACTTGTTGCGGGAAGTGCATCCTATGTGAAAGACGGGATTTGCACTTGCGTTTCAGCACTAAAGCCGTTTACCATAGTAGTGTCCTCCAATCGCCGCACTTCCCGTGCAGGCGTTCCTCGCGCCGAAATTTCCGGGCGCCAGACGGACGCAACTGAATCGATTCAGCGAAGTATCCGACCGCAGCCAGGCCATTTCTGTACGTTCGACCACGTGGCCAAAACCAGCGGTTCATAAATGTGGGATCTCAAACTTAAGAGAGAAGCATGAATCAAGGATCGAATCCTCCTTCCGGTCACGCCGGAGGGAAGGGACGTAGACGGCGGCGCGGCCGCCGAGGAGCCGTCGCGCACGGCGCAGCCCCCCAACAACCTGGTCAGAATCGTCAGGGACAAGGTCAAGGCCAGGGACCGGGTAAGAACCGTCACGGGCGCAAGTCCAGTGGCCCGCGCCCCCGCCGGGATAATCCGCTGGCGGGCGGTATCTATACCGCGCCCATGGACCATAGTTACCGCGCGTTGCAGGGTAACAACAATGGCAACGCCCGCAGACCGGGACGCGGTGGCATGGGTCAGGGACCGGGTAAGCAATTCATCCAGCCCGATGTCGAACCATTGCCGGCGACTTCCGACGATGCCCCGGCTCGCATCTTCGCGTTTGTCGACGACTTGTTTTTCCTGGCGAAAATCCAGGAGACGGCGCGCAAGATCAACGTCAAAGTCGAGTTCGTAAAAACCGACAAAGACCTTCAGGAGAAGATGGGGCAAAATGGCGACAAGCCGTCGCTCATCATTTTCGATCTGAACAATGCCGGTATAAAGCCGCTGACCATGATTCCAAAGCTCAAGTCGAAGTTGAAGAAGAGCACCAACATCATTGGGTTCGTGTCGCATGTTCAGGGCGACCTGAAGATGAAGGCGCAGGAGGCGGGCTGCGACATGGTACTGCCGCGCTCCGCATTTTCACAGAATTTGGCGCAGTTGCTGCGCAGACACGGAGCTCCGGAGGAGTTGCCGGATCATGGGCAGCAGCCGGAGCATCTTGCCTAGCAGGTAATCGCGTAAAGACGTGAATTTCAGCCATCTCCTTGCATGTAGAATTCCTCTGCATGGGCGAGCGCGTCATCCCACTGTCTCCCGCACAGATACGTTCCTTTCGCCGCGCCCTATTGAGCTGGTATGACCAGCATCGTCGCGAGCTGCCTTGGCGGCGCGACCGCGATCCCTATCGAATCTGGGTTTCCGAGATCATGTTGCAACAGACCCGCGTGGTTGCGGTTCTGGATCACTATGCGCGATTCATGCAGCGCTTTCCGACTGTGCAGGTGTTGTCGGCCGCAAGAGAGAATTCTGTTCTCGCCGCCTGGAGTGGGCTGGGTTATTACCATCGCGCTCGGCGAATGCATCAGGCTGCGAAGGTGATTGTAGGCGAACGCGGTGGAGTTTTCCCACGATCGGCGAAGGAATGGCTCGATCTGCCGGGGATTGGCCGTTACACCGCTGCGGCCATCGCGAGCATTGCCTTCGATGAAGCGGTTGCGGTTGTCGATGGAAATGTGGAGCGCGTGCTGCAACGGCTGTTCGGAGATTCGACAGGAATGGAAGCGACGTGGCAGCGGGCTGAAGAAGTACTCGATGACGAGCGTCCCGGCGATTTCAATCAAGCAATGATGGAACTGGGAGCGACGGTTTGCATGCCGCGCGCGCCGCAGTGTTTGATCTGCCCGGCGAATTCGTTTTGCCGGACACGCGGAGTCGAAGCGGCCAAGCCGCAGCCTGCTAGAAAGCGTAGGGATGTTTGCTATGGCCTTGCCCGGCGAGGAGATTCGGTGCTGCTGACCCAGCGGCCTCCAGGCTCTTCGCTGATGGCGGGCATGTGGGAGTTGCCGTCGCTCGCGCCGGAAGCAGTCAACGGTCATGTGCCGTTGCTGCGGGTTCGGCACTCAATCACCGATACCGACTACCGCGTAACCGTCTACGCGATCCCGGAAGAGTCGCGCGGAAGTGGGAGGGGAGAGCGCTGGTTTACGCCGAAGCAGTATGAGCGGCTCGCCTTGACTGGCCTGGCACGCAAGATCCTGAGCAAGGTTGCTGGTTGAGTCGAGAAAGAGCGCAGGGGAATCTAATTCATGAGATCGCTTTTCGGAGTGATGAACAAGTTTTTCGGAGGTCACGATTCGATGCCCACTCTAAGCGCGGGCGCAACCGCGCCGGATTTCACATTGCCGACGGTCGAGGACAGCCAGTTCTCGCTGCATGACACATTAAAGAAGGGTCCAGTGGTTCTTGCCTTCTTTAAGGTAGGCTGTCCAGTCTGCCAGTACGCGTTTCCGTTCTTCGAGCGTATGTATCAGGCGAACCGGGGCGCGAACGTCAGCTTTATCGGAGTTTCTCAGGACAATGCGAAGAACACGCAAGCCTTCCTTAAGCAGTACGGCGTAAGCTTCCCGGTAGCACTCGATGATCCCAAAAACTACGCTGTCTCGAACGCCTACGGACTCACCAACGTTCCTACCCTCTTCTATATCTCCGCGAGCGGCGAGATCGAGATTTCGTCGGTGAGCTGGTCGAAGGCCGAGGTCGAAGCCGTTAACGAGAAGCTTGCCGAGAATCGCCGGCAACCACCTCCTACGTTGTGGCACAAGGGCGAACAGGTCCGCGAATTCCGTCCCGGTTGAAGCTCCAAGAACTGATCCGCGGTGCGCGGATCAAAAGTCGCGATAGCTTTACGTTCAGCACGTGCAAAACGTTCAAGAGCGACGAACAGTGATCCTGGCAGGCCTTTGGTCGCGTAAACTGGTCTTCATAATTCCCAATGGTTCGCCCGGGGAGGTGTGTCGATGTCCGGGGCAAATTCTGCGGTTAAGGTCAGAGAGACCGATTGCGCATCGGCAGTCGCGCGTGTGCTCGTAATCGGCAAGGACGCACAACTAGGTCAACCCTTTGAGCAGGGGCTGGCTGCGCACAACTGCCTGTTCGACTACGCCGCAGGCAGCGCGGATGCGATGCGCAAGCTGCGTCACGCGTGTTATTCGGTCGTGATCACCGACCCGAAAACAGGCATCGAAGAGGACCTTGCGCTGCTGGCCGAGATGCGAGCTACGCGTCCGGGGGTGCGAGTGATTGTGCTCGCGCAGAGCGGAACGCCGGAGGAGATCATCGCTGCGCTGCGGGCGCGAGTGTTTCTCTGCAAGACTGCTCCTTTCGATCCAGTCGAGATTGCCAACTATGCCGCGCAGGCTGCGGTCACTTCCGACTCGCTGATGGGAATCGAGGTGTTGTCGGCGCACCGCGACTGGGTGTCGTTGCGGATCAACTCGCAGATCCTCAGCGCCGAACGGCTGATCGCGTTTCTGACCGAGCTGCAAACCGGACTGCCGGAAGCTCCGCGCGAGGAACTGATGATGGCCTTCCGGGAAATCCTGATGAATGCGCTCGAGCACGGAGCGGAGTTTCGCCCCGGCAAGGTGATCGATGTTGCCGCGGTTCACACCAGGCGCTCGATTGTCTTTTACGTACACGATCCGGGATCAGGCTTCCGCTGGGAGGCCATCAATCACGCAGCAGTGGGAAATCCGGAGGGCGATCTGACTCACCACATCGGCGTCCGCGACGAGAAGGGAATGCGGCCCGGAGGCTTCGGGATCCTGATCGCGAAGGGCGTAGTGGACGAGTTGATCTACAGCGAAATTGGCAACGAAGTCCTGATGATCAAGTACACGGCGTGAGCAAGCTGCTCAACGTTTTCAGGTCAAGAGCTGCGCGACCCTTACCTCGACGTGCGTTCGTTACCGGTGTTGGGTTCGCCGGTATGTTCTTCGTTCTCACCCGGCTCAGGAAAATCGCTATTGCTGGATTTCAGCAGCGGGTCCTGATCGCGGTGACCGATTTGTCCGGCCATCGACACGTTGGTCTCTTCACCCGGACTGTCCTGTTCCACCGCGCCCTTGCCGGCATCTTCGTCGTCAGCGTTCTGATTGGAAGGCATGAATTCTCCAAGTGAACCAGATGGGGAAAAGGCGGCCGATGTTGCACGGGCGATGAAGCCAGCCGTCTTTAGGTACCCCCCTCCCCCCGATGGCCAGCAAATTATTGATTCTGAACGATTTATCGTAAAATATTGAAAACATTAGCGACGTGCAAGCGCCTTGCTTTCAATAATTTGCAGGTATTTCCGCTGGTTTCCCCGCAAAATCTTCCATCCAAAGCACTTATACACAAAATATTACGGATAAACGAGTTAGCTGCCTCAGAGATTTCGCTAACAAGAATCCCACGGGAACTGGTTGGCGATCAATTTTTCAATGAACTCGCGGGCCGGAGCCGAACTGATCGGCGGCCGCTGGGAGACTACGCCCAACCTACCAGCGTACCGAAATTCGGCAGATCGTCAAGATTACGAAAGTACAATAGGCGGGATTGTACTTTCGTAACTAGAGTCAGTTGGTAACCGATCAAGGAAGCCACCTCTGCCCTCCCACATGAGGGCGACCAAGGATGTATGCCTTGGAGAAAGCGCCAGCAGTCCGCCGCTCGACTTAAGGCTCCAATCCATTTAAGGCGAAAGCTGCCACACCGTTCCTTGGCTAGAGGTTCCACAATCGTAGGTAGTCCCGTACAGGTTGCCGCTGGAGTCGAGCGCCAAGCTACCGCTCGAGTCGAGGAATTGACTGCCGAGAAATTCGAGGTCTTCGTAATGCCAGCCATTGCTGTCATACGAAGCTTTGAAGATGTAACTGTCATGGGTCTGCTGCCCACCACCGGGATTTGGGTTCCGACGGCTGCCGTCGATCGTCGTATAGTCATAGCCCGTGCCGTACAGATTGCCGGCAGCATCGCCGACAAGATTGTTCAGCACATCGAACTCGCTATGATCGACGAGATAAAAGCTGAACCTACGACCGAGACTTGTCTTTTCTAAAACGAAAATTGCGGCCGAGCCATAGTAACCGTAAAAGGCCGCGATCCCGTAAAGATTGCCTGCGCTATCCTGGACCAGAGAAGCAGGGGCGAAGAAGCCATCTGATCCGAATGCACGCAGGACTAGCAGTGTCCATTCGCCACCTGAAGGCGTCAACTGGAAAACAACTCCATCGTGGAAGACGCCGCCGTTGGCGATTCCGTAGAGGTTGCCATCATTGCCCAGCAGCACCTGGGTTGGACCGTAACCGTCATGACCTCCGGTGAAGCTGTACAGGGTGGTCTTCGTCCAGCTTCCACCAGATGGCGTGAGCTCAAATACAGTGCCTTGATCGGAAGCTCCGCCAGTGGATGTCGTGCCGTATAGATTGCCTGCATGGTCGGACGCTGAGACATTGATCGTTCCAGACCCATCACTCTCACTGCTGAAGCGATAGGGCACTTTTTCGTTCCAATTACACTGGGTGGTGGGACAGGCTGTCGGCTGAGGCCTGAGATTGAACACGAGTCCGCAGTACTGGCTGCCATCCGTACCACAATTCTGGATGCCGCCCTGCGCGCCGCCGTAGAGGCTTCCATTCGAGGCCACGACCACGCCCGTCGGCTGGCCACCGTTGTTACCTCCAGAGAAGCTGAACAGAGGATCAAGCAGCCATCCGGCAAAGCGACCTAACTTATAAGCAAAACCAGCGCCGTTGTTGCCGCCGTTCTCGGTTGTACCGTAGAGGTTCCCGGCTCGATCCATGGTTACGCCGGCTACGCTGTGTGTCCCCGCTTGCTGCTGGGTGAAGTTATAGAGGACCTGAAGTTTTCCTTGTGACGCAAAGCACTGTGGCGAACCGTTATCCCCCAACAGCGTGAAGGATTCCGAAGGAATTGTGCCGACGCTACTGTCGTAGGCCTGCGATGGCCCGTTATTTTCATCCCAGGACACCGGATCGCCGGTGTTGACCGTCGCATTCTGTAGATTCACCCAATAGGTTCCCGCCTGCAACTGGGGACCGCTGAAGCTGTTGCTGGTCTCGGTGCAAACGTTATAGCCAAGCTGATTGCCGAAGCAATTACTTCCGTTGAAGCTGACGGTCTGGTCGAAGTAGGTGGTACCGCCGTTGGGCTGCGAAGTGATCGAGATCTCGACGGATTCAAGCACGTCGCCCGGAAATAGCCAGGCCCCGAAAGTCATCCCGTTGACGTTGGTGGCTTGGCCGGCCGTAAAGCTGTCGCTGACGACAAAGCCGAAGTTGATCGTCCAAGCCTCGACTGTGCCGTTGATGGGACCGTTGTCGTAGATAATGCCTCCCTGCGGAGACCCTCGGCGAGCACGTGTCGGGTTCGATTGCGATGCCGGTCGACCAGTTGGATGGAGCCGCGACGCGAACTGCTGCATTCTTGCCGCCTGGCTCGCCGTTGCGGGGACGGAATTCTGTGCGGACATGGGAAGCACAGCTGACGGTATCAGTACCGCGGTAACTCCTGACAGAACGATTGTGCGAAAAAGGGAGATGAGACGCTGCGCCTGGCTTTGCATCGGCTTGCGCTCCTTGGCAGTAGGTATAGCCGAGACTTTCTTGTTGGTCCCGAAAGCGGAAGCATAGTACACCCGTCTCGGTTGTTCGCGATACCGTAAAACGATTCTTCCTCGGGGTTTCTCCGACGGACCGCCATTCGACGATGACCTGAGCGAGAACCTTGCCGCCGCTGAAGCGGCTGGATTTGGCGAGATGCGAGCTTTCATTCCGGCGCGTAAGGCGTTAGGCGGGGTCTCACATTTGCGGTGATTCCCACATGGGTTGTTCGCGCGAGGGACGCTGGGGTCGGGTACGTCGCCGACTGAAGTCGGCTCGGAATGGGGGAATAAGACGCCTGAAAGCGGACCTGAAGGTCCGCACTACCCGAGCAGCCCTGATGAGTAATCCTTGAGGGGTCCGCAGTCACCGGGCGGCTTTTATGAGCAATCCTTGATGGGTCCCGCGCTACGCGGGCGACTCCCCGAAAAAAAGCCGGCTCCTTTGCCGGCTCTCTCGCTGTATTGCTCAGGGAAACTTATTTACATGTCTGACTCTGTGTTGCTTACCGGATTTCTGCTTACAGTTCTAACGCTGCGACGGAAACTCGGGAGTCCTGCTTCACGATCGTCTGCGTCAGTTCATTAGTTCCGTAGTCGAAGCCCTTGTCGAACGCCTTGAGGTTGAGGTCGCGGTAGGCTTCCGGTACTGACGCTGCCACGGCGTTGCGCACGGCTTCGGGCTCCAGCACCTGCGAGACTGCGGCGAAGAAGCCGACCATCACGATGTTCAGCACCATCTTCTTGCCCAGCTCTTCGGCAATGCGCGTGGCCGGAATGCTATAGACCCGCACGCCTACCGGCAGCTCGCTGATGCGCACCAGATCTTCCTCGATCACCAGAATGCCGTTGGGATTGATCTGCGGATTGAACAGCGTGTAGGCCTCCTGCGACATGACGACCAGGATATCTGGCTGAGTGACGTAAGGATAAAGCACAGGTTTGTCCGAGAGGATGACTTGCGCACTGCAGGCGCCGCCACGCGCTTCCGGGCCGAAGTTCTGGGTCATGGTCGAGTAGCCGTTGTGGTAGATGCATCCCGCCTTGCCGATTACGATGGCCGACAGGATGACGCCCTGCCCGCCAAATCCCGCGAGTCGGATCTCTGTTACTGGCATGAGCAACACTCCGTTTCCACGTAATCGTCGCCGAGCGAGTCTATGAACTTGTCGTGCATCAGCTCGCCATAGTCGTTGCGCTCGCGATCGACGAACTTGCCGACGACAATCTCGCCGCTCTTGGTGAGGGCGACATCCTTGGTCGGACAGCCGTTACGAACTTTGCTGACCTGCTTGTAGAACTTCATGGTGTCGAGACCGTCGCCCATCTTATTGCGGCGCTGGTAAAGCGTCGGACAGGGCGAGAGCACCTCGATGAAACTGAATCCCTTCTTGGCGAACATCTCCTGCATGGAGCGGGCGAGTTGCTTCACGTGGAAGGTGGTCCAGCGCGCGACGAAAACCGCGCCCGCCGCCTCTACCAGGTAAGGCAGGTTGAAGGCGGGATCGTAGGTTCCGTAGGGATTCGTCGATGTGACGACATCGCCGGGCGTGGTAGGCGCCGTCTGCCCGCCGGTCATGGCGTAAATCAGGTTGTTGATGCAGATGACTTTGAGGTCGAGGTTGCGGCGCGCGGCGTGAATCAAGTGATTGCCACCGATGGCGAAGAGGTCACCGTCTCCGCTGTAGACCACGACGTTCAGCTTCGGATTGGCGAGCTTAAGGCCGGTGGCGAAGGGGATGGCGCGACCGTGCGTGGTGTGGAAGGAGTCCAGCTTGGTGTATCCGGCGACGCGGCCGGTACAGCCGATGCCGGAGACAATGGCAAGGTTCCTGGTGTCTACTTTGGCTTCGATGAGCGCGTTGGCGAAGGAGTTGACGCTGGTTCCGATGCCGCAGCCCGGGCACCAGATGTGCGGGATGCGGTCCATGCGCAGGAACTGCTCGACGGGATTCTGGATCGTGACCACTGCGTCGCTCATCGCGCCACCTCCATGATGGCCTTCAGGATGTCTTCCGGCTTGTGAACACTGCCGCCCGCGTGTCCTACCAGGCGGACGATAGCTTTGCCGGCCGCGGCACGCTCGACCTCGCGCACCATCTGGCCGAGATTGAGTTCAGCCACCACAATGCCTTTGACCTTTGCGGCGATGGCAGCAATTTGTTTTTCCGGGAAGGGCCAGGCGGTAATCATGCGGAACTTGCCGACCTTCAGGCCTTTCTTGCGGGCCATCTCGATGGCGCGCTGCGCCACGCGGGAGGTGATGCCGTAGGAGACGACGACCACGTCGGCGCCTTCGATCTGCTCTTCTTCATAGAGGACGATGTCGTCGACGTTCTTGCTGATCTTTTCGACCAGGCGCTTCACCAGGCGGTCTTGCACCACCGGACGCATGTCAGGATAGCCGCGCTCGTCGTGGGTGAGTCCGGTGACGTGAACGTTGTAGCCCTGGCCGACGTGCGGCATGTCGGGAACCAGGTCCGCGCCGGGTTCATAGGCGAGGAATTTGTCGGGCGGCAACTTCGTGTAACGCCGCGGTTCGACTTCGATCTGGTCGGGTGGAGGAATGACAACCTTCTCGGTCATGTGGCCGACGACTTCGTCGAGCATGACGAAAACCGGGCAACGATATTTCTCGGAGAAGTTGAAGGCCGTGATGGTGAGGTCGAAGCATTCCTGTGGCGAGTTGGGACAGAGCGCGATGATAGCGTAATCGCCGTGCGAACCCCAGCGGACCTGCATCATGTCGGCCTGTGCCGGAAGCGTCGGCAGTCCAGTGGAAGGTCCGCCGCGCTGCACGTCGACGAAGACGCAGGGCGTCTCGGTCATGGCGGCGTATCCGATATGCTCCATCATCAGTGAGAAGCCTGGCCCGGAGGTGACCGTGAAGGCTTTCGCGCCGGCCCAGACTGCGCCTTGCAGCGTGATCGAGGCGGCGAGTTCGTCTTCCATCTGGATGAAAGTTCCACCCACAGTGGGGATGCGCTGGGCAAAGCGTTCGACCACTTCAGTCGAGGGCGTGATGGGATAGCCGGAGGAGAATCGCGCTCC
>Ga0070765_100002457_pt1 | contig 11627 bp, 10 predicted proteins | sample HubBroMetageWFT5_FD_71516 | JGI IMG/M metagenome (GOLD analysis project Ga0070765, IMG submission 71516) | Warmed and freeze-thawed soil microbial communities from the Hubbard Brook experimental Forest, New Hampshire - Hubbard Brook CCASE Soil... | ecosystem: Environmental > Terrestrial > Soil... | reverse complement strand
TCGAGATGAACGCCACGCTCTTGCCGTCCGGCGACCACGTTGGACGCCCGATCTGCCGCGTCATATAGAGCTTCTCAATGGTCAGACCGCGCAGCTCGACCTGCGCGTTCGGCTTCGATGAAATTTTCTTGGGATCAGTAACGGCCTGCGGCGCGGGCAGCGTCTGGGCAGCGGTTTCAACCACAATGGAGCTCATAGACATGACGATAGCAAAGAGCAGACGAAAGCGCATCGAATGGGAGTCCTAGGGTGAGACTTGAAGAAAAAGTGTAGCAGAGAGGCGGACCGCTCCCAGGTTGGCGCTGGGCGGGCGGGCTAGCTTGCCGAAAGAAGAGTGGTGAATGAATTTGCAGTCTTAGTGAATGAACTTATAGTCGACGATCGACGCCGCCAGCCCCGACTTGCCTTCTCCCGATTCGGACGCGTGTTTCTTCGAGTCCTTCTCATCCGCGTCCCGGTCATTGGCGCGCATGACGCGTCCCTGGCAGACCACGTTGCTGTTCTTCTGTCCCGAGATTTCTTCGGGCATCTCAAAAACCATTTCGATGAGAGCGTTGATCGGCAACTGCTGCGGACCGCTGAAAAGCACGCCGCTCTGACTCAGGTTTTCGATGACGCCTTCGTACCAGGCGCTGGTGCGGTTGACCCGGTAGCGCAACGGAATATCGAGCTTCACCCGGCGCGCGCGCGGCACCCACACCGGCCGCTTTTCGCGCGAGTGACTGCGCCGGATACCGGTTTCCGCCTTATGCTCCACGCGCTCGGTGCGGCGCATGGTGTCCCAGTCGTACTTGTATTCAACGGCGCAGAGCAGGCAAACCTGATAGTAATTTCCGTCGGTGCCGCGGCGCGGCCAGGAGAATTCGTGGGAGCAGCGCCCAAGCATAAGCACATCCATAATTTTCTGGGGCATGATTGGTTACTTCCGGGTCAGTCGAAACCCTCGGACGCAGGGACATCATCGCCCGAAGCAGGGAACTTTGGGAAGGTTACCTTCGTGCAGGGGTAAGAGACGACGAGGACCTACGGTGCGGAGCTGCAGCTGCAGGCGCAGCATCGTTGCGCAGCGTGTATTATCTGGCCATGGACGGCGCTCCAGCCGATGTGGCCGCGTTCGTACTGGCTGGGGGCAAGAGTACGCGTATGAGCACGGATAAGGCGTTCGTCCTGCTCGACGGGCGGACGCTGCTGGACCGGGCGCTGGAGTTGGCCCGATCGGTAACCTCGGAGGTGCGCATCGTCGGAGATGGGGCAAAGTTTGCGGCGTTTGCCCCGGTGGTGGAAGATATATTTCCCGGGTGCGGGCCGCTGGGCGGGATTCACGCGGCGCTGCGGCGATCGACGGCGGAGTTGAATCTGATGCTGGCAGTGGATCTCCCGTTTCTGCCGCCCCAGTTGCTGGAGTTTTTCGTGACCAGGGCGCGCGACTCCGAAGTTACGGTCACGGTAGCCCGGTTGAGCGGAAGATTGCAGCCGCTGTGTGCCGTATATCGGCGGGAGTTCGGGGATGCCGCGGAGCAGGCCTTGCGCGCAGGACGCTACAAGATTGGCGCGGTCATTGACGAAGTGAGGAAGTGCGTAGTGGATGAGGAAGAGTTACAGTCCCGTGGGTTTGCGGTTGAGATGTTTCGCAACCTGAATACGCCTGAGGATCTCGCGTCGGCTGCTGCCGATCAGAGGGCTCGGGGCTGAGACAGTGGTGGGAGCAGCCGGGCTGCGCCCGGCCTGGACAGCCGAGAGCGGCTGTCCCCACATTACCTTCGCGGTAGCGAAAACAATTTTTGGCGCAGAGAGTTTAGAGCTAGGAGCTAGAAGCTAGAAGCTGATTTCATGCCCGACGATCCAAAAATCGCGCCCTACATCGAGTTCAAAGACGTCTCCAAGGCGTTCGGCGACAACGTTGTGCTCGATCACGTCAACTTCGAGGTGCTGCCCGGAGAGACTGTGTGCATTCTGGGGCGCAGCGGCGTGGGCAAGTCGGTGTCGCTGCATCACATCATGGGCTTCCTCAAGCCAGACGCGGGGAGGGTAATTGTGGCCGGCGAGGACATCACCGACTACAACGAGGAGCAAATGGAGCTCATCCGCAAGAAAGTCACCATGGTGTTTCAGAACGGGGCGCTGTTCGACTCGCTGAGTGTGGGCGAGAACGTAGCCTTCCCCCTGCGCGAATCCCGGGACATGAGCGAGGAGCAGATCTTCCAGATCGTCGACGGACTGCTCCACATGGTGGGCGTGCAGGAGATGCGCGACCAACTGCCCTCGGATCTATCTACTGGAATGAAGCGCTCGGTCGCGATCGCGCGGGCGCTGGCGGCGCGGCCGGAGTGCGTGCTCTATGACGAGCCTACAACGATGGTCGATCCGCTGATGGCGCAACTGCTGGGGGATCTGATCAAGCGCCTGAAGATTCAGCTGGGTCTCACCAGTATCGTCGTGACCCACGATATGCGGCTCGCGAAAAAACTCGCCGATCGCGTTGTTTTCCTATACGAGGCAAAAGCAATTTTCTTCGGAACCTATCCGGAGATGGAGAAATGCACCGCGCCCATCGTGCAGGAATTTCTGGAACTGGACGAATTGAAGATCGAAGCGTAAAGGCAGTTAGCCGACGGCCAACTGCCAATAGAGGCTGGCTCGCCCTCTCCTTGCTTGCCTGAAGCTGGTCGGATAAGCTGACTGGCCATGAAAGCGTCAGCCTTCATTTCTTTGCTCCTTTTCGGCAGCGTTTCCTCGTTGATCCTTGCGCAGTCACCGTCGCCGGTTTCGATCGTGGTGAAGTCCGGGAGAATCCTCGACGTTCGCGAGGGTGTTTACATCGAGAACGCCGCGCTGTGGATCGAGGGCGACCAAATCAAGGAAGTGGGACCCGCATCGGACGTGCAGGCGCATGCACCCAAGGCAATCCGAGTGATCGACCTGGGAGGCGCGACCGTCCTCCCGGGGCTGATCGATTGCCACACCCACATCATGGCGCGAATTCCTCAAGGGCATGACGGGTACGTGCTGAATCTGGCCACGAAGTCACAGGCATTCCGTGCCCTGGAGGGGGCGTACGATGCCCGCATTACTTTGCAGGCGGGTTACACCACGATTCGCGACGTGGAAAGCGAAGGTTCAGAGTACGCCGACGTGGCGTTGCGCGACGCAATCAATCAGGGGTTGGCCGAGGGGCCGCGCATGCAGGTGGCAACGCGTGCGATCGCCGCGGTCGGGCAATACAATCCGTTTGGAGTTTCGCCGGACCTGACGGATTTTCCTACCGGGGCACAGATGGTGAGTGGTGTGGAAGAAGCGCGGCGCGCGGTGCGCGAGCAGATCGGTCACGGCGCGGACCTGATCAAAGTCTATGCCGATTGGGATTATCCGACGCTCACGGTCGAAGAGATGCGAGTCATCGTGGAGGAAGCTCATAAGCAAAAACTGAAGGTAGCCGCGCACGCCACGACACCCGAAGGAATTCGGAATGCGCTTAACGCAGGAGTCGACTCGATCGAGCACGGACACGGTGCCGACCGCGAAGACTTGGAAATGATGAAGGCCAAAGGTACGTTTCTGGTTCCGACGGTTGGCGTGATCGATGCCATGCTCGAACGCACAAAGAACGATCCCATGACTCCCGAACGGCGAGCCAGACGGGAAGCGCGCTTGCAAGGCATTCAGGAAGCGATTCAGACGGCGAAGAGCATGGGAGTGAAGATTGCCGCCGGTTTTGATGCGGCCAGTGCGGAGGAGCAAGGAAAAAACGCCACCGAACTGGCCGCCATGACCAAGCGTGGGCTGACTCCATTGCAAGCGATTCAGGCGGCGACGCTGAACGCGGCAGAGTTGCTGAACTGGCAGGACAAAGTGGGCACGCTGGAAGCCGGACACTACGGCGATTTGATTGCTGTGAATGGCGATCCGCTGGCGGACATCACAGTACTGCAGCACGTAAAATTTGTGATGAAGGGCGGGGTGGTGATCAAGGACGAAATTTCCTCGTCGCATTGACGCCAGTCGGCTTGCTGGCCAACCATGTTGATCGCACTCCGCAGTCAAAACCCCTGCTGCACCAGTTCTTCGATTGTCAACGAACTCTCCGCCGCATCGCCCTTCATCATCTTCTCGACGTATTTTGCGATCAGGTCGGCTTCCAGGTTCACGGGATCGCCCGGCTTGAGGGAGTGCAGGTTCGTGCGTTCGACCGTGTGCGGAATGATGGCAACGGTGCAGAGATTCCCTTCCAGCTTCGCGACCGTGAGGCTGATGCCGTCGATTGAGATCGAACCCTTGAACACGGTGTACTTCTCCACCTCATCGGGCAGTTCAATTTGGAGCCACCAGTTTTCCGAGTCGGAAATGCGGTCGAAGGCGATGAGTTTGCCGACGCCATCGACGTGTCCCTGAACGATGTGACCACCGAAGCGGCCGTCGGACTTCATCGGCAATTCGAGATTCACGAGCGCGCCTTCTTGAATGCGGGAAAAAGATGTGCGTGTCCAGGTTTCAGGCGCAAGGTCGGCGCAGAACGAGCCGGGCTTGATGTCGAGAGCGGTAAGGCAGACCCCGCTGACGGTCACGCTGTCGCCGGTTTTGAGCTCCGCCGACGCGTGTTTGGAGGCGATAGTGATGCGGCGGTTCTCGCCGCGCTGTTCGATGTGGGAGATGCGTCCGACTTCTTCGACGATGCCGGTGAACATAAGGGCCTCCGGAAGGAATGAAAATATTGTAAACCGCATCGAGAATCGAATTCTCAGTCTGCGTAGGGATCGCGCAGGTAGCCTTCTACAGCGAAATCCTCGCCGAAGCGGTGGGTCTGGATTTGTTTCACGCGCACCGGCGAGGTCGAAGTACTGAAGTCGCTCATCGAGGCAAAGGGGATCGAACTAGCTTCTCCAAGAATCGTCGGAGCATAGTAGAGGAAAACCTTATCGACTACGTTCGAGGAGAGCGCTGCGCCGTTTACTGTCGCGCCAGCTTCGATCATTACGGATGTGATTTCGAGTTGCCCGAGGTGGCTTAGCACCGCGCCGAGATCAAGGCGCCCGTCGGCCGTCGCGGGGACTCTCGCAACTCTTATACCCAGCTTTTCGAGCTGAGATTGCTGCTCGCCTTCTGGCGACGAACAGAGAACCAGCACGTCGTCGCTGCGCTTTTCCGCCGCATCCATTACTAGCCGAGATTCCAGCGGCAGCCGCAGGCGCGAATCAAGAACCACGCGCAGCAGCGGACGCCGGCGCGGAAGGCCGCTGCGGTCGGTGAGCAACGGATTGTCTGCGAGAATCGTGCCGATGCCGGTCAGCAGTGCGTCATGCTCGTGGCGGAGTTCCTGCACGTGGGCACGGGCAAGTTCGCCAGTGATCCAAGTACCGGAAAATTTCGCGCCACGAGGGGCGTGGTTTTGCCATTCCGCGGGCGGCGGTGCGATTTTGCCGTCGAGCGTCATCGCGGATTTCAGCGTGACCAGCGGCAGGCCATGACGGACGTAGCGCGCGAAGCCCTCGTTCAGTCGGCGGGCATCGGCTTCCAGTAGTCCGATCTCGACCTGCACGCCGGCGGCGCGAAGCTGTTCGAATCCGCGCCCGCTGACCTGCGGATTCGGATCGGCCATGGAGGCAATGACGCGGCGAATGCCGGCGGCAATGAGCGCGTCGGTGCACGGCGGCGTGCGGCTCTGGTGCGCATGCGGTTCAAGATTGATGTAGAGCGTCCCTCCACGGGCTTTGTCCCCGGCCTGATCGAGAGCGAGAATCTCGGCGTGCTTCACGCCTGCGTAGGTGTAGGTTCCGGTACCAACGACGCTGCCATTCGGATCAGCAATTACCGCGCCCACATACGGATTCGGCGATGCCAGCCCGATGCCAGCACGCGCGAGTTCGAGGGCCCGATTTAAGAGTTGCTGGTCGGCGGCCTGATCTGGCATGCAAAAAAATCTAACACGAAGATGTCAGGGACCGCCTGACCTCTCGCTCGTGCCTCACTCGACTAACTGGACATTACCTTCGTGAGTTTCAAACCAGACGCCGCTGTGCGTTAACATCCGGTAGAAACTTTTTCGGTTGAGTTGCCTGTTGGTTGCCGACTGGTTACCCATCCGGTCTGAGAACGCAGTGACGAAAATCAAGGAAGGAGAAAAAATGAAGAAGTTTGTTTTATTCGCGATTGTGGCTTTATTTTCCGCAAGTTTGATGGCACAGGACTCTAAAGTAGACATATTTGGCGGATATCAATATCTGCACAATGGCAATGTCACGGTGGACGGGGAAAGTCAGCCCGGAAGCAGCCAAAGTTTCAACGGCTGGGATATCGCTCCCGCGTACAAACTCAACCACTTCCTCGGAGTGCAGGCGGATATTGCAGGCGGTTACACCAGCGGCAACGGCACCCCCTTCACCAATCACCTTTACACCTACACGGGCGGCCCGATCGTCACATTTGGTCTGCCTTTCGTTCAGCCTTTCGCTCACGTTTTGTTTGGAGGAGCACATCTGAACAGTGGCTACTCTGGGGCGTCGGTTTCGACGAACGGCTATACGCTGATGGTTGGAGGCGGCGTCGATGCAAAGCTCAACCGGCTTCTCGCCTTTCGCGTAGCGCAGGTGGATTGGCTCTACTACCACTTTTCCGGCTTCAGCGCCCAAAGCGTTTCCGCCCCGTCGTTCAGCGCAAGCAACAACGTGAGAGTTTCGACGGGCATCGTACTGCGTTTCTAGCGCTTCGTTTCTCGTAGTTCATGACCGCTCTAAACCGGGCGGCGCGGCGGGAATGTCCGATACGAATCATCCTTAATTTCGGCGACCGCGGCGCCGCTTCGTCCTTTCGGGCCGCGATGCAAGGGAGCCGCGGCATAAGCAACTCCTATTCGAATAGCGAATCCACGAAATCCTTCGGATCGAAGGGCAGCAGATCGCCCGCTTTCTCGCCGACGCCGACATAACGCACAGGCAGGCCCAGTTCGCGCGAAATGGCAACCACGACGCCGCCTTTCGCGGTACCGTCAAGTTTGGTCAGTACGATGCCGGTCACGCCCGCTGACTCGGTAAACATGCGCGCCTGCTGCAGTCCATTTTGGCCTGTGGTGGCGTCCATCACCAGCAGCGTCTCATGAGGGGCACCGGGAATGATGCGCTGCGCTGTGCGCCGCATTTTATCGAGTTCCGCCATGAGGCTGGTTTTAGTGTGCAGGCGGCCGGCCGTGTCGACGACGACGTAATCGCACTTGCGCGCGACCGCGGCCTGTAGCGCATCGAACAGCACGGCAGCGGGATCGCCGCCGGGCTTGGTCTTGATCACTTCGGTACCGGTGCGCTGTCCCCAGATTTCCAGTTGCTCGATCGCGGCGGCGCGAAACGTGTCGGCGGCGCAGAGCAGAACATTTTTTCCTTGCGAGCGGAAGACTTGCGACAATTTTCCGATCGTTGTGGTTTTGCCGGTGCCGTTGACTCCGACCACCAGAATGACTTCGGGTGTGCCCTCGACTCTCGTCACCGCCCGCTGGTTGGCCGCATTCAGAATCGCGAGCAGTTCTTCTTTCAGCAGGCGTTTGAGTTCCTGAATGTCTTTGATCTGCTTGCGGTCGGCCTTGTCACGCAGCGCGCTTAGGACTTGCTGGGTGGTCGCGCTGCCGAGGTCGGCACTGAGCAGTGTCCCTTCGAGATCGTCGAGCGTGTTGCGGTCAATCTCCTTGCCGATTGAAACAACATCCTCAATACGCTCCGCGAGGCTTTCGCGCGTGCGAGTGACCGCCTGCTTCATGCGGTCAAAAAAACCGGTTTTCTTCTCTTCTTCGAGGCTGCCGAACAGGGTTTGAATCATAAGAAGGCCAAAAGTTGATTATACGGGGCTTACCCCCCCTACCCCGGCATCATTGGAATGTTCAACTTGCGGCGATTTTGCGATTGGATCTATGGGCTGCAATCAGTTGCGGGCAAAATCTTGAGCGGCAAAGGGTTGCAGGGTCGAGAGTTTGTTTGGAGACAAGATGACCGCATGAGTCGAGTATTGGAGAAGGAAATTTCTCAGTCAAGGTCGGATGAACACAGGAGGCTGTGGAAAAAACAGTTGGACCGGACCCGACTTCCAAGATGGAACGATACTTAGACGGCTAATAAAAGATTTCAAGGCTCGTCGCCAACCCGGAGACGACCGAGAAAGTTGCAGGTCGTGGCGAGGGCACTTCTAGAACTTGAAGACAACTCCGGCCGAGAGGCGGGCTCCATGGGGACCGGGAAGGCTGCTGGTCGGATTCTTTTGCCACTCGTAGTCGGCTTGAATCAACCTGACGGCGAATCGCCGTGAGACGTTGAGGTCGAGTCCACCACCGAGCGCCGCTTCGGCTACGCTGAAGTTGTATGGCGAGTAACCACCGGATGCAGTTTCTTTCGTGAGTCCGAACAGCGCATGGGCGAAGGGCCTGAGTTTCGGCAGGTGAAAAGCGACGGTCGGTCCAAACAGGAAGCTATAGCGCGCCGACTGCGAGCCGAAAATGCCGTAGTGGCCGGAGAAGTCGGCGGTGATGCCGAAGAATGGACGGAGTCCTAAATCGCGGGCTTCCGCGCCCCAGGTCGCTGCCGCTTCCCAGCCGTTGTAATAATTGTTGCTCGACGCCAGTTCTCCCTCCTCAAGTCCGCACGACTCGCCTTGACCGTAGGTTGTCTGAGTCCCGCACGGGGCGATATGTTCGACGGAGTAGCCGCCAAAGATTTCGACTCGTGAGGTTTGGCTCAGCGCTGAGGGAAGGAGAAACGAAGAAACAAGAATCGGGGTGAAAACGCTGGCCGCCAGAAACCTCATGGATCCTTACCTCCACGGAAAGCTGAAGTGAGTGGCCCGGTGTCTCAGGCAGTTTGGAACCTTCCGGGGAAGGTAAGGTTGCATGGTGGTGACAATTTCTAGACGCGGGTTCTTTCCAGCGCCGCTGTGTCGGCTGCGAGCGCAGCCGGAGCGACGGCAGCCGCGGTTTCAGAGGAGACCTGATCGGGCGCAGGGGTTGGCGGTGCAATCGGGCGCTTGATGGTGAAGCGCTGGATGCGAATATCGCCCCGCGCATACACCGCGAGCAGCGCGGTCACAGCTTCCGGATCAAGGCGCTTGCCGGCAAGGTTGCGGATGATCTGCAGCGCCTGCTCCGGAGTGTGCGCCTGCTGGTAAGGACGGTTCGTGGTAAGCGCATCAAACGTATCCGCAACCGCGATTACGCGCGCCAGCAAGGGAATCTGATCGCCCTGCAGGCCATAGGGATATCCGCGGCCGTCGAGCGCCTCATGATGCAATTCGATGCCGGGCAGCATCTCGGCCAGTTGCGTGACGGGTCGCAGAATATTCGCGCCCTTGGTGGTGTGAGTCTTCATCACTTCAAATTCTTCTTCGGTGAGAGCACCCGGCTTTCTGAGAATGTGATCTTCAATTCCGATCTTGCCCACATCGTGCAGCTGGGCTGAGATGTGCAGCGTCTCCATGAACGTAGCGTCGAGTTTCATCTCTTTGCCGATCATCATGGCATAGCGGGTCACGCGATCGGAGTGGCCGCGGGTGTACGGATCTTTTTCGTCGACCGCTCCGGCCAGCATTTGAATGGATCCCATGAACAGCGCCCGATTTTCTTCAGCTGCACGTTTCAGGTCTTCAACGAACCGTTCCAGCTCCTCCGACATCGTGTTGAATGTCTGGGCCAATTCGCCGATTTCAGTTCGGCTCCACAAGCGGACGCGCTGCGAGAAGTCGCCCTTAGCCAGCGCGCGGCTGGATTGAGTCAGCACTGACAGCGGATTGGTGATGCGGCGCGCCGCAAAAATGCTCACGCCAATGCTCAACAGCACGGCGAGAAGCGCCAGCAGGCGTTCCGTGCGCTGCATCTCGTAGACTCCCCGATAGGCCTCTCGGCGCGGCTTTTGCACGACTACGGCCCAATCAAGCGCAGTCACCGGGCTGTAGGTGCCGAGCATTTCCACACTGTCCTTGCCCTGCCCGGGATTGACCGTGAATTCCATGGTCTCCCTCACCTGCGCCTTGTTTCCGCTAACGACGAACTTACGCACAATTTCGACATTCTTCATGTCCTGGCCGGTGGCGAACTCGGGCGTGGCCGCAGCGACCAGACGGCCTTGTGCGTCGACGACGTAAGGCGTGAGACCGCCACCTGCGATTTCCTGCAGGCGGCGAATGAGGAATTGCAAATCCACGACGGAGGCGATCATGCCCAGAAAGTGTCCGCTGTATTGCACCGGGGTGCTGACGAGAAACACCGTGTGCGCGGACTTGCCTTCACCCACGACCAGAGCTTGTCCGTTGTAGGCGCGGCCATCGCGCGCGGCCGCAAAGGCGCGCTCCAGTTCGCGCTGCAGAAAGGCATCAGGGGCGATGCGTCCGGCGGAAATGCCCTTGGCTTCGGAGTTCGCCAGGGTCGCGTAGTCCACCTCGTCGGAGGAAGAAACGAAATTCTCGAGCAGGGCGCGCAGTTCGGGGGCTTCGATATTTTTCTCGCCAATGTCCCCGCCGCTTGCCACCTGAATGGCCGAGGATAAATTGGCCAGCATCATATCCAGCGAACGTTTGTGTTGCGCCAGATCGTCGGCCAGCGAGCGCGTCACGGTGTTCTGCAGCAGCATCTCGTTGGTCTTGAGGCGGTCGCGATTGATTGCCTCAACCTGCTCCGAATAGAAATACATCGGAACAATGCTGATGACCAGAAGCACTCCGAGAATCACATACAGAATCGGAATACGCGTGTAGTTGCCGGAAGACAAGTTTCTCCCCTGACTCAACTCGGAAGCGCCGTAGACGATGTGGCGGCGGTTTTCAAGAGTATGCCTAAAATTTTAACGGGGAATCCGAGCCGTGAAGATGAAAAGAGGGCCGTCGCGGCGTTACCAAAGTACCTAAAGAAGGTGCCGTCCGGTGCGGGTTTGTCGTGAGCATTAGAGTTTAAGACACTCGTAGAGACGTAGCTCGCTACGTCTCTCTCACCACGTCGGGGGCGCCGGCAGCAGAGACGTAGCAAGCTACGTCTCTACGCTTAAAGCTGAAGCTTATTTCGTTTCGCTCTTTCCACTCCGGGTCATCAGCTCGTAGAGTGCTTCGCGCGGAGATTTCCCCTGATGCAGGATCGCATGCATCTGTGCGGTGATCGGCATTTCCACGCCGCGGGCCTGCGCTAGTCCCACCGCCGCGGTGGTCGTGAAGATTCCCTCCGCGACCATGCCGTGCATGCCGGCGACGATTTCGGGCAACTTGCGGCCGCGGCCGAGTTCCACGCCTACGCTGCGATTGCGCGACAGGCCGCCGGTGCAGGTGAGCACCAGGTCTCCGAGTCCAGCGAGTCCGGCCATGGTTTCGGCGCGGCCACCGCAGGCAACGACCAGGCGAGTCATCTCCGCCAGGCCGCGCGTGATGAGGGCGGCAACCGAGTTGTGTCCGAGGCCGAGGCCGTCGCAGATTCCAGCGGCGATCGCCACAATGTTTTTTAGCCCGCCCCCCAGCTCGACACCGATAACGTCGCTGTTGGTGTAAACGCGAAAGTTGGGGTCGCTGAATTCCTCCTGCACGGCGCGCAGTAACGCCGCATCAGACGATGCGATCGCGATTGCCGTTGGATCGCCGCGTGCCACTTCCGAGGCAAAGGTCGGCCCGCTCAGCGCGCCCAACGC
>Ga0070765_100002456_pt1 | contig 11628 bp, 5 predicted proteins | sample HubBroMetageWFT5_FD_71516 | JGI IMG/M metagenome (GOLD analysis project Ga0070765, IMG submission 71516) | Warmed and freeze-thawed soil microbial communities from the Hubbard Brook experimental Forest, New Hampshire - Hubbard Brook CCASE Soil... | ecosystem: Environmental > Terrestrial > Soil... | reverse complement strand
GTTGGTTCCGGGCGCCATGGCCGCGACGTCGGCACTTTCCAGAATGAAAAATCCGGCGGAAGCGGCCCGGCTCCCGCTGGGTGTGACATAGATAATCACTGGCACCGGCGATGCCAGGATCTTTTCGATGATATCGCGCGTGGATTCGAGCAGCCCGCCCGGGGTGTTGATCTCGATCAGCAGGGCCTGCGCTTTGTTTCGTTCAGCTTCGTCGATGGCCCGGCCGATGTATTCATCCGTGATGGGATGGATGGAGTCGTCCACGACGATCTTCAATACTTCGGCGGAAGCGGTGGCGCACAGGACGAAAAGCAGCAATCCGGTCAGAAGGGCAGAAGCAATGCGGGAAACGAAAAACGGTTTCATCGATTGGGCAGTGGCTGCGCTTCCTGCGCGAGCTTGGCTGCAAGGGCGCGTTTGAGCGCCAGCGCGGCTGCATTGGAGGGTTCCAAACGCAAAGCCTTGTCGATATTCTCCGCGGCCGCTTCGGCTCTATTGTCTCGCAAATCCAGACTGGCTAACACTAAAAGTGGTTCGGGAAACTGACGCAAGCGCAACGCCTCCTCGGCCTCGGATCGCGCTCCGGTCTCGTTGTTCTCGGCCTCGAGAACGCTGGCCAACCCGGCGTGTGCCTCAGGGCTGGATGAGTTGAGGGCAAGCGCTTCCCGAAACTCCGCTTCAGCCTGGGCGAGGAAACCCTGAGCTAGCAGTTGGTGTCCGCGATCGTTGTGGAATCGCGCATGAGTGAGGGGATCGGTCTTGGCCAGGCGCTGCTCGGCGACCGCGTCGATGTTCAAAGCGAGCTGGCGGAATGAACTCTCGTCATAGTTGGAACGGATGCGTTCAAGCGGCGTCTTTTGGCTTGCGGGCAGAACGGGTCGCTGGGCTGGAGCGCCGGGGCTGGCCGTGATCGTATCAAGCAGACTTTTGGCCGCGGAATCGCTCGACCGAAGCACGAGAGTCTCGCGCAGTTGGTGAGATGCGTTCGCCATGTCACCTGTCCGATAGAACTCTACGGCGAGGTTGAAGTGATAATCGGGATCGTTGGCGTCGGCAGCGATGGCTTTCTGAAAATATTCGACAGCGGCTTTTCGGTCTGCGCGCGAGTTGACCACGCCAAGGTTGTTGTAAACCTCGGCCAACGGTAAGCGGGCAGCAACGAAGCCAAACGCAGCCTCGGCTTGCGGGTAATCTCCTTGGTCGTAGGCCGCGAGCCCAAAATAGAAATTCGCTTCGCGAGCCAGTGGGTGGTCCTCGGGGATGCGCGCCAACGCGGAGACCGCCGGCTCGTACTGCTTGCCACGGTAATAGGCTTTGCCCAGCTGCAGTAGCGCTTCGGGGTAAGCGGGATTCAAACGAACAGCTTCGCGAAAATGCTGGATCTGTTCCTGAGCCGTTGGCGCGGTCACGCCCCGAATATAGTTCTCGAACGCGTCCAAGTGGAGAGCAGGGGCGGCGGCAACATAGACTTGGCGGCTGATCGAGATATCCGGGCGGAGAGCGTGCAGAACATCCCAGGCCAGCGCGGTCTGCACATCGATGAGTTGAAGCAGTGGGCCGGACTCGTTCATTTCGGGCAGCAGGCGCTGGCGGCGCATATCCAGCAATTGCGCCGTGGTGGTGAAGGTTCGGCCATCGAAGCGGTAGAGCCCAAGCACTACGTAGTCCACGTCTAACTGTTCGGCAATGCGGTAGAGGGTGGCGCGGGAAGAATGAAGTCCAGCCGGAATGCCCACGCGATCGTAGGCGCGGATGCGGTCTTCACGCGGCAGCACAAAAAGGGTTGGAGAATTCAGGCGCTCTTCGAGCAATTCTGGAAAGGAATCGCCGATCCACTCGATACCCGGAGCCTGGGATTGATTGTCAAAGGGAACCACCAGAACGGTCTGACCCGCTGTAGCCGGTCCTTGAGCAAACACCGCTGCAGACAAGAGCAAAACGAAGGCTGCGCTGAGCCAAAGAAATTTCAAGGCAGCTAGATTATAGCGGGTCAGCAGGCGCTGGATTGTGGGGTGAAAGACTCTAAACGTTCTCCTTTAAGGTTTGGCTACAAACCCGCAACGGCGAATGTCTATACGCGTGTTGTGACGAAAAAGTGCCATTGTCACGGCACCGCTTCGATGATATAAGACTCCGCCATGACCCGAGGGGGCTCAGTCTGCCGAGCAATCCCGGGTATCCAAGAACAACTCTGAAAAAGAGAGGGGATCTCAATGAAGCTCCGCGCATGCTTCGTTTTCGTAAGTTTTCTGACCGTAGCAGTTTGTATAACTCTGGCCCAAACAGCGGCCCCGAACGCAAGTCTGGTTTCGACGCAGGTGCCACGGCTTATCAAATTCTCCGGTGTGGCCCAGGATCAAACCCACAAACCTGTGACCGGCGTGGTGGGCGTTACATTTTCGCTGTACAAAGATCAGCAAGGCGGCAGTCCATTATGGGTGGAGACGCAGAGCGTCCAAGCCGATGCGACTGGACACTACACGGCAATGTTGGGATCGGCCTCAGCGGATGGCGTGCCTTTGAGCCTGTTTAGTGAGGCGGAGGCGCATTGGATCGGCACGCAGATTTCGGGGCAGCCGGAGCAGCCGCGAGTACTCCTATTGAGCGTGCCCTATGCATTGAAGGCGGCGGATGCGGAAACTTTGGGCGGCTTGCCGGCGTCGGCGTTCATACATGCGAATGCCAACGCAGCATCAGCCAGCGCAAGTTCGAAAGCGGGTGCCGCGGCCGCTGGAACGGTTCCCCCCGCGAACCTGACCGGGGCGGGCACAAAGAATTTCGTTCCAGTGTGGACTGGGGCGACCACGGTGGGCAACTCGGTGATCTACGAGACTGGAGGCAACGTGGGGATCGGGACCAAGACCCCGAAAGCAAAAGTGGATATAGCGGGCACCGGAACTCTGGGGATTCAGGCGACTGTGCCCGGCACAGCGGCCGCTATCTCGGGTATCGCTACCGCCGTCAAGGGAGGCGCAACGGGCGTGTATGGGCAAACTTCGGACCCCGGCGGAAACGCAGTGTTTGGATTGGACAATGCAACCACCGGCGGCATCGGGGTGATCGGAGAGTCCAATGCCACCTCGGGTACCTCGTACGGTGTGTACGCATTGACGGCCAGCACCAGCGGCGTCGGAGTGCTTGGGATATCCAGCGCCACGTCGGGTTCCACAGCCGGCGTGTTCGGCGCAAACGCCAGCAGCAGCGGCAGCGGCGTCATTGGAAACGCCACCTCTAAGACGGGGCAAGTTCAGGGCGTCGGAGGATCTGCGGTAAGCACGACTACGAACGCAGCCGGTGTTTTTGGTTTCGAAGGAGCCAAGACGGGTCAGGTCTACGGCGTAAGCGGAAACACCGCCAGCACCGGACCAAACGCGGCTGCGGTAAACGGTTTCGCGAGTGCAGCTACCGGCGTGGTATCGGGTGTTAATGGATCGACCAATAGCAGCACCAACGGCGCCGCCGGGATGAGCGGTTACGAAGGCTCCACTACGGGCTTCGTGAGCGGCGTCATTGGTGGAACCGCTAGTACCAGTGGCTCCGGGGTGGCGGGGTATGCCAGCGCCACGAGTGGACCGGCCATTGGGGTCAACGGCCAGACGACGAGTCCAGGCGGGGCAGGGGGCGCGTTCACTAACCTGAGCGGCGGAAAGGGCTTGGTTTTAATTGGCAACGGTAGCAACTTCGCCCAGGTTTTCAACGTTGATGCGAGTGGCGACGGTTTCTATGCAGGAAACCTGAACGTAAAGGGCAAGCTGACCAAGGGCAGCGGGTCATTCAAGATTGACCATCCGCTCGATCCGGCGAATAGGTATCTGTCGCACTCGTTCGTCGAATCTCCTGACATGATGAACGTCTACAACGGAAACATTACGACCGACCGGCATGGTGTTGCTACGGTGACTTTGCCAGACTATTTTGAAGCGCTCAACGGGGATTTTCGTTATCAGTTGACAGTGATTGGGCAGTTTGCGCAGGCTATCGTCGCAAGGAAGATCGCGGGCAACCGCTTTGTGATTCGGACGAGCCGGCCTAACGTGGAAGTGTCGTGGCAGGTGACTGGCATCCGGCATGACGCTTATGCCAATCAGTACCGCATCCCCGTGGAAGAGGACAAGTCAGTTGGGGAGCGGGGTTACTATTTGCATCCGGAGGCTTTCGGGCAGCCGGAGTCGAAGAGCATTTCGGCGGCTCTGGCTGCTTCGCATGAGGTAGTGGCGGACGCGTCGCATAATTAGCCCGGTAGCCGACGCGGGCGGAAAAACAGGTTTCTCGACTCCGCAAGGTCATCCACATACGCGGATGATCTTGCTGCGCTAGAAATGACAATGGGAAAATTGATTGCGCACGCACGGGCGGGGACGCCCGAGTCCACGTTGCCTCTACTCGTCCCGTAGAGTTTTCAGGGGCTCTACTCTGGTGGCGCGGTAGGCGGGGATAATGCTGGCGAACAAGCCTACCGCCGCCAGAAGGACGGAGACGGCTCCAAAGGTGATGGGGTCGGTGGGCTTTACGCCGTAGATTAGATTTGCCAGAACGCGGCCCAACGCCAATGCGCCCGCCAAGCCGATCACTACGCCGATGAGAGTCGGGCGCATGCCTTCGATCACGATCAGGCGCAGCACATCGCGAACCCGTGCTCCCAGCGCCATGCGAATGCCGATCTCACGGACTCGGCGTTTCACGCTGTACGACAGCACGCTGTAGATTCCAATTGCAGCGAGTAACAGTGCCAGTCCGGCGAAGACCGCCAGCAGTTGCATGTTGAAGCGTTGCTGCGATAGGGACTCCCCGACTACATCCTGCATGGTGCGAATCTGGAGCAAAGGCAGTTCGGAATCGGCCTGATGCACGGCTTCGGTGACGGCTGAGGTCAGGCCTGATGGATTTGCATTGGTGCGCACGACTAGTGACATGGGGAACGAAGTCCATCCTCCGAGCAGCGGGGGAGTGAGTTGGGCCAACGGCATATACAGCGTTGCCACGGGATCGATAACATCCAACCCTGAGTCCTTGACATCTCCGACGATGCCGACGATCTCTCGCGATCCGTCGGGGAAGAAGGTCATGGTGAGATGTTTGCCGATGGGATTTTCATTGGGCCAGAAGCGTTTCGCCATAGACTCGCTGATCACGACGGCGTCTGGCCGACCAGCGGCGTCGATGTCGCTTAAGTGGCGTCCGCGAAGCAGCGGAATGTGCATAGCCCGGATGTAGCTGGGGCTGACGATGCGAACCGCGACCTCTGGCTGGTCTGCCATTTGCTGCGCTGGGCGGCCTTCGATGGCGACAGGCTGAGTGGAACCGCCGCCGGTCAGAGGCAGGGTGTCGATGACTCCGGCAGATTCAACTCCAGGTAAGGTCCGAACGCGCTGCAGCACATCATTGAAAAAGTTGCTTTGCTGCAATGGGGTAGGGAATCTGGTCGAGGGAACAGGAATGCCGATGGTCATGGTAAGAACGTTGTTAGAGTCAAGGCCTGGGTCAACCCTGCGTAGCATCCACAGGCTGCGAATCATGAGTCCGGCTCCGATAAGCAGGATGAGCGAGAGCGCGACTTCTGAAACAATCAGCACGCCGCGAGTGCGCTTTCCCCCGGAATCTGCGTCGGTCCGGCCCAGTCCTTGCTTCAAGGCTTCATTCAAATCGGTCCGGGTCAACCGCAAAGCCGGCGCGAGACCTGCCAGAATTCCAGTGAGAAGGGAAACGGCGACGGTGAAAGCGAGGACCCAAGTATCGAGTTTGATTTCCGGCGACAGCGAGAGTTGATTCGACAGGAATGAGGAAATAAAGCGAACGCCCCAATGAGCGGTGAACAAGGCCAGAATGCCGCCTGCCAGTGCGAGCAACACACTTTCGGAAAGCACCTGCTGCACGATGCGAGCGCGGCTTGCACCCAGCGCTGACCGGATGGCAATTTCTTTGCGGCGGCCCAGCGTTTTTGCCAACATGAGATTGCCAACGTTGGCGCATGCAATGAGCAGCACGAAAGCGACCGCGCCAAGCAGGACCAGGAGCGCGGGGCGTACGCTTCCCACCAATTGTTCGCGCAGCGGGACCACCACTGCTCCCCATCCTTTGTCGTCAGCCGGATATTGCTGTTCCAGCCGGCTGGAGATGGTGTTCATTTCGGCTTGCGCTTGTTTCAAATCTGTCCCCGGGTTGAGACGCCCGATCACCCCGTAGTGATGTTCGCCGCGTACTGCTTTCTCTTTGTCGGTCCAGGCTAACGGAGTCCAGATTTGTACCGCAGGAGGCATCTCGAAGCGGGGAGGCATGACGCCGATCACCGTGTAAGCTTGCCGGTTCAGAGTAACGTTCTGGCCGACGATGCCTGGGTCTGAGCCGAAGTGCTCGCGCCAGAATGCATGGCTCAGAACCACGACATTGGCATGTCCCTGCTGATCTTCTCCCGGCGCGATAGTTCGGCCAAACCGCAGCTGAACTCGCAGCACAGAAAAAAAGTTGGGCGAGACCACAGCGCTGGTAACCGACTCCGGTTGGCCTTGGCCGCTCAAGTTGAGGGTTGAGTAGGTGTAGATCGCGAGCTGTTCGAATACGCGGTTTTGGTCGCGCCAGTCCAAATAGTTTGCTGCGGAGACGGAAAATTCAGTCATTCCTGGAAAGCTTTTTGCTGGTGGCACATGCCAGACCTGCACCAGGTGTCCGGAATCCTGGTAGGGAAGCGGGCGAAGCAATACGGCATTGACCACACTAAAGATGGCGGTGTTGGCACCGATGCCGAGGGCTAGAACCATGACTGCAACTGCGGCGAAGCCGGGGCTCTTAAGCAGCACACGCAGCCCGTACTTGAGATCCTGTAGCAGGGTTCCCATCAAATTCTCCTCCCGGCGCTGCGTCAGTGAACCACCACTTGGACAAAGGGCAATCCGAATAAACATGCATATGGCGTGCCAACCCCCCGCTCCTATGCAAATGAAAAATAAAACTGACTTGGTTTGGACGTGGAGAGTTGCAGATTGTAACTGTTCGATTCCGGGGAACAGCCGTTCGAATACGAACACATGAATCGAGCACGATCTGGTTGCAACGGTGAAAGGCTGCTGCTACCGCGGCAAACTCAAGCCCTGACGAATATCAGCGCTATTCATGCGACTCCTTTGCCGGTTCCCATGGTGTTTGCGTATTCTGGGTACAGAAAATTTGCATCTCACCCTAATAGATTCTCCCCATGGCTGCCGAGTCGAAAAGTTTAACTCCTGAGATTGCGAAGCACCGTCGGTTTGTCTCCGCGCGAACGGATGGCGATCTCGCGCGCTCGTTTCAGGTCGCGGTAGTATTTGGCCTGATCATGATCGCCGTGTGGACGCCGCAAGGTCGCGTCAATATGGTCGGCAGTCTTCTGGCAGCAATTTTTATCGTGGGGTTCACCGTACGCGGGCGCTATTCGGCGCGTGAACTCGGACTCGTCCGGCCTGGGTCTGGGGCAATAATGATGTTTGTTTCCGGAGCATTAATGATCTGTACGATTATCGTGGCTGGTTCGGTGATGCGTCGTTTTGGCCATCCTCAACCGGTGCCGTGGCGAAGGGCTTGGCAGTATGCCATCTGGGCGATGGAGCAGGAATTTATTTTGCAGTCGTTCTTCTATCTGCGGCTGGAATCGCTTCTGGGCAACTGGCGTGCGCTGTGGGGCGCGGCGTTTCTGTTTTCCGCAGCACACCTTCCGAGCCCGCTGCTGACCTTGCTGAGTTTCATCGGTGGCCTCTTGTTCTGCGAAATGTTTCGACGCTATCGCAATATCTTTCCCTTGGGTTTGGTACATGCTGTGCTAGGACTAACCATCGCTGCGAGCCTTCCTGACAGGCTGCTTCATCATATGCGGGTTGGGTTGGGCTATCTTTTGTATCGTCCTTGACCCCGGGCAGTCGATAGAGTTTCGCTTTGGCCGCCCGGACGAGGCGTCCGGGGATGAGTCGTCTCCGCGCGTCGCTCCCTTTAATCGGGTAACATGGCCGGGTTGGACGCGAGCACGCTTTGCATTTGAAACCTCCGCAATCAAAACCTCAAACCAAGGCGCAGAATGCCAGCGTCTCGCGCTGGCTTCCGTTTCTCATGCCTTCGGTTTCTGATTTGCTTTTTGTAGCTTTACTCCTGGGCTTGAGCTGCGGTGCGATGGGGCGGCTCCTGCTGCGTGATGCGGGGACGGGGTGGCACATCCGCGATGGGCAACTGATGGTGCAGACGCACTCGATCACTCGAGTGGATCCTTTTTCTGCGACCATGGGGGGGCAGCCCTGGTACGCCTGGGAATGGCTTTACGACGTGCTGATTGCGGCCATTCATCATGTGCTTGGACTGAACGGCGTGTTGTTCTTCTCGGCGGCGATTATGGCGGCCACGTTCGTTTTGGTGTTTCGGTTCGCCATGCATCGCGGCGGCAGCCTCCCCGTCACTCTCTTTCTGCTGGTGCTGTCGTTGGGAGCTTCGGCCGTTCATTTTCTGGCGCGGCCTCATGTCTTCAGTTGGCTGTTCACGGTGATCTGGTTCGAGGCGTTGGACTCCGCAGCCTATGCGACTGAACCTCGCAAACTTCACCGTCTTTTTCTCTTACCCATTCTGATGCTGCTGTGGGTCAATGTGCACGGCGGATTTCTGTTCGGCTTCGCTTTAATAGCGATGTATATCATTGGCGGCAGCGTGCAGTATTTTACTTGTCGCGAACAACGCGAAGAAATCCGGAGATGGCTGAAGTCGCTCGGATGGGTCAGCTTGCTCTCGTTTTTGGCGAGCTTCGTCAATCCGTACGGCTACAAGTTGCACCTTCATATTTACCGGTATCTCTCAGACCGGTTTCTAATGAACCATGTCACCGAGTTCCAGTCGCCTAATTTTCACGGTGTGGCCCAGCAGTGTTTCGCAGGCCTCCTGCTGATTACTATCGCGGCATTGGCGAGCGCGCGGCGAAAGCCTCAACTGTCGCGATTGCTGGTCGTCGTTTTGGCTGCCTATAGCGGACTCTATGCTGCGCGCAATCTTCCCGTGTCATCCATGCTGCTGGTTTTGATCATCGCTCCGTTACTTTCGGAGACAATCGCGAAGGCCAGTGAGAATGCGGAAATTGCCGCGTGGCTGCGCGCTGTGTTTTCCAGGCTGCAAAGCTTTGGCGCCCGGATGGAGAAGCTGGAACTGCATTTTCAAGGTCACCTTTGGTTAGTGCTCGCAATCGTTCTCGGTTTGTGGGCTTGCATGCATGGGGGAAAGCTCGGATCGACTCAGCTGATCAATGCTTATTTCGATGACAAACGCTTTCCGGCTGAGGCCGCCGAAGTGATTGCTCAGCGTGGCATCCGGGAGCCGATCTTTTGTCCCGATCTCTGGGGAGGGTATTTGATTTACCGGCTTTATCCACAAACCAGGGTGCTGGTAGACGATCGCCATGATTTGTATGGGGACCAATTTTTCAAGGATTACTTGAAGGTTGTATTCGTCCAACCCGACTGGGAGAAAGTGTTGGATGAAAAGCATGTGGACTGGGTTCTGGTGGAAAACAAATCGTCCTTAGGAACGATTCTCGGGCTGACCCCGGGCTGGAAGCTAATCCATGAAGATGGGACAGCGGTACTGTTTCACCGCGAAAAAGCATGACAGAACATCGTAGCGCCGGCATCTTGCCGGCTGTCCCGAGGGCGTCTCGCCCTCGGGGAGTGAACGAAACTCTAGTAGCCCTGACATTTTGACAAAACCGCCCGGACGAGGCGCCCGGGGCTACGTGAGCGATTTAGCGGGTATCGATGTCGAAGCCGAGGATGGCGTTTACTTCTACGGGTTGGTCGCCGCGAAATACCGGACGGAATTTCCAGCTGTTCAACGCCGCTAGAACTTTAGTGGTCATCTCTCGGCCGCCGGGTTCGAGGACCTGCAGATTTCGCAGCGCTCCCGAACGGTCGAGGATGCAGGCAATCACCAGCCGTGAAGGCTTCAAGTTGGCCGGCAAATCCGAGCGCATCGGTTGCGGAGCGACTAAGTCCTCCGCATACGGATGCGTGGCGGACGAAGGATCCGCGTATTGCATGACCGCCGTGCCCAGAATGGTGTCGATGTAGATCGTGTAATTCTTATCGCCGATAAGCTTGCCGTAGAAGTTGAACGCGCCTCCCGAACGGGCGCTGCCGACTACCGTGATGCCAGGTCCTTCATGATCCTTGCCGGTAGAGGAGCGTGCGATGACATTTGGTCCGGCGCCGTCCGCGCCAAAGCTTGGAAGCGTGACAATATTGCTGCCGCCGCTGACGGAGACGCCGGGCATCGGCGGCTTACCCGTCGTACCGTTGCCGGCGCCGCCGGGTCCGGGATACGGAGAGATTCCGGCGCGAGCCATGGTGTCAGATCCTCGGCCGGCGCCTCCTTTGGCTGCATCGGCTTTCGCTGCGCCCGTGCCTTCTCCAGATAGACCACTGCCGGGCCCCGCGCCACGCCCAATACTTGATCCTCCGCCCGATCCACCCAATCCAGGCTTGTCTCCTCCGGATGAAGACATAGCCAGCGAACCGGTTCCAGCATTCCCGGGGACACCGATTTTCGATCCAGGCTGGCTTGAAACTACGACTCCGGTTCCTTTAGCGTTGCCGCCGTTGTTGCTCGGGGGCGCCGCTATCGAACCAGCATCCATCGGCCCACCAAGTCCCGCACCACGATTCCCGCGACCCATGCCGGAAAGCGAACCTCCGCCGGAAACTGCCGGAGGTGGTGGGACCACGGCGATTCCGCCTCCCAAGCCCGTCATCGTCGGATGCTGCAGTGAACTCCCGCCTACCTGAACTGGAGGCGGCACGACGTTAGCAGTGCCCAAGCCGGCTACCGCGCGCGTTCCGGTCGCTGATCCGTTCAACTGCACTGGAGGCGGCACGACAGCGGCACTGCCCAAACCATTAAACGCGTGGTGAGCGCCGGATGAATCCGCCATTGAGGCCGGAGGCGGCACCACCTGGTTTTGCAATGTGCCTGTGCCGTATCCCGGTCCTCTGGGATTGATTTCGCGCGCAATCTGCGTGGGAGGTGGCGCGATTACCGATGGCGCCGGCAGCGTAAGTTTTGGATGCAAGTTGGTGGCGTGCTCGGGTGCGGACACTGGCGGCGGAATCACTGCCACCGCTTGCGATCCAGGCAAGGGAACGAAAATATCGCGCCGCGGAGCACTGGGGCTCGGAGGAACAATGGCTGCGTTCAATGGAGCTGCAGAACGCATTTTGTCGCGTTGCGCCTCGGGCGTCGGAGGAATCACGTTGGCATTCAACATGGGCGCCCGCTGGGTCTTGTCGTTGCGAACGTCCGGAGCGGGAGCAATCGCGGCCTCGGCGAGACTTGGAGCCCGCAACGCGGATTTCAATCCCTCCGCGGGCGCGGTTCCCGGAATTGGTTTGAACGCGAGCAAGTTTGCCACCGCTGAATCTGACTGCGGCAGCTTCAACTTGGGAGCGTCCACCACCTTCTCGCGCACCAACTCTCCGCGGGCTACGCGGATGGTCTGGGTGCGATGATGCGCCTCATGCCCACCGGCGCGACCGGAACGGCCGGCTTGCGCTCCGCCCGCATCTTCAGTTCGAGGCAGCTCTTCGCCAGAGAAATAGATGACGTCGTACTTGGGCATGGACGGTGGTTCATAAGGCC
>Ga0070765_100002455_pt1 | contig 11628 bp, 9 predicted proteins | sample HubBroMetageWFT5_FD_71516 | JGI IMG/M metagenome (GOLD analysis project Ga0070765, IMG submission 71516) | Warmed and freeze-thawed soil microbial communities from the Hubbard Brook experimental Forest, New Hampshire - Hubbard Brook CCASE Soil... | ecosystem: Environmental > Terrestrial > Soil... | reverse complement strand
AACTTCTAAAACTCACAACCAAGCCGGAGATCATTTCGTTCGCGGGGGGCCTACCCGCACCCGAAGTGTTCCTTGTGGAACAATTTCGCGAAGCTTGCGAGCGGGTGCTTGCAACACAGGCCACAGCGGCGCTGCAGTACGGGCCATCGGAAGGCTATAAGCCCTTGCGCGAGTTGATCTTAGCGCAAATGGCGAAGTACGGCATCGTCGCCACCGTCGACAACGTCATGATTACGTCAGGATCGCAGCAGGCGCTCGACCTCATCGCCAAGCTGTTGATCAACCGTGGCGACCGCATACTGGTCGAGTCTCCAACCTACCTCGGGGCGTTGCAAGCGTTTGACTTAATGGGCGCAGAATACGTAACGGTCCCCATCGATGGTCAGGGATTGCAGACTCGGTTGTTAGAGGGCGCGCTAAGGTCGGGCCCGAAGTTCATGTATGTCCTGCCGAACTTTCAGAATCCGGGCGGCGTGACGCTCTCGGACGATAGGCGCCGTCAACTGGTGTGGTTGTCGGACAAGTATGGCATCCCCATCATCGAAGACGATCCCTATGGACAGTTGCGCTACGAAGGCGAACACATCAAGCCACTGGTTGTGCTGGACCGGATGAATGTTCTGCGTGACGATGGCTACCATTTGGGGAATGTCATTTATCTGAGCACCTTCTCAAAGGTGTTGGCGCCGGGTTTGCGATTGGGGTGGATTGTGGCTCCGCCGGACGTAATTACTCGACTGGTGCAACTGAAGCAATCTGCTGATTTGCATACCAGCACCTTTACGCAGATGGTGGCTTACGAGGTGGCAAAAGACGGGTTCATGGATGAGCATGTTAAGACCATTCGGCAATGCTACAAAGAGCGGAGCGATGCGATGCTCGCGGCGTTGAGCGACTTCTTCCCTCCCGAGGTCAAGTGGACCCATCCGCAAGGAGGGCTGTTCCTCTGGGTCACGCTGCCAGACGGCGTCGATTGCATGCGGTTGTTCGACGAGGCCATCCGCCACGATGTTGCATTCGTTCCGGGACAACCCTTTTTTGCGGAAGGCGATGTCGGCTCGCACATGCGGCTCAATTTCTCGAACGCCACACCTGAGATGATCCGCGAAGGTATTCGCAGGCTGTCGATCGCCGTGGCACATGAAATAGAGCACAACGCTGGGGTTGTGTCGGCGGTTACGGCGTAGACCAGCCGACTAGTCCGCGTTCAGATTCGTAATGTGCAAAAGGCTCCAGAACGACTGAAGCCTTTTTGAATGGTATCGAAAGCAATTGTTAGTAGCCGTGACCGCTGGCGCCTTCTTCGACACGCACTTTGCCGCGAAACATGCGGTAGATGAAAACGAAATAGACGGCCGCAAGCACCATCCCGATTCCCCACCATACAACGCCTACTTGCATTCCGTGGGCACCGGTCGCGGTGTTAGAGACCGTGAGGCTATAGTTCGGATCGGTGCTGGCGGGAAGCACATTGGGATAGAGAGCGAACGCTGCGCCGACGAGCATGCCGACGATGTATCCGCACGAGGCGAGGAAGGCGCCCTTGTCGTTCTTCTGTCTCTGCGCAACGAGGAGGTATACCAGGCTGCCCGCGACAACGATTGGGATGAGGTAGCCGATCGGCCAGTTGCTGAAATTAGTCAGAATGCCTGGGCGCACGAAGATGGTCGCGGCCAGGCTGACGATGGTGAGGAGGACCTGCACCGGCCAAAGGACAAAAGCAGTTTTGCGCGTTCGGGCGTTGAGGTCTGCCTCCGTCTTAGTGGCGAGATACAACGAACCGTGTACCACCAGCGTGATGAGGGCAACCACTCCAATAATAACGGTGTACCAGTCGAGAATTCCATTGTTGGTTCCGACGAGGAAGTTTGTCCACAGCGGCTCGAAGAAGTATCCGTCTGCATTCAAGGGCACGCCTCGCACCACATTACCGAGGGCAGCGCCGAAGAAGATCGCCAGAAGGATGCTAGCCACAGAAAAGATGACGTCGAAAAAGGAAGTCCAAAGCCCATCGCTTAGATGGCTGCGAAATTCGATGCCGATGCCGCGCAGCATAAGCAGCCACAGCACCATAGTGAGTGGAAGATAAAACCCGCTGAAACTGGAGGCGTACAACAGCGGAAATGCGAAGTAGAGCGTGCCTCCAGCAGCGAGCAACCAGACTTCGTTGCCGTCCCATACCGGCCCAATCGCGCGCAGAATTGTGCGACGCTCAGCATCGTTTTTGGCGATGAAGAGATGGACCGCACCGGCCCCGATATCGAAGCCGTCGAGCAGGACGTACATGGCGACCATTACCGCGACGATCATGAACCAAATCGTTGGCATGGCTATCGCACCTCCACGGGATTGAGGCGACCTGACATTGGCGGCTCGGGTGGCCCGACCGGATCAGGCCCGTGCTCGATTTCACGCCGCACCAGGAACAAGAAAAGGAATGAGAGCAAGGTGTACATTCCAGCGAACCCAAGGAACGTAAACCAGCCATTGCCGGCAGACACCATTTTGGAGAAACCCTCCTCGGTTCGCATCAGTCCGTAGACCAGCCAGGGTTGACGGCCCATTTCCGCCGTCATCCAACCCGCCGTGTTGGCAATGTAGGGCAACGGGAACATCAGCATCAGCGCCCATAGCAGCCATCGAGCGTCGTAAAGCTTGTTGCGCCACAACAAAAATGCGGCTACGGCCATGACCGCGATGAACAACGTGCCCAGTCCGACCATGATGTGATACGCGAAGTAAAGCAGGGGGATGTTTTGTGGCCAATCCCTCTCTGGCACTTCGGTGAGTCCTTTCACTTGCGCGTTCCAGCGGCGGTAGGTAAGAAAGCTCAGCATCTTGGGCACAATAATCGGGTTGTCGATGTGCCGGGTCGCCATGTTCGGCTGACCGATAATTACCAACGGCGCTCCATCCTGGGTATCGAAGAGCGCCTCCATGGCAGCCAATGTTACGGGTTGTTTTTGGGCGACCATCCTCCCTGCCCAGTCTCCTGTTGGAAAAAGTTGCAACAGACTGAAAATCAGTCCAGCGATCACCCCTATACGTACGAATATCCGTCCCTGCTCCACATGCTGGTTGCCAAGAAGGTAGAGCGCGCCCACTGCGGCCATGACAAAAGCTCCGGTTATGACCGCTCCGCTCATGTTGTGAGCGTATTGAAGCCACGCCCAGGGATTCAATACCAGCGCCCAGAAACTCGCCAGTTGGAGCGAGCCATCAGCCGCTTTCTCGTAGCCGACAGGATTTTGCATCCAGGCATCGGTGGCGACGATGAAATAACCCGAAGCCCATGAACCCACAAACACCATGAACGCTGCAAACCAATGCATCCCTTTGCTCAGGCGCTTCTCGCCGTAGAGAAATAGCCCCAGGAACGTCGACTCGAGGAAGAAGGCAAAGCAACCCTCCATGGCCAAGGTCTGTCCGATCACGCCTCCGGCGTAGCGGGAGAAGTGCGACCAATTGGTGCCGAACTGGAATTCCATCGGAATCCCTGTCACAACCCCGATCGCGAAATTGATCCCGAAAATCTTGGCCCAGAAACGGGCTGCTTTGTTATACGTTTCGTCGTTCGTTCGGATTGCCAGGGTCTTCAAAATCACGATCAGCGGAGCGAGCCCCATGGTTAGCTGCGGGAACAGGTAGTGATAAGTGATGGTGAAGGCGAATTGCAGTCGATGGATCAGGAGTGCGCTATCCATTCAAGGTCCTCATAGTGAAAATCCTGTGCGGTCGGGCCCATCATCGGATTCGAGATCAACGGCCCTCCGCGAACCAAGCCCCTTTTCTACATGATCGCCATAACCCACGCGGTGACGGGTGTCACAAATTGAGATGATTGCGTCCGGACAGCGAGTTACTGCCGAAACTGTTTGCGACCCGAGTCTTTCGGGTACTTTTTGGGTCTACACTTATGCCAATGCTCCGGGTTGCCGTACGAATAATTGTAGTGTTTGTCTTGTGCGCATGCGCGGCTGAAACGTCGATCTCCCAGACGACGCAGCTTTCGCCGCCACAGCAACCGACAAAACGGATCATTATGAAGGACGGATCCTTTCAGCCGGTGATCAAGTATGAGGTCCAGGGTGACCGGGTTCACTACTTCAGTGCCGAGCGTTATGAGTGGGAGGACATTCCTTCGTCCCTGGTGGATTGGGAAGCAACCAAGAAGTACGAAGCCGACTTCAGCAGCGGAAAGCTACGCGTGCACGTAGAGACTGCCGAAGAGCGCGAAGAACGAGAAAGAGAGGAAGCGAACTCGCCCGAAGTTTTGCCCGGTCTGCGGTTGCCCGGTACCGGAGGGGTGTTTCTTCTCGATCAGTTCGACGGCAAGCCTGAGTTGGCAGAGATCCTGCAGAATGGCAGCGAACTGAACCAAAGCGCCAACAAGAAAAGCGTCCTGCGCACGGCAATTAACCCGATTGGCAGTTCAAAGCATGCGTTCGAGTTGAAGGGAGCCCACGCCAAGATTCAATCGCACGTTCCTACTCCCTCCATTTACGTGGACATCGATCAGGGCGCACTGAATGACGTCCCGCTGGCGGGCAGGTTTCGCATCGTTCGCGCCGAGGTGAAGAAGGACGACCGCATCATCGGCAACCTGAAGGTCACCTTTACGGGAAAAACGTCGCAAGAGGGGAATTTCATTCCAGCCAACGTCGAAAAGGTTGGAACTGGCGAGTGGGTCAAAGTGACGCCCGCCCAGGACTTGCCGCCCGGTGAGTACGCCGTTGTAGAAATGCTGGGACCGGAGGAAATGAACCTCTATGTATGGGATTTCGGGGTAAACCGGCAAGCACCGGCCAATCCAAACACATGGCGTCCCTCGCCGTCTGAGAACTCACCTGCGAAGAACTGACTCGACGCGCGGTGGGACAGTTGACCCCTAGCTGACCGGATGGTCCTCGTCGCGTCCGACAATGCCAAGGCCAGGAACCGCGATGTTGTCGCGTCCTCCCTGCTTGACTGAATACATCATCTCGTCGGCGCGCTGAACAATAGCCTGAGGCGTGGTCGCGTCTTGCGGATAGGTCGCAATACCGATGCTGGCTCGCAGATCAACTCTGAACTTCTCGTCCAAAAGCCATTGACGCTGATGAAACACTCGGGAGATGCGTCGCGCGACCCGCAGCCCAGCTTCTCGTGAAGTTTGTGGGAGCAGGATGGCGAATTCGTCGCCGCCGTAACGGAACGCGGCGTCAACCAACCTCAGGCTCTCACGAAGGCATTCACCGACTTGTGCCAGCAACTTGCTTCCAACCAGATGGCCGTGCTCGTCGTTCACTCGCTTGAAGTGATCGAGATCGAGAAATAGCAAAGTGAACTCATAGCTAAATCTTGCTGACCGGTTTACTTCTTCCGACAGCACTGTGAACAAGTGACGAGCGTTGTATAAACCCGTGCAGTCGTCGGTAATGCTGAGTTCCTGAATCCGCCGGACAGCTCGAGCGTTTTCGATAGCAATGGCGGCGTAATCAGCGAGTGTTTGCAACAGCATTTCACTCTGGAGGTAAACATGCATATCGATGTTCACAAGTTGAATGACGCCGAGGACCTTCCCACCGGTACGCACCGGCATGCAAACCACTGCGCAGCTGCCTTCAAACCACTCACTCCTGCTATCGGGGTCAATCAGTGGGTCGGCGTTGACATTCTCGATAGCCAGGGGCTCACCGTGGGCGATTACCCACTCAGTCAACGTAGGGCCGTCACGCAAACGTAGATTCGAGAATCCCTCAGAACCCTTGCCAACCGCGGCAGCATAGTATGGCTCCTGACTCGACTCGTCGATCATGACCAACGACCAGGTGGCCGGCTCGAAGTAAGCGGCCATCTTTTCCATGATGGTCTGCAGGATGGTGTCAAGATCGAGTGTCGAAGTCAGCGCCTTCGCAACATCGTGAAAGATCTTCAACTCGTAAAGCTGGCGATCATTATCCGAGGTTGCCACCGATGTGCTATGACCTGATGAGGAGATGCCGGCTGGTTCGCTGAAATGGGCGCTTGCCGGTTTCAGTAGGCTATAACAGTGAGACGGCCAGACGATAGCCACTGAACGGAGTCGATGTTACAGGAAAATAGCGGTTTATCCTATACTTCTATATAAGTAACTCAAAGTGCCTACGGGCCGTTTTTGGGAATTCGAAAGCACCTTTAGTTCGGCCACTGGTAGACCAGCGAACCTCGAAGTCAGAGTTGATTTTCATGACTCGCTGCGTCCGCAGGTAGACTGGCGTTGCGGGGAAGTTCCACGCGAAGGGAATATTCAAGTGGGTTCATTCGGCGAACGGCTGCGTCGAGAGCGCGAGATGCGCGGCGTCTCCCTCGACGATATTGCCGATGCGACGAAGATCGGAACTCGCCTGCTTCGCGCTCTGGAAGAAGAACATTTTGAGCTTCTTCCGGGTGGAATCTTCAATAAAGGGTTTGTCCGCGCGTATTCCAAGTACCTGGGTCTGAACGAAGAGGAAGCCGTTGCAGACTATTTGGAGGCGGCGGGCGAGACCGTGCCGGACCCGCGAGTGATCGCGGAACAGAACTCGTCCCGCATCGATCGTTCGAGCGGTGAGTCCGGTCCCTCGCGCCAAGCCGGCTTTCCCATTATTCCCGTTCTGATCCTTCTTCTGCTCATCGCGGCCGGAGCCGGAGGCTGGCAGATCTACCAGGAACGAGAGCGCGATCGCGAAGCGAAGCGCCAAGCGGCCGCCGCCGCGAGTTCGATGGGCAGCGCAACACCGGTGGCAAGTAGCCCAACGGCTATGACGACGCCCCCAACTGTTTCTAACGCCAGCGCAAATGGGGTTGAGCCACAGAGCACGACAGGCGGTCCTCCACCGAAAACTGTGGCGACAACGAACCCGTCGACGTCTGGCACGATCGACTTGAATGCCGCTGGCGAAAAGAAAGGCGACGTGACATCTGCCAAACCAGCAGTTTCATCATCGGCGACACAAAGCGCCGCGGCCTCGGTTACCACAAGCCAGGGAACGGCGGCAAATCGTGCATCCACCCTCAGTACGCAGACATTCGAAGTAACGGTTCGTGCCAAAGACAGCGCCTGGGTGTCGATCAAGTCTGACGGTAAGTTTGCAGTGCGAGGCATTATTCGGTCGCCCGACGTGAAAACCGTCCGTGCGAATGACGAAGTTGTGGTCTGGACTGGCAACGCGGGCGCCGTAGAGGTCTCATTCAACGGCCAGGCGGTTCCTCTAGCTGGAGGCCCCAACCAGGAAGGCGTTCTGGTGTTTAATTCCCGTGGAGTAGTGGCACCCAAGCTGGCGCAGTGAAGTCGACACTTTCCGACACGGCATTTTTATCCTGATGAAGAACATCGCTGAGAACGTAGTGCGTATCGAGGCCGAAGCATTGCGCGCCCTCGCCGATCGCATTGCTGGCCCGATGGCCGGTGATTTCGAACGCGCCATCGATTTGTTGTACGGTTGCACGGGCCGAGTCGTCGTAACCGGTATGGGCAAGAGCGGACTCATCGCTCGCAAGGTGGCCGCAACCCTCAGCTCCACTGGAACTCCTGCACTGTATCTCCATCCCGCTGAAGCCATGCACGGCGATCTGGGAATGATCGTTCGAGGAGATGCGGTAGTGGCCATGTCGGCCAGTGGAGAAACCGGCGAGATACTGCAACTACTCGCCACCGTGAAGCGTTTGGGATCTCCGCTGATCACGCTGACCTGCGACAACCTCTACTCCGCGGCAACGAGCCACCGGCGATCCACTTTGGCCCAGGCAGCGGATGTGGCGCTAGACTGCTCGGTCGCTGGCGAGGCTTGTTCATTCGGACTCGCCCCCACGGCTTCGACTACAACCATGCTTGCACTGGGCGACGCCCTGGCAGTTGCGCTTTCACAGAAGCGAGGCTTCAAGGAAGAAGACTTCGCCAACCTCCATCCCGGAGGCAAGTTAGGCAAGCGGCTGACTCGAGTATCGGCCCTGATGCACAGCGGCGACGCATTGCCAAGCGTCACCACCGAGACGTCAATTAGCCATGTCATCTATGAAATGTCGCGCAAAGGGCTCGGCATGACTACGGTGGTAGCCGACGGCAAACTGGTTGGTCTCATTAGCGACGGTGACCTGCGACGCTTACTCGAGCGCCACGGTAAAGAAGTCTTTGACCTCACAGCCGGTCAATGCATGACGCCGGACCCCAAGAGCATAGGGCCCGATTCCTTTGCTATCGCAGCTCTCGACGTCATGGAGCAGAAGAAGATCACATCACTGCCGGTAGTGGACGCTGCCGGACGTCTATTGGGTGTATTGCACCTTCACGATCTATGGGGAACACAGATGGTCTGAGAGGTCCAAACGCTCTTTGGTGCAAAGTTTCTCGAACAGCCTTAAAGCGAAATGCCCTAAGTGAGAGTTTCGGGCTCGGCAGTCTGCCCGGAGCTAACGGCAACAACACTTTCCGCGGGCGCAGCGTCTACTGTGGCGGTCTTCGCTGTTACCGCTGCTACCACTACAAAAATGTTGGTGAACAATACCACCGTGAATGCCATAGCTGGCAGAAAGAAAACTATCTGCCCTCGAGAAGCCAACACCTGCAACGCCAGTACGGCGGTGATCAGGCCTCGCGGCATCATGAGGAAAAGCAACTCCGTATCGGCAGGCTGGACATCGCGAATCGACCAACGGGTCGCACGCACTGCCACGAAGCGCGCCAGCACCAGCGCCACCAGAATGCCCAGTATCGGTACCACGTAAGCACGGCTTACAAACTGCGCCATGATTCCGAGCAGCACGAAAAAGAACGAGCGAACGAGGAAGGTCAATTCGGAGTGAAATGCCATCATCCGCGCACCCTGGCGTGCGGTACGGAGGGTGCGAGGCATGTTGGCCAAAGTCAACCCGAAGACCAATTCCGCCAGTAGTCCACTGCCACCCGCGTAGCGCCCAACAGCAAACACGCCCAGCACCACTCCCAGGTTAAGCGCGTTGCTGAACTGCTGGTTCGCGAACATAGGCCATAGCCGCGACCATGCAGCTCCAGTCGCGATACCCAACACCACGTCGACCAACACATGGCGGCCAAATCCAGTAACTAAGCCCTGAAAAATGGGTTCGCTGCCACCCAGGCCGATTAGAGTTCCCACGGTGAGGACTGCGATGATCTCGCCCATCGATGCTTCAAGGGTCAGAGTGACTTTGATCGCTTCAGGACAATTGATCTGCTGAATTGCGGGAAGCACTACCGCTGCGCTGGTCGAACCCAGCACGGCACCCAACAGTGAAGAGTCCATCCAACTCAGGTGCAGCAGCACGCGGGCCACACATGCAATCAAACCGACGGTGAAACCATAGCCGACTAGCGCCAGAAGGATCCCGCCAGGTGAATAGCGAATCGCCTCCTTCAACTGCAGCTCGAGGCCGCCTTCAAACAGAATTAGGATCAGCGCCAGCATTCCCAGGATGCGGACACCTAAACTGAAGTGGCTCGGATCGACCCAATGCAGGATAGGGCCAAGCCCCACACCGATGAGCAGCAGCACGATAATGTCTGGAACGCGCGTCCAGCGCGACAGGCGGTTTGCGATCACTGCGATCACAAGTAGCGCGGCGGGAAGGCCAAAAATGCGAGCTGAGTCCATGATGCCAGAGTCACCGGTGTCGAGGTTCAGATATGGTGCCGGATTTTGCGATAAAAAACCAGTATTTCTTGGTTCGACTCCGGCGTGGGTGAAACCGCGGGAACAGCGGCGAAACGTCAGGCAGCTGGCGCAAATGCTAAGGCGATTTCGCGGTCGCGGGGACCGTCGAGCTCAACCAGGATCACGCGCTGCCAGGTCCCTAAAATGAGCATCCCATTTTCCACCAGCAGGCCCAAAGACGTGCCGATTAGAGCGGAAAGGATGTGGTCCGGCACGTGCCCGGGATCGTGAGGATGCCGATAGTTGAGCTTCGGAATCATTCTCTCGAAGGCATCTAACATGTCTGCATCAGTACCAGGATCAAGGTCGGCGGTAGTCAGCGCAGCGGTCGTATGAAGCACAACTAGTTGACATATGCCCGACTGGTTGCCCTGTTGATCGTGCAACGATGCCTGCACTCGATCAGTGATATCGACTATCTCCCGCTTGCGGCGTGTCTTGATCGTAAGCCGATCCATAGTCCGAACTCTCTTATGTCACTCTGATCCATGAACCCACGACATTGTGGCGTCTAGTCTCCCGCCTGAGTCTTTCCGTTACGGTAATGTTGTTCCGAAAGGCCACGGAGCCGTTCGGCTGCGCTCTCAGGTGTGATGTCGCGCTGGGGAGCAGCCAGCAATTCATATCCCACCATGAATTTCCTAACCGTTGCAGACCGCAGCAGTGGCGGACAAAAATGCGCATGCGCGTGCCATTCCGGGTGATCGACCCCATCGGTTGGCTGTTGGTGGAAACCCATTGTGTACGGGAACGGAGTCTCGAATAGATTGTCGTAGCGGGTCGTGATGCGCTTCAGGATGTCGGCGAGTGATGTGCGGGCCGTGCTGTCCAACGCCGCCAAGTCGGGGACGTGGCTCTTGCTGCAAAGCAAAATCTCGAAAGGCCACGTCGCCCAGAAAGGCACCACTGCAACAAAGTGCTGGTTCTCGCACACGATGCGCTCACCCGCGCCGCGCTCCATTTCGATATAGTCGCACAGCAGGCAACTGTGGTTGAGTTCGCGATACCGGGTTAGAGATGCTTGTTCGATTCGCGGCACATTCGGAACGGTGTTGTTGGCCCATATCTGGCCGTGCGGATGGGGATTACTGCAGCCCATCATCTCGCCGCGATTCTCAAAAATCTGGACGTGGTTGATCTCGGGCATCGCGCCCAACTCGCGGTATTGCTCGGCCCAAACATCGACGACCTTGCGAATCGACGGGACGTCCATGTTTGCTAACGCCAAATCGTGGCGGGGAGAGAAACACACGACGCGGCAGACTCCAGCTTCCGTTTCAGCGATGAAGACTCCCTTCCCTTCGTCGCTGACGGCGCCACGCGGCACATCGCGCATCAGCGCAGCAAAGTCGTTATCGAAAACAAAAGTTGTCTCGTACAGTGGATTCCGAGCGCCTCCAGCGCGCTCGTTGCCAGGACATAGATAGCAGTGCGGATCGTAACGGAGCTCACGCTCCTCTGGTTGTCTCTCAGTCTGCCCCTGCCAGGGCCGCTGGTTGCGATGAGGTGAGACCAGGATCCAGTCACCGGTAAGTGGATTGAAGCGCCGATGTGGTACTTCCGTGATCGCTGTAATGTCGATCGTCATAGTATGTTGGTGACTTCACTTGCGCCATCCGCAGCTGTACACACATAGATCTCGGGTTGCAACCCCGTCGCACTTTCGTACTCACGCGCCACAGCAACTGTGAACTCGTCGACGGCATCAGCTTCCACAATGTTTACGGTGCAGCCTCCGAAACCGCCACCTGTCATGCGCGCTCCGTAGACTCCGCGGTGTTGACTGGCGAGATCAACCATGAGATCGAGTTCCTTGCAGCTTACCTGATAGTCGTCGCGCAGGCTCAAATGCGATTGGCCCATCAGAGTGCCAAAGCGGACCAGATTGCTCTCGTTGAGTGACTCTGCGGCTGCGAGGACACGGGCATTCTCTGTGATGACATGGCGGCAGCGCTTGTAG
>Ga0070765_100002453_pt1 | contig 11635 bp, 12 predicted proteins | sample HubBroMetageWFT5_FD_71516 | JGI IMG/M metagenome (GOLD analysis project Ga0070765, IMG submission 71516) | Warmed and freeze-thawed soil microbial communities from the Hubbard Brook experimental Forest, New Hampshire - Hubbard Brook CCASE Soil... | ecosystem: Environmental > Terrestrial > Soil... | reverse complement strand
CGAAGCCGCCGGAGCGCTCGTCGTCGTACTCCAGGAAGAACCCGTCCACGTCCAGCTCGGAGAACAGCGCCTCGGCCACGAAGTCATACCCGCCGGAGGCGACCCAGGACGAGCGGAAGTTGCCGCGGCACATGTGCGTGGTGACGGCCATCCCGGCCGGCCGGTCCTTGATCGCCGCGTTGATCTGGCTGATGTAGCGCAGGTGCAGGTGCTCGGCGTCCTCGCCGCGCTCGCTGATCTCCGCCCGCTGGGCCGGGTCGTTGAGGTAGGCCAGGCTGGTGTCGTCGAACTGCAGGTAGGTACAGCCCAGCGCGGCCAGCCGCTGGACTTCATCGGCGTAGGCGGCGGCCAGGTCAGCCCAGAACGGCTCGATGTCCGGGTAGACCTCCGGGTCCAGCATGGCGGGGCCGCCGCGGTAGTGGACCATGTTGGGCGACGGGATGGTCAGCTTGGGCACCGCCGTGCTCACGTGCGACTTCACGAAGCTGAAATCATCGCCGAAGATCGTCCGGTCCAGCCGGACCTTGCTGCCGATGTGCAGGGCCGCGGGCGTCCACTCGATGGTGCCGGACGGGTTGGTGAACTTCACCCTGATGTGGCCCGGGGCCTGGGAGATCCCGCCGATGGCGTAGATGAAGTCCATGTGCCAGGAGGCGCGGCGGAACTCCCCGTCGGTGGCGGACTGCAGGCCCACGTCCTCTTGCATCTTGATCGCGCCCGGGATCTCCTGATCCTCCACCGCCCGAAGATCAGCGGCCGTAATGTCGCCTGCGGCGAAGTCATCACGAGCCTGCAGCAGCCGCGGCGGGCGCAGCAGGCTGCCGACGTGATCGGCGCGGAACGGAGGGCTGGTCCTGCGGGACATCGATACCTCACTTAACGGCTGCGCGGGTGAACCGGCCGGGGCCGATGCCCTGGAAGCGGGCGGAATGGCCCCCGGTCATCGGGTTCGCCGGCGGCGTCCCCGGGAGCGCCGAGAAGGGCGCGGGTCAGCGCGTGATGCTCGGAGTTCATCTCGGCGAGCACTACGGTGAAGTGGCTGCCGCGCAGCACCGGCGGACGTTCCCCGGCTCGCAGCGACACCAGCACCGTCCGCCGGATGAGCTCCTTGATGAAGGACGCGGTGACACCCTCGGTGCCCGCCACCACCGCGTCAAGGTCGGCGTCCACGGCCAGGTCACGCGCGTACACACCGAGCAGGCGCTGCCGGCATGACGCGTCGGGACGGGGAATCTCGATGGCCAGGTCAACCCGGCCGGGCCGGTCGGCCAGGGCGACCTCCAGGATGTCGGCCCGGTTGGTGGTCAGCGCGAAGGTGACGTCTGCGTCCTCGCCGACGCCGTCCATGGCGTCGAGCAGCGAGAACAGCAGCGCGTTTCCGTCCGGTGCGAAGTCCCTGTCGGTGGCGACGAGATCGACGTCCTCGAGCACCACCATGGACGGCTGCAGCCGGCGCGCCAGGGCGGCAGCCTGGTCGATGAAGCGGATCGACCGGCCGGTGAGCAAGATGACCGTGCTCGCGGTCAGGCTCCCGGTCAGGTAACGGATGGTGTGCGTCTTGCCCGTTCCCGGCGGGCCGTGCAGGAGCAGCCCGCGCTTGAGGTGCTGGCCGGCCTCGAGAAGTTCCCGCGACCATTCGGCGATGCCGATGATGTGCCGTTCGATGTTCTCAAGCATCCCGTCCGGCAGGACCACGTCCTGAGCCGCGATCGCCGGCCGGGGCAGGAACGTCACCAGTTCGTTGCCGTGGTGCTCGCTGGCGGTGAAGCTCAGCACCTGGCCGCGGAACACGTCGTGGACGCGCATCAGCCGCTCGATCTCGTCCCGCGCCGCGCTGGCCGCGGCCTGGTCCGCCGCGAGTATCTCCAGGTTGCAGAACGGCGGCCCGAAGCGGCTTTCGTCGCGGATGCCGATCACAACCGGCGTGCCGCCCGGGGCCGTGGCCGCCACCAGGCCGAACGTCACCACCTCGGTGTTCTCGGCGGGCCCGATCGCGGCGGTGCCGTAGCTGGCCGCCCCGACTCGGTAGTCCCCCGCCGCCCCTGTGCGCATGGCGCGGATCGGCCCGGGCCCAACCCGGACCGGCCCGAAGTGCGAGGGCGTCGTGATGATCGACAACATGTCCTCGTGCGGGCGCTGACTGGCGCCAGAGGCGCCGAACCATTCCGGTTCGTTCTGCTGCGCTGCGAGGTACGCGTCGACGCCCCGCTGGATGTTCACGTGCTCCCAGGACGGGAACCGCTCGGTCACCTGCACCACGGCGGACAGCTCGCAGCCGAGGTGCCCGGCCACCCGCAGGGCGAGCTCGGACGGCCCCTCGTCCTCGGTCAGCGTCCTGGCCCCGATCTCCAGCAGCAGGCGCAGGCCGCGGGCCAGCCCACGGAGATCCTCTGGGTCCGGCGGCGGCGGAAGGTCGGGGGTGCTCATTTCGTCAACAATGCCCCCGCCGGACCGATACTGCCAAGCCGTTTCACCCACGAGCTCACCGACGCCCAGGCCTTCGCCGGCCGCCTGGCCGTCCTGGACCGGGGCGAGCTGCTCCAAGTCGGGGCCCCCCGATGAGGTGGTGCTCCGGCCGGCCTCGCGCCGGGTCGCGGAACTGATCGGCTACCTGGGCTTCGTGCCGAGCGGGGAGGCAGTGGCCGGCGTCCATCCCGAGCGCGTGATCGCCGGAGCGTTCGGCGACCGCGGCCTGGTGCTGACCGGCACGCCTGTGGTCCGGGTCATACCACCGGCCTGAAGGCCGACGCACCCGCGGCCACCTTGGCATCAATTGATCCAGACCGTGCCGGCCCGGAGCTTCTTGGCTAGGGCGTGGGCCTTGGAGATGTCCCTGGTCCGGAGTTCTCCGCCCGCCGGTACTGGATCGTCAGGTCGCCGCGGGTGGCCGGCCGCCCGCGCCCGCCCCTGTCTTGGGCGTGATCTCGTCGAGGAAGCCGAGGGCGGCCGCCGCTGTGGCCCGGCGCCAGGCCATCAGGATCGCGTCGAAGCCGTCCAGCTCAGCCTGCTGGGCCTGCATGGCCCGCGCGATCGGGTCCAGGGCCGCCCGCTGCCTGGCCAGCAGGTCCGCAGGATCGTCTCCGGCCCGGTACAGGAGGGCGAGCTTGACCAGGAGGTAGGAGCGGATATCCCGGACGTGCTCGACCGGCGTGCTCAGCCACCGCTCCGCCGCCCGGCGCCCGTTTGGGGTGACGGTATAGATGGTGCGCTGGGGGCCGAGGCCCGGCTCGACGGACGCGGGCGCGATGAATCCGGCCTCCACGAGCCGGCTCATCGCCCGGTAGACGACAGGCCGCGGGATGCGCCAGATGCGGCCTAGCTCGCCGTCGGGCGCGGTGAGCTGTGACACGGCGAAGCCGTGCGCGGGCCGCTGGCTGAGCAGCACGAGGACCGTCCACTCGGGCAACGCCATCGGCACCTCCATGAACCCGAGATTAGCCGCTCGCCCGGCGTTGGTCACGTCGCGGCGTCCGGCGTTGCTCATCCGCGTGACCTGGGCCAAGATCAGGCTGCATGGTGATGCCACGAGCACTCCATCCGACTATCCGTCGGCCAGCCGGGTACGGTCGAAGTCGGTTGCCGAGGCGCCCGGGCCCGGGATCGCGGTGACCGAGCGCGCGTCCAGCGGCTCACCGCAGTGCGAGCACGACGGCACCGCCGTGACGACGTGCCCGCAGGCGGTGTGCCTGGTCTCGACGGGCGGGCCGCCGGGGGCCGCCCATCGGTCGCCCCACTGGCGCATCGCCGTCACCACATGCCACAGATCGCGGCCCTTGGCGGTGAGCCGGTACTCCGAGCGCGGCGGGTGGTCCTGGTAGGGGACGCGCTTGAGGACCCCGCTGTCCACCAGGTCGTTCAGGCGCCGGGTCAAGATGTTGCGGGAGATGCCCAGGCGGGCCTGGAAGTCATCGAAGCGAGTCACGCCGAGGAAGGCATCCCTGATGATCAGCAGGCTCCACCACTCCCCGACGACGTCGAGGCACTGAGCAACCGAGCAGGTGACGCCCTCGAAGCTGGTCCGTTGCACGTACCCAAGCCTATAGGGTTGCATAATAGAACGCACTACTCTTAGGGTGAGGCCATGAACAGATCCGCCGAGGAGGCGGCCATCGTGCGCCGCCGCGAGGTCACCTGGGAGGATCCCCTCGTGGGCGCGGCGCTGGCGCTCGAGCTGAGCGGCCTGGACTACCTGCGGGCGATCGCGGAGGAACGCGTCCCGCGCCCGCCGATCGCCGCGCTGCTCGGGATGGGCATCGTCGATGTCCAGCCCGGCCGCGTCACGTTCTCCCTCGACGTCGGCGAGCATCTGTACAACCCCATCGGATCGGTCCACGGCGGGGTCTTCTGCACCCTGCTCGACTCGGCGATGGGCTGCGCCGTGCACGCCACCCTGGACCGAGGCCAGGCCTACACGACCCTCGAGCTGAAGGTGAACCTGGTCAGGGCGCTGACCGTGGACACGCCGAGGGTGGTCGCCACCGGCGAGGTGATCAGCGCCGGCCGGCGCGTCGTCACCGCATCCGGCCAGATCACCGGGCCGGACGGCACGCTGTACGCGCATGCCACCACGACCTGCCTGGTCTTCGAGCCGCGCCCGGGCCCGGCAGGGACACAGGCCGGGACGGAGGGGAACGGCGATGGACACTGAGGCCTCCACGACTGGCACCCGCGGCGGCCCGCACCTTGAGGCGGCCTCCCTGGAGGAGGGCAGCGCGTTCCTGCGCGCGGCCGGCCTCATCCTCGACGAGATCACCGGGGCCCGGGTCACCGGCCATCTGATGCTCGGCCCGGATCATCACACGCCGTGGGGCATCGTCCACGGCGGCGTGTACACCACGGCCGTGGAGAGCGCGGCCAGCGTCGGCGCGAGCACCGCCGTGCGGGGCCAGGGCCAGGTCGCGGTCGGGCTGACCAACACCACGCACTTCCTCCGGTCGGTCACCGAGGGCCGGGTGAACGTCGAGGCCACCGCCCTCAGCCAGGGGCGTACTCAGCAGCTGTGGCGTGTCGACGTCCGCGATGAGGCGGGCAGGCTCGTCGCGCACGGCGAGGTGCGCCTGCAGAACGTCCAGGGAAAGTAAGTCCGGCACCGCGACGTCGAGCCGGCGAAGCGGGCCGCGGTTGGCCACCGCGTCGATCTCGGTGATCCGGTCGTCCGTAATGGCCAGGCCGAGCCGAGGGCCGCGATGTGACCGACCGTCGTAGACAGAACCTCACGAACCGGTGAGCGCCTTGCGCCTGAGGTCGCTGCGTACGTCCCGGCCGAGCCGACGGGTCTCGCGGCTGTTGAGGTACGCGCCCGCGGCCGCGCCGGTGAGCAGCGGGGCCAGCGAGAACGCGCTCCGGCCCGCCCGCGCGATCAGCCGCCGGCGCAGCAGGCGGGCCAGCGGAGAACCGGCCGTGAGGACCACGCCGCCGGGAATCATGAACACGCCGCGCCGGTGCGCCCAGGACGCCACGTAGGCTCCCATCCGCTCCGCGAACTTTCCCGGAGCCGGCGCGCCGTAGGCCTCGTGGAGCTCGGCGATGAGCTTGATCTCGATCCCGACGACGACCAGAGTCTCGGCTGCTATCTCGACCGGGTAGGCGGGCACTACCGGCAGCGCGGCCCACACGCCGGCCGCACCGCCCGCCGCGGCCGAGGCCCGGGCCGCGCCCTCGATCAGCGCGTCGGCGATGTCCTCGGCCGACTGCCCGGGGAACTGCTCCTGCAGCGCCGCCTGGTCGCGCACCCGCAGCCGCGGCGCCATCGCCGTCACCTGCGCGGCCAGCCAGCCGATGCCCGAACCGGTCCCGCGCCGTGCCGCTCCTATCGGGCGCCGCGCCGCGCGGGCGCCGCGGCCCGCCGCCCGCGCGCCCGAGCTCGCGGCTTTTGCGAAGGCCGATACCAGCCGCCGCCGGTCCTGCGGCTGCTCCGCCTCGGTGACGTCGGACGCGACCTCGGCGGCGCGCAACGTGATTTCGTCCGGCCTGGTCTCCGGTTCCGCCATGTCTTGAACCTACCCGCCGTCGCGGGCGACCCCACCGTCGGCTCAGTTGGGGTTGTACGGCGCGTACCGCAGGTCCGGCGCCGGCCGCGACGTGGTGCTCCGCAGCATGGCGGTTTCCCTGGACAACATGGCGCGCTCGGCCGCGAGCCGCCGCAGCGCATCGGGCTCGTCCAGCAGGGCCTGCCGGTCCGGCAGGTCGATGACCATGGCCGCGGCCACGATGAACGACAACAGCACCGGCTCCGCCGGCAGGTTCTCGACCTTGACCGAGGCGCCGCCCCATTCGGTGAGCGCGTCCAGGTAGCCGCGGAACGCGACCTGGACGGCGCGGACCGCCGGCGCCGTGGCGGCCTGGTCGACGACCTCCTCGGCGAGCATCTCGATCTCGCCCTGCAGGTACGGCAGCGTCTGGTCGAGCGCGAGCAGCCTGAACCGCCGCATGCCCACGGTAACCAAGTTGAACCGGCCGTCCTCGTGCTCCTCGACCCGGCGCAGGGTGGCGGTGCAGCCGATCTCGTACAGCGATTGCACGCCCTCGACCCCGGTCTCGCGGCCCTTGCGGATGGCGATCACGCCGAAGCGCCGTGGCTCAGGCCCGTCGAGCAGGTCCCGGACCAGCTTCCGGTAGCGTTCCTCGAAGATGTGCAGGGGCAGCAGCATCCCGGGATAGAGCACCGCGCCGAGCGGGAACAACGGCAGCATCTCGCCCATACCCTGACAGTACGCTCACGCGCGCCGCCCCGGTCAGGGCAGCAGGACGATCTTGCCGAGGATGTGGCCCCGCGCTAGCCGGCGGTAGGCCTCCTGGACCTGGCCGAGCGGGAACGTGGCCGCCACAGGCACCTCCAGTTCACCCGCCGCGATCAGGCCCGCGAGCTCGGCGAGCACGGCCGCGCTGGCCCCGGCCGCGTTGCCCTCGGCCTTGACGCCGTACTCCGCGACCGCGGGGAAGTTGTTGATCGTGTCGATGCGGGACGGCTCAACGCCGAGCTCCAGCGCCAGGTGCACGTAGTCCGCGCCGAACGTGTCGATGAACGCGCCGACCTTGCTCGCTGCGTGGCGGATCCGGTCGGCCACGCCCTCGCCGTAGGCCACGGGAATAACCCCGTGTCCGGCCAGCCACCGATGGTTGGCCTCGCTGGCCAGCCCGATCACGGTCGCGCCGGCCCGCCTGGCCAGCTGGACCGCGAGCGAGCCGACTCCACCGGCCGCACCGGACACGACGATCGTGTCGCCTTCGGTCGGGGCGACCGCCCGCACCGCCGCGTAGGCCGTGGTGCCGGCCACGAACAGCGCTCCGGCGACCTCCCAGGGCACCCCGGCCGGCTTGGGGGTCAGGTGCTGCTCCTCGACCACGACGTACTCTGCCTGGCCGGCCCGGCTGTCGGTGTAACCGATGACCTCAGCACCGGCGGAGACAGCGGTCACCCCCGGGCCGGTCTCGGCCACGATCCCGGCCAGGTCGCTGCCCTGGCCGGACGGGAACGTAGCGGGCCACCTGGCGTGCAGCAAGCCCGCGCGGATCTTGGCTTCGCCGGGGTTGATCCCCGCCGCCTTGACCTGGACCAGGACCTGTCCTGCGCCCGGAGCCGGGCGTGGCACATCGACCACCTTCAGGACCTCAACCCCGCCGTACTCATCGAACCGGACTGCCTTCACTGGCATCCTCCCTATCTCTCCCGGCTAGTAGCCAACCGCCTGCCACCCCCCCTTTATGCCGGCCGCCGCTCTCGCCGCAGGGGTAAATGTCGGCGGCGCGCATAGGGTGCCCCTGTGGCCGAATGCTGGGATCGCGCGCGGGTGCTCACGCTGGCGCCCGACGCGTCGTCGCTGCGAGCCGCGCAGCCCCTGGCGTCCGGCCGGTCCTGGCCGCTGACGGGAGCAGCCGACGACAGGGTGCTCTGGGGCGAGTACCTGGGCCGCGCCGCGACGCCCTACCGCACCGTGGTCGACCTGTCCGGCCCCGCGTACCGGTGTTCCTGCCCGAGCCGGAAGTTCCCGTGCAAGCACGCGCTCGCGCTGCTGCTGCTGTGGTCCGACGGTGCGGTCGGTCGCGACGCAGCCCCCCCGGACTGGGCCGCGACCTGGATCGCGGGACGCGCGGCCAGGGCCAGCGACACCAGGGACTCAAGGCCGCCCGCCGACCCGGCGGCGGCGCAACGCCGCGCCGAGCAACGGGAGGCGCGGGTCGCGACCGGGCTGACCGAACTCGACCGCTGGCTCTGCGATCAGGTCCGTCAGGGCCTGGCCGTCAGCCAGCGGTCCGGCTACCGGCACTGGGATGACATCGCCGCCCGCATGGTCGACGCGCAGGCGCCGGGCCTGGCCGAACGCCTGCGGGCCCTGGCCGCGGTCCCGTACTCCGGACCCGGCTGGGACGCCAGGCTGCTGGAGGAGTACGCGCTGCTCCGCCTGCTGGCCACCGCGTGCCGCGACCAGGCCGCGCTACCGCCACCGCTCCGGGACACCGTGCGATCGCGGGTCGGTTTCACCGTTCGCCAGGCTGACCTGCTGGCCAGCGCCACGCCGGTCCGGGACCACTGGCACGTCTTGGCCAGGCGGGATCTGGACCGAGACCGGATCCGGACCCGCCGGTCCTGGCTGCGCGGCCAGCGCACCGGCCGGACCGCGCTCGTGCTCAGTTTCGCCGCAGTCGGGCAGTCGCTCGACGACTCGTTGGCCGTCGGCACCGTGACCGATGCTGACCTGGCCTTCTACCCCGGCACCGTCCCGCTGCGCGCCCTGGTCGCGGCCCGGCGCGATACCGTCTCCTGCGGACCGCCTCCGGGCCGCACCGTAGCCGGGTTGCTGGCCGGATACGCGGCGGCGCTCGGCGAGGACCCCTGGCTGGATACGTGGCCGGCCGTGCTGACGGCCACCCCGGCCCGCGTCCCGCTCCCCTGCCTGTACGACACCTCCGGCGAGGCCCTGCCGCTGCACCCGGGCGCGGGCGACTGCTGGCCGCTGTTCGCGCTCTCCGGCGGCCACCCGCTGACCGTGGCCGCCGAGTGGACGCCGCGCGGCCTGTGGCCGCTGACCGCCTGGGATGGGGACGGGATGGTGGTGCCGCTATGAGTACATGGCATGACCTGGTCACCGCGAGTCTTATTGGCACGGAACGGACCGTGGTTCCCGCGGTCAGTATCCCTGGCCTGGCCCCGGCCGAAGACGATGCCGGCGATCCTGCGGCCGTCCTGCTCGACCGGGCCGCACTGCTGACCGCTGCCCGGCGCGCAGGCCGTCAGCCCGATCACGCGGAGCCGCTACCGGTGTGCGAGCCCGACCCCAGACCAGCGATGAACCCGGCCGCTGGCCGTCGGCTGGCGCGGATGCTCAGCGGTGAGTACCCCGAGTTGCTGACCGAATGGCTGACCGCGGTCGCGGCCCGCGGCCTGCGGCTCCCGCCCCACCTGCTGCCGACGCTACTCGACCGGGCGCGGCGCGCCTTGCCCGTGGATGCGGGACTGCCGCGCCTGCTGGCCGAAGCGGGCGGCCCGCGGGTCCGGTGGCTGGCCGGACTCAACCCGGACTGGGAGCACTCGGTGGAAGAGCCTGCCACCGACGACGAGACCTGGCGGCTCGGCGACGCCCGGCAGCGCCGCGGCTACCTGACCTCGCTCCTGGCCCGCGACCCTGACGCGGCCCGAGCGCTGATCACTGGCAGCTGGGACGCGGCGGGCGCGGCGGAACGAGCCATGTTCCTGTCCGCCCTGGCCGGCGCGCTGGACCCGGCGGACGAACCGCTGCTGGAAACGGCGCTCGACGACCGCGCGGAGGACGTGCGGCGCTGGGCGGCGTACCTGCTGGCCCGGCTGCCCGGGTCGGCTCTCGGCCAGCGGATGGCCGAGCGTGCCCTGCGCTACGTGTGGCTCGAGCACGCCGCCCAGGGCCCCCGCCTGAGCGTCGGCCCGCCGGGCCGGCCCGATGCCGCCCTGCAGCGGGACGGGATAACCAGCCGACCGGACCTGGTCCGCGTGCCGCTGGAGAGCAGGTCCCAGGTCCTGCTCGAGGTGCTGGCGCGGACCCCGCTGCGAGCCTGGACGGACGGGTTCGGCCTGGCGCCGCCCGAGGTCGTGGCCCTGCCCTCAGGAGGCTGGGCGCCGGTCCTGTTCGCCGGCTGGTCGCGGGCGGCGACCGCACAAGGCAACGCGGCCTGGATGACCGCTCTGATCAGAGCGGCCCTCACCGGCCGTCGACCAGGCACGACGGCGGAGATCGAGGCGCTGCGGCAACTGGTCCGGCGGGCTGATCCGGGTCGCGGCGCACCAGGCGCCACGCCTGAGTCAGCAGATGCCCCGGACGTCTCGCCGCCCATCCGCGACGCGGTCAGGGTGCTGCGGTTCCGCTACACGATGCTGAAGGAGCTCGACGATGAATGATGGCCGGGCCGGTAAGACGATCCTGCGTCCGCATGCCGAGCAGGAGCATCAGGCTGAGCTGGCCGCCCTGGCCGCCGCCGACGACCGGCCCCGGCCGCCTGGCTGGCGGCTGTCCCCCTGGGCGGTGACGACCTACCTGCTGGGCGGCACGGCCGCCGGCGGTACCGAGGTCACGCCGAAGTACGTCGGTTCCCGCCGTCTGGTCGAGGTCGCCATCGCCACGCTGGCCACCGACCGCGCCCTGCTGCTGCTCGGCCTGCCGGGCACGGCCAAGACATGGCTGTCCGAGCACCTGGCCGCGGCCATCTCCGGCGACTCCACGCTCATGGTGCAGGGCACCGCGGGGACCGCCGAGGAGGCGGTCAGGTACGGCTGGAACTACGCGCGTCTGATCGCCGAGGGACCGTCCCGGGACGCCATGGTGCCCAGCCCGGTCATGCGCGCGATGGCCGCCGGCCAGATCGCCCGCGTCGAGGAGCTGACCCGGATGCCCTCGGACGTGCAGGACGCGCTGATCACCGTCCTGTCCGAGAAGACGCTGCCCATCCCCGAACTGGGCGCCGAGCTCCAGGCGGTCCGGGGGTTCAACGTCATCGCCACCGCCAATGACCGGGACCGCGGGGTGAACGAGCTGTCCAGCGCACTGCGCAGGCGGTTCAACACCGTGGTGCTGCCGGTGCCCTCCTCCGCCGAGCAGGAGGTGGAAATCGTCACCCGGCGAGTCGCCCAGCTCGGCCGCTCCATCGGGCTCCCGGAGACCCCGGCCGGCGCCGAGGAGATCAGGCGGGTGGTCACCGTCTTCCGTGAGCTGCGCCAGGGCGTCACCGAAGACGGCCGGTCCAAGGTCAAGTCGCCGAGCGGCACGCTGTCCCCCGCGGAGGCCATCTCCGTGGTCACCAGCGGCCTGGCCCTGGCCGCGCACTTCGGCGACGGCGTGCTCCGCTCAGCCGACGTGGCCGGAGGCATCACCGGCGCGGTCATCCAGGATCCCGTGTCCGACCGGGTGGTGTGGCAGGAGTACCTGGAGACCGTCGTGCGCGAGCGCGACGACTGGAGCGACTTCTACCGCGCCTGCCGCGAGGCGGCCGGGTAGTGACCGGTCCCAGGGTGTACGGGATCCGGCATCACGGGCCGGGATCGGCCCGGTCGGTACGGGAGGCACTGACCGAGCTGGGCCCGGACGTGGTGCTGATCGAGGGCCCGGCCGAGGCGGATGAGCTGGTGCCGCTCGTCGGTGATCCGGAAATGCAGCCGCCGGTGGCGCTG
>Ga0070765_100002450_pt1 | contig 11641 bp, 9 predicted proteins | sample HubBroMetageWFT5_FD_71516 | JGI IMG/M metagenome (GOLD analysis project Ga0070765, IMG submission 71516) | Warmed and freeze-thawed soil microbial communities from the Hubbard Brook experimental Forest, New Hampshire - Hubbard Brook CCASE Soil... | ecosystem: Environmental > Terrestrial > Soil... | reverse complement strand
AGCGCCCCCGTCACCTGCAGCGCCGGCAGCGCCCCCGTCACCGGCAGTGTTCCGGTCACCGGCATCGCCGGCAGCGCTCCCGTCACCGGCAGCGTCCTCGGGCCTGCTGTCTCGGGGACCAGGGATCCGGGTTCCTTGGCGGCTGCGGATGACCGAGGCAGCTCGGTCGATATCCGCCTGATTTCCGCAGGCGCGCTCCCCATCTCGTCAAGTATCGAACACAGGTTCGTTTACGTCAAGCCTCTACAACCTCACGCGTATCCGATACTTGAGCTATCATCGTAACAAGCGATACTCTGATTACTGGCGAAACGAGGGATATATATGGAGCGTTTGGATTCCGCGACCGTTGGCCTCATCGAGCAGGAGGTCAGGGGGCGCTTCCCGGACGGCGCGCTGGACAGCGTGGCGGTCCTGCAGTACGGCGACGACCCGTCGGTCGAGCCGGGCGAGGTCGTGATCCAGATCACCGTCGGATCGGCGGCCGAGCCGGAAGGCGCCGAGGATCCCCCGGTGCCATTCCATAAGGTCCACGCGGACACGATCCGGCAGCTCCAGCGGGACATCCCGCAGCGGTGGCCGCAGGCCAACCGGTTCAAGCTCACCACCGGGCAGGGCCAGGACCGCAAGTTCATGCTGCGGCTTCCCGCGCCGGACGAGCCGCCAGGCGGCGACCTCACCCCGGTGATGGCCCGGCTCGGCCCGGCCGACCTGGAGACCCTGGACACGCTAATCGCAGCCGGTTTCGCGGCCAACCGGGCGCAGGCCGTCCGCTGGGCCCTGGCCCGGATCCGCGAGCGGCCCGCCTACGCCCAGCTACGCGAGCGCGCGCGTGAGATCGAAGACCTCAAATCCCAGTTCTAGCGCCCCGCGCCCCGGCAACGTTTGCCTCCTAAGCCCCACCAGTTGGCACCTGGGCTCAGCCCACCTGTCACAGGCGTGCGCCGCCGCCCTGTGCAAGCTCGCAGCAGGAAACTGAATTCATTATGATCTCGTCGCGGTACGAACGGGGCCCGAGGGGCGGCTGGGGTGCTAGCGCGGGCGGCCGGTTTCATGATCGTGGGTTGCCGACCGGTGCCTCTAGGACTCGGTCAGGCGGCGTCGGCGACCATTGCGCGAGCCCAGCGCATCCGGGTGACCGCGGTGTCCGGGTCCTCACCGTAGGCTTGCGCGACCCTGGCCGCGCAGCCGAGCTCACCGAAGGCGCGGATGGCCGCAGCGACGGCCTGCTCCACCTGCCGGGCGCTGGGCTCATCGGAGCGCTGCAGGGCCGACGCGAACAGCGCGTCGGTCACGGCAGCGTCGGCGCTGAGGTCACAAGGCGCGGATCGCATCTCGACCTCCTCGGCTGATACTGCGTTCCCGCCAAACCGGAGCGCCGGCCGGCGCCCGTGATACACCGGGTCCGGGTGGCTATTACGCTTCGCCGTGTTCAAGCCAGCCAGCAAGCCGCATCGACCGCTCCAGATCTTGCCGGTACGCATCGGGCCAGCTGCCGGTCAGTTCGCGGTAGATGGTCACGCCTTCCTCGATCGCGCCCAGCGCCTCCTCCTGTCGGCCCAGACGGCCCAGCTGGAGCGCGAGGTTGTACAGCGATCTGGCCAGATCGGGACGGAACGCATCCGGGCGGGCCGCGGCCAGTTCGCGGTAAACGCCGGTGGCTTCCTCGATCGCCGCCAGCCCCTGCTCCGCCCGGCCGAGGCCGCCCAGGAGTAGGGAAAGGTTGTTCAGCGACCTGGCCAGATCGGGCCGGAACGCATCCGGACGGGCCGCCGCAAGCTCCCGGTAAACGCCGGTGGCTTCCACGCTCGCCGCCAGCCCCTCCTCCGGTCGGCCCAGGCTCCCGAGGCCGACCGCCAGGTTGTTCAGCGACATGGCCAGATCGGGCCGGAACGCCTCCGGGCGGGCCGCGGTCAGCTCCCGGTACAGGCCGGTGGCGTCCCCGATCACAACCAGCGCGTCCTCGTGCCGGCCTACGCCTCCCAGCCGGTTCGCCAGGTTGTTCAGCGACATGGCCAGGCCGGGCCGGAACGCATCCGGACGGACTTGCGCCAGCTTCCAGTAGACAGAGGCGGCTTCGTCGCTCGCGGCCAGCGCATCCTCCGCCCGGCCCACCCTCGCCAGAGCGGTGGACAGGGCGTTCAGCGATCGGGCCAGGTCGGGCCGGAACGCCTCCGGGCGGGCCGCGGCCAGCTCCCGGTACAGGCCGGTGGCTTCGCCGCTCGCCGCCAGCGCCTCCTCGCGCCGCCCTAGATCGCCCAGCCGGTTCGCCAGATTGTTCAGCGCCATGGCCAGATCGGGCCGGAACGCCTCCGGGCGGGCCGCCGCCAGCTCCCGGAAGATGGTGACGGCCTCTTCCCCCGCGGCCACCGCCTCCTCCGGCCGGCCAAGGTCACCCAGGGTGCCCGCCAGGCTCGTCAGGGAGCCAGCCAGGCGAGGCCGGAACGCGCCCGGCTGAGCCGCGGCCAGCTGACGGTAGATACCGGTGGCTTCCTCGATCATGACCAGCGCAGCCTCGCGCCGGCCCAGATTGGCCAGGTCCGCCGTCAGATTGGTCAGCGACGCAGCCAGGTCGGAACGGAACGCCTCCGGGCGGGCCGCGGCCAGCTCCCGGTACAGGCCGGTGGCTTCCTCGCTCGCCACCAGCGCCTCCTCCGCCCGCCCCAGGTCCGCCAGCGTTCTTGACAGGCTGGTCAGCGAGAGGGCTTGGTCGGGACGGAACGCGTCGGGGCGGGCCGCGGTCAGCTCCCGGTAGAGGCCGGTGGCTTCCTCGCTGGCCGCCAGCGCCTCCTCCCGCCGCCCCACATCCACGAGCCGCAGCGCCAGGTTGTTAAGCGATAGGGCCAGATCAGGCCCGAACGCCTCCGGTCGGCCCGCCGCCAGCTCCCGGCGGATGGTGACAGCCTCCTGGACCGCGGCCAGCGCCTCCTCCCGCCGCCCCAGATCGGCCAGCCGGAGGGCCAGGTTGTTCAGTGACCCGGCCAGGTCGGGCCCGAACGCCTCGGGGCGGGCCGCAGCCAGCTCCCGGTAGATACCGGTGGTTTCCTCGTTCGCGGCCAGCGCCTCCTCGGCTCGTCCCACGTCGCCGAGCCGGAGGGCCAGGTTGTTCAGCGAGCTGGCCAGGTCGGGCATGAACGCCTCTGGACGACCGCGCACCAGCTCCCGGAGGATCCTGGTGCCTTCCTCGTTGGCGGCCAGCGCATCGTCGGCCCGGCCGAGTCCGGCTAGCGCTTCCGACAGGTTGGTCAGTGCGCCGGCCAGGTCTGGCTGGTAAGCATCTGGGCGGGCAGCCGCTTGCTCGCGGCGGATACCGACGGCTTCTTCGAGCGCGGCCAGTGCCTCCTCCCGCTGCCCCAGGCCCTTGAGCCGGAGCGACAGAGTGGTCAGCACGGTGGCCAGCATGGGCCGGAAGACCTCCGGCCGGACTGCGGCCAGCTTCCGGTAGATACCGGTCGCCTCCTGGATCGCGGCCAGCGCCGCCTCCCGCCGCCCCAGGCCGTCCAGCTGGTTCGACAGGGTGTTCAGCGACATGGCCAGGGTCGGCCGGAAGGCCTCCGGTCTGGCTGTCGCCAGCTTCCGGAAGAGACCGGCCGCTTCCATGCTCGCGGCCAGCGCCTCCTCCCGCCGCCCCAGATCGCCGAGCAGGATCGACAGGGTGTTCAGCGCGCCGGCCAGGATCGGACGGGAAGTCTCGGGTCTGGCGGCGGCCAGCTCCCGGATGATACTGACGGCTTCCGTGCTCGCGGCCAGCGCCTCCTCCCGCCGCCCCAGGTCGGATAGCCGGAGGGACAGGTCATGCAGCGAACTGGCCAGGCGTTCGGCGGCGTCCGGGCCTTCCTTCGTATTGGTCCGGCAATGAGTGACGTGCTGGCTGGCAAGGGTCGCCGCGAGCGCGGCCAGCCGCACGCTGTGTTCGGGCATCAGGCCGACCAACTTCGCGGCCAGAGCCGGCTGAGGTGCCTGCTGGAGCGCGAGGCTGGCCAGGTCGGCCAGCCCGGCGTGATCGCCGTAGACCGCTCTGAGGACAATGCTGGGCAGGGCCTCGCCGAGCAGTTCATCGAGGGCAGACCGGATGGCGGGCTGGTTGGGGGCGCCGCGGGTCAGCTCGGCTAGCAACTGGGCCAGCACGTCGGCTTCCCAGGGCTGCGAGGCGGCCAGCCGGGCCGCGGCCGCGGTCAGGACGGACAACTGCGGGGTGTCGGCCAGCTGCTGCTCGGCCAGCAGGTCCGGTCGCACCGGGTTCCAGTAACCGGGCCCGGCATACAGCCGGTGCGCCCATACCGCCAGCGCCTCGGCACCCAGCCGGGTCACCTCAGCCTGGTTCGGCAGCGCGTCCAGCAACGACATCGCCGCCGACAGGCTGGCGGCGGCGGTCAGCGTCGCCAGGGCGACCACGTGATCGACCAGCGGCAGGTCATGGTTCCACGGCAACTGCCCACCCAGTTGATACCAGCGGGTGCGCTCCCGTTCACACAGTGCACGCAGCAGCCGCAGCCGGGCCGACTGATCGGCTTCCGCACCGGACCCCGGCGGTGGGGTCGCCGGGGTGTCCAGCGTGCGCAACAGCGCCGCGATGTGGATCAGCAGCGGCTCCGCGTACGCCGGATCCGCCAGCTCAGGTGCTGGCGGCGGCTCCGCGGGCGGTGCGTGCGAGCCGCTGTAAGTGGCGAACGCGATGCTCGCGCGGCGGAAGTGCTCGGCCCGGTCGGCGGACGGAACGGGATGGCGGTCGAGGTCCAGGACCGTGTAGTTGCCGTAAAGCTCCTGCTGGCGGACCAACTGGTCCCACCACGCGCCGGTGGCCCGCGACAGCAGCAGCAGCCGGGCCGGCGGGCCGGCGTCGTCTCGGCGCAGATACCCGATCAGGGCGCAGATCAGGCCGGTGCTGAGGTCGGCGTCATCGACCACCAGCAGCGTCGGCCGCTCCAGCCGGTCGGTCGCGGCGCCGTCGCGGCGCTGATCGTCGGCGAGCCCGGCGTCCCACCCGGCGACCAGCATCCGCACGCACGCTTCCCGTCCCAGCCGGGTCTTACCCGAGCCCCCGCCCCCCGTCACCAGCATCAGCGGGCTGCCGGCCGGGTCATGGCACCAGCCGGTGACGTGATCGATCACGGTCTGGCGGCCGAGGAACGGCACCAGCCCGTGCTCCGGGCGCAACAGCGTAGACGGCGCAGGGAGGAACCGGCGGCTGACCGGCCGGTAGGGTGGCTCCAGGCTGACCGCCTGCTCACCGGGCAGCCGTAGATACCAACCGCCCCCCACCGACGCCGCCTCGGCCGGGACTGCGTGGGCGGCCAGCCGCTCCCGGAAGTCCTCGTCCGCGAGCAGCCGGCTGACCGGGACCGCCACCAGCCGATCCCGGTAGCGGGCCGGGTCGACGGTGATCACCCCGACCAGGTGGCTGTCGGCGATCACCCCGGCGCCCGACATCCCAGCCCACGGCGAGTCGTCCTCCCGGGCCGACGGCGACGCCGACGCCACGTCCAGGTCCAGTCGGTCCTGCTTCAGCTGCCCCAGCGGGGCCAGCTGCCCGTACAGGTGCGCGGTGTCCCGCACGCGGTCCGGACGCGCCGACGCCCACGGGAACCCGACTGCCGCGCACGGCACAGGATCACTGCCGGCCAGCTTTCCCCAGCGCAGCACCGATTCCCCGGCCGGCGCCTCCCAGTCCTCGGCTTCGATCACGGCCAGCGCCGCGTCCGCATCGGCGTCGGCCCACTCCACACGGGCGGGCAGCCACTCCGGCACGCCCAGCGGGCGGAGCAGCAGCCGCCCGCCCGCAGCGGCCAGCGCCGGGTCGATCACGTGCCGGGCGGTGAGCACCAGCCGGCTGCCGAGCCGGTAACCCGACCCGGAGCCGTTGCCATCCGGCCCCGCCGCGTACAGCTCGCAGACCCGGTAACGGTCAACCCCCACGACGCCTCCCTGCCGCGGCTACGGCGGCGGCCCGGTCGGTTCCGGCCCCCGGCCGGCGTCGGCGATCCGCGCGTCCTGGCCGGTGTCCGGGTTTACCGGGTGCAGCGTCACCCTGATCCGCTGCGTGGTCGCATGCCCCCGTTCGCCCTTGCCGCCCAGCGTCAGCACCCAGACCTGTACCCCGGCCTCCCCGCCGCGGGTGCGGGTCACCGCCACCTCGAACTCCAGCTCCACCGGCCCGGTCCGGAACTGGACCGGCTCCCCCTGACCGGCCGCCTGGGCCGAGCTCAGCTCACGGCGCACCGCTGCGATCGTGTCCGCCAGGCTCGGGAACTCACCGGCTTCGTCACCCACGCCAACGCCTCCCTCCAAGCTGGCATCATCTCCCCATACCCGCCCGCAGCGCCAGTAGTTGAACGAGTGACGAGCGCGCGCAGCCAGGACCGTTCGGAAGAAATGATCTTTCAAGACCTGTGGCGGTGCGGACCGGTACGGGGGTGATGGCCGGTGAAGGTGAACATCCGCGCCCCCGTTCCAGCGGGGGCGGAGCGGGCCGGCGCGCGATAATGCGGGGGATGGGTGCTGACGGCGGGCTGGAGCGCGTGGAACTTGAGGTGGCGGGGGTGCGGCGCGGTTACTGGCTGGCCCGGGGCCCGCGGCCGGGCGGCGCGCTGCTGATCATGCTGCACGGGTCGGGGATGACGGGGCGGAACGCCGCGACGACCTTTACCGGGCTGGCCGGCCGGGGCCCGGCCGCCGGGGTGACGGTGGCGTTCACGGACGGATGGCACGGCGTGTGGCACATCGCGCGGCCGCCGGCGGGCGAGCCCGCCCTGGACGACGCGGGCTTCCTGGCCGCGCTGGCCCGCCAGCTCGGCGGCTCAGCGGGCGACCGGCCGGTGTTCCTGGCGGGCCTGTCCAACGGCGCCGGGTTCGCCGAGCACGTGGCGCGGCACGGGTTGCTGCGGCTGCACGGGCTGTTCTTGGTGGCGGGGACGCTCAGGGAGTTCAGCAGGCAGGCCGCTCCGGTCCCGCGGCAGCGGCTGGCCGTGACGATCATGGCCGGGACGGCGGACCCGATAGTGCGGTACGAGGGCGGACCGATTCGGCCGCCTGGCGTGTCGGGCTGGATCTTGCGGCGGCGGGCGGCCCGGCACGGGGACCTGCCCGCCGAGCGGCGGGTCGTGGCGGTGGAGACGGTGGCGCGGGACTGGGCCGCGGGCAACGGGATCGGCGGCGAGCCGGCCGCCGAGCGGCTGCCGCAAGCGCCGGGGGATCCGCCGGTGACCCGGCTGACCTGGTCCGCTCCCGGATGCCCGCCGGTGGTCCTGTACCGGATCGAGGGCGGCGGGCACGGCTGGCCGGGCGGGCCGCAGTACCTGCCGGCCAGGATGGTCGGGCCCATCCCCCGCCACCTGGACGCCACCGGCATCCTGCTGGAGCAGGTGACCGCGAATCAAGATTTCCCGCCGGCGGGTGTATCAGATGACGAGCCGCCCCCCTCCGCGTTAGAAATAGGGGTTACGGCCATCTAACCGAGGCGCTGAACATGGTTGAAGGCGAGCCTGCCGGGACTGGCTATGCGTGACGACCCGACCGTGGTCGCGCTGGTCGCCCGCGCGGCGGGGGGCGATCCAGGCGCGTGGATCGAGATCGTGGAGCGATACGCACCGCTGGTGTGGTCGATCTGCGCCCGGTTCCAGCTGAGCAATCAGGACACCGAGGATGTGGGGCAGAACGTGTGGCTGCTGCTGGTCGAGCAACTCGGGAAACTACGTGAGCCGGCCGCGCTACCCGGCTGGCTGGCCACCACCACCCACCGGGAATGTCTCCGGGTCGTGACGTCGGCCCAGAAGTCCGAACGGCTGGGGACCAAGCTGGACGAAGCCCTCCAGGTGGTCGACAAGACGGCGATCGACGAGGAGATCCTCGTCGCCGAGCGGAACGCGGCGCTGCTCGCGGCGTTCGCCGAGCTTCCGCTGTTCTACCAGCAACTGCTGTCCATGCTGATGGCCGAGCCCCCCCACTCCTACGCGGAGATCAGCGCGAAGCTGGGCATCCCGGTCGGCAGCATCGGCCCGCAGCGGGCCCGCGGCCTGGAACGGCTGCGCCGATCTGCCGCACTCAAAGCGCTTGGTACCGATGACATCGGAGTCAACATTCCGGGAGGCGAGCCAGGTGCATGAGAGCTGGGACGACGAGCAGCTCCTAGCGGCGCTGCGCGAGGCGGTAACGGCCCGGCAAGCCGTCCCGGCCTGGTTCGTCGACACGGCCAAGAGCGCGTACGCGTGGCACAACATCGACGCCGAGCTCGCGCAGCTCACCTACGACTCGGAAGCCGACCTGGACCTGGCGGCGGCGGTGCGGTCGGAGACCGCGTCGATCCGGGCGCTGACCTTCACCTCGCCGCATCTCACCCTGGAGCTGGAGGTCACCGAGAACTCGCTGGTCGGCCAAATCATCCCGCCGCGGCCAGGGACGCTCGAGGCGCAGACCAGACCCGGGGTGACCACGACCGCGACCGTGGATGAGATCGGGTGCTTCGTGGTCGACCCGATACCGGAAGGGCCGTTCCGGCTACGATGTCGCACGGATGACGGGATCGACGTGCTGACCGGGTGGATCACCCTGTGAGCGTGCACCGCTTACCAGGACGTGTGGCCGCGGCCAGGATCGCGACGCTGATGCGGGCTCGGCGCGTGGGCCAGGCCGAGGCGGCTACCTGAGGGCACCGGTGACGTGCAGGCCGAGGACCGCGGCCGCGAGCTGGGCCGGGACGAGCACCGCGCCGACGGCGCTGAACCGGCCGGCGCCGAGCCCGGCCCCGCCATCGCGGGCGATGCGCCGGGCGATCAGCGTGGCCACCGAGCCGGTGACCAGGAGGTTCGGGCCTATGGTGGCGGCGAGGATCGCGGCCCACAGCCCTTCTGGTCCGGCTGGCACCATGGCCGCGGCGGCGGGCAGGTTCCCCGCCGCGCAGGCCAGCATGGTTCCGCCGGCGAGCTGGCCGGTGAAGCCGTCGTGCAGGGCCAGGCCCGGGCCGAGCAACGCGCGGATCGCGGACGCGATGAGGAACATCGGGACCAGGTCGAGCACGGCGCGGGCGGAGGGGTCTTCGCGGGCGGGAGCTTTGCTGCGGGCGGAGGGGTCTTCGCGGGCGGCGGTGACGGCGCGGGCGGGGGCCGGGCCCGCGTGGGCGGCCCACATGGCCAGCGGGCCGACGGTGATCGCGGTGACCAGGATCCAGGGGAGCCAGGAGTCCTGGAGGTAGGCCGGGGTGGACAGCGGCACGCGGCCGAGCAGGAGCAGGTTCGTGACGTTGGAGGTCGGCAGGAGGAAGGAGGCGGCATTGGCGACCACGGCGACGGCCACGGCCAGCCGGTCCGCCGGAAGGCCTCGGCGCGCGGCGGCCCGCAGCGCGACCGGCATGGCCACCACCACGGCCACGTCCAGGTTGACCAGGGCGCTGAGGACGGCGGTGAGCGCGAGCACGCCGGTCGCGGCCGCCACCCGGGGTCCGCGGACCGGGATGAGCACGCCGGCCAGGGCCTGGAACGCGCCCGCCCGGCCGGCGAGCGCCGAGGCGAGGATGATCGCGGCCAGGGTGACGAACGGCCCGGCGGTCGCTCGTGCCGCGGCGGCCGTCGCGCCGGGCCCCAGAGCGGCGGCGATGACCGCGAGCACGACGCCCGCGGCCCATATGATCATGCGGAGAGGATCATTCGATGACGTCATCTTGTCAGATTTTCTGGCGTGCTTGGGCGTGATGAACCGCGTACTACCTCCTTTGTCGGATATATTTAGACTGACTGCGTGCTACGCGGCTGAACCACTACGGATAGATGTTACACAATAATGTCAGATTCTGATAGCGATGAGCTGCTGGCCATCCCGCGGCTGGCCGAGCGCGTCGGGGTGACCCCGAGGGTGCTGCGTTACTGGGAAGAGCAGGGGCTGATCAGCCCGACCCGCGAGCACGGCAAGCTGCGCTACTCCCCGCGCGATGTCGCCATCGCCGGGCTCATCCGCGCTCTGCTGGCGGCCGGGGCCGGCGTCGAGGGCATCCGGATGCTCAAGCGCCTGGCCGAGCGCGACATCCGGCGCAGTTCCGGCGCGGGCGACCAGACAGCGCTGACCGAGGCGGCCCTGTGGATCCTCTACCAGCGCAAGGCGTTCCGCGAGGAAACCGGGATGGACGAGGAGCATTTCCCGGAGGGAAAGCCCACGCCGCCTGGTCCGCCTGGCCCGCCTGGCCCCCCGCACCCGCCTGGCTCGCCGCCGCCCGGCGGCCCGCCGCGGCCCGGCTCGCCGCGCGGCCCTCGGGTTCCACACGGTCCTGGGTGAGCGTTGATTAATGCCGCAGGCGGTTCTGTTCCGAGTCGGGCCCAGGCGGTGAGGTGGGAACCGTTGCGGGCGATTCGAGGTCATCCCCGAAGGCGACGCCGGCCCTCGGGACTGTCGATCGTCTCCTGTCTGCGACGATCGCGCCGCCTCATCATCAGCCGAGCATGGCAGAGAGTTTGAGCACCGGCAGGTTTTTACTCACTTGCCACGGAACAGGTCCTCAGGAAGACTGATAGCGACATCGACAGCGTTGCTCCGGTCCCCGGTAGCGCCCCGTGACCATACGGACATTCGGCGAACCGGGAGACCCGCGATGGAAGCACCGATCGTTTCGCTTGATCCCCGGCATCCCGGGCGTGGGCCGCGGCCCGGTCCCGGGCTCGATGAAGGCCGCGCGTGATGTCCGGCTTGAACGCGGCGCCCCCGCTGGTCGTCCCTGGCCCGCGCGGCCGGGCGGGGGCCTGGTTGCGGGGACGGACAACGCCAGCCGACGCTGACCGGGTGCATGCGCGGCGGTGGGCGATACTCGCCGTGCTGTGCGTGAGTGTTTTCCTCGCGGTCGTCGACAACACGATCGTCAACGTCGCCCTCCCTTCGATCAGCAGGCAGCTCCACGCGGCGACCAGCGACCTGCAGTGGATCGTCGACGCTTACTCCCTGGTCTTCGCGTCGCTGCTGCTGGTGGGGGGGAGCCTGGGTGACCGGTACGGGCGCAAGGGCGCCCTCCAGGTCGGGCTGGTAGCGTTCGCCGGGTTCTCGGCCTTCGCCGGGCTTTCGGGCAGCACGCACGTGCTGATCGCGGCCCGCTGCCTGATGGGCCTGGCCGCGGCCCTGATCTTCCCGGCCACGTTGGCCATCCTCACCAATACCTTCACCGACGCCAAGGAGAGAGCAGCGGCGGTCGGCGTGTGGACTGGGATCACCGGCCTGGGCGTGGCGCTCGGCCCGATCACCGGCGGCCTGTTGCTCCAGCACTTCTCCTGGAGCTCGGTCTTCTTCGCTACCATCCCCATCGCGGTGCTGGCCCTGGCGCTCGGCGCGTGGCTCGTGCCGACTAGCCGCGACCCCGCAGCCCCGCGGCTGGATCTGGCCGGCTTCGGCCTGTCGATCGCCGGAGTGGCCGCAGTCGTCTATACGACAATCGAGGCGCCCGCGCATGGCTGGTCGGCTCCGGTCACCCTGGCCGGCTACGGCGCCGGCGTCGCCGTGCTGGCGGTCTTCGCTATCTGGGAGCGCCGGGTCAGCGAGCCGATGCTCGACATCACCTTGTTCCGCAACATCCGCTTCAGCGCCGCCAGCTTCTCGATCACCGTCGCGTTCTTCGGCCTGTTCGGCTTCATCTTCTTGATCACCCAGTACTTCCAGATCGTCCACGGCTACA
>Ga0070765_100002449_pt1 | contig 11641 bp, 8 predicted proteins | sample HubBroMetageWFT5_FD_71516 | JGI IMG/M metagenome (GOLD analysis project Ga0070765, IMG submission 71516) | Warmed and freeze-thawed soil microbial communities from the Hubbard Brook experimental Forest, New Hampshire - Hubbard Brook CCASE Soil... | ecosystem: Environmental > Terrestrial > Soil... | reverse complement strand
GAGCGTCGCGGCTACACGCCGAGCGAACGTGCGGTGCGCGCGCGCTTCCAGGAAATCTTTGCCCGCACCGAGAAGAAGCTATTCATCGCGTGCTTTTCGTCCTCGATCCATCGCATCAAGCTGGCCGTGGAACTGGCCCACTCCCATGGCCGCAAGGTCGCGTTCATCGGGCGGTCGATGAACAATTCGTCGGAGATCGCCGAAGATCTTGGCTACATTGAAATTCCTGACGGGCTGGTGATCAATCCCGGCGAGATGAAGAATTTTCCGCCGGAAAAAGTCTGCGTGCTCATCAGCGGGACCCAGGGCGAGCCGATGTCGGCGCTGTCGCGCGCCGCGGTCGACAATCACAAGCACGCGAAAATCGAGAAGGGCGACACGGTCGTGCTCTCGTCGCGCATCATTCCCGGCAACGAAAAGACGATCTACCGCATGATCGATCACCTGTTCCGCCGCGAAGCTTACGTTATTTATGAGGACGGGACCTCGCCGCCGATCCACGTCAGCGGACACGCCAGCCAGGACGAACTGAAGCTCATCATCAACCTGGTGAAGCCGCGCTATTTTATTCCCGTACACGGCGAGTACAGGCAGTTGAAACTGCACGCCGAAATGGCCGGAGCCATGCACAACTCGGTCGGTAAAGTCATGCTCATCGAGAGCGGAGACGTCCTCGAGTTTGACGAACTGGGCGCGCGCAAGGCAGGACGCGTCAACGTGGGACGCGTCTGCATCGACTCGGGCAATCGCACGGACGTGGTCGAAGACCTCATCATCAAAGACCGGCGTCATCTCAGTGAAGACGGGATCGTGCTGCCGATTGTCGCTATTCACAAACTGACGGGCCGCATCGAGACTTCGCCGGAGATCGTGACTCGCGGCTTCAATCCCGGAGAAGACGGCCTGCTCGAAGGCGCGCGCCAGATCGTGATGGACACGCTGAATCAGTCCAGCGAAGAAGAGAAAGCCGACTACGGAGTGATCAAAGAAAAAATCCGCACCGACCTGAAGCGCTACATCTCGAAGCAAACGCAGCGGCGTCCGCTGATCATGCCCGTGATTCTGGAGATCTAGTCGGCCACGGATTTAACACATATCTTGTTCATTGTCGTCCTGAGCGAGCAGTCGCCTAAACACCGCGGTTGACCATGCGATGATTGTGACCAAAATATCCGACATCCATGTCGCTCAGGCGGCGCTCGACGGCATCACGGTTCGCACACAACTGATCGAATTCGATCTGCCCGACGACGATTCCCGCAGGCTCTTCCTCAAGCCCGAAAACCAACAGCCTATCGGCGCTTTCAAACTGCGCGGAGCGTATAACAAGATCGCGTCCCTTTCGCCCGAAGACCGGCGGCGTGGAGTCATCACTTACTCCAGTGGGAATCACGCGCAGGGCGTGGCCTACGCGGCCCGGGCTCTGGGCGTGAAGGCCGTCATCGTGATGCCCAACAATGCGCCCGCAATCAAGCGCGAGGCAACTGCTGCGCTCGGCGCGGACATCGTACTGGTGGGGCCGGGCAGCGACGAGCGCAAAGCCAAAGCCGAGCAACTCGCCGGTCAGCATGGCTACATCATCGTGCCTCCTTACAACGACGAGAAAATTATCGCCGGCCAGGGAACGATTGGACTCGAGATTTTGGAAGATTTGCCCGAGGTCGAAGCCGTGTTCGCGCCCGTCGGCGGCGGAGGTTTGATCAGCGGAGTCGCGACCGCGATCAAGCTGACCAATCCGGCTGTGAAGGTCATCGGCGTCGAACCGGAACTCGCGGCCGACGCGCAAGCCAGCCTGCGCTCCGGGAAGATCGTTCAGTTCCCGGCTGAGCAGGTCTCGCGCACTCTCGCCGACGGCCTGCGAACCCAGAGCGTGGGCAACCTCAACTTCGCGCACATGCAGAAATTCGTCGACGACATTGTGACCGTGAGCGAAGACGAGATTCGGCAAGCCATGAAGCTGCTGGCAGCGAATCCGGCCACCATCGCCGAGCCCAGCGGCGCGGTCGCGGTCGCCGGATTTCTTTTCCGCCGCGATCAATTACCGGATACGAGGTTGAACGTGGCCATCATCAGCGGCGGCAATATCGAACCGGCCATGCTAGAAGAGCTTCGATCGTCATGAGAGACGTTGCAAGCAACGTCTCTACGGCCAATAATCTAGGTATGAAACTACGCCCGATCATTTTCGCCGCCGCAATGGTGTCGCTTACGACGCTTGCCTCCGCTCAGGCTCAGCGCGGCACGCTCACCCGCGAGGAATCGATCCGCGTTGCGCCCAGTGAAGATTCCGCGAAACTCGGCGAAGCTGGACGCGGCCACGAACTCGTCATCATCGAAACTACGCGCGGCTGGGTTCACGTCGAGGCGATTCTCGCCGAACCGAAGAGGGACGCCGACGAAGACAGCCCCGAGTCTGAAGGCAAGACCATCACTGGATGGATCTCGGACAAGTCTTTGGTGAACATGACGACACCGAGCGGAGACAAGATTGTTTTTGGCGAGGCCGTCGACTCCGAAGATCAGGCCAGCCGGCGTCGCGGGCGCCGCGATGCGGCGCAGGACGCACTGCGCCTCTACTACCGCGTCTACGATCTATATCCTACGTCGCCGCTTGCAGGCGAGGCGCTTTATCGCGCCGCCGATATTCGTTGGCAAGTCGAACGCTCCGACGTGATGACCCGCCCTTCGGCGCGCGAGCGCGAAGCCTACATGCGCGGGCAGATCGATGAACAATGGATGAGGCTGGTCATCAAGAAATTTCCTGGGTCGAAGTGGGCCGACCTCGCCAGTTTCCATTTGATCGAGAACAAACTGTGCGGCGACTGGCAGGGCGCGTCGAAGTGTCCCGAGAAAGAAGCGGACATGTATGAGAAGTACGCGAGCGAGCACGAGCAGTCGCCTTCCGCGTCGGAAGCGCTCTATGAAGCGGCCTGGCGGCGCTCAGCCCTGATTGAGATTTACAAAACGGAAGCCAATCAGAAAAAATCGGAAGAGTCGAAAAACCGCGCTCTCGGCCTGGCGCAGAAAATTGTCACTCAGTATCCGCAGGGCGACTGGGCCTTGCGCGCGCAGCGGCTGATCTTCTACATTCAACAGGGCGTCCCAACCTTCGGAAACGCGACGGAATAAAACTTGCCACTCTATCAAGCGGTAGTTCTTGCCATTGTCCAGGGTTTTGCGGAGTTTATCCCTGTCTCCAGTTCCGCCCACCTGATCATCGTGCGGCGTTTGCTGGGATGGAATGAACTTTCGGCAGCCCACGAACTCACCTTCGACGTCGCTCTTCACTTTGGAACGCTGCTCTCGGTGCTTTTTTATTTCCGGCGGACATGGTTTCAGATCATCCGCGCAGCGCTCGGAGGGAAGGTAGTTCGCTTCTCCGAGGCTGGAGGCTCTGATACCAACCTCAGCGCCGACGAGCAGAAGGAAGAGCGTTTGCTCCTGTGGTTTTTGGCGGCGGCGACCATTCCTGGCGCCATCGCGGGCAAGTTGCTGGAACATTCCGCCGAAGATTATTTCCGCGAGCACATCATGCTGATCGCGGCGGCGCTGATCGTAGTGGCGCTTCTGATGTGGCTGGGAGAAAAAGCTGGCGGGCTCCAAAAGCCGCTTACGCGTATTTCTCTGACCGATGCTCTGATCGTGGGCTGCGCGCAGGCCGTCGCCCTGGTTCCGGGGGTTTCGCGATCGGGCGCTACCATTACGGCTGGATTATTTCGCAACATGACGAGAGAAGCGGCGGTTCGTTTCAGCTTCCTGCTGTCGACACCTCTCATTGCCGGCGCTGCGCTGTTAAAGGCGCACGAACTCCGCAAAGAGGGACTGCCGGAGGGAATGCACACGCCGTTTCTTGTGGGCATTCTCGTATCGGCGCTTGTCGGCTATGCCGCGATTGCCTGGCTCGTCCGCTATCTGCAAGCGAACAGTCTGAAGGTTTTTATTGTTTACCGCATCGTCGTTGGCGTGGTGGTGATTGCGCTGGCCTTTGTCTGGCATCTGCAATAAGTGCCGTCAGAGCACCAGAATCGCGCGCGATCAGATCGCGCTGCTGGCGCTGGATTTGGACGGGAAGCTTAGTGGATACTATCGGCTGTTTCCTGCATTGTCGGAACTGTGGCTTCTTGGCATAATAGCTAGGCTCTGGCCGATTGCGGCACTGAGGATTTAGTGTCTTCGGTGTGAATCTGCCTAAATGGACTATCTGGCAACTATTTTTGTCCCCACCGGCAACCGGCGGCTCAACGAGCTCGTCGGCTTCCTGATGTGCGTCTCCGCGCTCCTCCTTTTCCTTGCGCTGGCTTCCTATTCTCCGCTCGACCCTTCGTGGAACAGCGCTTCGGTGTTGACTGGTTCGCACGCCGCGCGGAACTGGATCGGCGTGGTCGGCGCATATGTTGCCGACGGCATGCTGCAGTTTTTCGGGATCGGCGCATTTCTGCTCGCGACCTTTCCGGCTATGCTCGGGGTGCGCTGGTTCCGCTCCATGAAAGTTCAGTCGCCGCTGGCCAAGAGCCTGGGCGGAATCTGGCTGATGATGTTTATTCCGGCGATGCTCGCGCTGCTGCCTGGGCATTTGCGCTGGATGCACGTCATCCCCATCGAGGGCCTGCTCGGGCGCGTCGTTGGCGACTTTCTGATTCACTATCTAAACCTGGTTGGCGCGTACATCGTATGCGCCACGGTGCTGGCCGTCGCGCTGTATCTCTCGACGGCGTTTTCGTTTTCGGCGATTCGGTTGTGGGCGCCTACGCGATTTGCCTTTGTCACGGCGCTGCTGGGGCGCTATCGCGACTGGCAGGAAGAGCGCGCGAAAAAGCGGCAGCAGAAAGAACTCGAGCAGCGGCGCATTTCGAAGCCGGTGGTGAAGACACAACTGATTCAGCCGCGGCCGCAGGTCGCGCAAGTGCCGGTGGAACCGCGCCGCACCGGGATCGAGCGCATGCTGTCGGAAGATGCGACCCCGCATGCGGCAACGAACGCGGCCACCGGGGGAATTCTGCCCGAGTCGCTGCCTGCCGCCACATCTGCGGGGGCGCTTGCTGAACCTGAAGTTGCCGAGCGCGCCGACAGCGGCAACAAGGCGAAGACAACCATGCCGCGCATTGCCGGCGGATACAAACTGCCTTCGAGCAGCCTGCTGCAGCGCCCTGACGAACAGCAGCAGGTTGACGCCGACGAACTCAAACTGCTGGCGCAGGTACTCACTGAAAAATACGCGGAGTTTGAAGTTCATGGGCAAGTTACGCAGATCAATCCCGGCCCCGTCGTAACGACCTTTGAATTCAAGCCCGAAGCGGGGATTAAATACAGCCGCATCACGAATCTTTGCGACGATCTCTGTCTCGCGCTGAAAGCCGAGAGCATTCTGATCGAGCGCATGGCGGGCAAGAGCACGGTCGGAATCCAGGTGCCGAACCGGCAGCGCGAGATCATCTGGCTGCGCGAAAACATCGAGTCGCAGGAGTTCATGGGATCGAAGTCGAAGATGACGATCGCCATGGGCAAAGACATCAACGGGCGCATCGTCACTGCTGATCTGGCGGGCATGCCGCATCTGTTGATCGCCGGGTCGACGGGCGCGGGCAAGAGCGTCGCGATCAATGCGATGATCATGTCGATTCTGTACAAGGCCACACCCGATCAGGTGCGACTGATTCTGGTCGACCCGAAGCGGTTGGAACTTGGCAACTACGAAGGCGTGCCACACCTTTACACGCCGATCATCACGGAACCGAAGCTCGCTGCTAATGCGCTGCGCAACGCCGTACGCGAGATGGAGCGGCGGTTGAAGCTGCTCGCGGCCAAGGGCGTCCGCAATATCGATCAATACAACCGGCTGTTCGATCAGAACGGAACGCCGAGCCTGTTCGACGAGGAGTCCGACGAGAAACCGATTCCTTACATCGTCATCATCATCGACGAATTGGCCGATTTGATGATGCTCGATTCATCGAACGTGGAAGAGTCGATCACGCGGCTGGCGCAGATGGCGCGTGCGGTGGGCATTCATCTTGTCTTGGCGACCCAAAGACCGTCGGTCGACGTGATCACGGGATTGATCAAGGCGAATTTCCCGGCCCGCGTTTCGTTCCGCGTCGCGACCAAGGTTGATTCGCGCACGATTCTCGATGCCAACGGCGCCGAGGCTCTGCTGGGCAAAGGCGACATGCTGTATCTGCCTTCGGGTTCGGCGCGCGTGCATCGTCTGCATGCTCCGTTCGTCACGGAGAAAGAAATCGCCGCGGTGGTTGAGTTCTGGAAGGCGCAGGGGCTGGCCGAGTATCAGCAGCAGTTCCTCGAACCGCCGAAAGAAGAGCGGGATGCCGCCGCAGGCGCGAGTGGTGAGCCCGGCGAAGAGGGCGAGGCGCAGGATGATCCGATGTACGGCGACGCGGTGAAACTGGTGGTGGAATTCGGCAAGGCCTCGACTTCCCTGCTGCAGCGGCGCTTGCGGATCGGCTACGGCCGCGCCGCCCATCTGATCGATCTGATGGAGCAGGACGGCATCGTCGGAGCTGCTGACGGCCCCAAACCGCGCGAAGTGCTCAAGCGTCCCGACTGGATTTCTGAAATTGAAGAGACGATGCGATAGCGCATGCCTGCCTTAACTGAATGCCGCCGAAGAATATTCTTGCCCTTCTGAAGGGCGGCGATCGACGAACGATCGGCCGCTCGAATCAGGTTACGGCTATCGTTTCCAAAGATTCGGGGCAGTTTCCCCAGCTGATCGCAGGCTTGTGGTCGTCAGATCAGCTCGTACGAATGCGGACCGCAGACGCGGCCGAGAAAGTCACGCGGAAGCATCCCGAGTTTCTTCTCCCTTACAAGAAAGAACTCCTGGGCTTGATGACCGAGACCGAGCAGCAGGAATTGCGCTGGCATCTGCCTGTGATGGTGCCTCGGCTCGTGCTGAATCCACGAGAACTGCAAGCCGCCATCTCTGCGCTTCAGAGTTATCTGAAAGACCGCAGCTCCATCGTCAAGACTTTCGCTCTGCAGGGGTTGGCTGACCTCGCACAGGCTGACCCGGCGAAGGGCGAGGCGAGTGTTCGGCCCGGAGTGATTGAGATTCTGCGCGAGGCGACTCGAAACGGTACGCCGGCGATGAAAGCTCGCAGCCGGAAGCTGCTGATCCAATTGGAGAGAGTTTCAGAGCGGCGCGGACGAAGCAGATTCCTCACGGCTGAAGCCGTTCGGAATGACAACACTTTATTTACAGCCTTACACTTTCTTATAGTTCTAGAATCCTTACAATCCCAGCCAGTTCCAGAAGCGATCCGCACCGCGGCGAAGCGAATCGGGCAGCCAGCTTTTGTAGCGCAGCAGGACGCTGGCGTGTAGATTCTTGCCCGTCTTCGGCGAAAACTTGTTGCTGAACACGAGGTAGTAAATCCCAGCTCCCGCGGGAAGTTCCTGATTCAGTTTGCCCTCGGCAACCCGGCCGCTTTCATAGAGCGAGCTGGTCGCGTAGCCGTTCTGCCAAACCGTGAAAGCGGGTTCGCTGAGCACGTAGACTTCGACGTTGTCTCTATCCTGATCCGTGTTTTTGTCGTCGGCCTTATGAGGATCGTCGCCCACATTGAACTCGCCGATGATGGCGACATTCACCGATCCCGATGGAAGAGCGAATTTGTAATAGCGGAAGCCGCGGGGTGCGACGGTAAATGGCGTATCGAGGACGACCTGATCGTGTTTCCATCCCACGAGTTCCTGAATTCCCTGCGCGACCGAACTTTCGCTGGTCATGGCCCACACCGTGGCCGCGAGCAGGATCGCGAGCAAACTCCACAACACCCAACGCCGATTGCGTCGCGGCTTCGGAAGGGCTGGCGGAGGCGTGTCAGCGGTGTGCGGAGCGGCCGCAACCGTCCGTTTGGGGCGGGAGCTGACAGCCTTGCCGCACTTCACGCAGAACTGCGCTTCGGGCGGAAGTTCCGCGCCGCATTTGCTGCAGCCCAGCGAGGCATCGATGATCGGCATTGCGGCCTCGCTGGCCGCCTCCGCTACCGGCTGTCCGCACTTCGGGCAGAACTGCGAACCTTCAGGAAGATTGGCGTCGCATTGGCGGCACAACACGGTTGATTCTTTCCAGTCCAGAAATGACAGCAGATATTAGCACAGGGATGCCCAGCGGAAATGCGTTGTTGTCGATCTACTGCGCGGGTTCGGAACGCAAACCGCGGAGAGCCAGAATCGAGAGCGCGAGCACCGCCAGCAGCATGGCTCCCCAAAGAACTCCCGTGTGACGCTCGGACCACGGGCGGTCGTCAGGACGACCCGTGTATTGCGGATTGTGCGCCCCGGGATCCAGTTGCGCTTGCGCGGGCGAAGTGTCCGCGTGAAAAAACCTGGCGTAATCGTAGACCGGCGCTGCGAGCTTGCTGTCTCCGTAATACAGCTGGAGAGCGGTCTTGCCCTGGGGATCGAAGTAGATGCGGCGTTCGAGCGACAGCAGTTCAACGGCGAGGATGGTAAGCGGAGGATTGTCTCCGTCGTCGAGAACGATGGTGAGCTGGCCGGGAGTGCCATCCACATTGACGACCAGTTGTTCGCTGGTGACGAGTATGCCGCCGCGATTCAGCCGCACGCGGCTGATCTCGCCACTGGCAAACTGCTGGCCCAGGTGATCTTCCAGGCTCACCGCGCGGCGGAAGTTCACTTGCTCGGGCGCGATCTGAAGCATGATCCGGCTCAAGGGAACTTGTGCGGGGACGTTGCAACGGATCGAGGTTGTCCGCTGCTTTTGTTCGGGAGCTGCGCAGGAACCAACCTTCGTCCACGATGCCTTCTGTTCGCGCAGGTTGTAGATGGCCGCGCCCTTCACCCGTTCGGGTCGAATGCCGGGGGAAAGTTTGACGTGAAGATAAGTGAAACTGGACGTAGGCAACTTCAGCAATGAATTGGAGCCAAGCTGTTCCTTGCTGAAGTCGTAGAGTGTTGATGGCGTGAGCTCGACTTCATTGGCTTTTCCGGGCGCGCTGCCGCCGGAAACGGATGCCGTAGCTACAAAGTCATGAGCATCCAGACGCAGGCGAATGCGATCGTATTCGGCAAGCGCGCCGGTATCGAGATCGAATTCCGTGTGACCGGAGACGCTGCCGAGATTGAGAATCTTCGCCGGCACCTCCTCGGAAGAAACTCCGGCGCGCTGCTCCGACAAGGCGTACTCGACGGGGCTTGCGCGGTCATACAAGCGCAGGTCGCCGAGATCGGAGCGCGCGGAACGCCAGAGTTCTTCATCGACAATGAAATAGTTCTGCCGGTCGGGCTGGGCGATGCGAACTTCGCGGACGTTGCTGAAGTAAGGAATTCCGGGCTCGGGCGGGCTGACCATGCCCGCAATTAGAAACAAGAGGAACGATGACGCAGCGAGTTTCATGCGCTGGCGTCTCCCTCTCCCTGCGTTTTCAGGTGCGCGCTGTTGCGGGGCGAAAGCTGCAGCCAGTCACGCTGATAAACAAACGAAATTGCCAGCAGGAGAACACCGAGCACCATGAAGCTGACGATGCGATATCCGCGGTCGAGTTGGGAAACATCGTAGATAAAAACCTTGGCGATGGTCGCGGCGATCAACAGCAACGCCTGCCAACGCACGAACGCGGAGCGCCGCAGGAATCCGACCACCATCAGCATGGCGCCGTAGGCCATCCACAACGCGGAGTAGGTGAAGTCGCGCTCGATGTCGATGCCGCGCAGATTCGCATAGTAGAAATAATTCGGCGAGCCTGCCACCGGCCGGACCGGCCGATAGACGGCCATCTCCCTCGCGTAATAATCGTTCACTTCACGACTGAGAGCGATCAGGGCAAGGGCGTTGAGGGCGACGACTGCGACGGCTGCGACTGTGCGCGCGGATTCGTCTTCGCGCTGGGCGGCATACCAGGCCACGGCTCCCAGCACGACGACGGCGACCATATAAGTCGCCATGCGCATGTTGAACAAGAGCTGCGTCGTGCGGAAATCGTCAATCGCCAGCAATCGGAAAATACCGAGAGACAGCGCGCCTAGCGCGAACGCATTCAGGAAGTCGGAGCTCATACGATTGCCGACCCAGAGCAGCACTCCGGCTTCGATAAACCATCCGATGGTGATCCAATGGGCGTCGAGGCGAATTGGAATGGCAATCGTGATGAAGCCGATCGCCACCGCGAGGTGAAGAAAATACAGCATCTCGGAAGCGCCGCGAGTGCGTGCCCGAGCCTGTACTTGGCGGCTGAGAAAAATGTAGATCGCCGCCAATACAAGGGCAAACCACGCCATGTAAGTCTTATCGACTTCGTCGATCATGGCGTAGGCCTGCAGGAAATAGACTCCCGCATTGACGAACGCCAGCGCGGCGGGAATCGAAGCGAGCAGCGCCATCTCGCCCGGCGGCTGGAGAGTCAGCAAGGGCGCAACCGCGAAAATGGCAAAGAACAGCGTGGCGAAGAACAGAGTTAGACCGAGCTGGCTGCGGTTGTAGAAACTTGAATACCATCCGATGTAAAGCAACAGCGTACCGGCATAACTCATGACCAGCAGGCGCCGCCAGGGCTTGAAGCTGACCAGGATCAGCGTGGCAAGATCGAGAATCGCGACGTAAGCGAACAAGGCCACTTCGCGGTTCTGACCGGTCGAGAGCAGCAACGGAGTGCTGAATCCACCGGCGAGGGCGAAGGCGGCGAGGAGTTGAGCGTCCTGCGCCCACGCCATGGCAGCAGTCGCCGCAGTTACCGCCAGCATCATGACAAAGGCAACGCCGCTGGGAATCATGCTGTAGACCTGAAACGCCGCCCACAGCGAAAGATAGAGCGCGCCAATGCCCACAGCTTTCAGCGAATAAGAAAAAGCCTGGTAGCCGCGGGTGCGAAAGCGTTCGCTCCACAGCACGGTCGCGATCCCGGCCAGCAATCCGATGGTGACGCGCCCGGCAGGGCCGATCCAGTTATTGTCGAAGGCGAATTTCAGGAAGTAAGAAACCCCGATCAGCAGCGCGGTAATGCCGATGCGATTCAGCCAGTGCGAGCCGATGCGCGACTCGAGGTCAGAGTCAGATTTCGCAGGGTAAGTGATGGGTGGCTTCGGAATCAGCGGATAGGGCGCTGTTGGCGGCAAGGGATGATCGGGGGTTGCGACGGCTGGAGGAGGCTGCGCCGGTGCTGCCTGTGCCGGCGTTGGCGAAGGCTGAGGCGGAGGCGACGCGGGGCTTGCGGCGCGAGATTCGATGGGGTGGGGTGAGATCTCCAGCCCGCGCTCGATCCGAGAGACTCGTTCGGTCAGGTCGGCGAGAATCCGCCGGATGGCCTCCAGGTCGCTGTGTGGCGTGTCCATGGTCGGAGCAAGGCATTATCGGCGAAATGCGGGAGACGTGCACGCTATTTTTGAAGCCGCTCTGAAGCTCAGAAAGCAAACCATCAACCACGAAGGGCACTAAGATTTACGAAGGAAACCACAAGAATCACGACTTCGTGATCCTTCGTGGTTTATGGTTTTACCTTGCTTGCGCGGCGCTGCCGTCTAGGCCGAGTTCCTTCGCGATCGGCTTCAGGGCTTCGATGCAGAAGGTGATGTGCTCATCTACGTCGACGCCGAGAGCGGCGGCGCCGTTGATGATGTCGTCGCGGTTTACTTTGCGGGCGAAGGCTTTGTCTTTCATTCTTTT
>Ga0070765_100002448_pt1 | contig 11641 bp, 10 predicted proteins | sample HubBroMetageWFT5_FD_71516 | JGI IMG/M metagenome (GOLD analysis project Ga0070765, IMG submission 71516) | Warmed and freeze-thawed soil microbial communities from the Hubbard Brook experimental Forest, New Hampshire - Hubbard Brook CCASE Soil... | ecosystem: Environmental > Terrestrial > Soil... | reverse complement strand
TTTGCGGTGCGCGGCCCGGCGAAAAAATCAGATCGCTTACATGGCCGTGAGCTTTGAGCATCGCGGTAATGAGCTGAGGGGTGTCAAATCTGCGTTGCGCCGGTGGTGCCTGTGCTGGTGCGGCTTGCGCTGGTGCCACTTGTGTCGGGGTGCCCATTGTTTCTTAACCTAGTCACCTGAGGGATGGAGTTGGGTAGAAAAAATAACGACAGAGGCGATTGTAGACGAAGGGAAGGGCGCGCGGGATGTAACTCTCAGCAGACGTGCCCAAAAGTTACCCGGAGGATGCAGAACAATTTACCGTCCCAGACCGCAAATACCAGCGAGGGCGAGTGTCCGTTCAGAACTGACGCAGCTCGCCTGCGATATTTTCGAACTACAGGAATGCTATTAAATTGTGAATGGTGCTATTTCGAAGCGCCGTCAATAAAACTGGCGATGTTGGCTTTGAGCTTGGCTAGATCTTCGTCGCGCAGATACATCATGTGCCCCGCGTCGTAATACTGAAGGTGAATATTTTTCTGAAGCTTGTCGGGCAGGCCCAGGTGCTCCATAGTGAATTCCGTGGCGTAAAAGGGCGTGGCCAGATCGTACAGGCCATTTTCGACTTCGATTTGCAAATGCGGATTCGTAAGCATCGCCTGAATCAGATCGCCTTCGACGTTCGGCGAACCTGGAAAACCGAAGTTTTCACCGCTGCGATGTTTCCAGTCCCAACTATTGCCGGCTTCGTCGGAGCCTGTATGATAGACCTTGTCCTGTCCAAACTTCAGCTCCTCGCGAACGTAAGTATTGAAGGCCGCGGTGAAGGGTCCGGTGATGGAAGTGTCCTGCGGATCGTATTCAGCGAACTCTCCGAGTAAATCGTAGCTGTAGCCAGAGAAACGGGCATCGAGGCGGCCGGTTGTTAAGCCTCGGCTACGCTGCAGCTCTTTCATGAATTGCGGGAGGTTCACGCGTAGGTCGGCTTTGATCAGATAGTCTTCGCTCAGGCCGGTGTAGCGCGAAAGCTGTTTGGCGACCTCGGCTTTTTCTGCGGCGCCCAGCTTCGAACCTTTCACTAGCGCGTCAAGATATCCCGTCTGCGCGAAATGACGAGCTTCTTCGAGGAATCCGGTCAAGTTGTCGGGGCGATCCTTGAGCACCTTGTGATACCACGCCGTCGCCGCATAGCTCGGCAGGTAGAACACGTAAGGCATGTCTTCGCCGGGGTTGAAGGAAATCGTTCCGAGGTCGAGGACCGAGGAGATGAGGACGATGCCGTTGAAATCCATACCATTCCGCGATTGCAGATAGTTCGAGAGAGCAGCGGAACGGAATGTGCCATAGCTTTCGCCGATCAAAAACTTTGGTGAATTCCAACGATTGTTGCGGCTCACATATGTATTGATGAACTGAGCCAGTGATTTGACATCCTGGTCGACGCCCCAGAAATCCTTGTCTTGTGACTTCCCCACGGCGTGGCTGAAACCCGTGCCGATGGGGTCGACGAAGACCAAATCCGTCTTGTCGAGAAGGCAGTTTACGTTGTCCGTGAGCTTGTAAGGAGCGGGTGGCGTGGCGTCGGCGTTCACGGTGACAACGCGTTTTGGCGCAAAGGAGCCCATGTGCAGCCACACGGACGCGGAGCCCGGGCCGCCGTTGTAAACGAACGCGATGGGCCGCTGGCTCGGATCTTTCACGTCGCTTCGCGTGTAAGCAGTCGAGTAGAGCAGCGCGATGGGTTCGTCCTTTTCGTTCTTCAAGAGAATTGTTGCCGCCGTGGCTTTGTACGGAATCGTCTGCGAGCCGATCTTGATCGAGTGGTCCGTGACGGATGATTCTTCCTTTGGCGTGGGAGGTGCTGCCTCGGCTGGCTTGTCCGCAGGTTTTGCGTCCTTATCCTGAGCGGGCATGCTGATAGGCCATGCTGTCAAGAATAAAGCCAGCGCCAAGAGAAACTTCCACCGCTTTGAGATACCCATCACAAATTTCCCCCATCCAAATTGAATTAGGCCACCCGGCGAAACGGAGAATTGTAGCTCTTTTCGCTGCGCGCTCGCCCTACTTCTTCTCTCGCAGATGAAACGCGAGTCCCGTGGTTTTTACATCTGAATCGAGAGTCAGCGCGCTAAGATCGTCGGAGATCCAATCCGCTCCGGCCGATAAGAGTTCGTCCTTTATCGACGTAGTAAGCAGTGCAAGGACACGCGAGCCAGCTGCTTTGCCCGATCGGACCCCTGACGCTGCGTCCTCGGCAACAACACACTCTGCCGGGGCCATTCCAAGAATCTCCGAGCCTTTTATATAGGGATCGGGGAAGGGTTTGCCGCGCCGAAGATCGTTCGCCGTGACTAGATGTTTCGGGATCGGCAATCCTGCCGCGCGTAAGCGTACCTCTGCCAACGCCCGAGTTGCTGATGTGACAACCGCCCACCGATCTTTGGGAATCGACTGCAAGAGCGTTAGCGCTCCCGGGAGTGCGACAACATCGGCGATGTCCTCGATTTCGCGGCGCTCGACTTCGCGATTTTCCGCGTCGTGATCGCCGTGGGGCAGCAATTCGATGATTGTGGCGAGGCTCGGCCTGCCGTGGGCTTTGCGCACGACTTCGTCAGGAATCAAGCCATGTTCGAGGGCCCAGCTGGTCCACACGCGAGCGACGGCGGGCGTGGAATCAACGAGCACACCGTCCATGTCTAACAGCACAGCACCGCAATGAATCAAAGTCATCGGCAGAGTTGTATTCCTTCGGTCAAGAATGTCAGCACGAAAGGCTTCTAGACTACTGGAGTCCCGAAAAACAAGAAAGGTTTAGCCGCCCTCCCGGGGGCAATTGGAGATCTCCTTTTTCGGTGCGCTGGCCCTGAGAAGCATTCGCGGAGGTCAGACCATCGCGACCCATTTCATCGCCCAAGCCCGTCTCGAAAATATGACGCTGCTTACAGCTGACCGCACCTTCTCCAAATACGAAGTTCAGACAATGTTCTGTGGGATGTAGGAGAACTGACAGAAATTGTTCGGGAAAGTTGGGGTGGGAGACGGGGATTGAACCCGCGACATTCGGTGCCACAGACCGACGCTCTACCAGCTGAGCTACTCCCACCGCCGTGCGATTGACCTAGTTTACGCTACTTTCTCGCGATGGAAAAGCGCCGAAGAATTCCATTCAGCGAGCGTGGCTGCTGCGACCAATTTGCGAATAACACGGTCCGGTCCCTTGCGGCCGTTTTCCATGAATCAAAACACCAGCTCGGAGCATCCAAATTTCATTGCAGGGATTGCAAGAAGCAGGTCCAAACGCTTACAGTACGCTATGCAAAACTCAGCCCTGGCCTGAGGACCCGCCGTTCTGCACCTGTTCTCTGTGGCTGTTGGGAGCGGCCTTCTATGCGCATTCGCCGTTGCTAGAGCAGTTCGAACTTTATAACGGCATAGTAGGCGGGCCGTTGCTTTTCGTGCTCGGAAGACGCGACTGAAGTTTTTGCGGAGCTTGCAGAGAATGATCAGTTCGTGCGATGACTTCGCTCCGCAGGCGAACCAAGACTAGCGGCGAGATTGAGATTCAAATGAGTGTCGATCATTTAGCGTGGCGCGGTGAAGCTAATGAGCCTGGCGGGAATTCGGGCCGCAGTCTGCTCTTGAGGCTGGAGTTTCAGAGCGACCCCAGTTTGCTCTGCGCCGTCCGCGGGGCCGTGGAACGCTTGACGGAATCGTTTGGGTTTTCCGAGCCGGAGTGCAGGGCAATTACTCGCGCTGTCGACGAAGCACTGACGAATATCATCCGCCATTCGTACAAGGGGCGGCCAGACCAGCCGATTGAAATGCTCCTCCGCTCCGTCCGCGAACAAGCCGACACCAAGGCTTCCGAAGGGCTCGAGATACTGCTGTGTGATCAAGGGCCGTCCATTGAGAAGGCAGACCTCTGCATGCGAGCGATCGAGGAAGTAAAACCTGGAGGGCTTGGGCTGCATTTTATTCAACAAAGTATGGACATTGTCGAATACAAGCGCGCGAATGGGACCAACCGTCTCCGCTTGGTCAAATTCGTTCGCGCGCCGAAGCAGAGAGTGAACTCGTAAGAGTTTGAAGGAGAAAATACTGTGCAGATTTCTAGCCGGCAACTTGATAAGACCACGATTTTCGATGTATCGGGAGACATCGACCTGGCGAATTCCCCGGCCGTTCGCAAGGCCCTCCTGCGCGAAGTGCGTGACAACCGCACTCCTCGGGTTGTGATGAATCTCAGTAAAGTCCGCTACATCGATAGCTCCGGCGTGGCTTCTTTGGTCGAAGGACTGAAAGCGTCGCGCGACGTCGGCTCGCGCTTCATCCTATTTGGATTGAGCACTTCCGCGCGGGAAGTCTTGCAGCTCTCGCGCTTGCTGAAGATTTTTGAAGTTTATGACAACGAAGAGCAGGCGCTCGCGGGCTGACAGATTTATTTCGGCGCGGCAGAATTTCCTGAGTTTCATTGAATTGCGTTAAAAGGAAAGGGAGTCCCACAGAATTGCGATGCAATTCGTGTCACAAATCGGCGGCGGCGTGACCAACGGCCTTGCTTATGTTGGCTCCCTCGCCACGCTGGGAGGGCGGGCAGCCTATTACACATTTATCGGGCCGTTCCAGGGTAAGCCGCTGCGCTTGCAGCGAGCCGTATCGCAAGCTATGGACGTGGGCGTCCGGGCTTTGCCGATTCTTTCTCTGATTACATTTTTCATTGGATTGATTCTCGCGCTCCAGGCGGCCTACGAATTGCGCCGGTTTGGCGCGATGAACTATGTCGCCACCGCCGTCGCGGTCTCGATGTCGCGCGAACTTGGCCCGCTCATCACGGCCATCGTGGTCATCGGCCGATCGGGCTCGGCGTTCGCAGCGGAAATAGGCACTATGAAGGTAACGGAAGAAATCGACGCGCTGGAAACGATGGCCATCAGCCCGATCCGTTTTTTGGTCACCCCGAAATTTCTGGCCATGATTGTGATGCTGCCCTGTCTAACGATCTGGGCCAACGCCATGGGCATTCTCGGAGGATCGCTGTTCGGTGTAGCTCAAGCCGATTTTACCTTTCGTCGTTACATCCAGGTCTCACTGGATTCGCTCTTTCTACGCGATATCATGACCGGTCTCGTGAAGAGCGTGATGTTTGGCATCACCATCACCGCCGTGGGATGCCAGGAAGGATTAGCAACAGGAGCGGGCGCGGAGCAGGTCGGCCGCTCAACGACAAGGGCTGTTGTAGTGTCGATTTTTCTGGTCGTGTTAGTGGATCTGGTTTTTACGGGCCTGTTCTTTTTCGTAAGCGGCAGTTAGGACATGTGACCTTGCCAACGGAAATGGAGAACACGGATTCGCTCGATTCGCAGGTGATGATCTCTCTGCGCGATGTGCGTGTCAGTTATGCCGAGGTCGAAATTCTGCATGGCATCACGTTTGACGTGAAGCGTGGCGAAACGCTGGTGATTCTCGGAGGCTCCGGCTCCGGTAAGAGCACGCTGTTGCGCACGCTCGTCGGCCTTGAAAAAGCGAGCTCGGGAGAAATTTGGATTAAAGGCAAAAACATCGCCGCGATTCCCAATTCCGAAATGGACGAGATTCGCAAAAAGATTGGCATGTCGTTTCAAGGCGGAGCGCTCTTTGGCTCGATGACCGTCGGCGAAAACGTGGCGTTACCGTTGCGCGAGCACACCAAGCTGGAAGACCCGACGATCGAAATCATGCTCCGTCTCAAGCTCGAGCAGGTCGGGCTGGCCGGATTTGAATACTACATGCCGTCCCAACTCAGCGGCGGCATGAAGAAGCGTGCTGCCGTCGCTCGCGCTCTAGCCATGGACCCGGAGATTCTTTTCTTCGATGAACCGTCAGCTGGCTTGGATCCGATTATCGCTGCCGGCATCGACCAGTTAATTCTGGAACTAAAGCAAGCGTTCCGCATGACCATCATCGTGGTCACCCACGAACTGGCCAGCGCCTACTTGATCGCCGACCGCATGGTGCTCATCGACAAGGGGCACGTCGTGGCCATCGGCACGACCGCGGAAATGCGCGCAAGCACGCAGCCGCGTGTGCGGCAGTTTTTGGACCGTGTGCCCGAGCCGGAAGTGGCGCGCGAAATGGATTATCTGCAAATGCTTACGCAAGACCGCCGCTTGTGATGAGCGCTGGCAGGGGAAAGAGGACGTGATGGCAGGAAAGCGCGAATCTGTTTTCGTGGGACTTTTCGTTATCGTTGCCGCGGCAGTGCTGATAGGCATGGTGTTTGCCATCTCCGGAGCCTTCGGCCGCGTGACGAAAACTTATCATGCTTACTTTCCTTTCGCTGGCGGAATCGAGCAGGGCGCTACCGTTCGTTACGCAGGTGGCCCCAAAGTGGGTCGCGTGGAAAAGCTCTCCATCGACCCAAAAAATCCCGCGCAGATCGACGTGGTTTTCAGCGTGCAAACCGATCTGCCCGTCAAGACCGACAGCCGCGCCAAAATCATGAGCATGAGCCCGCTGGGTGACAATCATCTGGAAATACTCCCAGGTGGCGCGCAGACTGCGCTCGCTCCTCCAGGCTCCTTGTTGCCCTCGGACGCTTACGTTGATTTCAACGCGCTGACAGCGCAGCTGAATGACATCGCGCCGCAAGCGAAGCAACTCATCCAATCACTGAACGATCGCTCTACGGAATTGAAAGTGACCGTCGAACGCGTGAATGACCTCTTGAACGCTGAGAACCGCGCAAATCTCTCCGCCACGCTTGCAAACACCCGCGGTCTCATCGAAGAGAATCGTCCACAGATCAAATCCACAATTCAGCACTTGGACGCCGTGAGCCAAAAGCTGGAACCGCTGCTCCAAGACCTCCGCAATACTGCTGAGGTAGCCAACAAAGCCCTCGACCATATCGACGAGTTTATCGGCGAAAACCGCGCCGACGTGCACCAATCGGTGATCGAACTTCGCAAATCCTTGACGACCATCACGGATATTACCGGACGCGTGGACCAGACCCTCGAAGTCAACACCGAGAACATCGACGAGCTTCTGGACAATTTCCGCCGCGTCTCCCAAAATCTCAAGGAGTTTACCGCCACTATCAAGAAGCGTCCTTACACTCTCATTCGCGCGACCAATCCCACCGAACACAAACCCGGTGAAAAGCAATGATGCGAGGAACTAACAAACTCATGACGAACCCCACTGAACTGTCCGCTGAATCGGCGCGCGCCGGACGTGCCCCCCTGATCTTTCGGATGCCTGCGAAACTTTCTCTTTGCATGCTCACATTGATCGTTGGTTTGGCGGTCGGCTGCGGCGCTGCCCGGCCCAGCAAATACTATCAACTGACAATTCCTGGAGACCTGGCACCCGCGGCGAATCCAAATCCTGTTCCCGTCACGCTTCTGATTGGTCGCATGACCAGCCCCCCGCTCTATCGCGAAGACGAGATCGTCTACAGCTCCGGCGGCGAGGGCATGGGGACCTATGAGTATCATCGGTGGGCAGAGCCGCCCACGGAAATGATCGCGGAAATCATGCTCCGGCAGTTACGCGCGTCGAGCCGCTATCGCGCAGTTTATACCTTGCGAAGCGATGTCCATGGAGACTTTCTCTTGCACGGGCGTCTTTATGACTTCAAGGAAGTCTCAGAAAAATCGGACGTAGCCCGCGTCACTATGGAGCTCGAGCTTCGCAACATCAAGACGGCAACCACGGTCTGGACACACTTTTATTCGCATGACGAACCCACTGCGGGGAAAGACGTTGACGCCATTGTCGCGGCCCTCGACAAGAACGTCCAGCAGGGCATCGCCGAATGCCGCGCCAGCCTCGATGAATACTTCGCGGCACATCCGCCCGCGCAGCCTGCGCCGTAGCTCTAGCCCGCACTTCTCACAAACATTTGCGTCCAGAAATTCCGTAGGGGCACGGCACGCCGTGCCCGTCCGATTGGAATTTTCCATTGATTGGTTGCCTCGGCCTACTTAGCCGACACGACGCAGCGTCAGCAGCGTGACGTCGTCGTCAAGCTCCGGGCTTCCTCTGTGAAGTTGCACGCCTTCCAGCAAAGCCGCGGAAAAGTCAGGAAGCCGGACCGGCCCCGGCAATTTTGCTAGCGTCGATTCCGCCAATCGCAGGAATCCGCGCGGCGTCAGCTGTTCGCCGGCGGGGGACTGCACCTCAGTCGCTCCATCTGAAAACGCCAGAATCATGTCCCCCGGCCGAAGCTGAATACTTTGCTCGCTGTACATTTCTCCAGTGACAAATCCGAGCGGCAGGTTCTCCATGCCTTCCCCAATCTCGAGAAACTTGCCCTCGCGTGCCCGCCACAGCAGCATTCGTGGATGAGCGGCATACGCAAAATTAAACTCGCCCGTCCCGCCATCAAATGTTCCAGTCACCACGGTCGTCAGCCGCAACGCGTCACTCGACTTCTCCGAATCCAGCGTAAACTCATCATTTAGCGAAGCCAGTAGCCCCGCGGTATCCCGAACATCCTGAAATTTGTGCAGCAAGTGATGAACATGCCGCGCCACTTTGCTGGCCACATACCCATGCCCCACACAATCCGCCAGCACCACGCGCGCGATATTGTCGCTGCACGAAAACACCGCCGATAGGTCCCCGCCGCTCTCCGCGCCCGACGGTATCGCGATGACGTCCGCCTCCAGCCCTGCCAACTCCAGCGAACGATGCGCCCTCTCGTTCCCCGCCCACAGTTCCATGCACCCAAACGGCCGCGCCGCCGACGTCGTGCACACAAACATTTCCGGTTTGGTTTTCTTGAACTTCATAACAATATGGATGCGCGCACCCGCCAAACCGCTACGTGCACGGGCCAAGCATCGTTCTTGCAAAGACACCATCGCTATCGCGGGACAGAAACCTTCCAGATACGCGCCTGCTTATAGAACAATTCATCCGCGACGCGGTCGAAAACGAGTGTCTCATTGCCCAGCCATTTCAGGTCCAATACTTCGTCTGGATTCTTTTCGGTGAGCCTGCGCGGTCTCGACCCCTCCGCGACCGAAATCACCAGTATCGTCGTCTCTCCCCAAAATTGCAGATCCGGACGGTTGTTCATCGGGCGCGGTTCGTACGTTACGTAAGCAACTGATTTGCCGTCTGGCGAGGGTACAGGCAGTCCGGCTGAACCATCGACCTTGATCTCGCTTTGCTGAATCCCGTCCGGGGAGCTAATCACTATCGAAGAGCCCCTCAGGAAAACAAGTCTGGACCCATCGGCGAACCACGGGCTCCAGTTTGGCTGAATATACAACCAGTTCGTGTCGGGATGGATGCTCACCTCTCCCAAATCTTTCCACGCCTGGGAGTTGATGTCATATACGCGCAGATTTGTTTTGGAGGACTCACTATAAACGGCGAGGTATCGACCGTCCGGCGACGGAACCACGCGCGCGCCCAAAAAACCTTTCTCTTTCACTATAGTTTGGTCCTGCGTTTCAATCACCCGATAGGACCTATCAACCTGCCGATTCCATACGATGGTGGCGAGCGTTGGCAAGTACGCGACCCATTCGGAGAATGGGTGCAGTTTCTGATCGTTTGGAATCTTCCCGTTCGTATCCGCCTTTTCGTCGATAGAGACTAGGGCATATCTCCCATCTCGAAAGCAAAGTAAATGAGCGCTGTCCGGTGCCCAGCCTGAAAGGAAATAATCCTGGGCGAGCGTTTTCGAGGTCGGAGCACCTTCAGTGTTCACAATCTTCACATCGGAAACAAGGCTCGCCCGCCCGAATCCGACCCATGACTTCTCTCCCCATCCCGTGCGGACATAGGCGATATACCTGCCATCCGGACTTGGAATGGGATTGTAGGCATTGTCTGTGCTGAGGAGAGTCTCCCTGAATTCTTGCGCACTTGCCCCAGAGGCGAATATCGAAGCCGAGAGGAACAAGGTGAGAAACGCGCGCGCTATATCGGAGTAGAAGTTGTTCACGGTGTCCGGAGCCAGCCTCGACGCTAACACGGTCCTGGAGCGTTAGGTTCGGGAATTGCACAGGAGTTGGGTTTGCCGGCTATTTGTTTCGACTCCTCTCCCAACTGCGCGCCAGATCACATTAATCTGGACGCCGCTTCCCCCCACGTTGCCTAAATCGTTGCAAGCTGTATACGCCGCCACGCGCCTTCTCTGCGTCTTGCTAGACTATTTGAGAGGAATTGCATCCCCGCGCATGAGCCCCCACGAAACGGATCGCCGCCATCTCGAGCGGCAAATCGTCTACGCGCGCCCCATCGTCGTTTTGCTTTCCATTCTGGCGCTCCTCGAGCAGCCGGATCCCCAGGCCGTCAAGCGCTCCATCTCTTTCCTCGTCGCCTACCTAACCATTTCTCTCGCGGTCATCGCGCTCGAACGCTTCCTCCGCAAACGTTCCTGGCATTTGCCGATTGCCTGCGATCTCCTGGCCCTCGGCTTTTTCATGTACATCAGCCCGCTCTCTGTACCCGTCTGGTTTCCGTATCTCTTCATCTGCTGGGTCGCGGGCATGCGCTGGGGCCTCCGTGCCGCCATCCCGCTTGCAGGCGCGCTTGCCCTCATTCTCGTTTTGCTCACCGCAGTCAAGGGTGAAATCGGCTGGATGCGCGTCATCGCCTGGGTCGGTCTCGTCGGAGGCACTTTTGCGGGGGGCGCTGCCTTGGCCTTCCTCGCCGACCGCAGCCGCCATTTCGCCTCGCAAAACGATTTCTTCTCCCGCATCACCGCCACTCTTCAAGTCGACCAAGGCCTAGCCGAATCCCTGCGCCTCCTCCTCGACGAACTCGCTAGAGCGTTCCACGTAGAGGTCGCACTCCTCGCCTACCGAGACACGGATCTCGAACGCATCTACCTCTGGCGCCTCAAAGCCGGCGAGAGCGAGCGCCTCGTCCCCGAGAGTTACTCCCTGGCCCGCGCCGACGGCTTCCTCCTCGACGATATGGACGCTACTGTCTGCTGGAACAGCCTCGAAGGCGCAGGCAGCGGCTTCGGATGGGACCGCCGCGACGGCCGCCGCCTTGGCACCCTCCCGCGCCTTCCCGGCCCCACCCAGCAAGAGCTCAGCATGCGCTCCATGCTTTCCGTGACCTTCGACCAACTCGGCCAGCCCGCCGGGCGCCTCTTCCTGATCAACGGCCGCAAACCCTTCGAGCGCCCGGACCTCGCCTGGCTCGAACGCATCGCTCGCCATGTCGGCCCCTCCCTCGAAAACGTGTTCCTCCTCCGCCATCTTCGGGCCCGCGCCATTGAAGGCGAACGCAGCCGCATCTCCCGCGACCTCCACGACGGCATACTCCAAACCCTCCTCAGCATCGAAATCCAGCTCGACGTCCTCCGCCGTAAGGTCGCGGCCTCCCCCGATCAGGCCGAAGCCAACCTCGGCAACCTCCAGCACACGGTAAAAAACGAGTCCGCCGAGCTCCGCCGCATGGTCACCGACCTGCGTCCCCTCCGCGTCCAGAGCGCCGATCTTGTCGACCTCATGCATGGTTTCGCCGAGCGCTACCGCAACGAGTCCACCCTGGCCCTTGACGTCATGATCGAATCCGCCGACCTCCATGCTCCCGACCGCGTCTGCCGCGAGATTTTCCAGATTTACCGTGAAGCACTCAACAACATAAAAAAGCATGCGAAGGCTTCCCATGTCGTGGTAAAACTGTCGCAGGATGACAGTCGCAT
>Ga0070765_100002447_pt1 | contig 11642 bp, 11 predicted proteins | sample HubBroMetageWFT5_FD_71516 | JGI IMG/M metagenome (GOLD analysis project Ga0070765, IMG submission 71516) | Warmed and freeze-thawed soil microbial communities from the Hubbard Brook experimental Forest, New Hampshire - Hubbard Brook CCASE Soil... | ecosystem: Environmental > Terrestrial > Soil... | reverse complement strand
GCACCGAACTCAGAACCTGCAGCGCATGCTGCGTGTCGCCTTCGTCGGTGTAGAGGATTGCCAGCGTGGTGACGGCTTCTTCGGAACTGGGATCAAGCTTGATGGCCGTCTTGAGTTCGGCTTCGGCTTTCTGCAGATCGTTGTTCAGGCGATAGAGACGGCCGAGCAGCAGGTGATCGTCGACGCTGTCGGGCTCCAGTTTTACGATTTCTTCGTATTGCTCGATGGCGAGCTTGAGAACGTTTTCGGAAGTCGAACCGCCCGGCATATCGCCCAGAGAGCGAAGATAAATGCGGCCGAGAAGTTTGTGAGCTTCGAGGTTCTTAGGATCGCGCTTGATGATGTCCTGCGCTTCCAGTACAGCATCGCGGATGCGTCCGGTCTTGACGTAGAGTTCGGCGAGGCTCGCGTTCAAAAACTCAGACGACTGGTCGGCATCGATGGCCAGCCGGTACTCCTGAATGGCTTTGTTCGCCAGGTCGCTGCGCCCGTAGACCGTGACCTGCTCCTCGTACATATGCGCAAGCGCGTAGTGGTAATAGGCTACGCTGCGATCCGCTTTATGCGGTGAGGAGACGGCGGTGTTGTCGTTCGGGGTCGCGGACTGCGCCGGGGCGGATGGGTTGGTCTGAGCGGCAGCAGCGGCTGCGGCCAGGGAAATCATTAGAAAAAGGCGAATAATTCGATTCATGCTGATCCTGATCGCGCTCCGGCGCGTTCCTGAAACCTCAGCTGATTGGATGCAAACCCGCCGGGGGAAAGGTGCTTCCTATTCTAACCCGAGCCGTGTGGGGATGGAAAAAAACACTGTCGCCAGCGGGACGTTGACAAAACCGGAAGGACAGGGACTCCGGGGACTTGAAGCGCGAGATTGTCAAAGTTGGTAAAGGCGTAGCAGTAGCTTAGGCGGATCGGGGACTTGACGTTCGCCGCTGGGCATCATCCCGAAGATCTTTAACCACAGAGGGACACAGAGGGCGAACCTTGCTAAGTCCGCTGTGTACTCTATGGTAACGATCTACAGCATGCGAGAAATCTCGCATGTTCCCGTGAACGGCGATACATTCTCGATCTGTCTAGTGACGGAAGTGGCGGACGCCGGTAAACAACATGGCCAAGCCGACCCGGTCGGCCGCTTCGATTACTTCGGGATCGCGCTGCGAGCCCCCGGGCTGAATGATCGCGGTGGCTCCGACTCGCGCGATTTCTTCGACGCCGTCGGGGAAGGGAAAAAACGCGTCGGAGGCGGCGACTGTGCCTTTCAGCGGGAGTTGCGCTTTCATGGCGCCGATCTTGGCGGAGTCGACGCGGCTCATCTGTCCTGCGCCGACGCCGACGGTCTGGCCGTCGCGGGCGTAGACGATGGCGTTCGATTTCACGTGCTTGCAGACCTTCCACGCGAATAGCAGCGCGCGCCTTTCTTCCGGCGTGGGCGGGCGCTTGGTGACTACTCGTAGATCGGCATCTTGCAGCGGGCGGATATCAGTGTCCTGCACGAGCAGGCCGCCGGAAACATTTTTTAGTACCCATTTTTGAGCCGAGGGAACGACCTCCACCAGCCGCAGGTTTCTCTTGGAGGAAAATTTCGCTTTGGCCTCGTCGGTGAATCCGGGTGCGGCGATGACCTCGAGAAAGAGCTTGTGCATTTCTTCGGCAGCTTCACCGTCGATGGGACGATTGACGCCGATCACGCCGCCGAAAGCTGAAATGGGATCTGTTTCCAGTGCACGTTTGTAAGCCTCCGCCAAGGTCTTGCCGGTTGCCGCGCCGCACGGGTTGGTGTGCTTGATGATGGCGCACATAGCTTGGTCGATCGCACGCCCATCGGCCGCTGTTTCGTTGAATTCCTGCGCTAGATCCCACGCGGCCTGCAGGTCGACGATGTTGTTGTAGGAAAGCTCCTTGCCTTGCAGTTGCCTGGCATTGGCCACGCCTACGCCGGAGCCGTCCGAGTACATGGCGGCTTTCTGGTGCGGGTTTTCGCCGTAGCGCAGGTCGAGCGTTTTATGGAAGGACAGTCGCAGCGTGGCCGGGAAGTTTGCTTCAGGGTCGGGTTGAAACGAGTCGGCGCTGATGCTTTCAAGCGTCGAGGCGATGGCGGAATCGTACGCTGCCGTCGTTGCGAAGGCCTTCTGCGCGAGCCGCCATTTGGTTGCGAGCGCAAGAGTGCCGCCCGATCGAGCAAGTTCATCGGCGATGGCGTCATAGTCAGTCGGCGACGTCATGATTGCGACATCGTGAAAATTCTTGGCGGCGGAGCGGATCATCGAAGGGCCGCCGATATCGATGTTCTCGATCAGTTCTTCAAATTTCACGCTGGGCTTGGCGGCGGTTTTCTCGAAGGCATAGAGATTCACGACCACCATGTCGATGGGCGCGATGCCGTGCTCGGCGACAGCGGCTACATGCTTCGGATCTTCGCGCCGGTGCAGGATTCCGCCGTGCACTTTCGGGTGCAGCGTCTTGACGCGGCCATCGAGCATTTCAGGAAAACCGGTGAGTTCGGAAATGTCTTTCACTGCGACGCCACTGTCCCGCAGCAACTTGGCGGTGCCTCCGGTGGAGATGAGTTCGATGTTCAGCGCAGCCAGCTTGCGGGCAAAATCGACGAGCCCGGTCTTATCGGTGACGCTGAGAATGGCGCGCTGGACGCGGGAAGACATGATGGCCTCGGATGAGTATGAGTTGGATGAAATAGGACTGAAAATTCTAACAGCAAAAGCCCGAGGCGAGACCGGCCGAGTTAGTTGCGAGCGGGGCGGGGATTCTTGAAGGCTTCTGCCCACTTACGCGAAAGTTCGGCCGGGTTCTTGAGGTCATCCGTGCTGATGGTCAGAATCGGCTTGACGCTATTGCCGCCTAGCCTCAGAACCATGGCGCAGTAAAAGCCCCAGACGTCGTCCTCGCATCCATTCTGGAAATGCTTGCCGGCTTTGTAGGTGGGGAGGCTGAAGTTACCTTCGCCACGATATAGAGCTACCAGCGTTTGCGCGCCATGGTCAACCAGTTTCCATTCACCCCCGACGCGATTGCGCAGCGCCTCGCCCAGAAAAGCGCCAAAAGTATTGGCAACCAGAACGGAGGACTGAAAGGAGATTTTGGCGCCGACAATCTGTGCCAGTCGGTTGGGCAGCATCCCCTGATGCAAAGCGGAAATGAGTTCGCTCAGAGCTTTGACGCCGGCCTCGTCACTCGTAAGCGTCAGCGAAAATCTTTTCTCGGCCTCAATCTGGGCGCGTTGTGCGTTGGCAGAGATGGTCGCCGCCAGATCCAGACCGGCTCTTGGAGCGTCACCAAACTCTTCGAGCGATTTCAATAACTCGAGGGCTTGCTGTCGGTTGATCTTCATGGCTTCCGACTACGTTTTCGCCTTGGCCTTCAGCTTGACGCCGCCGTCGGAGATCTCCACCGAGTACTCGACGTTCTCGCACTTATACTGCTTGCGAATCTGTTCGGTTTTTTTCTGGACGAACGTCGTGAAGGAGTCGATGTTGCCGCTGACGTTTTCTCCAGCTTTTTTCTTGGCGGCGACCAGCGTGTTGTAGAGGCGCTCGACCTGCTCGCGCTCGGCCTGGTCGACACTGTGCAAAGTGAACGGTTGCGACGCAGCGGCACCCCCGGCGGCGGCTGCCGCCGCATGACTCACGCCATACACGGGGTGATGCTGCGGCTTGAGTTCTTCCGCGGCAACTCGAACGCCCTGGACGGAGAGCAAAGCATCTTGCGGCCGGCGATAGCCTTCTTCGCGGATCCGCGACTTTTTGCGCCACAGGTCGCTGTACACAGCGTAGCGCTGCGCCATTTCGTTGTAGCGGTAACGTTGGGAGAAGTTCATGCGGCCGCCGTCGGAAAACTTGCGCAGCAGGCTCAGCACCTTCCACTCCACGTCGGTGGGAGGCCGCTTGGTCGGATTACTGAAATAAATCTCGTACTCGATCTTTAACCGGCGCAGTTGCGTATCGAGTACATTCAGTTCCTCGTCGGTGGTCACAGGCGTCTCCATGCACAGTTTAGTGAGCCGGAGAATCCGGGGCGAGTTACCTGTGGGTCACCCCAGGGATGGTACGAAAGTAAGGGGAGGGCAGCTCTCGCTATCAGCTATCAGCGAAATAAGGACTTGCCTCCATTTCGGCAAATGGCAGGGGGCGGCTCCGGCGAACGTTGCTTGGTTTTAGGGTGATGGCTGACAGCTGATGGCTGACGGCTGCTACTTCGAATTCGACGCCATCTTCTTCACCATGGCCAGAACGAGTTTGCGATCGCTGTCGTTCAGGCTGGTGGCGTAGCGGCGAATCTGGCTCAGGAAGCGGACTTCGTCGTCGGAGAGCTGGGGCAATCCCTTGGAGCCGTTGCTGTGGCCGGGCTCGGCGAAAAATTGCGAGAGCGGAAGTTCCATCGCTCCGGCAATTTTCGACAGCGTGTCAAGTGAAGGAATGGTGTGGCCATTTTCAACGCGCGACAGATAGCAGCGCAGCAGGCCAGTTCGTTTTTCGATGTCGCCCTGAGACATACCCTTCTGAAGCCGGTAGTTGCGGATCGTCTCGCCGATATTCATGGTGGGGAGCATGTCAGGATGGGAAATAGTAACCACATCGGCATCATCTGGCAAGTGGGAAATTCGTGCACTGGAATAGCAACATCGTGCCATGCGCGCAGGAGAAGAAAGACTGGACGCGAACGAGAAGAAAGACACGAAGCAAAAGAAACAACGCTGCAAGAATTTGGTGGCGGCGCGTGGACTCGAACCACGGACCTACGGATTATGAGACCGTCGCTCTAGCCACCTGAGCTACGCCGCCACTGCCTGGACCGCCACTGCTGGAACAACGATTGACTGAGACGTGACCTTCACGCGCCATGGCATGACATCTCACGGGAAAAGAGAGCATGAGACGAAATCGCCAGTCACGGGTTCGGGGCCTGCAGCGCGTCCACGAGTAATTTTATCAGAGTGAAGTGCATGGCGGAAGACTGCTGGGCGGGCGGAATGCGTGCTGAGAAATCGGAGCGGCACGAAAGCGCGAAGCATCAGCATCGCCGCCGAGCGGTCGAAATCGGCGAAGGCGTGGTCTGCCCACCGATCGTCGCCAGTTTAGATTCAATTCCTCAGCGTCGTTTATTTGCCACCGCTAGTCAGCGCCGCCGGCAGGAACGGTTTGGGCCTTATCTGCTTCAACCGTAACCTCAACGTGGGCACCTTCCTTGAGCCGCACCTCATGGCCGTTCTCGTCGGTCAGCGTGTTTTCGATACGGATTTCCCGGTACAGATCATCGCCGCCTTCGACGGTGATCTGCGCTTTCTCCGGTTCTCCCGGACCTACGGATTCGATGATCTGCTCGACCCTTCCGGGCAAGGTTACAGTTGGTTTTTCTGACATGTGCTCTCCTGTGAACTCTTGAACGCGTTTGAAAGCAATCACGATTGGCCCAACAGCTATTGGTTCTGCCGCTTCAAAGCCGCGAAGAAATCAGCGGACACCTGGCGGATACGTTTGAGCCGCTCTTCCTGCTGACCCAGCTCCTCTTTGCTGAGCCCCCCGAATGTCTGCCGTTTCAAGCTCTCAATCTGCTCAAACATGAGCTGGCGGAGTTCGTCGCTGAGGTCCCCAAGACTACGCCCGGCCATGTTCAGCTCTCACTGGAAACGCAAAGAAGATTAAATGCTCACGGCCAGGGCTTGGAGTCGGGTGGGTCGGGTAGGAAGTCGTCTATAACCCTGTATCCCACTGCCAATTCTGTATTGCAATTCTCCCAATCGTGCGATCGCGATCGGACTGTACCAGCCTGCACATCCCGCCGCGCTCCATCTTGGTTGAAAATAGGGATATGAAAGCGATCGCTGTCATCCCCGCCCGCCTCGCCTCCACGCGTCTGCCGCGCAAGATGTTGCGAGAAGTCGGCGGCACGCCCTTGATTGGCGTAGTCTACGAAGCCGTGCGCAGTTCGCCACTGCTCGCTGATGTCATCGTTGCCACCGACAGCGAAGAAATTCTGCGAGCGTGCCACCAACATCATTGGAAGGCGGAGATGACTTCGCCCGCGCACCGCAGCGGAACCGAGCGCGTGCACGAAGTTTCAGAACGCGAGAGTGCCGAAATATACATCAACGTGCAGGGAGACGAACCCCTTACGCGTCGCGAGCACATCGCCAGTCTGCTGCGCATCATGGAGAATCCGCGGGCGCAGGTCGGAACGTTGATGACGCCGGCGGCCGAGATTGACATTGCGAACCCGAATGCGGTGAAGGTGGTGACCGATCTCGACGGGCGAGCGCTGTATTTCTCTCGCGCCACGATTCCGTTCGACCGCGATGGCGCGCAGCCCCGCTATTTCAAACACCTCGGCCTCTATGCCTATCGCAAGAGTGCAATCGACAAATTCGTGACGTTGCCCGAATCATCGCTGGAAAAAAGCGAGCGCCTCGAACAGCTCCGCTTTCTGGAGAACGGGATCTCGATCTATGTGGGAGAGACTCCGTATGACAGCGTCGGAGTCGATACGGAAGAAGACCTGCAGCGCGTGATCGAGATTCTGCGCGACGGCGAGAAGTAAAAGGCGGAACAGCGCCGGCTTACGCGTGCGGATGCACGCTCTGCAACCGGTCCCAGGCCTCGGCGGCGGCCAGGCGCCGCGAAATCGATGGATGCGAATGAAAGAACCACTCCACCCATTTTGAAGGCGCGCGTTCGGCGAGGTTCTGCTCCGCCAGTTTGTTCATGGAAGAAATAAACGGCGCAACACTCTCGATGGACTCGAAGGCATAGCGGTCCGCCTGGCGTTCGTTGAAGCGCGAATACGCATTCAACGCGGGCATCAGCAGAAATGATAGAACTATGGAAACCAGCGCCAGCAGCGGAAGGTTGGCGAAGTCCGACAACTCTTCGAACATGTGCTGGTCCACGGCGTAGTGCAAAACCCAGTTCGCTGCCCAGAAGCCGACAAACGTAATCGTGGCCTGCACAAAAATACTTTTCAGAATGTGGCGGTGGACGTGGTGCCCGAGTTCGTGCGCCAGCACGGCCTCGATCTCTTCCGCGCTGTAATTGTCGAGCAGCGTGTCGGCGAGAATGATGCGCCGCGTCGCGCCCAGTCCGGTCAACGCTGCGTTCGCCTTCTTGCTCTTCTCCGAAAGCCGCCAGCGGTAAACGCCGCGCACCCTGGTCCCCGCCCGCTCGCTCAGCACGACCAGTCGACGGCGCAGGTCTTCGTTGTCGAGTGGTTCAAACTTATAGAAGATCGGAAAAAGCACGACCGGCGCCAGCTGCGCCAATACGATGAACAGCACCATAAATAGAGCCCACGCCAGCATCCACCAGTGCTGCGGCCATTGCCGCAGGGTGAAATACAGAAGTTCTACGACAATGCCGCCGATGACCAATCCCACCAGAAATCCCTTGGTCTCGTCCCAGGCCCAGGCGCCGAATCGTTGTGTTGAAAGCTTGTATCTGCGTTCCAGTCGGAAGCCGTAATAGTCCAGCCCCAGCGTGATCGCCTTGCTGATGACTAGCAGCAGAAAAAGGTAAATGAAAACGGACAACGAGTAATTCTGAAATCCCAGACGATACGCCAAGTCACGCAACCAGCCGGTCCATCCGGTGACCAGCAGTACGACGAGGAACACAAAGCCGACCACAAAGTCGGCAATGCCCAGCCAGCGACGCATGCGGTTATAGCGGCGTGCATCGGGCGAATCGACCGCAATCGGGCTTGAAACTTCTGCCATGACGTGTGCGCTTCTGAAAGTATCGCACTCTTGAGCGCATCGGAGGCAACAGAATACGGCGTGCCTTGCCTTCCCAGGCGCGCCGCAGCACCCTTACATGTGCATCTCTACGCAGTATTGCTGACGAACTGTTCGCCGGCGCTGAGTAGTTCGGTCACAAGTTCCGGTGATGCTGCCTCGCTGTAAAGGCGCAGCAGCGGCTCGGTTCCCGAGGCGCGGAATAATACCCAGGCCTCCGCTCCATTGCCGTTGGTCGGAGCGTCGAGGAAAAACTTCACGCCATCGAGGTGCTCTTTTCTCAGGACGCGGTAGCGGCCCAGAGTCTGCGTGCCATCGGCGCGCGCGCGCTGGATCGCATTTTGTTTTACGTCTTCCGGAATGTGCAGGTCGCGGCGCCCATAGTAGTGCGGACCGTACTCGCGCTGCAGATCGGCGACCAGTTGCCCGAGCGGCTTGCCTTCATCCGCCATCACGTTGGCGAGCAGCAGGCAGTTCAGCACACCGTCGCGCTCCGGCAGAAAGCGAGAGAAACCGATCCCTCCGGACTCTTCGCCGCCGATCAGGATTTCGTGATCCATCATCAGGTCGGCGACGTACTTGAATCCGATGGGAGTCTCGTGCAGTTTGCGGCCATACTTCGCCGCGATGCGGTCGATCATGCGTGTGGTGTTGAAAGCCCGCGCGACCTCGCCGGGCCACTTTTTGCGCTCCACCAGCCATTGCAGCAGCACGCAAATGATTTTGTGAGCATCGACGAAGCTGCCGTCTTCAGCAACAGCGCCAATGCGATCGGCATCGCCGTCGGTGGCAAGTCCGGCATCGCACTTCTCGCGAACCACAGTTTCCTGCAGCAGGGCCACGTGCGGCTGGATCGGCTCGGGATTGATTCCAGGAAACAGCGGGTTCAACTCCTGGCGAATCGCGACGTACTGCACTCCACGATTGCCAAAAATTCCGCTCAGGATGCCGCGTCCTGAGCCGTACATGGCGTCGACGGCAAATTTGAATTTTGTTTTCGCGATTAAATCCATGTCGACGTAGCGCGTGACGGCGGCGATGTAGGCTTGCTTGAGATCGACTTCTTCGACGCTGGCTTTGACGCCCGTAGGCATCGCGCCGGAGCCAAGTTCGTCTTCGATGGCTTTCATGATGGCCGGCGTGGCCGAGCCGCCGAACTTGGCCTTGAACTTCACTCCATTCCAGTTGAAGGGATTGTGGCTCGAAGTGATCATCACGCCGCCCGCCGCGCCCTGATGCTTCACGGCGTAAGAGACCGACGGCGTCGGCGTGTAATCGTTGGCCAGCTTCACCGGAATGCCGGCGGCAGTAATCACCTCGGCGGCCACTCGCGCCGCCTGCGGCGAGACAAAACGCGTGTCGTAGCCAATGATGATTCCGTGACGCGCGTCCTCGTTCTTCAGAACATAGGAAGCAATCGCGCCGGCCACGCGCCGAACATTTTCGAACGTGAAGTCGTCGGCGATGATTCCGCGCCAGCCGTCGGTACCGAATTTAACGGGTTGAGGCATGGTTGTATTTCTAGTGTCCGGTTTCCAGTTTCTTGTTTCCTGTTCCCAACCGCCACAAAGCGGCTCTGCTACACCAGCTTATGCATTTTTTTTTCGTCCAGATGCTTTACGACCTTGCCCACGTCCTGCGCTTGCTGCCGCGTCGTAATCAGAAGTGCGTCCGGAGTTTCCACCACGACGAGATCTTTCACGCCCACCAGCGCGACAAACTTGTCCGGCGCATGAATATAATTGCCGCTGGCGTCGAGCACAAATACGCCGGAAGCCGCGACCAGATTGCCTTCCGGCGGCTTGCTCCTGGCAGTGTGGTGTTCGTGGAGTGCCGTCCACGAACCTAAATCATTCCACCCGAAATCTGCAGGCAGACAGAAAATTCCTCCCTCGACCTCGCCCTTCGCTGAGCGCGGCTCCAGCACCGCGTAGTCTACGCTGATGTTTTCACACTTTGGGTAGAGCTTGCGAAATGTAGCGTCAAATTTCTTCGTGCCGAACGCCGCCGCGATTTCTTCCAGCAGTGACGCGGTTTTTGGCAGATGTTCGCGCAGAGCGTCGGCCAGGGTAGGGGCGCTCCATAGAAACATCCCGCTGTTCCAGAAATAATTTCCTGCCGCGACGAATTCGGCGGCCTTGGTCGCGTCAGGCTTCTCGGTGAATCGCCGCACCCGCAACGCGCCGTCGGCACGGGCGCCGGCCTCGATGTAGCCGTATCCGGTTTCAGTTCGGTTCGGCCGGATTCCTAGAACCACAATGTTTGCGCCTGCCGCGGCGATCTCGATCCCCCGCGTTAACGTCTCGCGATAACGTGCCTCATCGGTGATCACGTGATCGGAGGGAAACAATCCGATCACCGCGTCGGGATTCTCCTGCAACAACAGAAACGCCGCGAGGCCGATTGCGGGGGCCGTGTTGCGTCCTGTCGGTTCGGCCAAGACCTGCGCTTTCGGCAGCTTTGGGAGCTGCTTCAGAATCGCGGGCCGCGAGTCTTCGTTGGTGACGATCCAAAATCGCTTTGGTGGCGCCAAGGGCAAGAGACGCGCGACGGTCTGCTGAATCATCGTGCGCTTGCCGTCGAGCGCAAGCAGTTGCTTGGCGCGCTTCTTCCGGCTCAGCGGCCAGAAGCGCGTGCCGCGGCCACCGGCGAGGATTACAGGATAGAAGTGCGTGTTCTTGGATAAACCCATAGGAATTTCAGATTTCAGATTGTAGATTTCAGATTGTCGAATCTGGGACCTGGCGTTGCTTGTTAGGTGTTCTCTGGCAACAAATCTGAAATCTCAAGCCTTAAATCTCAAATGAATTGCTAAATCTTCGTTTCCGGATCCGGCAGTGTTGTCCCCGGAACATACGCGCGCAGAAATTCAATCGCCCACTGCGGACGCACGCCAACGCTCCCGAGGCAGGCGGGAATGATCACCGCGTCTCCCTTGGCCAGCGTAACCGGATCCATGCCGGGTGCCTCGATTACTCCGCAGCCCTCGACGGCGACCAGAATCTGCGCTGAGGTTTTGCCCGAGTCATCGTGGGTCGTGAGCTCCAGCGCGTCCTTCGCCTCGAACATGTCGACCACGAAGTAAGGCGCGGCAACCAGCGGCACGTGGCGGTTCTTGCCGCCAGCCATCTGAGCGGGCGCCGGGCGCACGACTTTTCCCGAGTGCGCGTTTTCTCGGACTGCCGCAAGACCTTCTTTCAGGTGCAGTTCGCGCGGACGCCCGTAATCATACAGGCGATATGTAGTATCCGACTGCTGCTGCGTCTCGATGATCACCGATCCCGGCCCCAGTGTGTGCACGGTGCCGCCCGCAACGTAGACCATGTCGCCCGCATAAACGTTGATCCAGTTGAGCAATTCCTCCGCGCGGTTCTGGTGAATCGCGTCTTCCAGTTGCTGCACCGTCGCGCCCAGCTTGAGGCCCAGACCAATTTGCGATCCGGGCTTGGCGTGCGCGACGTACCAGCACTCAGTCTTGCCCCAGGGCTGGCCGACGCGCACGGCCTGCTCGTCATCGGGATGAACCTGCACGGAAAGCTTCTCGTGCGGAAAGAGAAATTTCAGCAGCAGAGGAAAGCGCTTTGCGTCGCGAGCGGCCTCGCCCACGAGTTCGCGCTGATACTGCTGGCTCAACTGGAACAGGGTCTGGCCTGCGAGAGGACCGTTGGCGACTTTGCAGTCGTCTCCGCTGAGCCAGGCTTCGCCGATTTTCTCCTCGAACTTGTGATTGGGATAAATCGGCGACAAATCCAGCGTTCCCCAGGGCCGCGGGTCGAACCCTGGCGCCATCAAGAGTGGATAAAGATTTCCCATCGCTTCGTTCTTACTTCAAATCCTTGCTCAATCCTTATGGCTTCCAGCTAAGATGCAAAAAGGCCGCCCGCTGATGGAACGGCCTTTT
>Ga0070765_100002445_pt1 | contig 11643 bp, 10 predicted proteins | sample HubBroMetageWFT5_FD_71516 | JGI IMG/M metagenome (GOLD analysis project Ga0070765, IMG submission 71516) | Warmed and freeze-thawed soil microbial communities from the Hubbard Brook experimental Forest, New Hampshire - Hubbard Brook CCASE Soil... | ecosystem: Environmental > Terrestrial > Soil... | reverse complement strand
TGGAAATCGGCGTTCCGGCTCGGTCCACAAAGCGAATTCGGAGTTTCTTCCCGCGTTTCATTTGAAAGTCCGTCGACGGCATGCCGGCCGCGATCTGGATTTGCCGGGTCTCGGGCATCCATCCCTTGGCAACGACCGTCAAGCGGATTGGTCCTGCCGCCATCTCCGGAAATCGAAACTGGCCCTGCTCGTCGGTCACAACGGGAGCGGTCACTTGTCCGAAGTACGGATCGTCGCCGGACAGGAGAATGGCCCGTTTGACCGGCTTTCCCGCGGGATCGGTGACTTTCCCCGTGATCCGCAAGCCCCGCCGCATCACGATGGTCGCCGTCTGTGCGCGGAGCATCGCGGTTGTGACCTTCTGTGCCTTCTGCATCTCTCCGAAGTGATCGCTGAGGTAGTCGGGGTGCATCACCCGGATAACGACCTCCTTTCCCGGCCGCACATTGTCGAATTTCCACTCTCCCTTCGCGTCCGTCGGCGTGTCATCGTTGAAGAAAACCCCGTCATAGCAGTAGGCAACCTTTGCTCCTTTGATCGGCCGGCCGTCTACGTCATTGACCACCCCGCCAATGACGGTCCCCTTGACGAGGCGGAACTGATACTCATCCGGAAGCACCAGCGTGTGAACGGCCGTGTTGGATTGGAAATTCTTGAACTCTTCGCAGTAGCCCCGTTTTGCCACCCAGAGCCGCAAAATCGAGAGCGTCTTTGGCAGATCAACGTCGACCAAACCATCGGAATCACACGTGTACTTCTGATTCGCCCTGAATTTCTCTTTGGTCCAAATCGAGGCATGGATACCGGCGGCGGGCACCGGTTTGCCGGCGGCGTCGGTGACACGGATCCGCATTTTTCCCTTGGTGGGAAACTGCGGCTCCTCGCCCCGCGGACGAGACGCCGCCGCCGCGACGACCGGCTTGGGCGTCTTTCTTGACTTTTCCGTTTTTGATCTCGAGTCTTTGGACGCCGAACCTTTCGACGCGGCTGCTTTTTGTGTGGCGGTCGGCGTGGGTATCTGGGCCGTCGCCGAACGCGTATCAATCACCCGACTCTGAGTGCCGGGATCCTTGCCAGTGAGCTGGTCGAACTTCGCTTCGATCGCTTCGACAGAAATCTCGTGGGCGAGGATGCGGCCGTCGGGGCCGATGAGGATGTAAGCCGGGATTCCCGAAATGGCAAATCGCCGCGGCACGTCGGTGTTCGACCACTCGCCCAGAAGCGCGTGCTGCCAGAGGAGCGGCCTCTGCTTGAGGAAATCTTTGGCTTGTTGACGATCCGCGTCGAGATTGGCGCCGACGACGACCAGCGGCTTGTCTCCCGCGAATTGCTTGCGCAGATGTTCGACCGCGTCGAGCTTGGCAACGCATGCTCCGCACCATGTTGCCCAGAAATCGACCAGCACGTAATTGCCGCGTAACGCCGCCAGGCTGGTCTTTACGCCGCTCGGCGTTTCAATCGCAAAGTCGCCCGCCAGGTCGCCGATTTTCGGCAGCGTGAGCGACGGGATCGAAAGTTTGCCCAGATCGAGCTGCTTGTCGCCCGGCTTCACGGAGAAATGCACGACCCCCATGGCGAGGGGATGGACCAGGCAACCTTCGGTCGTCCCGTAGAGATTCACGGCAAAGTCATACTCGCCCGGCTCGACTCCGGAGATGTGGAAACGCCCGTCCGGCTCGGGCTTCACGAACCACGTGTGCAAGGTCGCGAGATACGCTCGGCCTTCCGGCGAATTGCGCCACGAGTCGCTCCAGCCCTTGTGCCAATCGAATCCCTTGCTCGCCAGAAACGCCGGCGGTTCGATACCGGGCCGCTTCGCTACGAGGTAATTAAGGGCGAAGTGATAATCGAACCCGGGCGGCTGATTCTCGGCAACCAACAGTCCCGTCACGTCGTTCCCCGGTCCGCCGAGCGTGATGTCGGCGGTCTCTCCGGGCGACAGCGAGAGGGGCAGCGAACGGCTCGACTTGAGCGGCGATGGGCGGCCCCAGTGCAGCCAGGCCTCCACGTAACAGGGAATCGGAGGCACGCGCTCGAAGGTAAAGGAGCCGTCGTTTGCGCTCGTGGTCGTCCAATGGACGAGAGTTCGAGGCGCGTCGTCCCCATTGGTGCGAATCGGATTGAGGAAGATTTCACAATTCGGCACCGGTTTGCCGGACTGCACCAGCCGTCCGGTGACCCTGGCCCAGTGCTTGAGTCGAATCTCGCCGGGCGTCTCGTTCGCCGGACGTTCGACTTCAGCAAACCCGGCGGATGCGACGACGGCCAGCGCGTAGCGATCGATGTGCGACGGGATTTCAAACGAGCCGTCGGCATCCGTGGTCACGCAGTAACTGGACCTTTCACCTTGCGGTTGATCTGTCAGGATCTCGGAACTCAATTGTTCCACTCTCGACGCGACGCCGACGCGCGCTCCTTTGACCGGACGGCCGTCCGCATCGAGAACGCGACCCGTATAGCGCTTGCCCGGTTTCAGTGAAACTGAGTAGGTCAGATCGCCGACACCGACGCGGTAGCTTTGCCTCAGGCGGAAAGTTTGGTAACCCGGGGCTTCGACCTGCAGGCCATGCTCGGCGTCCGTCCGATCGAATTGCATCCCGAACCGGCCTCGCGTCTGCTTTTGGGCTCGCGTCCGGTCGAGGTAGGGTCGGCCGGGCTGGAAGTAGAGAATCGGTATGACGAGGAAGTTGTCGAGCATCCGGTTGGTCGCCGCATCTTTCACGACGCCCGTGATGTGCAGGACGGGGTCCATGGTCACAACGTGTTCATTGTCATCCGCGGTGATCGTCCGTGTGATCGACGCGAATCCCGACTGCATGATGTTGAACGTGATCGGATCGTCAGGCGCACAGCTCCATTCCAACACGCCGCGCTTGTCGGCCGTCTCGGGAATATCGATCTTCGTCTCGCCGCTGCGATTGAAGAGAAGATGGCGAACGCCGCGCCACTGCTCGATCGGTGCAAAGACCTTGGGAATCGGCGCGCCCGAACGGTCGACGAAACGAATCCGCAACCTCTTTCCCGACTTCAACTCAAACGCGACCGGCCCCATCTTCGGCCCGATCTCGACCTTTCGGGAGTCGGGCATCCAGCCCTTGGCGAGGATGGTGACCGGCATTGGCCCCGCTGCAAACGCGGGCAGACGGCAGGTCCCATCGGCCTCGGTGCGGACATTCTCACTCAGCCGGAAATATTGGTCATTGCCGCACAACACGACCGCCCCCTCGACCGGCCTCCCCGCGGGATCGGTCACTTTGACGACGGCACGTGTGCCGTGCCGCAGGACAATCGGCGGCAGCTGCGTCTCCGTCGCCTGCAGGGTGAGTTTGTTTTCGTTGCGCGGTTCGTTGCTCATCTCATGGCCGACGTAATCGGCGTGAGTCGCGCGGATTTGAATCTTGAAACCGGGTCGCAGCTTATCGAATTTCCAGCGCCCTCTGGCGTCGGTCACTGTCGGATCGGGTTCAGGATATCCATTGCGTTCGTAGAAGCACTCGACCCGCGCGCCCTGGACCGGTTTTCCTTCCTCGTTCTTGACCGTCCCCGAGAGGGTCGTCTCTTTGAGCATGTGGAACGTAAATTCGTCGGGTATCTTCAGCTCGTGCACGCGGGCATCGGTTTCGAAGTTCTGGAACTCTTTGCAGTAACCCTTCTTGGTCGCCCACAGCCGCAACAGCCAGAGCGACTTCGGCAAGTCGACCGTCACCACGCCCTGGTCATCGCATGTGTACCTGCGGTTCTTCGGCGTGAATTGCTCTTGGGTCCAAACCCCGACAAGAACTCCGGCCAAAGGCACGGGCCGGCCGGCCTCGTCGGTGACGCGGATCCGCATGCTCCCGTTGGTAGGGAACCCGGGATGATCGGTCGTCGGCACGTCTTTCACGAGAGCCGCGGCCGGCTGGGACGGCTTTGCCGGTTTCTCATCCTTCGCGGGCGCCGCTTTGGTCACCGCCGTTTCGGCACTCTTGCTTTGGGCCGTCGCCGAGCGCATGTTGACCGCCATGAGGGCGATCGCACCGCCGCACAGGGTGAGCATCACCGCGCCGGTGAGCCAGCGCGACGGATGGGCCGATTGGGGATCGACGACGCCCAGGATCCGCCGCAAGCGGGGGAGCAAGATGCCGCCCGTCGCGGCGGGGGCGATTGCCGAGGCCCGCGCGCCCGCCACCGCCGCGAGCGCACGGACGTAAATCGCGCGGTCGGCCGCGATGCCGACGGCCAGGTCGTCGCAGCAGTTCTCGCGTTCCGCGCGAACCTTGGACGAAACCCACCAGACGGCCGGATGATAGAAGAGCAGCGTTTCGATCACGGTCTGCAGCAGGTTGACGAGATAATCTTGCCGCAGCACGTGGGCCAGTTCGTGTGCCAAGAGGCTCTCCAACTGATCGGCAGGCAGCTCGGTGATCAGGCTGGCGGGCAGCAGGATTACCGGCCGGAGCGCGCCGATCACAATCGGCGATTCGAGCAGCGCCGACTGTAGCAGCCGCACGCCCCGCGCAAGGCCCAGCTTTTGCGAAATGCGGGCCGCGGCCTCTTGGATCGCGGAGGAAACGGGGCTCGTGGCCCGCGATTTCAGTCGCTGCACGGCAAACCAGCCGGCCACGTTCCACAGCGAGAGAGCCAGCACGCCCACCGTCCACACATAAACGGCCCACGGCAGCCACGCAGAAATCGCGTCCGGAATTTGTCGCCAAAGCGAGAGGGCCCGCTGCCCGAGCGACGGCAGGCTGAACGAAGGCTGTGCGGCCACGGCGAGAGGCGTCGCCACGCCTCGGTGTGATTCCGGTCGGCGTGTTGCCGTGGCGCGTTCGACGGTTTGCGGTCCGGAGACATCCGAGATGAACACCACCGGCGGCAGTCGCCGCGCGGTACGAGCCGGCTCGGCAGCCATGGGTGTCACGACGCTTGCCGCGGTAACGTTGGCCCCATGAGCGTTTGACGCAGTGGCACTCGACGCCGTCGACAGCCTTGCCGGCACTGGCATCGCCGGAGCCGTTGCCGCGGTTCTCACGGAATCAGGAAGCACGAAAAACGTGCTCGCCGGCAAGATGACCATCAACAGCAGGGCAACGCAGCAGACGGCATACGCCGCGCGGGCCCCGCGTCGGCGAACGGCGGGCAAGACAAGCGCCAGGCCGATCGCGACGGCCAATCCCTGCCAGGCCGAGTGCAACAAGGTCCAACCGGCACGCTGAATGACGGGCGATTCGGCAAGCGATTGCAAAAGGTTCATGTTTTGCCCTCTTCGAGCTGATCCAGCATTTGGCGGATTTCGGCCAGTTCCTCGCGGCTGATCTTGTGGCTGCGGACGGCCTGCAGCACCAGCTTGCGGGCCGAGCCGCCGAAGACCTTCTGCACGAGGTCGCGGACGATTTTCTTCTGCGTCTGTTCCTCGGGAATCGCCGGCCGATAAACCTGCGGCCGCTCGGAATCGTCCCGCTTGAGCAGACCCTTCTCGCACATCACCTGCATCATCTTCAGCGTGCTGGTGTACCCGGTCTTCCGCGCCGGCTGCAGCGCCTCGTGCACGTCGCGGACGGTGCACGCCTTGCGATTCCAGACCACGCGAAGAATGGCCAACTCGACATCATTCAACTGGCTCGACGGATTCCTCGGCATTGGCGTCCTTCAATCCTTGGAGACGAATAAGTTCGTACGCCAGCATAACGAATATGTTCGTAGTGTCAAGCGGATTCAGGATGAGGGAGAAACAAAGCGAAATTGTGCATCAGAGAGGGCCGATCGCCCCGTGCGTGAATAACTGGCAAAGAGCATTGAGGACGTACGCGAACAAGCCGGACAGGACAAGTTGCACGAAGACATAGATCTCGGTCGCCGTGCCGAGAAAACGTCGGTTCGGTTCCGTGCGGTAGGCAAGCACGAATCCGACGACCGCCGCGGCCGTGAGGAGTCCCAGACAGAGAGGGACGTCGATCGCTTGCAAGGCGTTGCGAATCGCCGTCTTTGCCGGCGTGTCGCCGCTGCCGCTCTGACAATAGCCTTCGACCAAAGTGCAAATTGCGGCCAACAGGGGCACAATCGTCAGCAGCAGCAACGTACGCGGTTCGTGGCCGAGTTTCTGCTTGAAGAGTTCGCGGAAACTGCCATCACGTTTCTGCGACACGCCTCGCGAACGTTTACGCAGCACTGTCTCGGTCATCCCGACTCCTGGACGGCTTGCGGGCGGCTGAAGTACTGGACAATCTCGACCAGCAGTGCAAAGAGCAGACTCGCGTAGAAGCCGTATGTGGCGAATGTGGATTGCGGCATCAAGCGGTGAATCACGAACGCGCCCAACACAACTCCAGTTGCGATGATGCGAATGGTTTTTTGCGTGTTTGTCAGCCAGGCGAAGCGCATGATGCGGACCGCCTCCCAAACGAAAAGCACCGTGGCCACGGCCGCGAACAGACGCAAATCACGTTCAAAGAAGAGCACGAGCAGAAGCAAGAGAGCGCCGAAGCGGGTGATACTCGGAGGCTGCTTTTCGAGTCCAGGCGTTGTCGACGCGTCGGATTGCTGAATCGGCATGCAGCAGCCTCGTCGTGAACTGCGGGGTGCCCTGATTGTACCCCAGAAGTCGTCAGGAGGGAGCAGCATGGCTCGGCGGACTTGCCCCACCCGGCAAAACTGCGGCGCCATTAAACGGCTCGCGGTCCGGCGCCTCGCGTCGCTAGAATGTCTCCATGATCTACGTACTGCGACCTGCGGGCGGCAAGTGGTGGCTGGAATGGGAAACAGTCGTCTTGCGCGTTTTCGCCGTGGCGTGCGTTCTCATGGTTGCGTATGAGGGTGCACACTACGCCACAACTACGGTTGTGCATGATCCAGGGTACTGCTGCGCCAGTCGCACGCACATGTTCGGAGGCCGGCGCGCGCCAAGGTGGGTTGATACGGACTTCTTCTGGTTTGCAGATCAGATCGACGATCTATTTCAGTGAGCACACATGTCGGAAGTGCGACGAATCGGTCAGTTGCTCAAGCATGGTTACGACGGTCAGCCGTGGTACGGCAAAGCATTGCGGAAGCTGCTGGCCGAGGTAACGGCCGAACATGCGGCCGCCCGGCCGATCGCCGGTGCGCACAGCATCTGGCAGGAAGTGCTGCACGCCATCGCCTGGCGACGGGTCGCCTGCCGGCTGCTGCGGGGTGAAACCGTCGGCGAGCTGTCGGATGCGGAAAACTGGCCCGAGCCGCCCGGCTCTGACGAGGCCGCCTGGCAGCAGACGCTCGATGAACTGGCTCAGACTCAACACGACTTGGAAGCCGGCCTCGCGAATCTGACCGACGAGCGGCTGCAAGAAAACGTGACGTACCACAAGCCGTTTCCGCTGTATCGGCTGCTGCACGGAATCATCCACCACGACGCCTACCACGCGGGCCAGATTGCCCTCTTGCGAAATGCGGGCCGATAGGTTGGAATCCCGCTGCCAAGGCGCACGAAAGGCCGGCGAAAGGTTCCCCCATGTTGACTGCTCTGTTGGTCGCATCTTTATTCGGCCTGGTTGTCGACCAAGAACTTGCCGAGCGCTGGATCGCGGAGCGCAAACAAATCCTCGAAACCTTTCCCCGCGTCATCGGCCGACTCAAATCGACGAAGGCCGGCAGCGCAGCCGCCGAAGCGGCCAAACAGAGGCTCGCGCGGGCGCGAGCGGGCAACGACCCGCCGCCGACAATCGACGACGAGCTTTCAATCGGCGCGGTCGGGACGCTCCCCGGGCTGAGATTTAAACTTCGGCAGCGCGTGAGCGCCAACGAAGCGAGGATTGGGATTGGACGGCGGTCCGGGTCGATCGACGTGATTCTTACCGGATTCGACTTTTCGAAGATGGTCGACGGACAATTCCAGAGCACGGAAGCCTGCTTCCTTGTTACTGAAACGCGAACGGACCAGTCGCTCGCGGGGCCGCGCACGGTGTTCGTTTTGGCCCCATTCGATGCCACAAAAGCGCAGGTGATCTATCGCCACGCCGTCGCCCTGGAACTCGCCGAGGCAAAGCAAATCGAAGCGGAGCGCTCCAGGCAACTGGAACAGAAGCGGCGCGACAAGCAGGAGGCGCCGGCGCGAAGCGAGACACAAAAGTACACCGCGCTGCTCAAAACGGCCCGCAATCTCGTCAAAGCCGGTCTATACCCGGCGGCCGAACAGAGACTTCGCAAGATCATCGCGGACGTTCCCGGCACTCCCACAGCCACCGAAGCACAGCAGGAACTCGACGCGCTGCCGCTGCAATGAGTGACGCCCAACTGTCATGGAGTGCACGACCAACTAACGCAGCGTTTTGGTTTGCGGCGTTTCTGTTGGGGCCGATCCACGAGACTTGTGTGGTGGTTTCACCTACAAGAATCAACGCTGATTTGCCTACATTGGTGCAGATGCCAATTTCGCAACTCCGCCCGATTGTGTATGCTGGCAGCGTGGGTCGCTTGCCGAGGATGCCATCGCATGCCCTTCGGATCTGGAGTTTGCCCGCGCTGCGGAACGTGCAATAGCGTGTTCCGCGGTGTGATGGCGCCGAGCTTGCGAGCACACGGCGACGTTGTGCAGCGCGCACCAAAGGGCGGCAATCCGGCCGCGCATATCGTCTTTTGGACATGCTGGCGCTGTGGCCGGCAGTTTCAAACGGAAGCCATGGTGCAATAAACCTGCCGTTCAGTTTCCCAGACGGCGGGCTGGATCATTACAATTCGGATCGTCTTTATCAGGCCGCCGATCGGCTTGTCACTTGGTACGCGGTCCATCTCGCCCGCCGTCTCGAAAAAACCGGGACGGCGGGTTTCCGTTAGGATCGTCGAGGCGCTTTGCACACAAGCGCCGCCGGACTCGCCTAACGAAGCACATTCGGTCCGTCTTGGCCGAATAACACCGCCGCGAATCGCCAGAACTTGCCGTCTTGCATGGAATCTCTCCTATAATACGGATCGGCCCACATTTGTGTTGACGTCGGCGTCGACGACCGCCTCGTCACCGCTGGTAAATCGGAAGCAGCTGATAGGGGGGCGCCAGCGCGAGGACGGTCAGCGCCGTCGTGTAGACATTGCCATAAATCGCATCGGAGCGCTGCGTATCCACATCCCAGGAACCGTCGGCATGCTGCGCGTCGGCCAGAACTTTCAAGAACGGCGGAAAGAATCGATGCCAATAGTCGCCGCCGAGCTGGAACATCGCCTGGCCGCAATAAAAGGCGCTATAGTGATAACGATCGTCGATGTGCGAGGAATTGCCGTACGGCTGGAATGAGTGCCGGAGGATCCAATTCCCGGCTTCCTTTGCCGTTTCGGAGCGGTGTTCGCCTCCCAATTCCAGGCAGACGATTCCGGCACCGACCATGCCCCGGCTGCAATAGCGCTCGTCGGTCAACATGGCATAGACGAAGCCGCGTTCATTGACGTCGAACGAACGGTGAACGTATCCCAGTGCCTCATTAATCCACTCCTTCGGCACATGAAATTCGGCATTGCGTGCGGCGCGAAGAAACATCAGCTGCCAGGCCGTGATCGAGAGGTCGGAATCGTTGATGCCAAAGTCGTGAACGTAGCGCCAACCGCCCCGGTCATCCGGATTGCGTTTCGGGCGAAGCTGTTGCGCCCGGGTATATTTGAGCGCCCGCGTAATCGTCTGACGAATGTGCTCATGCCGATTCGCGTCTGTCATTCCGTAGACTTCGGCCAGCATCAGCGCCGAAATGCCGTGGTTGTAGTTGCCGGAAAACGACCGCGGAGTCCGTCCGCCCACAAACCGCTCGGGGAAAATCGATCCCACCTCGGGATCTTGAATGGAAAGCACGTAATCGATGGCTTTCACAAGTTGAGAACCGTGCGGCCCTTTCCCGGGTTGGTGGCCGCGTGCCAGAAAGGCCATCACGCAAAGACTCGTGACCCCCGGCTGGCCGGCCGGGTCCGTCGGAAACGATCCGTCAGCCAACTGACTTTCCGAGATAAAATTGAGCCCGCGTTCGACGGCCCGATCCAGGCGGCGCCATTCCTCCGACGAAAGCAGCACCCGGTCGAATACGGCAGACTTCGCTGATTGCGCGCCGCTGGTGGATCGTTCGTCGGCGCACGCATTCGAGATCAAGCCGGAAATGATGCCAACGCAAAGGACGAAACGCGGGAAAAACGGACCGGGAGAACGATTCCCGCCGCGCAAGGCTTTGCTTCCCGGTCGAGCGTTGTGTTTGTCGGAAATCGGGGTCGACATTGCCGCCGCGTCATCGCCGGTCAATTGCAAGCTGCGGAGACGGCGTCGCGAGTGCCCGAACACACAATGAGGTTGTGTCGCATTGCCCAAAGCTGTGGTCCTCCTCGTTCGACTCGAGGTCCCACGAACCGTCGGCGCGGTTTCGGATGAATGGACTTGCGCTCTCTGCCCCGGCATGGTAGCACGTTGCGTGGGAATTTTCTTGCATCCCCCACCGAAAGAGTGCCGGGCGCATTGCGGCGATTGCACTCATCGCGGTCAGGATCGTCGTGCGGAGCTAGAAATGCGCCGGTAGAATGATTGGCATGACCGGTCTTCCCACGCCAGAGCCCAACGAAGAGGAGGCACGCCCCGGATTTCTGCGGCGCATCAAGCCGTTCGCGAAAGTCGTCTTTGGCTTGATCGTGCTGTCGACCATCGTCGGCGTGGCGGCCGGATTGTGGGAAGTTGCCGACGATATTTGGATCAGGCTCTCCGCCCGCTGAACTCGCGTGCTCCGTCGCAACGTTCGCCCCGGATGCGACGCCACCACCTGAATGCCCCTTAGCACGCCGTGATCGTCGAGGAGAGCTTCGTGTGCAGCAAACGGTCCTTAACATCGATTGGCCAGCCTGTGCCGGAACTGCCCGTTACGGATGTGGAACGCGCGCAGCAGCACTATCGGGATGCACTCGGCTTTGAGATTGGCTGGCGCGTTCCGGGCGAAATTGGGGCCGTGTCACGCGGAAACGTGGCGATCTTCTTCCGCAAGACAACCCCGCCCTTTGAGGCTGCCGTTCACTGGGTGTTCGCCGAGGATCTCGATGCGACGTACAACGAGTTGAAATCGTTGGGTGCGAACATTATTGAGCCCTTGGAAAAGAAGCCTTGGGGCTTAAGGCAGTTCACCGTCGAGGACATCGACGGAAACCGTTTCTATTTTCACCACGACTAGCGAACCGCCGCATCACAGCGCTGGCAGGCGACGCGCGAAACGCGCGGGCCGGTAGTGGGTGCGAGTTGTGCTGATGATTGCGTCGGCCTTCTCGCTATTTCGCCTGCTTCGGCTGCAGCGCCCATCCAGGTTCGAGGAAATCTTTGCGAATGCGAGCGGGATCGTCGATCAGATACGGCCCGTGCGACCAGTCGTAATACCCGTAGACTTCGGCCCGCAACTTTCCATCCCTGAATCGGAAGGCACCCTCCTGCTCCTGTGTTTCCAGCCAGGTTCGCATCGCGTCGAAGGCTTCGAATCCCGCCTGCTGCCAGAGGATGCGGCCGCCGCCGAAGTGATCGTACAAATGACGCTCGAATTTCCAGTGATCCATCACAAAATGGGCGTAATCGAGGCCGGGCGGCTTTAAGTCCAATTCCGCGGACGTCGCTTCGATCTCGAGCTTGGCCCGCGCCTCCTGGGTCAGTCCGTGCCCGGCGAGCCGCTCTCGGGCCTTTTTGAGCTTTTC
>Ga0070765_100002444_pt1 | contig 11650 bp, 14 predicted proteins | sample HubBroMetageWFT5_FD_71516 | JGI IMG/M metagenome (GOLD analysis project Ga0070765, IMG submission 71516) | Warmed and freeze-thawed soil microbial communities from the Hubbard Brook experimental Forest, New Hampshire - Hubbard Brook CCASE Soil... | ecosystem: Environmental > Terrestrial > Soil... | reverse complement strand
GAAGTTCACGACGCCACTTTCGACAGGGCGGTGATGAACTTTGGCATCCTGCATCTCGCGCAACCCGACGTGGCCGTGCGCGAGGCCTATCGCGTCCTGCGTGCGGGCGGGATTTTCGCGTTTACCGCCTGGGCGAAGCCGGACGAAGCCCTTGGATTTGGCGTCGCACTTCGCGCGCTGGAGGATTTCGGCGACCCAGCGGTCCAGCTCCCTCCCGGACCGCCATTTTTTCGGTTCAGCGATCGCGACGAATGCGCGCGGGTGCTTGCAAACTGCGGATTCGGCAGCATCGCAGTGAGGCCTGTTCCGTTGCTCTGGAAACTCGCTTCCGCGTCGGACCTCTTTGACGCTTTCTACCAGGGGTCGGCCCGGACCGGAGGACTCCTGCGCGCCCAGCCGCCGGCGGCGATGGCCAGGGTGCGCGACGCTATTCAACACAGCGCCGCCGCCTACCGTCGCCACGATCATCTGGAAATTCCGATGCCTGCGCTGGTCGCCTCCGGACGAAAGGCGTAACGAAGTTCGTTTGGCCGATCGCGCTCCAGCTATGCCTTGGCCGATGCTCCCTTGAACCGCGGTAGAAACGATTCGCTGACGAACATTTCATAGGAGGTCGGCGTGGTGTTCGCCGGGGAACGGGTCTCAAGGGACGCCATGTGCCCGGAGTTTAGCGCGCCAGCCATTTCGATGATGAGGTCCGCGATGCTCTTGGACATTCCCATCTGCATCATCGCTTGGTGGACCTGGTCGTTGGCCAACTGCATATATTGAAGAGTAGGCTTTCCGATCGCCTGGCCGACAATTCCGGCCACTTCGGCCATGGTGATGTCGCGCTCACCCTGGAGGTCGGCTGTGCGCTGACCGCTAAAATCGAGCCGCAACAGCCTGTCAGCTGCAGCGTTGCCGATGTCGCGCGTCGCAATCATGGGAAGCTTGAGCTCCGCGCGCAATGGGCCGGCCATCACGCCCATCGCCTTGATGATGCCGATTTGCGGGAACGTGTTCTCCATGAAGTAACCCGGTCGGAGGTGCAGTACGTCGACGCCGGGAATCTGGTTCAGCTTTTTCTCGAACTCGTGAAGACCCACAACCGGTCCTGTGCCCTTTGCTTTGTCCGCACCGAAGCTGCTGAGCGAAACGACGTGCTTTACTTTCGCTTCGGCGACAGCGCTCGCAAGCGCGTCGGTAACGCGGTCCTGGCTTGCGCGATAGTCCTGAGCGGATTCATCCGGCGGGACCATCGCGTAGACACCTTCGGCACCTGCAAAGGCCTTAGCGAGGGCCGCGCGATCGGCCAGATCGGCAACAAATGGTTCGGCTCCTTGCGCCGCCAGGCGCTCTAAACGCTCCGCACTCCGGCCGATCGTCCGCACTTTCTTTCCTGCTTTCAAAAGTTTTTCGGCGACTATCTTCCCGCTATTTCCGGTTGCTCCTGTGACAACGTACATAGTTGCCTCCTTTCAAACCGCTGGGTATCGGATGATTTTTTCGGGTTACTGGATTCTGGAATCCGTCTCCGGGCGGAAGGCCGCCTCAAGCCGTGCGTCGGGTGCCTTGGATGTCGGGCGGCAAACGATGGGACTTCGCTGTGCTCTCAACTGCAAGAAAACAAAAGACCGAGACCCCTCCGAGTTCCCGGTAGGCCCGTTGCAGCTTTGCCGCGATCCAGGTCGGCGGCGGCGTTTGACCGGCATCGCGCGGTCCCCTAGAATGAAAAGGCGATGAGCATCACGCAGAGCGAGAAGGCGAAACGATTCCGGGCCTTGCACCAGCTGCCTGCGACGGTGGGAGCGCGGATCGAAGCGGGCAGCATAGGCGCATTCATCATTCCGAATCCCTGGGACGCCGGCAGCGCGCGGATTCTGGCTGGATTGGGTTTTCAAGCCCTGGCGACGACCAGTGCAGGCTTTGCGTTTTCTCTGGGCCGGCACGACGGAACGCTTACTCGCGACGATGTGCTCGCGCACTGCCGAGCGATCGTCGAGGCGACCGATCTGCCGGTGGCGGCGGATCTGGAAAACTGTTTCGGCGACGATCCGAAAACTGTCGCAGAGACGATTCGTTTGGCGGCCGCTACCGGAATCGTAGGCGGATCGGTGGAAGATGCAAGCGGTGACGACCGTCGTCCAATTTACGACCACACGCTTGCGGTCGAGCGCGTCGCCGCAGCAGTCGAAGCCGCACGGGCGCTACCGTTTCCGTTTACGTTGACGGCGCGCGCTGAAAACTTCCTGTGCGAACGCCGCGATCTCGACGATACCATCCGGCGTCTTCAGGCGTTTGCCCAGGCTGGCGCCGAGGTATTGTACGCGCCGGGGCTGCCGGATCTGGAAGCGATCAAGGTCGTATGCGCAGCGGTTGCGCCACGGCCGGTGAACGCTCTTGCCGGCATTCGGGGACTCGCGTTCTCTGTCGCGGAGCTTGAAGCTGCGGGTGTCCGCCGGATCAGTACGGGCGGCGTGCTTGCACGCGCCGCTCTGGGTGGTCTGCTGGCCGCGGCGAGAGAGATGCAAGAAAAGGGGACTTTTACCTTCGTCGAGCGGACGGTGTCGATGGCCGAGGTCGGCGGTTTCATGGCGGCGAAGAAAAATCAGGCGGGAACCGCGTAGGCATTGCCGGAGAACCACAGACACACCGGACAGACGCAAAGAACCCAGAGAAAGCGACGTATGCTGAAACCGGAGAATCATGTTTGAGACGCTGACCGAGAAGCTGCAGAGAGCTTTCAAAAACCTGCGCGGGCAGGGGAAGCTGAGCGCTGAGCATCTGGATGCGGCGCTGGGCGAAATCCGCGAGGCGCTGCTGGAGGGCGACGTCAACCTGAGTGTCGCGGACGATTTCATCGCTCAGGTTCGCCAGAAAGCGCTCGGCTCGGATGTACTTCTGCAGCTTTCGCCGGACCAGCAGGTGGTGAAAATCGTTCGAGACGAGCTGGCTGAACTGCTTGGGCGCGAGGCGCGGCCGCAGTTCGGCTCGCGGCCACCCTCGGTGTGGCTCATCTGCGGACTGCAGGGCTCCGGCAAGACGACCTCCACCGGCAAGCTCGGCAAATGGCTCGCCGAGCACGGGCACAGGCCTATCGTGGTCTCAACCGACGTCTATCGCCCGGCAGCGCGCGAACAGCTGGCGCAGGTGGCGAAGGCGACGGGCACGCCCTGCTGGCCCGGCGCAGGAACCGATAAGCCAGTTGAAATCGTGCGCGGCGCCGTGCGCGAGGCAAAGCTTTCTGCTTGCGACGTGATCCTGGTGGACACGGCAGGTCGTCTGCACATTGACGACGAGCTGATGAACGAACTCTCCACGCTGAAGCGGGAGTTGAGTCCCACGGAAATTCTCTTCGTCGCCGACGCAATGGTTGGGCAGGACGCAGTGCGCTCGGCGGGGGAATTTCACAAACGACTCGGCGTGACGGGCATCATCCTGACGAAAATGGACGGAGACGCGCGCGGTGGCGCGGCGCTTTCCATCCGCAAGGTGACGGGTGCACCGGTAAAATTCGTGGGTGTGGGCGAAAAATATGACGCGCTTGAGCCGTTCGTGCCCGATCGGATTGTGGGGCGGATTCTGGGCATGGGCGACGTCCTCGGGCTGATCGAAAAGGCGCAGAAGAATATCGACGAGAAACAAGCTCGCGAGATGGAACGCGAGCTGCGCGCAAACGAATTCACGCTCGCTGACTTCCGCGATCAATTGCAGCAGATCCGCAAGATGGGCTCGATGGAGCAGTTGATGGGGATGCTTCCGAAGATCGGTCCGTTTGCGAAAATTCCGAAGGATGCTCAACTTGACGAGAAGCAGCTCAAGTCCACCGAGGCCATCATTAATTCGATGACCGCCGCGGAACGCGCAAACGACAACCTGATTGATGGCAAGCGGCGCAAACGCATCGCCCGGGGTAGCGGCACCACCGTGCAGGAAGTAAACCAGGTGCTGAAGCAATACTCCGATATGCGCCGGATGATGAAGCAGTACGGAAGTATGGCCAAAATGAAGATGCGCGGGCTCGGCAAGCTCGCGGGATTGAAATGACGATCCGGCCAGGAACCCTGTCACGATCCGCTTTGTGAGCGGAGATCTGGGTTCGGCATCACGGCGTACTGGATGCCTGCGGTTCTGCGCCATCTGCAAACAAGTCCGGATCCGCCAGCCTGGATCGCTGCGATCCTAGGGGAACCGTGCCAATTGTCCTCAATAATGTGGTTGGCCAGATCCGCTCGATTGCGGCGGGCAGTGACGACCGTGCGGTGAAGGCAAAGCGCCTGGCGGAGCTGATCGCCAAACTCGGCGCGTATCGCTGGGTCGGGGTCTACGATGTGGGCGCCGAACAGGTGTCCATCATCGCCTGGAGCGGCGCGAGCGCTCCCGCGCACCCCGCGTTCCCGGTGGGACAGGGTCTAACGGGCGCGGCGATTGCGCACAAGCGGACGGTCATAGCGGGGGACGTGCGAAACGACCCGCGATACCTCACGGCGTTTGGCAGCACCGTTTCAGAGATCATTGTGCCCGTGCTCGCTCCGGGCGAAAATCGCGTGATTGGTACGGTTGACGTCGAAAGCGAACAGGCAAATGCGTTTTCAGTGCGCGATCAACAGATGATCGAGCAGTGCGCGCAGGCGGCGTTGCCGCTCTGGTTGCTGCGATAGTGGCGCGCGCGGTGTGCCCTATTTTTTGTCTCACTACAGGGGTTCATCCCAGACGCTCGGTCCAACAAACGTCCCAGTAGCGCCCGAATTTCCGGCCGTTCTCGCTAAAGATACCTACCGGCTTGAAGTCAAAGCGCTCGTGTAGGGCCGCGCTGGCAGGATTGGGAAGTGTATATCCGGCAACAATGCGGTGAACATCTTCGTCCTTGAGCGCCTGAAATAGCGCGCCGTACAGACGCGAACCGATTCCTTTGCCGACGGCCTGTTGCGCGCAGTAAATCGTGGTTTCAACAGTGGTTTCGTATGCGGCCTTGGGACGAAAGCGCGTGGTTCCGGCATATCCAAGGACTCGGCCATCTTCCTCGGCAACCAGCAGGCGGTGGCGGCCTGTTGGGCCGAACTGGCTGAACCATGTTTCCCGCTTTTCGACGGTGTAGGGCTCGCAGTCGAAGGTGATCGGCGTATGGATGACATAGTAGTTGTACAGTTCCGTGAGGTGAGGCAAGTCGCCGCGAATCGCGCTGCGTATCACAATTTCAGCCATGATCGGTCCCCGGGCGCCATGATAGCTCTGGTTCAGACCAGATAGCGATTGGTGAACCGGCCGGGGTCCGCTATACTAGGCAGATTCAAATCAGGAGGAATTTCGAGTGTTAACGATTCGGCTAGCGCGGATTGGCAAGAAGAAGCGTCCCTTTTATCGAGTGGTGGTTACCGAAAAGACGCGCCCGCGCAACGGCCGTTTTGTCGAGATTGTGGGGACCTATGACCCGCTGCAGAAGCCCGCAGCGGTAAAGTTCGACCACGACCGGGTCCAGTACTGGCTCGGCAAAGGCGCGCAACCCAGCGATACTGTGCGCAGTTTGATCCGCAGCAACCCTAAGCCTGCCTGACGCGTCCTACCACAGAGACCATGTTCTTAACTCTTGTTCACGCTCGAGCGAGTTTCCCCGCTGGGCACGGCAAGCTGTGGAGGAAACGCAATGAGGCAACTTGTGGAATCCATCGCGAAGGCTCTTGTAGATCATCCCGACGAAGTGAAGGTTAATGCAGTGGACGGCGAACAGGTAACCGTTTTGGAATTGCGAGTCCATCCTGAGGATCTGGGCAAAGTCATCGGGCGGCAAGGACGGACGGCGAAATCGATCCGAACGCTGCTGGGCGCCGCCGGGATGAAATTGAAAAAGCGGTTCACTCTCGAAATTCTGGAATAAGTGGACACGCAGCATTCACCAGAGGCGCGCAACTCCGTAAGCGTTACCGTCGCGCGCATCCTGCGGCCTCACGGGCGCCGCGGCGAAGTAGCCTGCGAGATTCTCACGGACTTCCCCCAACGGTTCAAGAGCCTCGCTTCTGCCCAATTGTGCGGTGTGCGCGGCGAGCCACGGCGCGTCCGGATTCGCTCGTGCTGGCTGAGCCAGAGCCGCGGCGGACAGGCAATCTTTCATTTCGAGGGCTCTGATTCGATTACTGAGGCCGAGAAACTTGTGGGCCTCGAGGTGCAAATCCCCCTGTCCGAACGCATGCCGCTTCCGGCCGGAAGCTATTACATCACCGATCTCACCGGCTGCGAGGTTTGCGAAACAAGCGGCGCCAGAATCGGACGGGTTCGAGACGTCCAAATCCCCGGCGAGAACGTGCCAGGCACCCCCATCCTGCTTGTGGACGCACCGAACGGCGAACTGCTGATTCCGCTGGCGCAGGATATTTGCGTGCGTGTGGACACCGAGGCGCGCACGATTGAAGTTGTACTCCCGGAAGGCCTCCGCGATCTGAACCTCAATTCCTAAGCGCCAATCGTTGGCGTAAACTGGCTTCCACATGGCCGGCACTTTCGAGCGATACACACAGGATGTTGCAAGTTCGTTTCATCGAGCCGGGCGCACCGATGCACTTTGACATCATCACGATCTTCCCGGAGTTCTTCTCGGGACCGCTGGACCATGGAATCGTTCGGCGGGCGCGGGAAGCGCGCGTGATCGAGACGCGCATCCACGATTTGCGCGATTTCACGCATGACCGCCACCGGACGGTTGACGACCGGCCCTTTGGTGGCGGCGAGGGCATGGTGATGAAGCCTGAGCCGCTTTTTGAAGCAGTGGAACATCTGGACCCTCACGGCCACAAAGCCGGCGGCAATACGGCGGCGCCGGAAGCCGCGGTTGTACTTCTTTCGGCGTCGGGCAAAATCTTCCGCCAGGAGACCGCGAGGCGGCTGGCCAGGCTTGAGCGGATCGTGCTGATTTGCGGGCGCTATGAAGGCGTGGACGAACGTGTCGCGCAACATCTTGCGACCGATGAGATCTCCATCGGCGATTTTGTGCTCTCGGGCGGAGAATTGCCGGCCGCCATGATCGTGGAAGCGGTGACGAGGCTGATTCCCGGCGCGCTCGGAAATGAAGATTCGACTGTGAATGAGTCATTCAGCCAGCCCCATACGGTAGCGAACGGTGCGCAACAGGCAGCTCCCGCGCCAAACCTGCCCCGTCTCACCGGTCGAGGCATTCTTGATTACCCGCACTACACGCGGCCGCAATCGTTTCGCAGTTGGGACGTCCCGGAAGTGCTTATGAGCGGCAACCACGAGGAAGTTCGCCGCTGGCGGCGCGAAAAGGCGCTCGAAAAGACGCGGCGCAACCGACCGGATTTGCTGGACCCGGCGAACTCAACCCCGTAGCGCGGACTCTGAAGACACACCGGCCGACGACTCTGAGTTCCAGCCACCGAAGTATTGACTCCTTGCTGCAATTCAGATAAGACGTGAAGCCTCTCAGGATCAGCTGTCGACGGGTGGGGTCGGGCGAGTCCGTTAGGAATTTCCAACAGGGGGGATGAACTTGAAAACCATTCGATGGATTGCCGCTCGCTCGTTTGCTGTTTCGGCGCTTGCGTTCGCGGCCCTGTGCACGATGGCGATCCCGGCAAACGCGCAGGCAGCGAAGCCGGGCTGCGACCGCGGCTGTCTGGAAGGCATTGCCAGCAAGTATCTTGATGCGATGGTGGCGCACGATCCGTCGAAGGCGCCGCTTGCGCCCAACCTGCACTACGCGCAGGACAACGTACCTCTGAAAATCGGGCAGGCGCTGTGGGCCACGGCCAGCGCGCGCGGCAAGTACATCCATTACTTCGCCGACCCCGAACAGGGTGACATCGGATTTATCGGCGTCGTGTATGAAAATGGCGTGGGCGCGATTCTGATCGTGCGGCTCAAGGTTGAGGATGGGCAGATCACCGAGGCCGAACAGTTCCTGGCGCACGATCCGCGCGGCGCCGACTTGTACGAGAAGATGGGCGCGCCCGATCCGCTCTGGCTCGCGCCGATCCCGGCCGACCAGCGCGAAACGCGCGCGGCGCTCGATCAGGCGGCGTACATGTATTACGAGGGACTGCAGCTCAACGACGGCAAGGGCGTCTACGCGTTCACGCCGGATTGCCAGCGCACCGAGGACGCCGTGCGCACGACGAACATGCCGCACCCGACCAACTACGGTCACGCGGATAATGACGTGGGCGATTTCACCACGATGAATTGCACCGATCAGTACAAGCTCGGCTTTCTGGGCTTTACGACCGGATGCCGGCACCGGCGGTTTCTGGTCACCGATGTGGAGCGAGGCGCTGTGCTTGCGTCGGCGTATCTGGATTTCGACGGAACGATCACCGAAGTGAAACTGACCGACGGGCGCGTCTGGAAAGTGCCGCCGTATTTCATGACGCCCCGCACCAACCAGTCCAATGAAGCCTACCGCGTGGAAAAAGGAAGCATCCGGCTGATCGAAATGACGATGTACGAGATCCCCTTCAACATGGAGCCGGCGTTTTAGCCGGGGCGAGAACAGACCATGACACACACAACGACCAAGACGCTGATTCGCAGCTTGATGCTGACGCTGATGTTTGCGGCGATGTCCGGAGCGGCTTGGGACGCTCGGGCCACGCCGGCAACCCCGGATGAGGGGAAAAACCTCACGCATGCGCCCGATCCGACGGTTGCAGGAGCGCCGGGTGAGTGCAATCGCGATTGCCTGTACGGCTTCGTCGACAAATATTTTGAAGCCATGCTGTCGCGCTGCCCGTGCAACATAGCCATGGCGCCCGGAGCGGAATACACGGAAAACGAAGTTGTGGTGAAGCCGGGCGAAGGAATCTGGAAGACCTTCTCCGGGCGCGGTACCTATCGCGTGTATCTTGCGGATCCTGCGAGCGGTGAGGCGGGCTATTACGGCGACATCACCGAATTCGGTGGAGTTCTTTCAAGTGTTGTTGCGCTGCGGATGAAAGTGAAAAACCACCGCATCACGGAGCTGGAAGTGATCCTGGTTCACGAGCAAAAGCGCCCGAAGGGCGGCCTCGGCTTGAACACTGCCGGAATCATGACGCCGCGCATGCTCGACGAACTCGATCCCAGGGGTTTTGTTTCCCCGAATACGGTGCTGCTTGAGCCGTTAGGCGCCCCCGAATCTCGCGAACAGCTTGTCGGCGCGACGAAGGGATACTACGACGGCTACGCGCAGAACAAAGGTTCGATGGCGGCATTTGATGCCCAATGCGCACGCCGGGAAAATGGTTTCGCGGCTACGAATAATCCCGACGGTCCGGTGGCGGACAAGGCGCATCCCGCCTTCCATCTGTTCAGCGGGGATTGCGCACAGGAACTCGACCGTGGATTCATTGGCTCGCTCGCCAAAGTGCGCGACGCGCGGCCTCTTGTCGTGGATGAAAAGCAGGGGCTGGTGCTGGATCTCGCGTTTTTCGACAACGAAGGCGACGTGAAGTCGGTGGCGGTCGCCGGTGTAGGCGACGTCGCTGTGCCCGCGGAGTTTCGCCGCGCGTTCACGTTCCTGTCTCCCCAACTTTTCAAGATTGAGGGCGGAAAAATCCGCGAGATCGAGGGGCTGTCCTGGGCCGTGCCGTTCGGGATGCAGCCAGCTGCCTGGGAGAAATAACTCCTCTCGCCCCGTTGACGGGCGAACCGCGCTGTGGCCTGCGACCGCTTGCGGTATCGAACGCGCAAATTCGGGTAGGCATATGGGTGCGGATTCGATATAATTCGGGATTGTGCGTTGTGTGCTGGCCCCACCTGAGCGGGTCTGCCGGGAATAATCGCCATGAAGCCGATTGTCGCTAAGGTGCAGTCGTCCCAAATTCGCAAGGACCATCCCGTTTTCCGACCCGGTGACACGATTCGCGTGAACGTGCGCCTGAAGGAGGGCGAGGGGGACAAGGAACGCATCCAACCGTTTGAGGGCGTGGTCATGAGCCGCCGCGGTGAGTTGTCGGGTGAGAGCTTTACGGTCCGGCGCGTCAGCTTCGGAGTGGGCGTCGAGCGGATCTTTCCGGTGCATTCGCCGATGATCGGCTCGATTGAGATGGTGCGACAGGGCCGCGTCCGCCGCGCCAAGCTGAATTACCTGCGTCAGCGCAAGGGCAAGGCGGCGCGAATCAAGCGCGTCGAGACATACTCGGCACCGCTGCCAAGCAGCTCGAGCGAATAACAGATCCCGTTTGAAGATTTGGCCCGTATCGGTCTTTCCGGTACGGGCTTTTTTATTGGCTCCCGCCTGCCGCGTGAACCCTGTGCTAAAATCCCCGCCGATGGCAAGGCTCTGCTCGGCACGGTACGAGCGCGACGCGCGACAGCGTGGCTGGATGCGCATCGCTGGACTCGATGAAGCGGGCCGCGGCTCATTGTTTGGTCCGGTAGTGGCTGGAGCCGTGGTGTTGAATCCGCGACGGCGGATTGTTGGCCTGGACGACTCGAAAAAATTGACACCGGACCGGCGCACGGAGCTGGCCCAGCGCATTCGCGAACACGCACTGGCATGGGCTGTCGCTGAAATTGACGCCAGCCGGATTGACGCCTGGAACATCTATCAGGCAAGCCGCCAAGCGATGGTCGCAGCGATTTCCCAGCTGCGCCCCCTGCCGGATTATCTGCTGCTCGATGCCATCGAACTCGATTTGCCCATCGAGCAGAAGGCGCTGATCCACGGCGACGCGCGCTCGATATCGATCGCGGCGGCCTCAATCCTGGCGAAGGTGGATCGCGACCAGCGGATGCAGGAGTTCGACCAGCTCTATCCGATGTACGGGCTGGCGCAGAATAAGGGTTACGGCACGCCGGATCACCTGGAGGCATTGCGGCGGCACGGTCCATCGCCGCTGCACCGGTTCTCCTACGCCCCGGTGCGTGAATCGCGCTGCTGGTCCACGGGCGCTCAGCAGACGCCGTTGCCGCTGGAGGCGCCGGCGAGTGCCTTCAGCAACTGAGCGGCTTGCATCTTCACAGGAGAGGATAAGACGATGATCAAGGTTGGCGTGTTTTACCCGCAGAGCGAAGGAAGCAAATTCGATATGAAGTATTATTTGGAGAAGCATATCCCGATGGTTCGCCAGAAGGTCGGACCCGCGCTGAAAAATGTTGCCGTGGAACAGGGGCTGGCAGGGGGCACGCCGGGCGCCCCGATGGCCTACGTCACCATCTGTCACTTGACGTTTGACACCGTCGAAGCCTTCCAGACCGCGTTTGGAGCACATGCGCCGGCAATCATGGGCGACATTCCGAATTACACGAACATCCAGCCCATCGTGCAGATCAGCGAAGTAAAGATGTAGCGTTTTCGGGCCTTCCCGGAAGATTGCGTGTGGCGCAAGTCGTGAAAACGACTTTCGCCCTTGCCGCCTGCCGACTAGTACCGGGGTACTGCCGATGCCCTCACACTGTTATCCCCTTCGGCACCATCCTCGCGGGGCTTCATAGACCCTGCTTTTCCGCGCGTGCTAACCTTTTACGTGAGCCGATCCTTCTCGTCGGGCACACGGGCTGGGATAGGCGCGGCCGGGGGAACGCGGGACCATCGATGGCTTTCAACAAAAATAAGGCGCTCGAGAGCGCACTGAAATACCTCAACCAGGGCAAGGTCGCCCAGGCCATCGCCGAATATCAGCAAATTCTTCGGCAAGATCCCAAAGACCAAGCCACATTAATGACCGTGGGCGATCTGTTC
>Ga0070765_100002443_pt1 | contig 11650 bp, 12 predicted proteins | sample HubBroMetageWFT5_FD_71516 | JGI IMG/M metagenome (GOLD analysis project Ga0070765, IMG submission 71516) | Warmed and freeze-thawed soil microbial communities from the Hubbard Brook experimental Forest, New Hampshire - Hubbard Brook CCASE Soil... | ecosystem: Environmental > Terrestrial > Soil... | reverse complement strand
ATCAATCGTTGGAGCTTTCCGGCGGTCGGCACCTATGCCGCCTCCCAAAGCGACATTGGCAACGCATTGTCCAGTTACAACGCCCCGACCAGCTCGCTAACCGTAACCCTGCCACCGACCACTGTTATAAGTTCCGGCTGGACAATGGGCTTTGCGACCGACAACGGCAAAACCATGACTGTTCAAGTCAACGGGGCTTCTGGCGGTCACATCCTGTATCCGGCCGGGGCGACCGGCTCTGCCGGCAACTCGGTGACGCTGGCGCCGGTCAACTACGAATTTATAGCGTTGCAGTTCGACGGCAGCAATTTCCGAATAGTGTCGATTACGCCACGCAGCGCCTCGGCACTTGGCATGTTCGGGCATCAGATCACGACAGGGGCGACCCCGGCGCTTGGCTCGGGGTCTAGCGACTGTGGCACTTCGCCGTCGATCGGCGGCAATGACAGTGTCGGACGGGTTACCGTTGGTGCGGCCAGTGGTGGCCGTTGCACGATCACATTCGTATCGCCATGGCCGAATCCCCCGGTTTGTTCGGCTTTCGACGAAACCAACCCGATCCTTATAAGGCCGATCGCCAATTCGACTGCCAGTATGGTGCTCACCGGGACCTTCGCTGCCGGCGACGTTCTCGACTATAGCTGCCTCGGTTTTCAATGATCAGGGCCCTCACAACCGAGGGGTGTTGGGGTGAAGCACAGACGTCCGAGCGGCCCGCCATTTGTGACATCGTGGAGTTGCTCTGATGCCTGCGCCTGACGGCAAGCGGACCGCGTTCGCGTCATATACTTGGGGCGGCTGGGGCAGTCAGAACGACGTCACTCGATTTCGCGATGTTTTCCAGCCCGATGGAGGAAGCTTCTCACCCAGCTATCCGCTGGTTCCGCCGGAGCGCGAGCAGGTACGCCTCTGGGATTATCCAGTCGGCTACAATGCGATATACACGCCGCGTTCTTACGAAGCGATCGGTTTCGACGAACTGAGGGCGCTTGCCGAAAGTCACGATATCACTCGGCTCGCGATTGAAACTCGGAAGGACCAGATCGAAAAACTCGACTGGGCGATCAAGTCTCGCAACGAGAAAACGCCTGACAAAGACGCCGCTTCGCGGATTGACCAGCTGACCGAGTTCTGGCGAAGCCCTGATGGCGAACAGCCCTTCGCAACCTGGCTTCGCGAAGCGCTCGAAGACGTTCTAGTGCTCGACGCGGCGGCATTCGAATTACGCCGTAATCGCGGCGGTAAAATTATCGCGCTCGACATTGTCGACGGTTCGACGATCAAAGTATTGCTCGATGATACCGGTCGGCGGCCACGTCCGCCGGCCCCGGCCTACGAACAGATCATTCACGGGCGACCCTGGCGCCTCCTGACCAGTGACGAGCTGGTGTACCTACCGCGGAACCGACGGCCGCAGAAGGCCTATGGTTTCAGCCCTGTCGAGCAGATCGTGACGACTGTCAATATCGGGCTGCGCCGCCAAGCGATGCAGCTGCAACATTTCACGGAGGGCAATGTTCCGCCCGGTCTGCTTAACGCGCCGGACGGGTGGAGCCCCGAGCAAATTCGGCAATTCCAGGAGTGGTTCGACTCGATACTAGCGGGAAATACGGCTAATCGCACTCGCCTCGTCTGGGGTCCCAGTGGCGCCAAATACCAGGCCTTCAAGGAGGCGCCGTATAAGGACGACTTCGACGAGTGGCTGGCGCGGATCGTGTGTTATGCATTCTCATTGCCGCCCACCGCCTTTACTCCGCAGGTCAATCGCGCCACCGCGCAGACTGCGCAAGAAGCAGCCCTGGAAGAAGGGCTGGCGCCCCTGCTCGGGTGGATCAAGCGGTTGGTCGACGGCGTCATCCAGACCAGGATGGGCCATGTCGATCTCGAATTCGCCTGGTCAAATAGTCGGCCGACCGATCCAAAGGACCAGGCGGCAATCCTCAGCGGTTACGTGAAGGACGGGATTTATACCCTCAATGAGGCGCGCGACATTCTGGGAATGTCCCCGCTCTCAGGCGGTGACAAATCTATGTTTTTGACCACGCAAGGACCCGTGCTGCTAAGCGACGCCGATAAAGAAGGCCGAAGCCGGCTTACAGATACCTAGGTTCGCCCGCCATTTACGTAGTCGAAATCTGTTTCCAAGCGATGTTGCCGGCCTGCACCACATTAGCAGCGTGCGACGGCATCGCGCATGCTTCGCTCCGCTTAGATCCTGTAGTTGCAGTGATTGTGCTCGTCGGTCACCGACGTTGCGGCACCTCTCACAACTTGCGCCGATAGTTTATTTGCTCACGCACAATAAGTAGGCACGCTAGGAGCCCTCAATGAGTGTTCTGCCCTCCGACATCGTCGTGTATGGTTCGGCTAATATGCCTGAGGCGGATGGTGCGATGAATGGCGGCGCCATCGATTTTAGCCGTCGTGTCGCCTTCTACGACGTTGCCCCGGCTGGCAGCGTAGACGTAATATCGACCTCACCCAGCGACACAGCGACGAAGATTACCTTCTACGGTCGTGACACGACCGGCGTGATACAAAGCCAGACCTTGAGCTTGAATGGACAGACTTGGGTAACTGGTTCTCAGCTGCTGGAGCGGCTGCTATACGCCGCTTTGTCGGGAGCCACCGCAAACGGTCCGGTCGCCAATCCGGGCGGCACGCCGGCGGTTGGCGACGTGGCGCTCGCAGCGCACAGCTGTGTATTGCCGACCGGTTCAGTCACCACTGACGCAACGATTCGGACCGCGCAGAGCGGATCCGCCAATCACGCCGGGACGACCCCGCCTTTGTTCAAGTTACAGGTGGGTGACGGAGCCAACGTCTCCCCTGGACAGGTGATCTGGATCAAGAGCGGCACCGGTGCGAACCAGTTGCGTCAAATCATCGCCACGTCCGGTTACGGCACCGATGTGGTGGCCGTCAGCCGCGATTGGGCCACGATCCCGGACAATACGACCACTTACAAAATTCTCCAGGGAATGCTCTTTGAGATTTCGCCAAATCCGGTAACGGCCGTTATCCGAATGTTCTCGAGCACAGCAGCTGACGGACCTGCCGGCGCTCAACGCACCTACTACGAGAAAGTCTTCGCAGTCAATAACAACACCGGCACTGCACTTACCGGAGCCCAGATCGAGGTGGCTAGCGAGACACCGAGTGCGCCATCGGGCGCGTTACTGGATTTGGCGCTGACGACCAACTTGAATGACACGGGCACCATCGCCAACAGACAGACCGCTCCTTCTTCGGGGATCGGCTCGTTCTCAACCCAGCCCGCTTTTGTCGCTGTGCCGGGCTCCGGCAATCTGCCGCCTGGCACAGCGCCCAACGCAGCGGGCGCCCAAGGCATCTGGTTACGCTTGACCTTACCGCCCGGCGGGGCGAGCTACAAGGGCTCGGCCGATATCAGGATACAGGGTACCACTACTTGATTTATCGCAGCGCTATCCACTTGTGATTGCGTCAACACATTGCTTTATTTCGAACGCACGACAAATTATTTGGTGCTTGGTCTGCCGCAGGTGGCATGACTTCAATAAATACTGAGCGCAAACAGGTCGGACTACGCCATGACGGTTGCTACCCGGCTCGTCGTCATCTACGCGACACGCAGCAAGATTTTGCGCCGCAAGATCATCCTGGACGATGAGTCTCAGCTCGGCCTCCACCAGCCGGGTCCTGGAGAGAGCCTGCTACTCCTGCCCTTGTCGGCGCCCTTCGACGACGCGTCCTGCCGCGCTGCGATTGCCGCGGCTACCGGAGCGGAACCGCTCACCGTGCGCTGTTGTATCATTGATGCTGGCGGCAATGTCGTTGGCGTTTGCAATGCGGACCCAGCGCTCGACACGCATCCGGCGGGTCAGCTCATAGCGCACGAAGTCGCTGGCCCCGGAGACCGGTATGAGGGTGGCGTGTTTAAGCGGGAAAATGCAATCGCCGACAATGCCACCCGCACGGGTTCGAAACTGGCGCATCTGCCGCTCGACAACCCGGTGGCCGAGGCGAGTTCTCTTGCCCCGAAAAGCCGATATGAGATCGGCGATACCGTTTACCGAAAGGACGTCGCCTCGGCTCGGCCATGACCCAAATCTACATAGTCTCCGGCACCAGTTGGACGGTGCCCGGCGATTGGTCGAACAGCAATACTATCGAGACGATCGGCGGCGGCGGCGGCGGCGGCACAGCCAATAACGTAGGTTCCGGCACCGGCGGCGGCGGCGGCGGCTACTCGAAGGTCACCAACCTTTCGGGGCTCAGCGGCTCGATCACTTTGTCGATCGGAAGCGGCGGCTCGTCTGGTGCAGCGGGCGGTGATACCTGGTTCAACGGGGCCAGTATCGGAGCCTCATCGGTCGGCGCCAAGGGCGGGGGCGGCGGCAGTGTCGGCACCGGTAGCTTTGGACCGGGAGGTGCATCTGCCGACGGCATCGGGACGACCAAATATACCGGCGGCAATGGCGGCGATTACAGCGCAGGGGGCTGGCAGGGCTCCGGCGGCGGCGGTGCGGCCGGGCCCAATGGCGCCGGGGGAGTCGGGGCAGGCGGCGCTGGAAGCAGCGACAGTGCTGGCGGCGGCGGCGGCGGCGCTGGCAGCGGCGGAACCGCTGGCACGGCTGGCGCCGCGAACGTTGGCGGAAATGGTGGAAATAATTTCAGCGGCAGCGGGGGCGGCGCTGGGTCGACAACCCCCGGGATGGCCGGTACGGCTGGCACGAATGGCGGCGGTGGCGGCGGCGGTGATGGCGCCGGACCTGGCGCAGCCATGGGCGGCGGCGGCGGCCACGGTGGGGACGGTATCGAATGGGACAGCACGCACGGCTCTGGCGGGGGCGGCGGCGGGGGCGGCTGCGGAAGCGGCTCGAATAGCGGCGGGGCTGGTGGCGCCGGTGGCGCCTACGGCGGCGGCGGCGGTGGTGGCGGCAGTGCCGATGCGGTTCCCGGCAGCATAGGGCTTGGCGGCCCCGGCGGTCAGGGCCTGATCGTCATCAGCTATACGCCGGCAACGGGCGCCACGGTTAACGCCGAAGCCAGCGGTGCCCTGGAGATTCTGGAAATTGGTGGCAGGGTCGAGCGCACTGCGATCGCATTCGGCGTCGGCGTTTCGACCGACCGCCGGCCACCGGCCGAAGCGCTCGGTGGCGTAGGACGGAGCAGTACCAGTCCGATCGATTTCACCGCTCTCATAGGGAGAGATTTTTGGACAACGGCCGAATGGGCGGGGGCCGCTGCGATCATCGCCGACACCCCGGTGGGGCTCGAAGAAACGACCTCATTACGCACTGATACGGCGATTTACGCGGAATCCGGCCGACGGCTCGCCAGTGATGCGCAACTCGGTCTCGATTTATCAAGCACCCTCGCTGGCGATGCGCGCGTACCCAACGAATTTCAAGCCGTGTTGCGTGCTGACAGGCTGGCAATCCTGGAATGGCTGACAGGCGGGGCACGGATCGCGTCGGAGGGTTTGCTGACGCTAGAATGGCAGGATCCACCTGCCCTATTGCTGGTTTCGCATGGACGACTGCTGCGGTCCCCAGAAAGGATCCGGATCCTTGCTGGTCCTGGCAGTAGACATCCTTTCAGAGGCGGGTAAGGCTTAAGAAATGCGCATCGCAACACCCTTCGACCCAATCGAAGTCGGTGAGGTCGATTATTTCGCCTTCGATTTCACGCCGGACATGGGTGCGGCAACGATTGTGTCGACGAGTTGGACTTGCGCATTGGGCCCTTACGAGACAGCAATCGATCCAACGCCGCAGTCACGGGTTTTGTCAGCTTCCCCACAGACTGCTCTACAGGTGCGATCACCGATGGACGGCTCGCTGCAGACGCGTACGGGGTCGTTTTCCGTCGGCTGGATCGGGGGTATGCCGGCCTCGGCATCTGGCGGTACGTACATTCTCGAGGCCACTGCTAATCTCAGCGATGGGCGCGTGCTGAAGCTCAATGCGACGGTGCAATGCAAGCTGCCTGGCTCGTGACCTCAGTCACGGGCACGGCCTCTCTCGACCGGTTGTAACTAATTCCGACACTGACTGGGGTTCGAATTATGCGGCTTTACGGCGCAATCCAGAAGATTGAGCCTCAGGACGACGGCACCGTGCGTGTATACGGGATCGCGACATCCGAGGCTGTGGACCAACAGGGAGAGATTGTGCGGGCAGACGCCATTCGCGCAGCGATCCCGGACTATATGCGCTTCCCCGCTCTCAGAGAAATGCATCAGCTTTCCGCCGCCGGGTCGACGCTTGAAGCCCAAGTCTGCGAGGACGGCACTACTCGCATAGTCGCCCATGTTGTCGACCCGGTTGCGGTGGCCAAGGTAAGAAATCAGGTCTATCGAGGCTTCTCCATTGGCGGGCGCGTCACGCAGCGAGACGCCGGCAACCCGAAAACTATCACCGGTCTCGTGTTGAACGAAATTTCTTTAGTCGACCGACCGGCTAATCCGGAAGCTATTTTCGACTGCTGGAAAGCGGCAATTCTGCCGGGTGCTCCCCTTGCCGTCGCAGAGCCGGTTGTCGCGCAAGGCGGATCCGCCGACACGGAGCAGGCCCGGTCGGAACCGCAACCGTTCAACGTTCCAATCCAGATTTGGGCATGTGCTGTTCGCGATCACCGTCATATGGCCAAAGTGGATGCGCTAAAATGCCTTGAGGGCAGCGCCGCTCTAGCACCAGACCGGCGGTCGACCGCTCCCGCAAGGGCGAGAATGGCTAATAATGAAAAAGACAAGGCATCCTCGATTCCCATAACGAAAGCTCTACGTGATGTCGGTCAGATCGCCCGTGTGATTGCTGATCTCGACTGGGTGAGGGATGCCCTGGAACTGGAAGCGGCCGTCGACAATGATCATTCCTCGCAGCCGGCGCGACTTCAGGCGATCATCACTGAACTTTGTGATTTCCTCAGCCATTTGGTAAGCGATGAGATAGGTGAAACCCCTGACGATGAGGAAAGCGGCGGCTCGCCACTTGGATCCGCAATGCCTGAGATGCTCGGTATGGCCGCTGCATCCGACGTTGAGCGCGTCGCTTCTCTTCGCCCGAAAGACCGCCCCAATATAACGCAACTCGCCGACGGCACCATTGCGAAGTCAAAGCACTCGCGGGGCGACCAGGCGCTGCTGGATACGGCCCATTTTGCGTGCAGCCAATGTCTGACATTTGGAGGGCTATCGGTCAATGAGCAGGCGAACATGGAGCGGGCACGCGATTGTCTGCGGAAGGCTGGTGCCATGCTTGCCCCGCTCGCGACCGTCGGAAGCAGGGAAGATGGCGACCCTTCGCCAGCCTGGCTAGAATCTCCTGTGGGTGATGGCCCCGAGGTCGATATCGTGAAAGTGCTCGGCGTCATCACCAGGGCGCTGTGCAAACGGGAGCTTGCCCATCAGAGCCTGATGGATCTGGCTCATGGATGCCTCCAGGCGTTGACAGACGGGCGTGTTTGCGAAAAAGCTGCGAAGCTTGGAGCGCGCCATTCAAATGAGACGATGGAGCTGTTCAAAGCGTCGCATCGTCATCTGATTGCGGCCGGAGCCAGATGCGACGACACTGGCGTCGACGATCCGCGCTCACTTGCCCAGCTCACGTCCAAGTCAGACACCCTCGCCGCAGATCTGGCGACCCCGCTCCCCGATGAACTCGTGGAAAAGGCGGCGCTGGCGAAGGTTCTGCGGGAGGTCGTTCCAATGATCGAGCGGCTGACAAAACGGGTCGACGAGATTGCACGGACACCGCTACCGCCCTTGACCATGGCCAAGGGCACCGTGTCGATATCGAAGCAGCAGGACCGCGAAGGAACATTTGGCAGTGGCGATCCGGAGCTGTCGCCGGAAACGATCGCCGCCGCGCTCGCCAAGATGAGCAAGGAGGAACAAACGCTCACGCTGATAAAGGCCAGCTACGCGACTCCTATTCGAATTGCCGGCTCAGCTGCCGATAAATCTTGAGATCTGCAATCGACCGACGCCGGGGAGCAACTCGCTCGAGGCGTTGAGAGTCATGCACACAGCACCATCGGCCCAACGGCCGTCGCCGAGCCCGGTGCCTTGCCGGGCTTTTTATTACCCCCCCTTTTCTGGGAGGAGTTTGATGAACTCAGTCACTCAAGAATCGCTGGAGCTCATGAAAGGGGCCCTGGCACAGCCGGACTTTCGATTGGCCAAATCGATTTCGACTGCGACCGGCTTATTGGCTTTTGACCTTCAGGCGCCAGCGAAGAATCTCTATCCATTTGTCACTCCACTCAGGAACATCGTTCCGCGCGTCGGCGGTGGCGTCGGCTCCGCAACAAATTGGCGGCAAGTCAACGCGATCATCGGCTCCGGTTTCGATTCGATGGGGTGGGTGCCGGAAGGCCAACGCTCGGGCCAGATGTCATATTCTACCTCGAACAAAACCTCCGCCTTTGTCACGATCGGGGAGGAAGACGCGGCAACTTTCGAAGCAATTTCTGCGGGCCGGACCTTCGAAGATATCCAGGCCATGATGGCTTTCCGTCTTCTACAGAAGATGATGCTGAAGGAGGAGATGGCGATCCTCGCCGGCAACGCCTCATTGATGCTGGGTACGCCTTCTACTCCGACCTTATCGGCATCAGGCGCCGGCGCGACGCTGCCGGCCGCTACGTATTTCGTCAAAGTTGTGGCGCTGACCCTCGAAGGTTACCAGAACTCCAGCTTGTTGGGCGGTGTTGCGACGTCCAAGACCGTGACCGGAGCCGACGGCAAGACCTTCACGTTATCTGGGGGCTCCTCAAACATTAGTGCCGAGGCAAGCCAAGCAGTGACACTCGGTCAGACGCTGTTCTGCTCAGTCAACCCGGTCCAGGGCGCCGTCGCTTATGCTTGGTATGTGTCGACCACGAGCGGCAGCGAGGTGTTGCAGGCCATTACGACAATCAACGGTCTGGCCCTATCTGCGCCGCTCAGCACCGGTACACAGCCGCAGAGCGCCATCACGGCCGACAATTCCGCCAACCCGAGTTACGCCTATGACGGACTTTTGACGACGGCGCTGAAACCGGGGTCGAATGCCTACGTCAATGTCATGCCGACCGGAACGGCAGGGACTGGAACGCCTCTGACCGCATCGGGCCGTGGCTCGATCGTCGAGATCGACATGATGTTCCAGAAAATGTGGGACAATTTTCAGGTGTCGCCGACGGTTCTCTATGTCAATTCGCAAGAGTTGAAGAACATAACGGCAAAGGTACTGTCGAACGCCTCGGGTCCGTTGCTGCGCTACGATAGTCCCGCTGACGGCAGCGACGGTGAGTATCAACTGACCGCGTCTGGAGTCGTTCAGTTTTATTACAATCCCTTCGCGCTGAATGGGGGCCTTCGCATTCCGATCCGAATTCACCCGAAGGTGCCGCCAGGAACGGTCATCGGTTGGGCGGAAAACCTGCCCATTCAGTACCAATCGAACGAGGTCCCGAACGTCGCCGAGATCAAGACGCGGCAAGACTACTACCAGATCGATTGGCCGATCGTCACGCGCCAGCGCCAGGTCGGTGTTTATGCCGAGGAAGTACTGGCCGTCTATGCTCCCTTTGCGATGGGCGTCATCAGCAACATCGCAAACGGGTGACGTTAATGCTCGAAATCTCGACCCTTTCTTCGAAAGCGTCTGTCGTGCCAGCCCCCGGGTCCAACCCGGGGGTCACGCTCGGCGCGGACCTGATACCGTTGCGCGCAGTTTTTAGCCAAGACGAGGCCAATCACGGGGCATCGCGATATTTGGTCGATAACGACGGCCTCATCCAAGTGCCTCTGGAGGCGATCGGCCCCCTGACGACAGTCGGGGGGTTCGTGTTGGCGAAGAACAGCGACAATGCGATTTCCGCCGGCGTGCTCACGCTGCACCACGACGATGCTGCGGGGTGTTCCTATGCCGGTCGCCAATTTCTCAGCGATTCGAAGGGGGACGTGCGCGTGCCGGCCGAAGCCGGTTCCGAGCTGTCGGCGCACGGCTTCGTCCCCGTTTTCGAGGAGACGATGTTGGCGTTGGGTCGAGCGAAATCGTCGCAGAACAATCGTTCTAAAAAGGGCTGATTCGGTGGCCTTCGGGGATCTTACGACGCTCGCCGACGTTAAGGTGTGGCTGCAAACTGGGCAGGCTGCCTTTCCGGCAACCGACGACGCGCTGCTTACCCGGCTCGTTACGGCGGCAAGTCAATATATCCAGACCTGGCTGAACCGCGGAATCGCGTCGGCCGATTTCCTCGAAGTGCGCGACGGAACTGGAGGCCACAGGCTGCAATTCGCGTGTTATCCGGCCACTGCTGTGCTGTCGTTGACCATTGATGGTCAGGCTGTCCCCGCGGCCTCGTTCAACGCAGCGGGATACCGGTTCAGCTCTACACAGCTTTCGGTTCGCGGCTACAGATTCAATCGCGGGGCCCAGAACATTGTCATTGCGTACACGGCCGGGTATTCGACTACTCCGCCCGAAGTCGCGCAGGCATGCATCGAGCTCGTCGCGCTGCGCTACCGGGAGCGTACGCGCATCGGCGAGGTCTCCAGATCTCTGGGCGGCGCAGAGACCGTCGCGTATGGGCAAAAAGATATGAGTGATGCGATCAAAACGCTGCTGCAACAATATCGTCTGGTTGCACCCATCGCCCCGATCCAACAAACACCGGCGGTAAGCGCCACCGACGCCACGATAATATCCGGCGTCCTATGATTGTTGCCCGTCTCGTTGGCGAGGACGTAGTGCTGGCTTGGCTGCGCTCCACTCCGGATCTGGCCGCTTCGGGGCTCGCCCGTGCGATGACTACCCTCGGGATCGAACTCCAGCGCAAAATCCAGGAGTATGAGCTGACTGGCCAAACCTTCGCTGCCCACGCGGGGTCGCTCGGATCCAGTACAAGTCTCCAACTCAATCAGAGCGACGACCTGATTGCAGCAACGGTTTCCAGTGACAGCGAATATGCCCATGCTCACGGATATGGCTCGGTTGGCGTCAGAGCGAAGCTGCGCAGTATCACAAAAGCGTTCGGACGCCCGAGACCTAGGAAGGCGATCAATGTGCGGTCAGAGCGTCGCCGGATAGGCGTTCCGAAGCCTTCTTTTTTGAGCTCGGCACTGGAAGATATGGACCCTGCGATACGTGATGAGGTGGAAGCGGCATTGCACGAGGCGCTAATGCGATGATGATCGCTCCGCATATGATCTTTATTTCCTTATCCTCGACATTAGAAGCGACAGATGTCGCTTTATCGACAGGCATCGCAGCAGTGGATCGCCGCGGCATGGCATTCGAAATCGACCGATGATAGTTCGTGAAACGATATACGCCGCATTATGGGAGCTCGGCGCGAGTGCGGCACGGTTCACCAGTACAAATCGGCGTCTGCGACACTGGGCAGACGTTGCTCCGGCGGAGCAGCCGGCGTTGTTCATGAGCGAAAAAGGGAGCCAAGCCGCAATAAAGAAGCTTGGTGCACCGATCATATGGACACTCTACGCCGAATTTTACGTGTACGCCCATTCAAGCGACCCCTATTTGCCGCCATCAGCGATTTTGAACCCGCTCCTCGACGCTCTCGAAGCCGCGCTCGCGCCGTCACCGACGACTGGGATCCAAAACCTTGGGCTGCCTCTAATGGTTCAGCACGCCTATATAACCGGCAAGCTTCA
>Ga0070765_100002439_pt1 | contig 11656 bp, 6 predicted proteins | sample HubBroMetageWFT5_FD_71516 | JGI IMG/M metagenome (GOLD analysis project Ga0070765, IMG submission 71516) | Warmed and freeze-thawed soil microbial communities from the Hubbard Brook experimental Forest, New Hampshire - Hubbard Brook CCASE Soil... | ecosystem: Environmental > Terrestrial > Soil... | reverse complement strand
TTGCCTGCCGTACGGCGGCAACAAAAAGCCAACTCGCTTTCTAGTCATCCGGCGCCCAATCTAGGCCACCCCGGCGCTCCCAGACCATCCAAGAAACCCTGTAAACTCTCCCGCAATCTCGCGTACTCCATCACTAGGGTATTTCCCCGCTCACACTCTTTCCGGAGCGGAAATCCTTCTTCTTGGTGTACGAAGTGGAGGCGAGTCTTTTTCTTCGATGTTGGTCTGCACTTCTGTTTACGTAGTGGCCGCCTCGAATTGCAGGCGGCGTCTTTGTTTGCCTCTTTCAGGCCCGGTGTACTCACTCGCAGCGCCGTCACGAAAAAATGCCTTCAGGTTTTCGTTTTCAGGTTACCCCATTCTTCGCGTTTTGTTTCTCAGCGAAGGGTGGGGATTTTCGCCTTCTTCGCGACAAGCACCAAATCTCGCTCCGCCCCCCCTCTTCTACTGTTCAACCACAGCAACGCTCCGCAAACGTTCCACGTCCTTATCTCGGGCAACGCATGCACTTGGCAAAAAGACTACAAATTGCAATCCATGGAAACGGAAGGATTCAACATTGGTGACTTGATCGCGAACAAACCTCCCGACGACTCTGGAAAAATTATTCCGTCTGTTTCCGCATCGGGCACGGTAGACCCGTACGGAATAGGAAAAAGTCGATTACTTCAATCAAACGCAACTACCGGGATGGCGCGCAGTTTCAGTTGCGGACAACACGCGGCCATTGCTGGAGCATTTTGGAGCGACAGTGGAACAGACGGCGACACATCCGTCGTTAACATCCCCATTTCCACTCAGGCATATGCTGGCGATGCGACTGCGTGGAATCAGTCCTTCAGCGTGACTGACACGGCCCGCTCAGCCGGTTTCGATCATGGCGTGATTTCCAATAACATCACTAGCCCTGGCAGCGGGACTGACATCACTGCATCGAGGTGAACAATCAGAGTGTCAGTTTTGGTTTTCTGTCTTATCGCGCTATGCGCAGCTACTCATTTCAAGGATTCCCCTGGTACCGGCGAACAGATTATCCGCCATATCATCGAGTCAGGCTCATACGCCGGTCAGGATGACAAGCAACTCAGTCGGATTGGCGATGCTGCGGCGATTCAAACGATTAGGATCATCGGCGGCAAGAATATCGGTGACTCCGAAGCTGAAAATGTGTTGACCGTCCTCGAGCTCGCCTTTTCCGATCCAAAATGCGTGGCGAATCCTTCCTCCCCAAAGAATTAAATTTGGCGCTAAATCCGCGCAACCGTGACTAGCCTCCACCTCATCACCGTGCCGCCCACCGGTGCCCTGCACGTCGCCCACCGTCAGCCTTACAAAACCCGCGGATTCGCCACCGCTAGCCGACCCTCAATCTCAAAAACCGGTCGAGCCGCCGTTTTGCGCCCGGTTAATCCCCAGTACAGGGATTAAACGCTTCTCTAACTAACACAAAACAAAGGAGTAAGCATTTTCTAATACGCAGTAAATTACCATTTCGTGTTTTCTGCCCGCCTCGCCGCCTAACTTAGTGCGCCCAAATTTTGGCTGGGTCGGTCTCGTACGGATACACATGGACCATCCACCCGAACACTTGCGGCAGCCATCGCCCGCCGGCTTCCTTGCACGCGTCTTCAGTGACGATCGATCCGCGAAATCCAAAAGTTTTTAAGTCCGCATTCTGAAGCGACACGCCGCGCGGCGGCGCGCAGAAATTCACATGTTTGTGCCAGCGCCCAACGCTCAACGGAACGCGCTCGTTCAATTCATCTTCGGTCGCCCTTTTCCGCGCCGTGTACATCGCGCCTTCCAGCTCGTAGCCGTCGCGCGTTTTTTTGTAGAGCAGCGAAGTGGGCCGCGCCGGATCGAACGCGAATTGCGCCTTCAGCGCGTTCGAGAAACTCGTGAAGTGGTAATGCTCCTGCGGAAGCTCCGGGTGGAAGATTTTGAAGCCGTCTGCCAGCGCTACTTTGTAATCCTTATATTTCGCAATGGATTCCCGCAGTGTAGCCACGATTTCCGCGGCCCGCTTGTCGTCCACTGCGTTTTCCGGGCGCAGCGCGGTCATGTACATGTGACCGTTCATTTCCATGTCGTGGCCACTCATCGCTTCGTGCGCGGACTCCGCGCCGTTGGGATCCTTCACGGTGTCGTGCTGCATTTCGCCCACGTCCATTCCGGGCATAGTGTCCTGCGCTTTCGGCTGCGCGGTCTGCTGCTGCGAGTTTTGAGATTGTTGCGCGCCCGAATGCAGCGCAAACAGAAATACAGCCGCGGCGAAAAAGATGATTACGCTTTTAGTGAATTTCATATGATCCCTCCTACATATAATAACGATCCACCGCGCCGAATCTTTCATGCTGGTTTGGGTCGTGCGCGATGCGTCAACCGAAGACACACGTTCGGATCAGCGGCCTGCGGAAAGGATTGGTCGGGAGGCCCGGGGGGCCGGGCCTCCCTATGAGGAGCAGCTTAAATCAATTGTGGCGGGCGATCGCGGCTGGTGTCCGTGCGACCGCTTCGCGAGCCACGTTTATTTAACCCCTTCGAGTGGTGAAAGTTGCGGCGCGGCCGTCGGAGCCAGTGAAGCAAGGGCCGCTTTGGAAAGGCTGCAAATCCCGCGGAATCAATAAAGATTTGGGGAGTAAATTGCAGGCGCGGGAAGGGGTAAGCGTTAGTTCCATTTTCACCGCCTGTACCCTTGACGCGTGCGGCGAAATCTGTAAACTGCATTTTCGGCTATGGCAACGATGATCAATCCGCTGGAAGACACGCTGCAGGAATTTCAATTCCCGCAACGCGAGGCCGCTTTTTTCTACGGCCTTTTTCTGCGCGGGCATTCCGCGGACAAGCTGCGACAGGATATTCAAGTTCCCGCCGCGGTGCTGGCGAAGTGGGACAAAGAAACGGTTCGCGAACCGCAGCTGCGGCCGCTGCTCGAGCGGATCGTGCAGTACCGCCAGCACGTCCTCGCGATATTCGAAAACCTGATCTGCCACGATTCCACCGTGCAGCGGCTTCAATAGAGTTCGCTTCGACCCCACAATAACTTTGGTCGCGCTCGCCCGGCAAACTGCTCACTTGCGTTGACTCCCTGCGATGGCTCGTTTACACTTTTTTGGTCCGCTGTATGTTGCGGCGAACGTCTGCTACTCCCCGGTAGCTCAATGGTAGAGCATTCGGCTGTTAACCGAAGGGTTGCTAGTTCGAATCTAGCCCGGGGAGCCAAAAATCATTCGCATCATTTGCATCCATGAAGATGTCCATCGTCCCCATCGTTCCCAAGGCATAGAATTCACAAGCACGTAAACTGAAGAGATTCGACCCTACTATAGGTGTGCGATGTCGATATATGAAGGATCGGGACAAGGGACCATGCAGCGCGAGGAAAGGCTCCATGCAAATGCATTCTGCGTTTATTCGAGGAAATTTTTCATGTGTGAAATCGGCCGCGCGAAGGAGCGCGCAACAGCTCGAACCTTTCGTAAGGCTCTCCGACTGATAAAGAAGTGTCTGCTGTTGGGACTGCTGGTGGCGATCGGGCTCAAGGCACAACAAAGTGCGCCAACTGCGCAAGCCTGGGGCGGCGTGGTACGCACAGCCGCGGGCGAGCCCGTGGCCGGAGCGAAAGTAACGGTGTTCACATCCGGCGCGAAAAAGAAGCTAACGGCAGTTACAGGAAGCGACGGAGGGTTCGCGATTGCGGATTTAGGACTCGGGCCAGTTCGCGTGAGCGTGAAAATTCCCGGGCGAGGTCCGACAGGGCAAGTGGCTGTGAATATTTCCAGCGCAACAATCGTGCTGACGGTGTCCGATCAAAATGTGCTGTCGATTGCAGCCAACTCGCAAATTTCTGCAGGAGTCTCGAACGGGAACCCGAGCACACCTTCGAACGCAGCCGGCGGATCAAGCGGGGAGAAACTCTCCAGCCAAAAAGTAAATGAGTTGCCGCTGAATGGACGGGACTTCAGCACGCTATTGTTGTTAGCAGCAGGGACGATGACCGACGTGAACGGGCAGACGAATTTCACGCAGCAGTTCGCCATCAACGGACAGCGCGGCGTGGAGGCTGTGTTCGCGATGGACGGTGCGGATGTGAGCGATCCAGAAATGGGCGGGAGCACGTTCACGAATTTCAACGTCGATGCGATTCAGGAGTTGGAGTCAAGCTCAGGCTGGATGCCGGCGGACGTCGGGCGAGGCGCGGCAGGTTTCACCAACATCGTGACACGGTCGGGGAAAAGCGGTTTTCACGGGTCAATCTTCGAGTTTTTGAGGAACTCCGCGCTCGATGCCCGGAATTATTTCGATTACCCGTCGATTGCGGACCCGGGGCGTATCCCTCCGTTCCGGCGAAACGAGTTCGGATTTACGAACGGCGGGTCAGTGGTGTTGCCGAACGTGTATGACGGACGCGACCGGACGTTTTATTTTGTGCAGTATCAGGGATTCAGGCAGGTGCTGGGAACGACCCAGGTGCTGGCTGTCCCTACGCCAGCAGAGAGGGCGGGCCAGGACGTGGTGACGTACCCGGACGGGAGCACGGACACGCTGCAAGTACCGGTGAATGCGGCGATCGAGGCTGTGCTGGCCAGGTATCCACTCCCGAACAACCCGACGGGTGCGTATGGCGCGCGAACCTATGCCGCACCTTCCAACGTAAACACGGATGCGGATCAGTTTTCCATCCGCATTGATCAGAAAGTTGGCGCAAAGGGACAATTGTTTGGGCGATTCAATTACGACAATCTAACAGGACCGACAACAAATCCGGATCAGACACTGATTGATCCGAGTTTCGGTGTGCAGTATGTGGATCGGCAGCGGAACGGCGTGATCACATACACGCGCACCGAGTCAGCGCACTTTCTGTGGTCAACGTCGTTGAGTTTTACGCGGACGACGCCTTCATTTGTGACGCCAAACCACACCGATCCGGCCCTCAAGTTCAACGATGGTCTGTTTGAGGCATACAGCAGCGCGGCGGGCTCGGTGATGTCCGCGTTCGGGAATTTGTTCCAGCTCCAATTGAATTTTGCGTGGACGACTGCGCGACACGCGGTGAAGTGGGGTACAGAGGCACGCCTCAATCGCGACACGACATACTTTGGCATCAGCCCGAACGGGGAATACGATTTTGGCGGCGGAACAGTTTATTCGCCCGTTTTCATCCCTTCCGCGAGTGGACTGCACGACGTTGAGCCTGGCCAACCTCTGCCGGATACTTTGAGCAGCCTGTTGCTGGGATTTCCATACGCATACACGGTCGCGGTGGCGCCGCCCTACGCATCGAGTGGCGCGCACATTGGGCCCGCGGCGATCAACCGGAATGACGTGAACGCTTACATCGAGGACAGGTGGAAAATCAATCCGGAATGGACGCTCGAATATGGGCTGCGCTATGAACTCTACACGCCGATTTCGGAGCGGGCGCGGCGGACGTCGAGCTTTCTGAATTCATTCCCACCCGCCGGAGTTGGGCAGGAATATTTGATCAATCCGCAGCCCACTTATCAGACCGATTGGAATGGTTGGGGGCCGCGCGTGCAAGTGGACTGGAATGCGCCGCAGGCGGTGCATGTGCACATGGGCGGAGCGATCTCGGTGATTCCGCCGAACATCTGGCAAGACAACCTGCTGACAGGGTCAACGCCATACGTTGTTTATCCACGCGTGAACGCGGCGCAAAACGGAGAGATTTCGTACGGGTTCCAAATCACACCGAACGAATTGCCGCAGGTTTATAACACCGCCGGCGTGAACGTGCTGGCGAGCGGCGATCCGAAAAAAGTGCCGGCGAACACGGTGATGGACGTAAATCGATACCAGCAAGATTTGGCGACGCTGGCGCCGAGTCAACAGCTCTCACTGCTGAGTCTGGCAGGGATCGACCGGCGCTTCGGCAACGGCTACTTGCAGACCTGGACATTGGGGCTGGAACGGGTTTTCGGGGGCATGACGGCCGATGTGGCGTATGTAGGAACATCGGCATTTCGACTTCCGAGAATGTCATATCCAAATGCGTATCCCGGAGCGGATCCAGAATTTGCGCGGTTTACAAACTTCGACGATAGCGGCGTGGTGACAGGTGGTTTCGGATACGAGTCCGTGCTGACAGATACGTCGCACTCGTCGTACAACGCCTTGCAGACTTCCTTGTCGGGAAATGTTGGGCACGGCGGACCGTCATTGCAAGCCGGTTACACGTGGGGCAAATCGCTGGATGATGTGAGCGGAATTATCGGAGGAACGGGATCCACCGGCGCCGTGACGTTGTTTAGTCCGCAAAACCCGTTCGATACGCAGGCGGAAAGAGGGCCGTCAAGCTTTGACGTGACGCAGGCCTTCACGTTGAGCGCGGCGCAGGATTTGCATTTTGAGCATTGGGGAGTTCAGTCGGATCGAACCCAGTTGTTGACGAAGGGTTGGGAGTTTCTGAGCATCTCAACGATTACGAGCGGTTCGCCGTTTACGGTGTACTCGGGAATCCAGCAGACGGGGGCGGGGACGATTGGCGCGGACCGACCGGACCAGATCGGAATACCGGACCTTTCGAGCGCCGGCAGCTCAACCCGATCGCGCGACGATTATTTTGGGCGGGGCGCAAACAACGCGAGTTTCTTTTCCATTCCCATCGGCATCGAGGGCGGAACGGGACCAAACTCCGGGCGCTTTGGAGCGCTCGGGCGCAATACCTTTCGTGGCCCGGCATTTTATGATTTCGATTTTGCGCTCATTAAGACGACTCCGATTGGCCACCGGGAAAATGGATTGGAGCGAGCGGACCTGCAATTCCGCGGGGAGTTTTTTAATCTGTTTAATATCGTCAACATGGGGCTGCCCGCCAATATCATCGAGGGAACAGGATTTGGGATGATCAGCAAGACGGCGGGAACTTCGCGGCAAGTTCAGTTTTCGCTAAAGGTCATTTACTGAGGCGCGTCAAGTGGTGACACGGGTTTGCTAGTTCGGATCTAGCCCGGGGAGCCAAACCATCCTTTTGATCTTCCGACTCCTATACAAGTCCTGTGGGTTGGGTTGCGGAAATCAGGGGAGATCGAGATCGAGGGCGTAAACGTCGGCAATGCTGTGGTCCACGTCGAGGATGAGCGAGCCATCGGGCGAGAAACCGCGGAAGACAACGCGTTGGGCGCCGGCGTGAAGCAAATCTTCAAATGACGCGAGGACCTCTTTTTTGCGATTGTCGAACCGGAAGCGATAGACAGGTTCGTCCGCAGCAAGGACGTCCTGAAAATAAATGGATCCACCATCGGGTGACCAGCGCGCGGGTCCGAATATCAACGCGCCATCGGCAAGCTCGGTCCATTTCCGGGTGCTCAAATCAAAGAGCATGACTTTGCGGCCGCCTATGGTAACGGCAGCGATGTGGCGGCCATCGGGCGACCAAGCGGGCAAGCGAATTCCGAGTGATTCCGGAAGCACAGTGAGTTGATTCTTGGAAAGGTCGAGAACATGGATGGCGCGCGGAGGTTCTCCGGGATTGGAAGAATCCACAGTGCGAATGAAGGCGATTTGCTTTCCATCGGGCGACCAGGCGGGATCGTCCTGATTCGCGTCGTCGGGGAACAATTCCTTCGGGTCTCCTCCGTCGGCGGATACAAGAAATAAGCGGTGCTTTCCGCCGCACGTCTTCGCTGTGAACACAATTTTCCGGCTATCGGGAGACCATGCGAGAGCTTCCGGATTGAGCGAAACAGGAGTCACCGCCAACCGATCCGAGCCGTCCGCTTTCATGCGGAGGATTGTTTGCTCTGAGGCAGAATGGCATGCGACCCAGGCGCCGTCTGTTGAAAAAAACAAGTCATTCACGCAGACCCCAGGGAAAATAGAGAGAACTTTGTGGGTTTTAAGATCGTAACGGATGAGTTCGCCGCCACCGCTGGCGCCAAAGACAAAAAGTTTGCGCCCGTCCCTGCTCATCACCGGATTGTTATAGGACAGAGGCCCGGATGCGATTCGCACGGGTTCCCGAGCGCGAGCAGGGGAAAAAAAGGTGCTCGCACGAATGCCCCAGATATCCCCGATTCCTGAGCGAGAAGACCCGAAGAAAAAATACTTGCCAAAGGGAGACCACGCGCCTGGCCCCGTGTGTGGAGGATGATTCGAAACGTCGAGTAAAGGATGAAGTTGCGAGCCGTCAGAATGGATTTCCCAGAGCGCTCGTGACTCGGTTCGATAAGAGGTCAAGTCGAATCGCAAGATGCGGCCATCAGGTGACCACGAAAATCCTCCAGGCAGTCCATCTGTGGGGGCAAACCTGCGAACATTCATTCCGTCGGAATCGGCAATGTAGATTCCATCGCTTTGGGAGTACAGGATCTGGCGACCGTCCGGACACCAAACCGCAGAATAGGCTTCAATCTGCCCGACGCGCTTGAGCGCGCCGCCCTGCACCGGCCAAATCCACAGAGGCATCAGAGACATGCGGTGCTCAAAGTTGGCAATGAGCAAACTGGAGCGATCCGGAGAAGCGTCCAGTACAACCGTATTTCGGAATGGCGCGTTGACGATTTGGGACGCGCCCCCGGAAACCGACGTTTGCACCAGATTCCAGTGATCGCCCTCGCGCTCTGTGAAATAGATACGCGCGCCATCGGTGACGACCCGCGCCCAGAGATCGACCCTGCCGGAGTGAGTGAGTTGCTCGGATCGGATGACACGCGGAATCGGAACGGGCGAGAGCAGATAAAAGGTAATCACGCCGGCAATGGAACCCACGAAGATTCCCAACACGAGGAGCGCGACGCGGCGGGACCACACACTCGACTTGCCAGCTTTGCTTTCAGCGGCATCCAATTGCGCGGGCTCGTTTCGCGCCACTCTTTGTGACTCTTCCGCCAACCGAGGAACAGTCTCCTCTGAGGTTTGGCTGCTTGCGGCGTTGGACTCGAGCGCCGGGGCTTGCAGTTGGCTCAGCTTTTGTACGGGCGCAACGAAGCGGTAGCCGCGCGTGGGGACGGTGGCGATAAATGATTGCGAATCGCTCGATTCGCCGAGTGCCTTTCGCAGGATGGAAATGTTGCGAGCGAGAGCATCCTCGCCGACGAACGTATCCGGCCACAACTGGCGCATGAATTCGTCCTTTTCAACCAGGTGACCCGAATTTTCCAACAAAAGTTGAAGGGTGTCGAAAACCTTGGGGGCCAGGGGAACGGGCGTCCCGGTTCGAAGGAGTTGGCGTTCGGCGCCTTGGAGTACAAAGTCACCGAAAGCGTAGGAGTTCGTAAGAGATTGATTCATAGAAACTTACCAAATGCGAAGGATTCTATCAGAAAAGAATCAACGTTCCGTCAAGACATTCAGATGACATCTGCTCCAAGTTCGTGCGCGAAATCTGAGGGACGAAATTGAAAACGGCGATTCGCGGGACGAACAAAATCTGGCTGGTGGTTACCGTCTTAAGTGCAGCGGCGCTTGGAATTCTTGTGGGGTTCATCGCTGCGGGGCGGCTGAGATTCCATTTTCCTAGGTGAGAGTCCCAATTTTCTGAGGCCTCCTCCACCTGAGGCGGTTCGGAAAGCAAGGCAAACAGATTGAGTGACGGAAGGAGAAAGAGCGAGAGCTCCGGGAGGAACAAATGAAAACGAATCTGGCGGTTTATATCCGCGCATTGATTGTGATCGTGGCGCTGACGATGCCACACGCGGCGGAAGCACAAAGCAACGCAACGCCAAATCAAAAGAACACGCATCATCATTACGTCCTTTACGATTTAGGAACATTCGGCGGAGCGGCGAGCTACGCTAATGAAGGTTCGGCCGATGGATTTTATTCAAACCCGCTCGGAAGCAAACAAGGGATTTTCACAGGATGGTCGGAGACGACCACCCCCGATCCAAACGGGCCATTATTCTGTTTCAACCCAAGTTGCCAGGCATCTCATGCATTCCAATGGCAGAACGGAGTGGAACAGGATCTGGGAGTGCTTCCGGGCGGATTGAGCAGCGCTACGAACTGGGTAAGCGGCAATGGCTTGATTGTTGGTACGTCTCAGAACGGCGAGTTCGATCCCTTTCCGGCGGTGATCAGCGGACATCAGATCCCCGGGTGGCCGGAAAATCGCGCAGTGCTTTGGCAAAACGGCAACCTCATTGATCTGGGAACTTTGCCGGAGGGTGGAAACGAGAGCGGGGCCGTTGCAGTGAACAATGCGGGACAAGTGACAGGATGGGCCATCAACACGGTTCGCGATCGAATGTCGATGTCCGTGGCTTCGTTTGTATATTATTTTTATGAGGGACCTTTTGCATACCAGATGCGGACATTTGTCTGGCAGAACGGCGTGATGGAGGACATAGGGACGTTGGGAGGCCCGGATGCCTTGCCGATGGGGATGAACGAGCTCGGCCAGGTGATCGGGATTTCGTACACCAACTCAACCGCAAACTCGTACAACGGATGCAATCCGGGGGTGCCACCCATCACGCCGACGCAAGATCCTTTTATTTGGGAAAAGGGAATTGGAATGACGGACCTCGGGTCGCTGGGAGGGACATGCGGATATGCGATGGGAATCAATAACAAAGGACAGGTGGCGGGCTTTTCCAATCTGGCCGGAGACCAGTTTGGGCAGGCATTTCTTTGGGACCGTGCGAATGGAATGGTGAATCTGGGCTCGTTGGGAGGAGGTCAGGCGGCCGCTTATGCGATCAATGATGCGGGAGAAGTTGTCGGTGGGAGCGTCCCCGGGGATGGCGCGACGTGGCCGCATGCGTTTCTGTGGAAGGGAAGCCTACAGGACCTTGGGGTGCTGGCCGGGGATAACTGCTCGTGGTCGTACTGGGTAAACGCGTCTGGGCAAATTGTTGGAAACGGAGGAACCGACTGCGAGGGACGTGGATTCTTGTGGGAAAATTCGGGCCCCATGGTTGATTTGAATTCTTTGGTGATCTCGACCGGCGGTTTTTCCGTGACGGACGCGGGTTACATAAACGATCAGGGGGAAATTATAGGCCAAGGAACTCCATCGGGCTGTAGCGATCAGGGATCTTGCGGCCATGTTTACGTGATGATTCCATGCGATGCGCGCCACCCTGGCATCTCGGGATGCGACTACAGTCCGGTAGAGATTTCCGAGGAATCGGAGGCGAAGTCCGCCCAAGGGACTCGGGCGCCGGGGGCGACGGCGAGCGAGAGAAAATTGACTCCGGCTGAAACGACGGCGCGATTTCGTAAATTGATGATGAGCCGCTATAGCAGATCCAGGGCTATGCCTAACTGATGGGATGCCGCCCAACGTTTGGGGGTCTGAAGCGGGGCTGGAAAAAGGGATGGGGCGAAGGTAGAATGTGCCGGTTTTATGAACTGGACGTGCGGCAATCCAGTTAGCGGGCGGAAGATTCCGCGCCGCCGAGGTAATCGTTGTCCCCCTTCCGCCCTTTGCATAAGCGAGCGCGCTTCTGCCGGTTTTACCGGCAGGAGCGGCCAAGAGCTGCGCTCGCCTGGTTGAAAGGCTTTGCCCCGCGTAATCCGCTTCCATTCCTAATCTGTATCTGCATTTGGGCCCTCTGCATTCCCCTCGGCGGTTGCCATTTCCCACGCGGCGATTCAGATCCTTCCATTGAGTTCACCAGAGTCCCGATGGCGGCAACGGGGAGTCCCGACAAGTTGGACATTATAGAAGGGCGCGCGAAGGGCGTTC
>Ga0070765_100002435_pt1 | contig 11665 bp, 11 predicted proteins | sample HubBroMetageWFT5_FD_71516 | JGI IMG/M metagenome (GOLD analysis project Ga0070765, IMG submission 71516) | Warmed and freeze-thawed soil microbial communities from the Hubbard Brook experimental Forest, New Hampshire - Hubbard Brook CCASE Soil... | ecosystem: Environmental > Terrestrial > Soil... | reverse complement strand
CCTCCACTTTGCCCTCATCGTCGAAGCGCTTAGATACCTAGTTAGTGTTAACACGCCCTAGCCCGGTTTTGGCTAGGGCGGAGCCTTTTCCTGTCCCTCCTTTGGACCCCGGAACGGCCATCCTTCTCACCCATTTACAATTGTCATCACATGACTGCCCGTCGCACGCTCCTCACCTTAATAATTGCCCTCTTCGCTCTTGTTGGCTGCACACAACAGCATTCCACGCCTGCAACGGCCAGTGCCAACGAAGCAAAGCCTGCGACCGCTGCCGAAGCGCCTCAACCCACGTCCGCTGAAGCGCCATCGGCATCTTCGCAGCCTGTTCAGCAGGTCAACTCCACTCGCGCCTTCCAGTACGTGAAGGAATTCGTCTCCATCGGCTCGCGTCCCCCAGGAAGCCCCGGCCACGCCAAGGCCGAGCAGTACATCCTGTCAAAGCTGAAGGGAGACAACGTCGAAGTCGACTCGTTCACGGCGACTACGCCCGTTGGAAACTTTCCTATCCACAACATCATTGCCAAGTTCCCCGGCAAGAAAGACGGCATCATCGTCATCGCCGGACACTATGAGACGAATTACCCGTTGCCCAAAGAATTCGTCGGTGCGAATGATGGAGGCTCAACCACTGGACTGCTGCTCGAGCTGGCAAACCAGTTTCGCGGCAAGCAACTCGACGGCTACAGCATCTGGCTGCTCTGGACTGACGGGGAAGAGGCCTTCGTGAGATGGACCGCCACCGACAGCCTCTATGGGACGAAGCATCTGGCGCAGAAATGGCAGCAGGACGGCACCGCCAAGAAGGTCAAGGCCTTCATCCTGCTCGACATGATCGGCGATGCCGACCTCGACATTCAGCGTGACACAAACTCAACCGTTTGGCTGAGCGATCTCGTCTACCAGGCCGCCGCCAAACTTGGCTATCAGTCTCACTTCTTCCAGCAAACCACCGCCCTCGAGGATGACCACATCCCGTTCGCCAAGATTGGCATTCCGGTTGTCGACGTGATCGACATCGACTACGGCTACGCCAACTCCTACCACCACACCACGCAGGACACGCTCGACAAGCTCAGTCCCAAATCGCTCCAGATCGTTGGGGACGTGGTGCTACAGAGCATTCAGTACCTGAACCAGCGCTAGCCTAAGCTGCGATTCCCAATATTTGAACCACTGGTTACTTTCGTTCCGGCAGAGGCACGGATTTTCTGGCCTTCTAATACTTCCTCCCCTATAACCGCCGTAAGGGGTGCCGGGATTTCTGTCTCCCGCCGCCCCATCCGGCCTCGGCCGGGGGTCAGTTGGCTCTTTGACAATTCAGTTGCGATTCTGCGGGGCCAGCGCCGGACTACACCTAAGTCTTTTAGAATCTATGAAGTGCATATAATTCCCTTGTTTGTACAAGGGTGAACACATTTCCCCGTGTAACGTATTGATTCTGCAGGGGCGTGGGGGGGGAGGGGTACACCGCGTCACGAAACCAAAAGGGAACCGCCGCAGCCGTCCCCCTCTGGCGAAAAATGCTTCAGGCCTACTTAACGCCGATAAAGATGTGCGCCTGAACACTATTAGGGTCTGGAGGACCATCGTAGCGCTCGAAGTCAGTCTTGTAAGCCCTCGATGGGTTGCTCGGCTCTTGGAAATACGCCCAGATACGCTTCCAGACTTCAGGCACGACTTCTTGTCCCAGCCCGCGAGCGGATTCGAACTCAACGTACTTTCCCGTCGGTACCGTGACCGCCACCATTCCCTGCGGCGCCTTGGTCCCCGGCTTCACCTTCGCTCCCAGAATGTAGGTGTAGTCGCCGTTCCAGTCGCCGGCGTACTTGGTATACACGACCGTGATCGATTGGTCGCTCCTGTCCGGTATTTGGTTCAGGATGCCTTCCATAAACAGTCTTTGCCACTGTTTTGGAATCACTCCGTTGCCCGTGGCCTCCTGGGCGTTGTTGGTTCGAGCTTCGATCCCAATCACTTCGAATTCCGATTGGTCGGTCGCTTTTGGTTTCATGGCATCTTGATTCTGTTGCGCGCCGGCGTTGCAGCTAAATACCGTACAGAGAATCAGGCAAAGGATAACGCGGATTCGAATGTCTTGGATCATTCTGCTCTCTCACCACCAGGTCTTCGTTATTAGCTGCAATTCTGGCACGGCCGGCGCTGCTTTGATAGTCTCGTTGCAACTCACCCGGGGTGAAAACCAGTTCTATCAGGAGATCGGCTTTTGAAGATTCGGGCGCTGTTCCTCTGCGCAACATGCCTGCTGCTCGCTACTCCCTCGATGGCTCAGATTGATGCTAAGACCCGCCAGGAGTCGCGCGCTATCCTGCAGCAACTGATCGAAATCAACACCACCGACTCTGTCGGCAATGTGACCACCGCTGCCGAAGCGATGGCGAAGCGGCTACGCGATGCGGGTTTCGCCGAGAGCGATATCTACATTGGCGGCCCCAACGACCGCAAGAAGAACATGGTTGCTCGGCTTCACGGAACCGGTGCAAAAAAGCCCGTCCTGCTGATCGGACATCTGGATGTGGTTGAAGCCCATCGCGAAGACTGGACGCGCGATCCTTTCAAGCTGGAGGAGACCGACGGATTTTTCTACGGGCGCGGCACCCAGGACATGAAGGCGTCCGACGCGATTCTTGTGTTGACTATGATTCGCTTTAAGCAGGAGGGCTACAAGCCCGATCGCGACATCATTCTCGCGCTCACTGCCGACGAAGAGGGAGGCACATCGAACGGCGTCGATTGGCTGCTGAAGAACCATCGCGATCTGATCGAGGCCGAGTTCGTGCTGAATCCGGATGGCGGAGGTGTCGAGACGGAAAAAGGGAAGCCGGTCATTGTGTCGATGGACGCAAGCGAGAAGCTCTACGCCGACTTCGAGCTGGAAGTGACCAACGCGGGCGGTCACAGCTCGCTCCCGGTGCCTGACAACGCGATTTACCACCTGGCCGACGCTCTGGTGCGCCTGCAGAACTTCCACTTTCCTTTCGAGCTGAATGATGTGACGCGTGCTTTTTTCGAACGAACTGCGAAGGTACAAAAGGGACAGATCGCCGCCGACATGTTGGCCGTCACCAAAACCCCTCCAGATCAGGCGGCCATCGACCGGTTGTCGAAGGATCCGTACTACAACTCGACCATGCACACTACTTGCGTGGCGACGCGTCTTCAGGCCGGACACGCAAACAACGCGTTGCCCCAGCGAGCAACCGCAAACGTGAACTGCCGAATCCTCCCTGGCCACTCCCGCGAGGAAGTGCGAAAGACTCTCGTCGATGTCTGCGCCGATCCCAAGGTCTCTGTCACTTACGTCACGAACGGAATGAAAGTCATCGCGAACGATCCTGGAAACAAGTCGCTCCCGCCCGCGCCGTTAAAGCCGGAAGTCATGGTTCCTCTGGAAAAGACATCCGCACAGATGTGGCCGGGTGCACCGGTAGTGCCGACGATGTCAACCGGAGCTTCAGATGGCGTCTACACCAACGCAGCCGGAATGCCGACCTATGGTGTCTGCGGGCTGGCCATCGATATCGACGACCAGCGTGCCCACGGTCGCGATGAGCGCCTGGGAGTCGAGTCGTATTACACCGGAGTTGATTTCTATTACCGGTACTTAAAAGAAGTGGCGGGCAGGGAGTAGTCACGGACGGTCATGGCGGCGGCGAGCGCCGAACTTCACGGCACTATATTCCTTGTCTTGGTGCCGGAAACGGGGCAGAATGGCGGCTCACGGGGGTGGGAAATCCCGCCCTACAACTGCTGATGAAGTGAGGACGCATGCCAACAAAAGCGAAGAAAGTCAAGAAATCCCACGAAGCCCGTCTCTTTTACGGTGTTAGGTTTCACGGTGCCGCCGAAGTGAAGGAGTCGCGAAACGGACGTGAACTGTTCGCGTACGGCACATTCGAACAGGCGGTAGAACTGGGAGTACCGCTGCAGGCGGCCGCGATCGCATTCGGTGGACGGATCAAGCCGGGAAGTGCTCCTGGAGCCTGCCGCAAGTTCTATAACGCAGGGGGGTTTGCGCGGTGCGAGCCCGACCACTGCGAGGGAACTTGTCACGTGTTCTCCGTTCCCAAGAAATGGAAGTTCGGCGACCCGTTCCGGGATGAGGGTCTGGAGGGCGATATGGATCCGGACCGAATCTACTTTTGCTCGTGCACCGACAAGCCAATCGTCTATTGATGGAGCGAGGGCCAGCTACATGAGCTTGCCGTACATCGAGTTGTAGTGCAATCCGATCTCGCCGCAGGAGCGTTGGTCAACCGAATACACGATGCAGGAGTCGAACGGTCTGGAGTAAACATGCAGGCTGACAGCACGCTCTCCGAACTCGCGCCGGTTACGTACATCATGCACCGGGTTCGCGGGGTCGACAGCAACCGGGTTGGTGGCGGTGATTTCCACGACGTCGGTGGGGACAATGTTGCACCGGTGGGTAGCGAGGTCTTCCTCGATCACGCGGTAATTGCACACGGAGAGCCGCCCCAGTGGCGCAGCCATCCAGCAGTTCTGGTCTTTATGGTTATGGATCGACGAGCCCATTCCAACTTCCCAGCAAATCGCCAGGAGCTCGTAAAGATCGGTCTTGTCGATAAGGTTTCGCGTGTAATGCCGCTGGTTCCAGAACAGGTACGGCAGAAGGGAATCAGGGTCTACAGGGTTGGCCCGCAAGAACGCCAGAGGCGCTTCTACGGTGTCGAAGTCACTCTCCCTAAGTTTTTGCAAATTGTTTACAAAGTCCGTAATCGAGACCTTTTGCACCGCCGTCGCTGTAAAATTGCCCGCTTCCACTCAAGACCTCCGCTCGCCCCAAACGCCCAAGGATTGGTTGCTGTTGGTAACTCGCGCATCATGGCACAGTGCTAATGAAGCTGTAAAGCGCGCTCTTTCGTGGAGACGGCCGGGCTGGCGCACCGACCTACCCGGTGGCGGATCAAACCGCGACTGGAAGCTCGGTTCCAACAACTTACCGCTGCCGTCGGGTTTAGAGCCATAACAGGAGTGCCCACCCAGTCGGGACAGCAATCCGGCAAGTTGACATTTGGTTTTGGGCATATAATATCCGCAGAAAGCGCCCCTTCACGGACGTGAGCTTCGGAAGGCGCAAGAGCGACGCTACCCGGGGTCCAGACGAGGCGTCGCGTGGTGGGGTTCAGCAAGGTGAGGAAGCGCTCGGGATCGGAGTCTCCGATGAAGGCACGCGCTGTTTCAGCTTCCATTGCATGGTTGCTGTGTTTTTGTTTAACCATGCCGGCAGTGGCCCAATCGGGCCCGCAGACTCCATCTGGTCCGCCTTCTCCGGCGGCTACCGATTCCACGACAAATACTCAGCAGAGCACTGACTCGGCAGCTTCGAGCCCGGCTAACAACACCTCCGATACCGCAACCACCGCCCCGAATGTGAAGAGTGGCAGCAAGAACGATGTTGACGCCATTGGCAACCGCAACGTCGGCGGCCGCGGCTTGGGTGACTGGTACTCGACCGATACCGAGATCAAGATGGGCAAACAGTACGCCATGATGGTCGAACAAACGGCGCGCATGATCCAGGATCCGGTCGTCACCGAATACGTCAACCGAATCGGACAAAACCTGGTTCGCAATTCCGATGCCAAGGTGCCCTTCACTATTAAGGTGATCGATTCCGACGAGATCAATGCCTTTGCTCTGCCCGGCGGTTTTTTCTATGTGAATAGCGGCCTGATCCTGGCGGCGGATGAAGAGGCCGAACTTGCCGGAGTGATGGCCCACGAGATCGCCCACGTTGCTGCCCGTCACGCGATGCAGCAGATGACGCGCGCCCAATACGCCCAGATGGCCACGATCCCGCTGGTTTTCGTGGGAAGCTGGGGCATTTATGAAGCGGCCAGCATCGCCATGAATCTTGCGTTGCCCCTGACGTTCATGAAATTCTCCCGCAACTTCGAAAGTGAGGCGGACTACCTGGGCGTGCAGTATATGTACAAGACCGGGTACGACCCGCAGGCCTTCGTGACGTTCTTCGAGAAGGTCGAGGCGAAGAATCAGAAGCAGCCCGGAACCCTGGCGAGAGCGTTTTCCTCCCATCCGCCGAATGCGGAACGCATCACGAAAACGCAGGCGGAAATCAGCAAGATCCTACCGAGCCGGCCAGAGTACGTTCTCGATACCTCTGAGTTTGATTCGGTGAAGGCACGCCTGGCCGCTCTGCAGAACCGCAAGAAGGCCGTGCCTACTAACGACCCCAACAAACCCACGCTGCGAAAGACCACGGCGGACAACAGCCCTACGGGTACGCAACAGCCGGCAGACGATCGTCCAACTCTTACGACTCGCGACGACTAGATTCGAGCGAGCGATAATGTGCGGCACTCGGTAAGAGCCGAGCTTTGTCGTCCGTATGCTTCGAGCACCCGTGTTGCTCCAAGAACAATTACGCAGCTCGACGAGGCTCCGGAACGGCCGTTGTTGTGGTGGTGGATGATGACTGGCGGACCACCTTCATTTCGTTCCAATCGTACGGGAACTCTTGCCCGCACTCGAGACAGACTACGTAGGTGCCGGTGACGGAAGCCGCTTTACTGCGGCGCCGAGCGCCTCTCACTGTGATTGGAAAGCTGAGTCGCTGGTGGGAACAGCCGAACATCAGATCGAAGAAACCCATACATCGCCTCCATTTTCGTTCCGTCGATGTTGACGGGCGCGACGTAGGAAATACGTCGGAAAACGAAGAAGCGCTCTAGCGAGTGGCACAAAACCAACGTTATTTAGTTGGATTCCAGCCTATCGAGAAAGGTGCAGTTAGTTGAAGGGAAGGGGCAGTGGCGCAAACCCCGCGGCTGCGGGGTCAACCTTGGCGACTAATCAACGGGCCGTTATTTGGGCGTTCTTGCAGGCGGCTTGGACGAAACGGCCTCGGCATGGCCTTTGCACTTGCTGACGATCGCGGTGCGCAAGCGCCCCCGGAGTTCGTCCGGCAATTCATAGAGATGCGATTCCCGGTAAATCTCGATGGTCATTTTGGTCGTATTACATACGACGTAGCAGTTGTGGCACCACTGAAGATGATCCTCCAATTCGGCCTTGGTCTGGGCGTCCATCGCCTCATCGAGGTAGTCGGTTAGCTCCTTGAGGAATTCAGAGCACGTCACTTTTTGCCATCTCCACCAACACGATTTTTGAAGTACTTGCTCAAGCGCTCGCGCAGCTGTAACCGGGCACGAAGCAGTCGTGACTTCACTGCCGGTATGCTCAAATCCAGGGCGTCTGCGGTCTCTTCCGTCGAGAGACCCTCGACATCGCGCAACACAAAAACCGTGCGAAAACTCGGCGGCAACCCTTGGATCGTCTTACTAAGTATTTCTTTTAGTTCGCCCTGGCTATAAAGTTGTTCCGGATTCGGTGCCCAGTCCGCGACTTCGCGGGGCATCGAATCTTCTTCTGTCTTAATGTCCTCATCCAGCGACACCATACGCTCGGGACGGCGGCGACGCAGACGCATGAGCGCCTCGTTCACCGCGATGCGCACCAGCCAGGTATAGAACTTGGACTGCTCCTGGAAATTCGCCAGGTTCTGGTACGCCTTCAAAAACGCGTCCTGCACCACGTCTTCCGCGTCCTCGCGGTTTTGCGTGATGTGTTGAGCGATTCGGAAAACATTGCGGTCGTAGCGCTTCACCAGCTCTTCAAAAGCGCTGATGTCGCCGGCCTTCGCCGCATGAACCAGCTTTAGCTCATCGCTTGCTGGTTCTTCCACTTTTGGTTGGATGGTACTCATGTGTCAGCAGATTCAGGATTTTAGCGTACTACCGCTTTTGCTCTCTCGACATTATACAGGCGAAGCCGTGTAGCCTCCGAGGGACTCCAATATCGTCTCACATCGCCAGCGCATAGCGCAGGCGTGCATCTGGACTATGACTATTTATCTGGATGTAGCACTTAAGTTCGGCGCAGGCGACACCATCGAATTGCCGCAGAGAAGGAATCTACCTAGCAACACGATGTTAAGGCGGAGTCGAGTTACACTGAAGCCAGTGAGTTCCCTCAGCCGATTTACCGCCGTGGGTCTGGCCGCACTGTTGTTACTGCAAAGTAGCCCATTGTCGGCACAGGACTCGTCGTCTTCCGCCACAAAGAAACAGAGCACGTCGCCCTCGTCTGCTAACAAGAAGAGCTCTGCGTCATCCACCAGTCACAAGAAACCGTCTGCCAAGGGGCACGCGCCGCGCAAGAAATCTACGGCTGCCCGCACCATTAAGCTGCGTAAGACCTTTGTGGCGTCAAGCGACCTGCGGCCCATGGCCCGGCAGCTGATTGAGTACCGCACCCCAGCGGCCTATGCCGGGGTTGAGAGTTACGCGACCAAGCACGCGGGCACGGAGCCGGGAGCACTGGCCTGGTTTGCCGTCGGCTACGCACACTACCTCGACGGTCAGTATCCGGCAGCGATCACCGCGCTGGAGAAAGCTCAGCCTTACATCGGCGAACTAAAGGACTACGCGGCGTTCTTCATCGGCAATTCGTACGTGGCGAGTAATAATCCCCAGGCATCTTTGAACTATCTGAAAGATTTTGGCACCCGCTATCCGGACTCGGTCTACGCCAACGACGCGATGCTGGCGTACGCGAAAGCATTGCTTGCTACTAACCGTCCGGCGGAGGCAGTCCAGCTTCTCTTGCACCAAAGCGGCGGTGGTCCCGAAACCGAATACACGTTGGGCAAGGCCTATGTACAAAATGGACAGAGCCGCGCCGGTGCCGAAGCGTTGCGGCGTGTCTATTACGACTATCCAACGAGTTCGCAAGCCGACCTGGCCGAGAGTGACCTGAAGAAGATTCCGGAAGCGGCATCGCTGCCCGCGGTGACATTCGCGGAACACCAGCGCCGCGCCGATGGCCTGTACAAGGGACGCCGTTGGGCGCCCGCGGCCGACGAATACAAGGCTATGGTCACCCTTGCTCCCGCGGCGGAGCAATCGCAGGTGAATATACATCTTGCCAACGCCTTGATGAAGCTGGGCGACAATCGCCAGGCGAAGGACGTGCTTGCCCGAATACCTGATGACGGTAGCGAGGCCAGCGCCGAAAAGTGGTACCAGAGCGCGGAAATTGCGCGCAACACCAACGATGACGCGGAGCTGACAACGATCCTGCAACACATGCGGGCGACGACGCCGAGTTCGCCGTGGCTGGAGTCCGCGCTGTTTACCGCCGGCAACATGTACTTCCTACGACAGGACTACGACCGCGCCATCGATTACTACCGCGAAATCCATGAACGCTTTCCCAATAGCAGCAAAGCGTCTTACGCGCATTGGAAATGCGCTTGGCTGACCTATCGTCAAAATCGGCCCGAGCAGGCAAAGAAGGATTTCGACCAACAGATCGAGTTCTATCCCGGGTCAAATGAAGTTCCCAACGCCATCTATTGGCGCGGCCGACTCGCCGAGGCAGACCAGAATTATGGGTTGGCGCGCGCCTATTACCTGAAGCTCGGCGACCGCTATCGCAACTACTATTACGGCGTGGCAGCCCGGAAGCGTTTGGCCAGTCTTCCGGAAGCGGAGCCCGTCGCGGTTGCCAGCCTGCAGCGCATACCGGGCCTCACGAAGATCGAACCGGAAGCGCTACAGATAGCTCCCCCCGAGGACGACCTGCATTACAATCGTTCGCGTCTGCTGGAGAATGCGGGTGCGCTCGACTTGGCGGTGAAAGAACTGCAAGCTGGAACGAGCACCGGGCCCTCGTGGGAGATGGTGGAAATAGCTCGCATGTACACCGGCGCCGGAGAGTATTACCGCGCGCTTCAGGCGCTCAAGCATGCAGTCAGCGGATATTTTGCGATGGATGTGAACGCCCTGCCGCAACCGTACTGGGAGGGCTTGTTTCCGCGGCCTTACTGGGAGTCGCTGAGGCGATACTCGGAAGCCAACGGACTCGACCCATACCTCATGGCGTCACTTATCCGGCAGGAGTCGGAGTTCAATCCGACGGTGGTTTCACACGCCAACGCCTACGGCCTGATGCAGCTGCTTCCGAAAACCGGCAAGGGTACTGCCAAGGAAGTTGGGTTGCACAATTATAAGACCGACTCGCTTCTCGACCCGGCGATCAACATCGAGTTGGGCACCAAGTATTTCCGCGATATGGTCGACCACTTCGGCGGCCAAGTGGAGTACGCCCTGGCTGCCTACAACGCAGGCTCGTCGCGGGTCGAGGATTGGCGGTCTTCAGGGAATTACCACGACATCGAAGAATTCGTGGAATCGATCCCGTTTACGGAGACCCGCGAATACGTGCAGGCCATCGTTCGCAACGCTGAAGTCTACAAACAGGTTTACAAAACGCCCTAGAAGTTGGATGTGGAGGCGCCTGTGCCGGATTACATTTACCCGGGCGTGTACGTCGAGGAGTCGGACCCCGGCGTGCATCCAATTTCCGGTGTTTCCACCAGCATCGCTGCATTCGTGGGATTTGCCCAGGCTGGACGCCTCGCTCCGACACCGATTACCAGCTTCGCGGAGTACGCCCAAATATTCGACGGATTCGCGCCCGAAGAATATTTGGCTCATGCCGTACAAGGGTTCTTCCAGAATGGAGGCGTGCGATGCTACGTTCTGAGCCTGCCGCGCGAAATCAAGAGTGATGTCAGTGAATCAAACCAATCTGCTGTAGACATAACTTCGCCTGCCGGTAATCTGCTGGTTCCGCTCGATGCACTCGATGAAATCTCCATTGTTTGCGGGCCCGACGAGCATGCCGTGGCTGGAATGACGGCCGCTCTGGTTGCCCATTGCGAACAACACAGGGACAGAATTGCAATCCTGGCGGCGCCACTCAATGACGACCTCTCGAACGACCCGCCGGAAGGAGCCCAATCTTCATTCGCCGCCTACTACGCTCCGTGGGTCCTGGTACCGGATCCGACTGGCGGTGCTGCGTTGGCGGCCCACCCTGGTGGACACATCGCTGGCGCCATGGTGCGTTCCGATTTGGAACACGGAGTATGGAAGGTCCCAGCAAACCTGCCCATCCGAGGCATCGTGGGATTGACGCAACAGATCACAGCTCAGCAACAGTTGGCGCTAAGTGAGCAGGGAATCAATGCGCTGAGAAACTTCCCTGAAAAGGGCTACCTCGTCTGGGGCGCGCGCACCACTTCGCAGGACCCTGAGTGGAAGTACGTCAACATTCGCCGCTACTTCAGCTACCTGGAGAAGTCCATTGATCAGGGAACGCAGTGGGTGGTGTTTGAACCTAATGGCGAGGCCCTTTGGGAGCAGGTGCGCCAGTCAATCAGCAATTTCTTGTTCAACGAATGGAAATCGGGAGCGTTACAGGGCGACAAGCCGGAACAGGCCTACTTTGTGCGCTGTGACCGCACCACCATGACGCAAGATGACATCGATAACGGACGACTGGTGTGTCTGATCGGAGTGGCGGCGCTCAGACCTGCCGAATTCGTGATCTTCCGGATCGGCCAGTGGACTGCCAATGCGACACCGCCATGTCCCTAGTGCGAGGCGATCTTGATGATCTGCTGTGCACCGTCGTAAAACACAGTCCGGTCGGGATAGGTCAAGTCTTCGCCGATGCCGTGCGCTCTGCCAACCAGCACAACGATAAAGGTGCGCTTCTGCAGCATTGCCGAAAAGTTCCCCTGACGCGCGGAAAT
>Ga0070765_100002434_pt1 | contig 11665 bp, 10 predicted proteins | sample HubBroMetageWFT5_FD_71516 | JGI IMG/M metagenome (GOLD analysis project Ga0070765, IMG submission 71516) | Warmed and freeze-thawed soil microbial communities from the Hubbard Brook experimental Forest, New Hampshire - Hubbard Brook CCASE Soil... | ecosystem: Environmental > Terrestrial > Soil... | reverse complement strand
AATCGCGTTTCGCAATATTTTTCATTCTGGGAGAACTCAGATGTCTACGTATTTCCCTTCACCAGGGGAAATTGTGCGCAAGTGGTATGTCGTGGATGCAAGCGGGCAGACGCTCGGGCGGCTGGCGTCGCACGTAGCGCGCATCCTCATGGGCAAAGAAAATCCGCAATATACGCCCTTCCTCGATACCGGCGATCACGTCATTGTGGTGAACGCCGAGAAGATCCGCACGACCGGCATGAAGTCGGAACAAAAGCAGTATCACCATTACACGGGATATCCCGGCGGGCTGCGCACAGAAGATTATCGCAAGCGTTTGGCGCGCAGGCCGGAGCTGATTATTGAAGATGCGGTCCGGCGCATGTTGCCCAAGAACAAGCTGGCGGCCCATATGCTGTCGAAGCTGAACGTCTACAAGGGCGACAAGCATCCGCACCAGGCACAGAAGCCGGTGGATCTCAAGTTGATAGTGCGCGAGCCAAAAGTAGTGAAGGTGGCGCAGCAGTAGCGCGGCAACGCCACAGGTTTGAAATTAAGAGAACGCTCGGGTTTCTGAGGGGTTAAGCCGGAAACAGGAGCTAGGAGCTAAAGAGCGAAATGGCAGAACTAGTTCAGTACTACGGAACGGGACGGCGGAAGCGGGCGATTGCGCGGGTCTATTTGCGTCCGGGCAGCGGCGATTTCAAGGTAAACGGACGCGAGTTCGAAGAATATTTCGTAACGCCGGCGCAGCGTTCGGCGGCCAAGGCGCCGTTGGCAACGACCGATTCGGCGGCTTCGTTCAACATTGTCGCGAGCGTCCTGGGTGGTGGAGTGCGCGGGCAGGCTGATGCGGTGAAGCTGGGAATCGCGCGCGCGTTGATGCAATTCAACGCGGAGTTGCGCGGCAAGCTGAAGGCTGAGGGTTTGGTGACTCGTGACTCGCGCGGCAAGGAACGCAAGAAATACGGGCAGAAGGGCGCCCGCAAGCGCTTCCAGTTCAGCAAGCGGTAGGAACGAGTACCGAGTTGCGAGCAAAACCTAAGGTTCCTCGCTTCGCTCGGAATGACAAGGGTTTGGATTTTCACTGGCCACTGACAACTGGCCGCTGACAACTGTTTTTAGGTGTTCAATTCTTCCCGAGCCTCGCGGCGCGGGGACGGGAATGGCAATCGGAAGGCAGTACCCAGTTATCTGTACCCAGTTGCCAGCTTTTGCTGGGTGCTGAGTACTCGGTACTGAGAACTGGCTTTCCGATGCAGACTAAACAAGGAGGTTCATTGGCTACTATCACCATGAAGGAGTTGCTCGAAGCGGGTGTTCACTTCGGGCATCAGACGAAGCGCTGGAATCCCAGGATGAAGGAATACATCTTCGGAGAGCGCAACGGGATATACATCATCGATTTGCAGAAGACGTTGAAGATGTTCAAAGAGGCGTCGAAGTTTGTCCAGGAACTAGCGGCTGACGGCAAAATTGTGCTGTTCGTGGGAACCAAGCGCCAGGCGCAGGACGCCATTGCCGAAGAGGCCACGAAATGCGGCGGCTTCTACATCAACCAGCGCTGGCTGGGCGGCCTGCTCACCAACTGGGTGACAGTGCAGAAGTCGGTGAAACGGCTGAAGGAGCTCGACGAGATGGCCACGGATGGCCGCTACGAGTTGCTGCCGAAAAAAGAGGTGATCAAGCTGGAGCGCGAGCGCAAGCATCTCCAGGCCAACCTGGCGGGCATTAAGAACATGAGCCGGTTGCCGGACGCGATCTTTGTCATCGATTCGAACAAAGAGCAGATTGCGGTACGGGAGGCGCGCAAGCTGGGCATTCCGGTGGTCGCGGTCGTAGATACCAACTGCGATCCCACTGAAGTGGATTACGTGATTCCCGGAAATGACGACGCGTTGCGGGCGATCCGACTATTTACCTCGAAGATTTCCGAATCCATCGCCGAAGGCGCGCAGTTGATGACCGACAAACAGGTCGCCGACATGACTGCTGCAACCGAGCAGGCGCAGGCTCGGGAAGCGCGGCAGGCAGAAGATGCCGCAGCGGCGCTCGAACTTCGCACTCAGGAAGCTGCGGCAGCATCTGATCTGGCAGACATTGGCGAGGACATCAGCATGGAAGAGGTCCTGGGTCCGGGCACGCACAAGAAGCCGGTGGCCAACGAAGACGCTGACGTGATTAAGATCGAGAGCCAGACGGTTTAGTTAGTATCGAGTTGCGAGTACCGAGTACCTAGTAAAAACCGGGCACGTGGAAATATCAGACCCGCGCGGGTCATGCTTACAAAATTCCCGGCGCGGGTCAAAGTTTGTAGAGGCAACATTTCAGGGTTTCAAAGTTTCGAGTTTTGCCCGCGAATGCAGCGGTCTTTGCAACCTTGAAACTTTGAAATCTCAAGACGAACCAGCAATCATAAGGAATCTCAAGCAATGAGCACTACTATGGCAAATATTTCAGCAGCACAAGTGAAAGATCTCCGGGAGAAAACCGGGGCACCGATGATGGATTGCAAAACGGCCCTGACGGAAGCCAAAGGTGACATGGAGCAGGCGGTCGTGATCTTGCGCAAGAAGGGCGTTTCGGTTGCGGCGAAGAAGGCGACCCGTGTGACCAGTGAAGGCGCGGTGACCAGCTACATTCATGCAGGCGGCAAGATTGGTGTGCTTGTCGAAGTGAACTGCGAGAGCGATTTTGTCGCACGCACCGAGGACTTCAAGGAACTGGTGCACGATATTGCCATGCACATCGCAGCCAGCGACCCGCGATATGTACGCAAGGAAGATGTCACCCCCGCAGATTTTGCGCGCGAGAAAGATATCTTTCTCGCCCAGGCGATCGCGAGCGGCAAGCCGGCGAACATCGCAGAGAAAATGGTCACCGGCAAAATGGAAAAGTTCTACGAAGAGGTCTGCCTGCTGGAACAGCCCTTCATCAAGGACCAAACAGTCTCCATTTCGCAGCTCATCGCCGCGAAGATCGGCAAGCTGGGTGAAAACATCAGCGTGCGCCGTTTCGCTCGCTTCAAAGTAGGCGATGCCGGAGAGACTGTCGCGGTCACCAGGCCCGCGGAGCAAAAAGCGGAGTAATTTCGGGCGCCCTCCGGGGCGCCTTTTTTTGTCCTCGCGAGATCCTTTGATTTCGCGACAGCCGGCGGAATGCCAGCGCTACTTATGACCCCTGCCTTCAAACGTGTTCTGCTCAAGATTTCCGGAGAAGCCCTTGCTGCCAATCAGGGCTTCGGTGTCGATACCGCCCGCATTCACGAAGTCGCGGCGGAATTGGCTGACGTTCACAAACTCGGCGTACAACTGGCCATTGTAGTGGGAGGCGGCAACTTCTTTCGCGGAGTGGCCGAGCAGGCTCGCGATATGGACCGCGTCTCCGCCGATCACATGGGGATGTTGGCCACGGTAATCAATGCGCTCGCGTTGCAGGACGCGCTCGAGAAACAAAAAGTGTACACCCGCGTCCAAACCGCGATCGAGATGAACCAGGTGGCCGAGCCGTTCATCCGGAGGCGCGCGATTCGACATCTCGAAAAAGGGCGTGTCGTGATATTCGCGGGCGGCACGGGGAATCCATACTTCTCCACCGACACGGCGGCATCCTTGCGCGCCATGGAGATCAAAGCCGACGCGATTCTCAAGGCTACCAAAGTTGACGGAATTTACGACGCCGATCCCATGAAGGTGAAAGACGCGAAGAAATTTACCGACATCACCTACATGGATGTTCTGAAACTGGGGCTCAAGGTGATGGATTCGACCGCCATCAGCTTGTGCAAGGATAATAATCTACCGATCATCGTCTTCAATCTGAACGAGCATGGCAATATTCGCCGGGTGCTTACCGGAGAGAAGATTGGGTCGAGAGTAAGTGCGTAGGAACCTTGTCGGGGATTTAGGCAGATTCTCATGGACCGTTTAGAGTTCGTACCCTTGGCGATCCTCGTAAATCCTCGGCCTGCTTTCTTTTTGGGTTTATAATTCAACGTTTTGATCTCTACGTTTTTGGAGCTCACTGAAATGCCCCCAGCCACAATGGCCGCGATTCCGGGCCTCAAGGAAACTTACGTACAACTCAAGACGCGCATGGACAAAGCGGTCGAAGATTTCCGCAAGGCGATGGCGGCCACGCGTACCGGGCGCGCCTCGGTGCACATGCTCGACAGTGTGAGCGTCGACTACTACGGTTCGCAGATGCCGCTGAACCAGATCGCGCAGGTCCACGCACCGGAGCCGCAGATGATCACCGTGCAGCCCTTCGATCCATCGCAAATCGGTGCGATCGAAAAGGCGATTCGTTCCGCCGAGCTTGGACTAAATCCTATGAACGACGGGAAAATGGTCCGCGTTCCGGTTCCGGCTCTTACGGCGGAACGCCGCCAAGACATGGTGAAGCACCTGCACAAAGTGCTGGAAGAGCATCGCACGGCTGTTCGCAACATTCGCCGCGATGGCAACGATGCCATAAAGAAAGCGATGAAAGACAAGAAAATCAACGAGGACGACGAGAAGCGATCGCTGGAAGAGATTCAAAAGCTCACCGACGATGAAATTAAAAAGATGGAAGAGATGAGCAAAGCGAAAGAAAAGGAAGTGCTGGAGTTGAAGTAATCCGCCGGCCCGAAGTTTCGCACTGCAGATGGAAATGCGCCTGCACATTCTGCTCGGGCTTCAGAGTCTTCAGGTCGTTGATCCTGCCTCCCACTAAACGATGTCAGGCCGGCGCCCCGTGGGTTTCTGCGGCGCTGAGTTGGGCCAGTTAGGACCTGGATCTCGGAATGTCGATGTACTCATTCAGAAAAACTTTCTGATCTGGGCAACTCCGCCACGTTTTATTCCGTCTTGGTTGAGGTAGAGTCTGCCTAAAATTTAGGGAAGCGAGCCAAACGCGCGATTACTGTGTCGCAAGACACACGGCGCGTCGCGCGGCTGGCCCAGATTCCTCGCGATTCATCGAATGCTTGAGAGAAATGGCAACTGAGCCAAGCCGCCGCTAAGACTGGCAACTTGGACGCTTTTCATTTCTCTACGTATAATGATCGTTTTCCTACATCCCAGAGGCTGAGGTCGTAGCGATTCATTTTTGCTCTCACGCAGATATTGCTGTGTCCCGGCGTGGCCATATTCTTCCCATCGCTGCTCCGTCTCCATCTTCTTCATTTGGCAAGCTTTGCCGACAATTGAGGAGGGTGAGGCCGCTGCTGGCGCTTTTGCTCTCGTTGTTTTCCGCCGGCATGGCCTGGGCGCAAAGTGACGTCATTTCCGAAATCTACACGACTGGCAATCGAAGAATTCCCGCCGAGACTATCAAAGCGCGAATATTCACTCACGCGGGAGACGTTTACGATCCCGCTGCACTAGAGCGCGATTTCAACGCGCTTTGGAACACCGGTTACTTCGAAGACATTCAATTCAGCCGGGAGCAGACGCCGAAGGGTTGGCGGATCATCATACACGTCAAGGAAAAGCCAACGATCCGCGAGATTAACTACGTCGGCCTGAGTTCGGTCTCCACGAGTGATGTGCTGGATCGCTTTAAGTTGGCGAAGGTCGGACTGGCGGTCGAGAATCAATATGACCCCACGAGAGTAAAAAAAGCAGAAGTGGCGATCAAAGGGCTGCTGGCGGAGCACGGCCGGCAGTTCTCCACAATCCGAACGGAAATACGACAGATTCCGCCGGCAGCCGTCGGCCTCACATTCGTGATCAAGGAAGGCCCGAAAGTAAAAGTGGGCAAGATCAAGTTCGAGGGCAACAAAAACGTCAATTCCCGGACTTTGCGGGCGGCCATGAAAAACCTGAAGCCGATCGGCGTTCCGCATTCAATTTTCCTGGAAAACCTCTTTGCCCGAACCTACGACGCAACCAAGCTGGACGAAGATACGGAACGAGTCCGGAACGAGTATCAGAACCGCGGCTATTTCAAGGCAAACGTAGCCCAAGCCCAGACCCAGATTCACGATACAGGTCACGCGGGCGGACACATTCCCTTGTTGCAGGGAGGGGCCGGCAAAGCGGTGGACATCACCATGCCCATCGAGGAGGGCGAGCGCTACACGCTGGGCGGGATTACGTTCAAGAACAACAAGGCAGTTCAAAATACCAAGGCGTTGCGCGCCTTGTTCCCGATCAAGGATGGTGAAGTCTTCAGCAAGGACAAAGTCGCCAAGGGCCTGGAGAACCTGCGCAAGGCCTATGGCCAGCAGGGCTACATCAACTTCACCTCCATCCCCGACACTCGCTTTGACGATGAGAAGAAACTCATCTTTCTCGACATCGATGTCGATGAGGGCAAGCAATTCTACGTGCGGCGCATCGAGTTCCAGGGCAACACCACTACTCGCGACAAGGTAATCCGACGAGAGATCGCGTTGGAAGAGGGAAATATTTACGACTCGCGTCTGTGGGAATTGAGTTTGCTTCGGCTGAACCAGCTCGGCTACTTCGACCAGTTGAAACCCGACGACCCGAACGTTACCGTTCGTCAATTGGACGAGAAGAATGGTCTGGTCGACCTGACCTTGAAGATCAAAGAGAAGGGCAAGAACAGCATTGGCTTGAATGGCGGCGTCAGCGGCCTGGAAGGCGCGTTCATCGGCATCAATTATTCCACCAACAATTTTCTCGGCCTGGGTGAGACGTTGCAGGTGCAGGCGAGCGTGGGGAATCTGGCGCGAAGCGTCCGGTTTGGATTTACCCAGCCCTACATGTTCGATCGCCCTCTGCAGTTTGGTTTCAACGTTTACTACAACAAGATCAAATACGATCAGGCGCGGCAACTTTCCATTTTCAGCGGACAGAATTTGAACCTGAACAATGCGGTGCTGCAGAACCTGCAGAATTACACGCAATCGAGCGCAGGGTTTACGCTGTCGCTGAGCTATCCCCTTCACCGTTCCTTCAAGCGGGTTGGAATTACCTATTCGTTCGACCGCTCGTCACTTCTGGCGCTGAGTACGGCATCCAAGAATTTGTTCGAGTTCATTGCCTTCCGCGGAATTTCGGGACCCAACGCACTGAACGGAATCATCACCAGCAAGATATTTCCAAACTTCTCAGTGAACACGCTGGATAGCGGAATTTCGCCCCACAGCGGAAGGCAGTTCACGGTTGGCGCAGAGCTGGCTGGGCTGGGCGGGACGGTGCGTTCGATTCGACCTATCGTTCAGTACAAGAAATTCATCCCCGTGCAGAACCGGCGGAATGCGATCGGCTTCAACTTTCAGGGATCGTTCATCAGCGGCTTTGGCGGCCTGGTGGCGCCGCCGTTCCAGCGGTCTTACATGGGTGGCGAAAACGATTTGCGCGGTTTCGACATTCGTTCCGTGTCGCCGGTGGCGTTCTTGCCGAGCGTGGGGTCGGTCACCTTGACCAATCGGGACGGCACTCCAGTCCTGAAAGATCCGCAGAATCCACGAGCGGGACCAGTGACCATTCCGATCCCGATCGATCAGATTACTTTTCCGGGCGGCGACCTGAGCGTAGTCACGAACCTTGAGTACCGCATCACGATTTACGGTCCCGTGGCGCTGGCTCCATTTATGGATGTGGGCATCGACCCTATCCTCCGCCGCTCGCAGTTGCAGATTGCATCGCAGCAATATCTGAGCGTGGTTGGTACTCCGCTTGGATGCCCGACACTCACCCAGTCCGCTACGGCGAACACCTGCAGTCTCGGGAGTGTGTTGAGCCCGCCGCCGTCGCAGGATCTGCAAGTGCTAGGCTCAACCAACTGGCGTCCGAGGATGTCCACTGGACTCGAACTGCAGATGTTTCTCCCGGTGATTAACGCGCCCTTCCGAATCTATTGGGCCTATAACCCGCTGCGTTTGGACAGTCCGGCCAACCCGCCGATTCCGATCAGTCCAAGCATGTTCCCGCAGGTCTGTAATCCGAAGGGTGGCTGCCAGTTAACGGCTGCTGGCGACTATACCTTCAATCTGGCAAGGAATGCCTTCTCGCCGAGCTTCCTGCTGCGGGAGCCGCGCAAGACATTTCGATTTACGGTGGCCACCACGTTCTAGTGTTGATTCGCGAGCGTGATTTAGCAGGACTGAGTTTGACGGGCCATGATGCTGCTCTTTATAATCAATGCGATCCACACTATAGCCTGAAAGTTGAACAGGGTGGACGGCACGTCCGCGACCCCGGTGTGTGACGCTGGCAATTTCGAGTGCCTGTTGGCCGATTTCGGCTGACGGCGGTCGCTTGAGGAAGTGAAGAGGCGCATGAGCGCGGCCCAGCGTTACTGAAAGCGAATTCTAAGTTCATTCCCGGAACATGTTTGCCGGAACGTGGTTGACCGGAACGATTTCCCAAGGAGTTTAAGCGATCCAATGACAAGAAAGTTTCTGCGTTCTGTTCTGGCCTTTGCGGTGATTTCACTAATCTCCGTCTCGCTGATTTCCGCACGGGCGCAAGCCGGCGGCGCCGTTCCCAGTTCCCCCGGAGCTGCAACGGCCTCCACAACTCCCTCGACTCCCGCGGCAATTCCTACGGGTCCCGGCAGCAAGATTGGGACCATCAACATTGAGCAAGCCGTATTTGCGTCCAACGAGGGCCAGCGTGATTTCGAAGCTTTGAAGAAGAAATTGGACCCAAAGCAGAACGAACTGAAATCCCAAAACGACGAGCTCGAAAGCCTGCAGAAACAATTGCAGACGCAGGGCGACAAACTGAATGAAGACGCCCGTGCCAGCCTGGTGAAACAGATCGAAACGAAAAAGAAATCCTTCGATCGCGCCGTGCAAGACGCGCAGGAAGATGCGCAGAATCAGCAAAAAGAAATATTCCAGCGCATTTTGCAGAAGATGGCGCCGGTGATCGTGAAGCATGCGCAGGAGACTGGCTTCGCGATGATTGTCGACACCTCGAATCCCTGGCCGCAAAGCCCGATCTTGTGGTACGGCGAGGGCGGGGATATTACCAAGGCTGTGGTCGATTTGTACAATACGCAATCCGGTGTGCCGGCGCCTGCGGCGGCTGGCGCAGCACCCAAACCTGCGGCGCAAAAAACGACCGCACCCAAGCCTGCTGCTCCGAAGACCACCGATCCACCCAAATAAAGTTCGCGACACCGCGTGTGTCGGAAAGGTTCCAGGGCTGCGCTCAGCGCGGCCTTTTTTATTTGCTCTAGTGCCGATCCATTGTGGCAGTCATTGGTGTCTCTATTCGGTAACGCATCACGTGGAGGACACCATGTTTGAACGCACCGTAGATTCGTCATGGGACGAGCGCTCACGACGCGGATTGACCACGCTGACTACCTTCGGCGTGCAGGCCTTAGTGGTAGGAGTGTTGCTGATCGCGCCCCTGCTGCGGCCCCTGGGCTTGCCAATCCTTCGCCAGCTGTCTACACCGGTCAGGTTGGGCCAGCCGTTGGCAGAGCTTGCGGCTCCCCGACCGCGAGCAGGTGGAAACAATTTTGCGCCAACCAGCGCGCCGGAAATTGTTTTGCGCCAGCCAACTCAGATTCCGCACGGGATTCAGCCGGGCAATGAGGCCCCTGCGCAACCACTCGGTGCCGGCCCTTATATTCCGGGACCCGTGACAGGGCCGGGTAGCCCCGACGGCGTTCTCAGTTCGCTCGGGTCGGGTGCGCGTCCGATCATGCCGGTGCAGCCTGTGCCCGTTGCGCATACTATTCGCCTTTCTCATATGAGCGAAGGCGATCTGATCCGCAAGGTGCAGCCCTCGTATCCTCCCCTGGCGCGAAATGCGCGCATTCAGGGAACGGTCGTGCTGCAGGCAGTGATCAGCAAGCAAGGCACGATCGAAAATCTGAGACTTCTCTCCGGGCATCCCATGCTGGCTCCGGCGGCGATCGACGCCGTGCGGCAGTGGCGCTACCGGCCTTACATCCTGAACAGTGAGCCGGTCGAGGTGGAGACGCAGATCACGGTGAACTTTTCGCTCGCCGGGAATTAGCGATCCGGACGCGGGGTTTTCGTGCAGGCGTAGCCCGAGCGTAACCTGATGCCGAGCAGTGCTGCCGCTATAATCGACCTTAGTGGCGAGCACTGTCGAAATCCTGAGCCGCGTGGCAACGCGCCCCACCTGGGCGGAAGTTTCGCTGGAAACGTTGCGACAAAACTTCCGCACCGTAGCCAAACATGCGGGTGCGAAGGTGACGGTCTGCGCCGTGGTGAAGGCCGATGCCTATGGCCACGGCGCTGTGGAATGCTCGCGCGCCCTGCAGGCGGAAGGCGCACGCTGGCTCGGAGTTACTTCGCTGGATGAGGCGATCCCTCTGCGCGAAGCCGGCATCGATTCCCGAATTTTATTGATGACGGGATTCTGGCGTGGTGAAGAAAACGAGATCGTCCGCCTGCGACTTACGCCAACAGTGTGGGAGCCCTGGCAGATCGAATCCCTCGAAAACGCCGCGGCTTCCGGGGACTTTCGGCAGCCTGTGCATCTAAAAGTGGATACCGGCATGGGACGGCTGGGAGTTTCGCTCGATGAGCTTCCCGTGGTTTTGAAAGCTCTGAATAGCGCGCCGCACGTTGTTCTGGAAGGACTCTCCACTCATCTGGCTTCCTCGGAAATCATGGACGCGCCGTCGGTGGCCGAGCAGGAGCGCCGCTTCGAAGAGGCGCAGCGGATGATCCGCGCCGCTGGCTTCGAGCCACAAATGATCCATATGGCCAACACGAGCGCGCTGATCTCGCGCCGCGAAACCTGGAATAACATGGTGCGTCCCGGCATCGCCTTGTACGGATATTATTTGCCGTTCCAGCGCGCCGGACGAGAGGTGAGCGGGGGGACTCTGCGGCTTGCTGTGAAGCCGGTGCTGACGTGGAAGACGCGCATTCTTTCGATGCGAAAGTTCGCCGCGAATCAGGCGCTGGGTTATGGCGGAACTTATGTAACGAAGGCGCCGGCGCATGTTGCCGTATTGCCTGTGGGGTACGCCGATGGATACAACCGGCAGCTTTCCAACCGCGGCCGTGTGATCGTGCGCGACCACTATGCTCCGATTATCGGCAGCATCTCGATGGATCTCACATTGGTAGATGTGACGGGCATTCCCGGCATTGCGGTCGGCGACGAAGTGATTCTGCTGGGAACCAGTGATGGCTTGAGTGTGGATGCGCTTGAACACGCACGGCTGGCCAACAGCTCGCCCTACGAGATTCTCTGCAATATTTCGAAGCGGGTACCGCGAAGGTATGGAAGCTAGCCACGGCGGCCCGACTCACTGGAACTCGTCTCTCTCCTCCATGGCCCACGCCCATTCGACATCTAAATGTCCAATACCAGCCGCTCATTGCGACCGCTGAATGTTCCCCGCTAAGCCAGATGCATGCAACTTGTTAGGCTAGAGAGCTGACCATGCCTTCGCGCTACGCACAATGGATGTATGACTGGGAGCACCGCCTTACCTCGGTGGACAACAACCGTGTGGTGCGCCCGCTCGACTGGGGTGTAGAGTGGGCGCGGGACTGGCCTTGCCGGAATGGCTGGAAACCAGGCGAAGTCGCCGGTGAGCCGGCGAAGTTCCTCGTGGACTTCAACCGGCGCATCGTCGCCGCCAGCGACGAATTTTATTCCTACGAGCGGCCAACGGATTTCCGGCTGGAGAAGCGCGAAGTGAAAGTGTTCTCCACTCGAGAAGTTCCCGACCCCAAGCTCGAAGCCAAGGTTAAGGGAACATTCGCCGAATTCCTGCGCTTCAC
>Ga0070765_100002433_pt1 | contig 11665 bp, 13 predicted proteins | sample HubBroMetageWFT5_FD_71516 | JGI IMG/M metagenome (GOLD analysis project Ga0070765, IMG submission 71516) | Warmed and freeze-thawed soil microbial communities from the Hubbard Brook experimental Forest, New Hampshire - Hubbard Brook CCASE Soil... | ecosystem: Environmental > Terrestrial > Soil... | reverse complement strand
CGGAGAACACCCAGACGCCGGCGGCGCGCATCTCATCGTCCACGGCGCGCACCTCACGCTCGATTTCCTCGAGTGCGTCCGCCGACGGCGGGTCGCCGTCCGGCTGGTAGATGCTGAGCAGATACTGCTTCATCGCACGATCCTTTCAAGTGGTCCGAGCGCGCTCGTACGTGGCCGCGACCACGCCCGTGCCAGACGTGACGCACTCGACGAGCCGAAGCGACGCTTGCGTCCCCCCGGCAAACAGCCGGCGTCCGGCGCCGAGGACCACCGGAGCGATCATCAGCAGATACTCGTCGATCACGTCGGCGGCCATCAGCGAAGCGATCAGGACACCGCTGCCAAAGATCACGAGGTTCGCGGTCGCACGCCGCTTCAGATCTGCCACGGCCGCCGGAACGTCTCCGGTGAGCAGCTCGGAGTTCGGCCACTCGAGGCGCGCCTCCGGGTTGTGCGACGCAACGTACTTGGGACCGTCATTGAGCGCGTCCTTGAATGGACCGCCGCGCGCGTTCCACGTCGCCAGCAGATCCTCATACGTTCGCCGTCCGAACAGCCACGCGCGGTCCTGGCCCATCCGCTCGCCGATCTTGGCCACCATGGCCTCGTCGCTGTACGGGACCGCCCAGCCGCCCTGCTCGAAGCCGTCTCGGGTGTCCTCATCCGGGCGGCCCGGTGCCTGCATCACGCCGTCGAGCGAGACGCTGTTGATCACGATCACCTTGCCCATCCGCCTGTCCTTTCGCTTTGCGGGCCGGCGGTGTCGCCGGCCTCTCAGCCCCTACACGAATGGCCCAGGCCGAAATCGACATCCCGCCAACCGGTGAGGTTGGCGTCACTAGCTCACGGCCTGCGTCACGAGCGCGGTGATCCTGGCCTCGACGTCGGGGGTCAACTCGTCGATCGCGAATTCGGTCGGCCACATGGCGCCATCGTCGAGGTTCGCCTTGTCGCTGAAGCCGAGCGTGGCGTATCTCACCTTGAACTTCGCCGCGGGCTTGAAGAAAAAGATGACGTCGCCGTCTTTGGCGTAGGCGGGCATCCCGTACCAGGTCCTCGGCGCAAGCTCGGGCGCGCTGGCTTTGACGATCGCGTGGATCCGCTGGCCGATCGCTCGATCCGATCCACGCATCTCGGCGATCTTCGCGAGCAGGTCCTTCTCCCCGGCTTCCTTGTTTGCTTCGGCCTTCAGCTCCCGGGCGCGCTCCCTCATCGCCGCCTTTTCCTCGGCGGTGAATCCGTTCGACGCCTTGCGCGTCGCGCTCTTGGCGGACCGCTGGGCGTTTCTCTTCGTGGCTTGCTTCTCGGCCATTGACTCGCTCTCCTGAACTAGTTGACGTGATCACCCTAGTGCGGCTCGGCGCCCACCGCTTCTCGATTACTGATCAGTTACGGCCGGCGCGGTAAGGGTCCAGAGGGGCGACATCGCTCCTAATGCCCGATGTGAGACGTCGCACTTAGCTCGATGATTCCCGCCTACCCCGGACAGGAGGCAGCATGGAACTAGTCGAGTCCGCCGATGGCACCAGGATCGCGCTCGACCGAGCCGGTACCGGCCCCCCGCTGGTGATCGTCCTCGGCGCATCCTGCGACCGCTCGACGAGCAAGCCGCTCGCCGGGCTGCTGGCTTCGAGCTACACCGTTTACGAGTACGACCGCCGCGGACGCGGCGACAGCGATGACGGCCTGCCGCTCTCGATCGAGGGCGAAGTCCGGGACCTGGCGGCGGTCGTCGCGGCCGCCGGCGAGGCTCCATTCGTCTATGGCCACTCGTCCGGTGCCTCGCTCGCGCTCGAGGCGGCCGCGCGCGGAGTCGCGATGCGACGTCTGGCCGTCTACGAGCCGCCGTATACCGGCGACTACGACCCCGGCCCGGAGTTCGGCCGGCACCTCGACGAGCTCGTGGCGGCCGGACGGCGCGACGCGGCGGCCGAGCAATGGCTCGCGGCGACGGGCACCACACCCGCGATCATCGAGTCGATCAAGAGCAGCCCCGGCTGGGCGCAGCGCCAAGCACTCGCCCACACGCTCTCCCAAGACCTGAGGCTCGCCAACAACGGACGCGCGCCCGTCGAGCGGTTTGTGCGGATCGACATCTCGGTGCTCGCGCTCGCAGGCGGAGCGAGCCCGTCGTGGGCTCAGTCGACGACCGCGACGCTCGCCGGCTCACTCCCGCACGCGACCGAGCATGTCGTCGATGGCCAGCAACACCTACCCCCGGACCCCGTGATCGCCGCGATCCTCGAGAGCTTCTTCTTCTAGTCCGAGTTCGGGTTCAGGGCCTGATAGAGCGCATGGTCCGGCCAGACGCCGGCGAGTCACCCCCGCGGTCGCTAAGCCACGGCCGTTATCGGCCTGATTGACCCAGTACCCGAGGTTGCACGACTGGAACGGTCCGCGAACGATATTGCTCAGTGTCACCCGGCCCACGATGCGGTCACCGTCAAGAATTACATGTGGCACTCTGACTCGGTCGGCGTAGCTGTCAAGGGCCTCCTCGATCGCCCGGCGTTGACCTTCAGGGGTGAAATAGCCCTCTGGCCGGATCGGGTCCCAGTCAGCCATGAATTCTCGGTTCTGCTGAACCAACCCGGCGAGCGCTGGAGCGTCCTCGACAGCGATCAGACGAGTGCCCGCCACGATCAGGCAGGACACGACCGAGCGCGACGCTCGTCGGGCCGGAGGGGGCCGCAGGCCACGCTGAGAATGTCGTTCATCTGAGGTCTCCGATCATGACGGGGCATTCTCGCCGACGGCCGGAACGGACACGTCCTACAGGCGGGCGGATAACCTGGCGGCGTGCGCCTGGGCATCGCGGACCATCTCGGCTGGGCGATTGCGGTGACGGCATCGAGGGACCACGAGGTGGTCGACCGCCGGCGGATCGAGCTGATCGAACCCTGCGTTTCCGCGGCGCCGATCCACTACGAGAGCCGCCGTCTCGACGTCGCCGGCACGGCCGCGCTGGTCACACGTGCGCGGGCGTCCATCGCTCGGGCGACGTCGGCTGCGTTCGACGAGCTCGCAGCCGCGCTGCCGGCGCCGGTCCGGTCGGTCTCGCTCCGCTTCTGGCCGCTCGACTTCCCCGAGGACATCGCCGTCCAGCGTCGCGTGCCGTATGAGGCCCGGGCCGACGCGATCATGTACCGCCAGGAGATCGCCGAGCTGGCACACGCCCGCGGCTGGGACGTCCACGTCTATGACGCGAAGGCGGTCGTCGATCAGGCGACCAGGCTCCTCGCCGACCGGGCCGACGAGGTCCTGAACGGGCCGCGGGAGACTCTGGGACCACCCTGGACAAAGGACCACCGGGTCGCACTCGCGGCGGCCATCGTGGCCGGCTAGCTCATCAGTGTCACGCCCGCGCGCCGAGCGCTGTCTTCATGTCAAACACCTAAACGGACATGGAGGACACCATGGCACTACGCGTTCCGAAGGCGGAGCTCGACACGAGCCTGACCGAAGGCATGATCGACCAGTTCGGCGCCGTACCCGAACCCGTCGAGGTGACATGGCACAACCCGAAGGTTGCCGCGGCGGCGATCGAATTCGGGGGCAAGGTTGGCGAATGGGATGGGGTCGACGAGAGCCTCAAGTCGTTCGCGCACATGGCCGTCGCGTCGCAGGTCGGCTGTAGCTGGTGCCTCGACATCGGCTACTTCCAGGCGCAGAACCAGAACCTGGACATGGCCAAGGCGAGCCAGGTGCCACGCTGGCGGGAGTCGGATGTGTTCACGCCGCTCGAGCGGGATGTGCTCGAGTACGCGGAGGCGATGACGAACACGCCGTTGACGGTCACCGACGACCTGTCCACGCGTCTCCTCGAGCGGCTTGGGCCGGCCGGGATGATCGAGCTCACCGTGTTCATCGCCTTCTCGAACCTCTCGACCAGGGGCAACGTGGCGCTGGGGATCGAATCACAGGGCTTCTCCGCTGCCTGCGAGATTCCGCTGGCCGCCCGTCCCGGAAAGGTCGCGGCCTAGATTCATCTAGGATCGGACGCGATGCGGCTGACCGGCGGGTTCAGGATCTCGCTTGCTGCACTCCTCAGCGCCGCGGTGCTAACGGGCGCGCTCGGCGCCGGAGTGCTCGTGGGACCGGTCGCGATTGCGTCCGGTGCGGCATCGGCGCCCCACTTCGGCAACCCCGCGGGTCACGTGGATGTGCCGCCCGCAGGCCGCGCCGTGAACACCAGCCACCCCAACCACGTCGTCGGGAACGGCCGAGCGGCGAGTTGCACGTCGGCCGCCGTCGTGCGCGACGTTGCCGCTGGCGGCATCATCACCTTCGACTGCGGACCCAAGCCGGTCACGATCGTGATGACCACCACCGCGAGCGTGATCAAGACCCGGCACCTGGTCGTGTTGGACGGCGGCGGCCTTGTCACCCTGAGCGGCGGCGGTAAGCACCGAATCCTGTACTCGGACACCTGTGCGGGCACCTGGTCAACCGATGACTGCGTCAACCAGCCGTACCCCCGGATCGTGGTCCAGAACATCACCTTCGAGGATGGTTACAACGGCGCGCATCAGGCGACCTGTACGGCCAACGTTCCGAAGTGCTGGTACGGCGGGGTCGATGGCGGGGGAGCCGTCTATGTCGAGGGCGGCCAGTTCAGGGCGGTCAATTCGCAGTTCGTCGACAACCGCTGCTACGCCTCCGGCCCCGATCTCGGCGGAGGGGCGATCCGCGCCCTGGCCCAGTACCAGAACCGCCCCGTGTACATCACCGCCGACACCTTCCGCGGCGGACGCTGCTCCAACGGCGGTGCGCTTAGCAGCATCAGCGTCCAGTGGGACGTCCTGAACAGCGAGTTCACCGACAACAGGGCCCTCGGCTGGGGAGCGAACCCGGCGTCAAGCGGTACGCCCGGCGGCGGCAGCGGCGGCGCGATCTACCTCGACGGCCAGGACGACGACGTGCGGATCGCCGGCACCGTCATCGACGGCAACCGTGCTCGAGAAGGCGGCGGTGCCGTCTTCGACGTCGTCGACAGCGGCTGGGGCGCGCTCACGTTCGACGAGTCGCAATTGCACAACAACATCAGCGGGCAGTTCCAGACGTTCCCCGGCGTCTACTACGACCTCGACGGGCACGACCGGCCGCCGGTGATGATCAACTCGACCGCCAACTGAGCTCAGGCCGCTTGCGGGGCGTGCAGCCCGGTTTGCGGGGCGTGAAGCCCGGCGGCGTCGAGCGGCGCTCCGGCAAGCTGCCCGCCGGAGCACTGACTTGCCCGGACGACGCGGCGGGGGTTGCGGATGCCGGCGGCGCCGATGAGGCCGCCGATGATGACGAGCCCGCTCGCGACGCCGACGCCCACGCGGAAGGACTCGAGCGACGACTGGCCCGTCGCCACCGTGATCGCCGCCGCTTCGCCCGGTGGGAGGCCGGCGACCGACGGCCGACCGAGGGTTAGGGCTTTGGCCTCCGCTACAGCGGCGTGCCCGCGGGGAGTGAGGGGTCTGCCGGCGAGCTTGTTGTCCAGAGATGAGCTGAACTGCGCGGCCACGAGCGCACCGATCGCCACCGTCGCGATCAGGCCGGCGACGCGGGCGACCGCGTTGTTGACGGCCGAGCCGATTCCCGCCTCGCTCTCGTCGATGCCGGCGAGAATCGCTGCGGTGAGCGGCGCGACCGTCATCGACAGGCCCAGCGAGAACACGAGGATCCCGGGAAGCACTTCGGTCAGGTAGTGGACCCGCACGCCGAAGCCCAGGAGCAGGAGCATGCCGGCACCCGCGACCAGCGGGCCGCCGCCCATGAACAGGCGCGGGCCGAAACGGTCGGCGAGCGCGCCGAAGCGTGAGGACAGCGCGAACATGACGAGGCTCTCGGGCAGCAACGCCAGACCGGATTCGAGCGGGGTGTAGCCGGCGACCTGCTGGAGGTAGAGGACGAGGAAGAAGAACAGCGCCGACAGTCCGCCGTACAGCGCGAGCGTCTCGACGTTCCCGACCGCGAAGTTCCGGCTCTTGAACAGATCGAGGCGCAGCATCGGATCGCTCGCGCGAGACTCGTAGACGAGGAACGCCGAGAACAACAGCACGCCCCCGATCAGAGACCCGGCCACCGCCGGATTCGACCACCCGAGACGCGGCTGCTCGATCAGCGCGAACACGGCACCGCCGAGCCCCAGTACGCACAGCACCGCACCGACCACGTCGACCCGCCGCCGGGTCTTGGTGGGACTCGCGGCCGGAACCGCCCTCAGGATCAGCCACAGGCACGCGGCCACCAGCGGCAGGTTGATCACGAAGATCCACCGCCACGACGCCACGTTCAGAATGACCCCGGCGACGAGCGGGCCGAGCGCCCCGGCGATCGTCCCCCACGCCGTCCACGTCCCGATCGCCGGGCCGCGTTCCCGCTGCGGGAAAGTCGCGACGATCACCGCCAACGAGCTCGGCGTCAGCAGCGCGCCGGCGGCGCCCTGGAGCGCGCGGAACGCCACGAGCAACCCGATCGTCGGCGCGACCGCGCACAACAGGGAACACACGCCGAACCCGGCCACCCCGAGCGCGAACACACGTCGCTCGCCGAAGATGTCACCGAGCGACCCGCCGAGCAGGATCAACGAACCGAGCGTCAGCAGATACGCGTTGCTGACCCACTGCTGACCGGCGAGCCCACCGCCGAGGCTCCGCTGGATCGACGGCAGCGCCACGCTGACGACGCTGCCGTCGAGGATCGCGATGCTCGATCCCAGGATCGTCGCCACCAGCGTCAAGCGCTTCCTCGACGGCGACAGGACCTGTCGCTGTTGCGCCGGACTGCGTTCGCTTATGAGATCGCGCTCCTTCCTCGCCGTCTCGAACGAGCCTACACCGGGGTCGCCGGCACGCTCAACCCGTCGCAGGCGGTCCGAACCACCTGGTGAGCGTGTCATCGAGCCCTTCCGGGATGCCGTCTGCGACCCAGGCGACGTGTCCGTCGGGCCGGACCAACACGGCGGTGGGGGCGGTGACCGTCCCGAGTACCGGTAGCTCCCACCTACCGTCGTATCCGGCGTCGATCAACTGAACCCGTTTCGGCCGCGGAGAGCTGTCCAAACCGCCGGGGTCGGCGAGGTTCAGCAGCACCGGCCGGGCAGTATGCAACAGGCTGAACACCCGCCGCGTGCCGTCGGCGGTGACGAGGTCGAGATCGGGCATCCGGCGCCCGAGGAGCGGGTGGCCCTCACCGAGGTCGTAATGAATGTCCAGGCCGGTGAACATGCCGGCGAGCCGCTTTCGTGGCTCGTTCATGCTCACCACCTCCGAGACGATCTCGCGCAACGCGTCGATTCGCGGCTCGGACCGGCTGAGCGCCGTCAGCGCCATCGTGTCCCGCTGCACCCGGGCGCCCACGGGGTGCCGCTCGGCCTGGTAGGTATCCAGCAGGCTGTCCGGCGAAGTCCCGTTGAGCACCTGAGCCAGCTTCCACCCCAGGTTCACCGCATCCTGCACACCGGTATTGAGGCCTTGGCCACCCATCGGCGTGTGCACGTGGGCGGCGTCGCCGGCGAGCAGCACGCGTCCCTGTCGGTACGACACCGCCTGCCGCGTCATGTCAGTGAACCGGGAGATCCATGTCGGATTGTGCACCCCGTAATCCGTCCCCCGTGCCGCGGTGAGCTCCTGGCTGAGGTCACCCAGGGTCGGTTCACCGGTTTGCCCGACATTGCGCTCCCTCACCACGATCCCAACCCGTTTCCCATCCTCGTGCGGGCCGATGGCATGGACACCCTTCTCATCGCGGCGGACGCCGAACTCCGGCTGCTCGCTCGTCTCCGCCTCGGCGATCAGGTAGCTGGTCGACGCGTCCCATCCCGCGAACTCGATCCCGGCCGTCTTGCGGATCAGGCTGCGACCTCCGTCACACCCCACGAGGTATGCCGCGCGCAACGACTCACCATTCGACATACGGACGTGCACGCCGGTTTCGTCCTGCGCGAACCCTGTCACCTCACGTCCGCGATAGATGCGCACCGGTAGCTCGTCCACCCATCCACCCAGGATCTCCTCGAACCGGTTCTGCAGGAGCGCGAGCCCGTAGTTGTGGCGAGTCGGAAAGTCGCTCATGTCCAACGTCGTCATGGCGAAGGTGGCGATCTGGACTTCCTGCCCCTCGGAAAGGAAGCGATCGGCGATTCCACGCTGATCTAGAACCTCGATCGTGCGCGAATGCAGACCGCGTGCCCGCGAGCTCTCGAGCTCGCGCCCGGTGCGCCGCTCGACAATCGCGACGTCCACCCCGGCCAGTGCCAACTCCCCCGCCAGCATCAGCCCGGTCGGACCTCCGCCGGCGATCACCACCGCGTGCTCGACCATAGCCACACTTCCTCCCGATAAGTCCACACCAACACACACATTTCGCACCTCGCCCGCATCTCCAGTGTCCATGACTTCCGGCTTGCGGCTGGCGATTATGCGGCACGACCGGGGGCTTCATGAAGCCCCCCTCCGTGGTATAAATTGGAAGTGGAGAGGGGAGCTCAGTCGCCCGAGCTCACCGGGTGGAACTCGTCGTTGCGCAACTCGCGGCTGAATTCCATGACCAGGCCGACGGGGCCCTCAGCGTGCCTGGTCTTCGAGCGCGCGGATGCGATCGAGAAGTTCGCAGGCGAGTACGGCTCCGGCGTAGTTCAGGCCAAGGTCGCGCCGGAGGCGCTCGGCCTTTGCCAGACGGCTCGCGGCGCTCGGCGCGAACAGCGGCTCCTCGCTCGTTCTGGACGCCGGCTCGAGCAGCCCGAATTCGACGTAGCGACGCACCAGCGTGACGCGTATTCCCGCCCGGCGCGCGATCACGGAGAGCTCGACCAGCTCCTCATTCATGAGCGGCCCTTCCTCGGGTCAAAGTCGGACACCTCGGCAAGCTTCTCGAAAAGCTCCTGCTGCTCATCGGAGAGATGCTTCGGGACCGTGATCTTCACGATCGCGTGGAGATCGCCGTGCCCGCCGCCCTGCTTTGCCAGCCCGCGGCCGCGCAGGCGTAACCGACGGCCGCTCGAAGATCCCGCAGGCACCTTGACCCTGGCGGTGCCCGTCAGCGTCGGCACAGGGACGGTCGCACCAAGCGCGGCCTCCCACGGAGCAACGGGCAGATCGACGTCCAGGTCGTCGCCCTGGCGGCGAAAGGTCGAGTGCGGCTTGAGCCGCACCCGCAGATACAGATCGCCGGGCGGGCCGCCGTCACGCCCGGGCGCGCCCTGGCCGGCGAGGCGGATCAGCTGGCCGTCCCTGACGCCGGCCGGGAAGTTGGCGTCGATGCTACGGCCGTCATCGACCGTGAGCCGTCGCCTGCCGCCGGCGACCGCGTCCTCCAGCGACAGCTCGAGCAGCGCCTCGCGGTCCAGCCCCCGTAACGGCCCGGACGACCGCATGCCGGCGCCGTTGCCGAACAACCGACTGAAGAAGTCCGAGACGTCGCCGTCGCCGAACTCGAACCGCACGCCGTCGCCGAAGCCCTTGCGGTCGAAGAACTCCTCGAAGTCACCGCCCCCGCCCGGGGCTCGCTCCTGCGCCTGCCACTGAGCGCCCAGCCGGTCATACCGCTCACGCTTGTTCGGGTCGGAGAGCACCTCGTAGGCCTCCCCCAGCTCCTTGAACCGCTCCTCGGCATCGCTGTCCCGGTTCAGGTCGGGGTGATATTCCCGCGCCAGCTTCCGGTATGCCCGGCGTATGTCGTCCTGGCTCGCGCCCCGAGGGACTCCCAGAACCTCGTAGTAGTCCTTGAACTCGACCGCCATCAGCGCGCGTTCAGCACCGGTTCAAGCCGCTGCTCGAGCGCGGCGCGCGGCAGCGCGCCGACGATCCGATCGACTTCGTGCCCATCACGGATCACGACCAGCAGTGGGATCGAGCGCGCGCCGAACCGTGTTGCGAGCCCGGGATTTGCGTCGACGTCGACCTTGACCACCTTGAGGTGGCCTGCATGACTCTGGGCGAGCTGCTCGAGCACGGGCGACACCATCCGACACGGACCGCACCAGGCCGCCCAGAAGTCGACCACGACCGGTACCGAGGCAGTCGTCTCCGCCTCGAACGTGTCGCCATCGGCGTCGACCAGCCATGCCAGCTCAGCCTTGCATTTCGGACAGCGTGGGACCCCTTGGTCGATTGGGCCGACCCGGTTGCGCGCACCACACGTCTCACACCTGATGACCGTCATGACTCGAGAGTAGAACGTCCGTGGGCGCCCACGCCCGAATTTCGCTCGCACGGTGGTCCTCGGGCACCTCGACGATCGTCCGATCCCATAGCCTTCATCGGGTGACCTGGACAGTCGACGTGGCCCAGTCCCCGCCGGCTTTGCCGCCGCTCCCGGGGGTGCTCGCCGCAGCGGTGAGCGAAGCGGTGGCGCGACCGGCGGCGCAGCAGCCACCGTGGCCGGACCCCGACGAAGTCGAGCGGGTCCGGTGGGTGTTGGAGAACGTCCCGCCGATCGCGGTGCCTGCGGAGGTCGACCGATTGCAGGAGCGGCTCGGGATGGTCGCCCGCGGCGAGGCGTTCTTGCTCCAGGGCGGAGACTGCGCGGAGACCTTCGTCGACAACACCGAGTCGCATCTCCGCGGGTCGATCCGAACACTGCTCCAGATGGCCGTGGTCTTGACCTACGGGATCTCGATGCCCGTCGTCAAGGTCGGCCGGATCGCCGGTCAGTACGCCAAGCCACGGACGTCCGATCTCGACGCGGCCGGTCTGCCGTCCTACCGCGGCGACATGATCAACGGGTTAGAGGCGACGCCGGAGGCGCGGCGCCCCGACCCCGGCCGCCTGATCCGGGCCTACGCGAACGCGGCGGCGGCCATGAACTTGGCGCGCGCCATCACCGGGGCCGGCCTCGCGGATCTCCACCACCTGCACGAATGGAACATGGACTTCGTGCGCCGGTCGAGCGCCGGAAAGCGCTACGAGCGCGTCTCGACCGAGATCGACCGCAGCCTCCGGTTCATGTCGGCATGTGGCGTCGATGACAGCTCGCTGCGGACGGTCCAGCTCTACGGAAGCCACGAAATGCTCGTGCTCGATTACGAGCGCGCGATGCTCCGATCCGGTGACGATCGCCTGTACCTGCTCTCGGCCCATCTGCCCTGGATCGGAGAGCGCACGCGCCAGCTGGACGGCGCCCATGTCGCGCTCGGCGCAATCATCGCCAACCCGATCGAGGTCAAGCTCGGGCCGACGGCCACGCCGGCGGACGCGGTCGAGCTGGTCGAGCGGCTCGATCCGCAGCGCGTCGACGGCCGGGTGACGTTCGTGTCACGGATGGGCAACAACGCCGTCCGCGAGCTGTTACCGCCGATCATCGAGGCAGTCGCTCGTTCGGGACATCGCGTCGTCTGGCAGTGCGACCCGATGCACGGCAACACCGAAGAGTCGCCGAGCGGGCGCAAGACGCGGCACTTCGATCGCATCATGGACGAGGTCGAAGGCTTCTTCGAGGTCCACCAGCGGCTCGGCACCCATCCCGGCGGTATCCACGTCGAGCACACCGGCGAGGACGTGACCGAGTGTCTCGGGGGTGCTCAGATGATCTCCCACAGCGAGCTCTCGTCTCGCTACGAGACCGCGTGCGACCCGCGGCTCAACACCCAACAGGCACTCGAGCTGGCCTTCTTGGTCGTCGAGATGCTCCGGCGGACCACCTGACGAAGGTCGGCGCGGGCGACTCTGCTCATTGC
>Ga0070765_100002431_pt1 | contig 11666 bp, 5 predicted proteins | sample HubBroMetageWFT5_FD_71516 | JGI IMG/M metagenome (GOLD analysis project Ga0070765, IMG submission 71516) | Warmed and freeze-thawed soil microbial communities from the Hubbard Brook experimental Forest, New Hampshire - Hubbard Brook CCASE Soil... | ecosystem: Environmental > Terrestrial > Soil... | reverse complement strand
ATCATGGGCGTGTACGAAGAAAAAATGGCGCGCCACGGCATCGAAGTTCAGTCGCACACAGACATGCTGGCCCAGCAGTTCTGGGCGCAAGTGCCGCCGGAAAAAAGAAAGGCCGTCCTGGAATCCGCAGAGGCTTGGTGCGTCCCTCCCGCGCAGATTCGCGAATACGTCAACGGACTCGTCGCCAACGGCGAAAAAGCCGAAGCCGAAAAAGTTCTCACGAACTACGCCAATTGCATCACTCATAAATCGGCAGAGACGCGCCGTCAGACCGCCATGGGCCTCGCCGAACTCGCCAGCACTTACGCCAAGCAAGACGAGCGCCTGCTACTCAGCACCATCCGTCTGGTCGGTGTGCAACTCGCCGAAGAACGCGACTCCGAACTCGAAAGTTTGGTCGGCGCGGCCTTCGTGCGCCTGTCGCAGGAAGCCACTAAGTCCCGTTCCTTTCCGGCCATCCAGCGCTCCGTGGAACTTATCGAATACGTCGAAGCAGAACGCCCCGGCCTCGGCAAGAATCTTCGCCCCAGAATCGGCGTCGAAGATCGCCTCCCCGAATTCATCGAAGAAGCTCTGAAAACCGGCGAAGCTCCCTCCGGACTGAAAGATCTGCTACGCCGCATGCCTGTCGCGGCTTCCGGCCACTTGGCCGGACGATTTAGCCGCTCCGGCTTCCGCGAAGATTGCGACCTCTTGGTTTCGATGATGCAAGTTCTCGATGTCGAGGGCCTGGAGAATTTGCGCCAACTTCTCCGCAATGGCGGCCCCACCGAAGCCATCGAGGCGCTCGGTCTGCTCGCGCGCCTGGATCCGGACCTCGTTGAACAGGTTCTCCCCGAGCGCATCATTGATTGGAAACGCACCGCGCAAGACCGCGTCGTGCGCCAAATCGCGTCCAGTGGCGCGCCCGATCGCGGCCGCCTGCTGCTGAATCTTTTTGATTTTCTCGATCCGCTTATCCGGCCGCTCGCCGTGGACGAAATTGGCATGGCCGGAGATCAGACCGCCGATATGCGTTTGTTGCGCATCGCCGAAGGCGATCTGCCCAAAGATGCCACGAGTTATTTACAACTGAAAGCCATCGAAGCTCTTGGCCGTCTGCGCACCGCAGGCGCCGAATCCATTCTGCGCAAAATCGCCGAAACGCGCCGCGCCTTCCGCTGGGCCAGTCCCAGTGAGTTGCGCCTGGTCGCTTCGCAGGCCATGGAGAAAATCGATCCCGAATGGGTGCGCGACTTCGTGCCGCGCAGCGGCCTCAGCATCGCAGAATTTTCCCTCGAGCCGCTCGATCTCGATCCCGAATCCTCCGCGATCCGCCAGCGCCGTTACCCGCGCCTGCGTCTCGAGCGTCCCGTTTCCGCCACCACCACCAATCTAAAAGAAAATTGTCACCTCGATATTCCCGAACTCACCTTGGGCGGCGGCGTGGCTGTCTGCGAGCAAAGTTTGCATCCCGGCAGCCTGGTAAATCTGAAGCTCAACACCACGACGAAAACCGTGAAAGTGCTAGCCATCGTCCGCGACGCCAACACCCAAGCGCGCGCCTTCGAAGTTGTGGATATGGAACTCGAAGAGCGCTCCAAGCTCCGCAAACTGCTAGTCAGTTTGGGCAACGTAATGAAACAAACCTCGCCCAAAGCCCGCGCCCGCCGCGGCGCCCGCACCTTCATCACGCCATCAACGACATAATCATAGGTCGTGGCACAGCCACTCCTGGCTGTGCGGCTTTCCTGAGAACGCCAATCTCCTGATTGGCGCGCCCCCCACGCCGAAACCCCGCCGCAAAGCCAAATCCAAGTCACGTCGCAAATCTGAATCGCGCCACAGCGCGATTCATCCTGAGATCCCGCAGCGCGGGATCGAAGGGCCGATTGGCGCTCGTGGCACAACAGAAAATCAAGATCCTGAGCAAGACGACGCCGACGGACCCACCCCGCTCGAACGCCACGCCCGCAAATGCTCCATCTGCAACCATCCTTACCGCCAGGAGATCGTCGAATCCTTTCTTCACTGGCGCAGTCCCCAGACGATCATGAACTGCTTCGGCATCAAGACTGAAACCACCATCTACCACCACGCCCACGCCTTCAATCTTTTCGCTCTGCGCAACCGCAACCTACAGTCCGCCCTCTGCAACATCATCGAGGATATTGACACCCGCGACTTTACCGGCCGCGAGATGCTTGACGCCGTCCGCGCCCTAGCCCACCTCACCGCAGACGGCCGCTGGATCCACCACACCAGCAAATCCGAAGTCATGTATTCCATGCAGCGTTTACCCGCCGCGCTGCCCGCCCACTCGAAAGCCCTTCCCGCCGCGGCGGGCCTGCCTGCTGGTCAGGCAGGCCAGGAAATCCTAATCGCTAGTCGCCCAAATATTAAAAAACGCTGCAAACCACTGAAAACAATACTCACCTACCCAGGTTAATCGCTAGTTTTTCGGCCCCTTTTGGCCGCACTCGGCCGCGGAGTTGGGGGTTCGGTAGAGTTGGCAACGACGCGCAGCCACGAGTGCCCTCCTGCGGCGGGCAGGGCTGTGCCACGCAAACTAGAGCGCCGGCACTAATGGACAACGGGATGATGCGCGGCTAGAGTAGTTGCGCATTGGGACCAGGCTCCAACGGCAAACGAATCATTGCGCTCCTGGCGCTCGCGGTGTTTGTGTTTTTGTGCGCTGCGGGCGGGGCACAAGATAGCAAGATCTCCACTTCTGGCAGAGCGCAGCTCGGCCTAATTTCCACTCTCGGCTTCACGCAACACACATCCACTTCCAGTGGCACTTCATCTGCAGTTCCTACGTTTGAGGATGTTTCCGCGCGGGCGGGGCTCACGGTGGCGCACATCGCTTCGCCTGAGAAGAAATATATTGTGGAATCTATGAGCGGTGGTGTGGGGTTTATTGATTGCGATAACAGTGGAGTGCTGTCGGCACTGGTGGTGAATGGGTCTACCGTTGACCGCTACCGGAGCGGCGGCGATTTGATGGCTACTTTGTACCGGCAGGTGGGGAATCGCGCTGGTGGGGCGCCAGTGAAATTTGAAGATGAGACGCAGGCGGCGGGTTTGACGCGCAAGGGTTGGGGCATGGGCTTGGCGGTAGCGGATTTTGATAATGATGGAGTGCTGGATATTTTTGTTACGGGGTATGGCGGGAACGCTTTGTATCGCGGGCGGGGAAATTGCACGTTTGAGGATGTGACGGAGAAGGCTGGAGTGCGCGGGAGCGGGTTCATGACTGGGGCGGCGTGGGCGGATTACGACAAGGATGGGTTCGTGGATATTTTTGTGTCGCGGTACGTGCATGTGGATCTGGATAATGCGGCGGCGTTCGGGACGTGCAAGTTCCGCGGGATCGTGGTGCAGTGCGGGCCCTGGGGGATGACGGGCGAGACGGATTTGCTGTATCACAATCGCGGCGACGGGACGTTTGAGGAGGTATCGAAGCGGGCAGGCGTGAGCGATCCGAACGGATATTACGGATTGGGCGTGGTGTGGGGCGATTACGATAATGACGGCTGGCCGGATTTGTATGTGGCAAACGATACGGGGCCAAATTTTCTGTATCACAACAATCACGACGGGACTTTTACGGATCAGGGGATGCTGGCGGGCGCGGCGTTGAGCAGCGAAGGCGACGCGGAAGGTTCGATGGGGGTGGATCTTGGGGATTACGATCACGACGGGCGGTTGGATATTTTCGTGACCAATTTTGCGGACCAGGAGGACAACCTTTATCACAATTTGGGCGCGAAGGGATTTGACGACGTCAGCTGGAAGGCAGGGGTGGCGAAGGCAAGCTACCCTTATGTGAAATGGGGAACAGGATTTTTCGATTTCGATAATGATGGGTGGGTGGATTTATTTGTGGCGAGCGGGCATGTGTACCCGCAGATGGATCAGTTGGAGGGAGTGGCGCGGTACAAGGAACCTTTGCTGCTGCACATGAATAATCATGATGGGACGTTCACGGAATCGGCCGCGGCGGCGGGATTGGGTGCGGTGCCGGTGGCTTCGCGGCGGGGGGCGGCGTTTGGGGATGTGGCGAATGATGGGAACGTGGACGTGTTGCTGCTGAATGTGGGCGAGAGGCCGAGTTTGCTGATGAATCATGGAGTGGCGGGGAATCATCGGGTGGAGTTTCGATTGATGGGGACGAAGAGTAATCGAGCGGCGATTGGTGCGCGGGTTACGGTGCGGGCGGGGAAGTTGGTGCAGTTTGATGAGGTGCGGGGAGGCGCTAGTTATCTTTCGCAGAATGATTTGCGAGTGCATTTTGGATTGGGGAAGGCGGGGGTGATCGATTCGGTGGAGGTTTTGTGGCCTAGCGGCGCGATGGAGAAGTTTGTGAATGTTGCGGCGGATCGTTTTTATAACTTGGTCGAGGGGCACGGGATACGGGGAACGGTGGCGCTCCCGGCTCCGTAGTGCGGAACGCCAATCGGGAGATTGGCGTTCCTAGAAAGTCCGCGGATCCGTGGCAATTTTGGCGTCTGGGCAAGCTGGGGCGCAGCAAGCAGCGCCCCTACCGAGGCTAACGCCTGAAATGTTTCTACGAAATTGAAAAGGGCGCTGCGATGTTTTGCAGCGCCCTTTTTTTTTGCCGTGCAGTTCGTGTGGCTTTATTTGCCGTGCGGTTGATGGCGCGGTTTTAGAACAATAGTTTCAGGCCGAACTGGAAGATGCGGCCTAGGTGGGCGCCGTTGGGTTGCAGGAAGCCGTTGCCCAGGCATGCGGGATCGCCCGCGGAATTGTTCGATCCGCCGTAGCAGGAGGCCTGAGCATTCACGCCCGACCACTGCGTGTGGTTGAAAATGTTGAAGCCCTCGGCGCGGAACTGCATGGAGATGGATTCGTGGATCGGGATATTTTTGAACAAGGCCATGTCGAAATTAAAGCGGTCGGGGTTGTTCAAGGAATTTCGTCCCGAGTCACCGAAGGTCAAACCTTGGGGCTGGGCGTAGGCCGCTGGATTGAACAGCAACGGACCGGTACCGGGCACCAGCGAAGCTGCCGAACCCGCCGGAGGCGCGGAGTGAGGGTTGCCGATCAAATCGGTATAGGAACCATTGGTACCGACGCCGTTGGCAACTCCGGCGTTATCGCCGAAGATGCCGTTGGTGACGCTGAAGGGCGTGCCGGTATTGAAGGTTGTAATGCCTGAGTATTCCCAACCTCCCAGAAGTGCTTTGGTGATGCCGCTCTCGTGGAAAGAGGGGATGTTGTAAACATAGCTGACCGTGAGGATATGACGCTCGTCGAAGTTGGAACTGGCGCGATTGCCGGCGAGGTTGAAAGAGTTGACGAAGTTAGCATCCTGCCAGTCCGAGGAATCGTCAAGGGAATGGCTGTAGGTGTAAGCAATGGACAGGGTGAGCGGCGCGATCGTGCGGCGGATGGAGACCTGCAGGGAATTGTAAATGGAGTCGGCCGCATAGGGCTTGTAAGTGATTGTTCCGTAGCCGACAAATTTCCTGAACGGCGATGGATCGTTACCGCAGGCGGTGCCGAGATTGATTGCGGTGGCCCCGGTGACAGCAGTTCCGTTGACCGTGAGTGCGTTGCAATCGGTGTTGACGGTTTGGCCGGTGCTGTTGAGCGTGGGGTCCGCCGGGGCCTGCTGGTCTTGGGTGACGATGGGCTGTCCGGCACCGTAAGGATTCGCGCCGGTGATGGGCTGGAGTTGATTACGGTCCAGCTGCATCGAGAGATGAGTTCCTTTGCTGCCGACGTAGGAAATTTCACCGACGGTATTCTTGAAGAACTCATGCTGCAGGCTCAAGTTCCACTGCTGCGCGTAGGGCCAAACAGCTTTGTTGGCGATAGAGACCACGCTCAGAGGGAACGCCAAAATCTGTCCCGCACCAGCGCCGATGCAGGTGTAACCAGTTGGATCGGTGCAGGTCCCGACGCCCGAGGCGATATTTGATTGCGAGGGATTCTGCACCAGCGGGGGACTGCCCTGCAGCGATTCGGAATTGCCTTCGTTGCCCTGGCCATGGTCGTAGAAAAGCCCATAGCCGCCACGCAGCGAGGTCTTGCCGTCGCCAAAAGGATCCCACGCGAAGCCAACGCGGGGCGCAGGATTCCAGAGATGTCCCTGCAAGCAGCCGCGAGGCACGCCCGTCGAGCCGCATTGCTGGATACCGTTGTAGAGAAACGGAGCATCCGCGGGATTGGAGGGGGAAAGAAATACAGTGGGATCGGTGGGACTGACCAAGGCGCCGGAGCCAGCGGGGTCAAGAGCGGGCGCGAAATTGGGGTTCCAAGCGTTGGCATTGAAATTGAACTCGGTGGTGTATTTATTGTAGTAGGTGCCGAACAGGCTGATGCGCAACCCGAGATTCAAGGTGAGGTGAGAAGTGATGTGGAAGTCGTCCTGGATATAAGGTTCCACGAACTGGTAGCGATCGTAGTATTTAACGTTTTGATTGGCCTGGGAGAAGGAAGCAATATTTCCCAGGAGCATATCGGCGAAGGAATTTCCGGTGGAGACGTTGGAGTTGGTGGCGTCGAAGGTGAGTGCGCCGCCGTCCTGCAAACTGGACATCTGGTTCTTCTGGGCCAACACGGCGTAAGCACCGAACATAAGATTGTGCTTTCCGATGATCTTGGTGACGTTATCGCGAATGGTGTAGGTGGGGTTGGCGTTGTTCCAAGGTTCGTAGGAGGGGTCGGAGGTAAATCCGTAGGCGTTGTTTCCGCTGAGCGTGACGGCTGGGAGCTTGGTGGCGAAACCCGGCGCGTCTGGAAAAATTCCAGTCATGGTCATGCCGGCGGGCTTTTCGAACGGGCCCTGGTTAGTGAGGAAAATGTGGTCGCTGGTGTAGCTGAAAACGAATTCGTTGACGAGGGTGGGTGAAGCGGTCCAGGTCAAGCGTGCGACGGCGCTGGTGGTTGGTCCATTGAATTTCGTTTGGATGTTGGGGACGGTGGCGTTGGACCAAAGGGTGAGAGGCGTAACGGTATTCCAGGAATCGTGGATGTAGTGAAAGGTAGCGCGCAGATTGTGGGTGACGTTGTGGTCCACGCGCAGAAGTTCTTCGCGCCAGTAAGTGGGCTGCGTGAAAGTTGTGTTGAAGCAGGCGCCGATCGGAGAAGGGCATCCCGTGGAGCTGTTTGGCTGCGGGATTTCCGCCAACAGAGCGGTGGCATTCACGCCGATGGAGCTGGCTGGAATAGAGGTGCCGCCTCCAGGCAAAACGGGACAATCCGGGCCGGGGCAGACGTCTGCAAAGTTTCCGCCTCGCTCGGCAATAGAGGGGACGGGAATGTTCGCGGCATCACCTTGCGAGGCAAGCCAGGCTGAGCCGGGCACGCGCTCCAGACGCCATTCCTGGGACCAGAAGAAAAAGGTCTTGGATTTGTCAGTGTTGTAGTGGCCGGGAATAAAAAATGGGCCGCCGATGGTGTAGCCGAAGTCGTTCTTCTTGTACTCGGGAGCGTTGGGCGAGCTCTGATCGAAATAGCTGCGGTCGTTGAATATATTGTTGCGGTTGAATTCGTAGACATCGCCGTGGAAACTGCTGGTGCCGGATTTGATTTCCGTTTCCACGGTGCCGGAGGCGTTGCGGCCATATTGGGCACCGTAGTTGGAAGTGAGCACGCGGACTTCGGCGATGGAATCAACGCTGGGGAAAACGTTGAGGGAGTTGTTGCTGCCGTTGTCCATATTGTCGCCGCCGTCCACTTCCCAGTTGTTGTTTTCGCCGCGGCCGCCATTGATGCTGTAGACCACGTTGCCGAGAATGCCGACGGTGCCTTCGTCCTGGGCGGTCTGGTTATTCACGCCGGGGGTGAGGTTTACGAGCTGAGTGAAATCGCGGCCGTTCAATTGGAGCTGAGTGATTTCGGAGCCGGTGATGGTGCCGCCAACTGCCGCGGACTGGGTGTCCACTTGCGCGACGTTTTCGCCGGCGACGACTACTTCGCTGGCGACCGAGCCGACCTCGAGGTTCACGTCCACGCGAGCTTGCTGGCTAACGCGCAGGACGACGCCCCTCGCTTGAAACCTTTTGAAACCCTTCATGGTGACGGAAATATCGTAGCTGCCGATCGGGAGGTAGGGCACGACCCAGTCACCATCCTGATTGGTGGTGACTACCTTGTTGATACCGATGCGCGGGCTGGCGACGTTCACTTCCGCGCCGGCGACAACGGCGCCGCTGGCGTCATGTACGGTGCCAGTGAGGGTGGCGGTGTCTTGCGCTGCGGCGATGGATGCGCAGAGGAGAAACGCGAACAGGCAGCAAGCTTGGCGAAGAAATCTCATGTACATCTCCAGATAGCGCGGCGTGCGCGCGGATTTTGCGGCCCCCAAAGCCAAAACCCGAAGGTGCTGATTTGCTGCAAAGCGCGGAGGTGGTGACAGAGCAGCTGGCAGGCTGCGCTGGAACTGGCGCGGGAACGGCTATCCCGGCGAGTCGGCTTTACGGACGTAAAAGACGCCACCCCTGACGTTTTATTAAATTTATTAAAACAGATTTATATACGGGAGCGGGGAGATGTCAAGCGGAAAAGTTGGGGTCATGGATGGGGTGCGAAGCGCGGGCTGGTCGCAAACCCAAGCGTCTGGCTAGGCTGACATATTGGCAAGCTGGGGCGCAGCCTGCCTGCGGCAGGCAGGCCCTTCGTTCCCGCGCTGCGGGATCTCAGGATGAATTGCGCTGTAGCGCAATTCACAAGCAGCGCCCCTACCGTGGCTGCGCGGGAGAGTCTTGATCGTGTATTGAAGCGACGCCAATCCCGCTTTGCGGGATTGGCGTTCCCAGGCGGAGGCTGGCGGAGTGGAAGTGTGTTAGGTTCTTGGCTTGAATTGCGGGGGCAGATTGCGCGTGGTTGCGGGGTTCGCGATCGTGGTGCTTGCGTTGGGGCTGGCAGCGCCGCGGTGCTATGGCGCGCGCGTGATGGCGCGGCTGGTGCAAGGACAAGCTGCGCAGTCGGGCACAGGACGAGCGGCGGCTGCGGATTTGGCGGGGGTTTTTGCTGAGGGGGAGGCGGCTTTGCGGGCTGGGGAATTGGAGCGGGCGGAGGGGGCGTTCAAGAAAGTTCTGGCGGCGGATCCTGGGTCGGCGGGGGCTTATGCGAATTTGGGCGTGATCGCGATGCGGCGGCAGCAGTGGGGGCAAGCTTTGGAGTTGTTGCAGAAGGCGGAGCGGCTGGCGCCGAACGTGGCAGGAATTCGGTTGAATATTGGATTGGTTTATTACCGGCAAAACGATTTTCATGCGGCGATTGCGCCGTTTGAATCGGTGGTGCGGGATAAGTCGGAGTCGGTGCAGGCGCGTTATCTGCTGGGGCTTTGCTATTTTTTTACGGAGAGGTACGGGGATGCGGTGACGGCGCTGGAGCCGATCTGGGATGCGGAATCGGGGGACTTGAATTATTTGTACGTGCTAGGGAACGCCGCGAGCAAGGCGGGACAGAGCGATGTGGAGGAGCGGGCGCTGACGCGATTTGTGGAAATAGGGAAGGACACGGCGGAATATCATTTGTTGATGGGGAAGGCGGCGTTGAATCGCGAGGAGAATGACAAGGCGATCGCGGAACTGCAGCAGGCGGCGGAGTTGGACGCGCGTTTGCCATTTGTGCATTTCAATTTGGGGCTGGCTTATCTGACGCGGGCGGACTTTGAGAAAGCGCGGGATGAATTTTTGCGGGATGCGGAGATCGAGCCGGATGTGGCTTTTGATTTCGACCGGCTGGGAGTGGTTTATTCGTATTTGCAGGAGGATGCGAAGGCGGAGGGGAGTTTTAAGCAGGCGTTGCGGTTGGATGCGCACTTATCGAGTTCTTATTTTGGGTTGGCGCGGGTTTATCAGCGGGAGGGGAAATTTTCATTGGCGCTGGGGGCGGTGGATGCGGCTTTGCGGATGGATGGGGATAATGCGAATTATCATAATTTGAAGGGGCAGGTATTGATGCGGTTGGGGAAGGCGGAGGAAGCGCAGAAGGAATTGGCGGCGGCTACTGCTTTGCTGAACGCGAGTCGCGAGCGGCGGCATAATGAATTGAATGAGGGGGCTTTGCCGTCGCCGGAATTGACTGCGGAGCCGAAGGTGCAGTGAGCGGGGAAAAGCGGAAAATGGAAAAGAGAAAATGGAAAATCGGGCCCTCAGCGGCTAAAGCCGCTTCGATGTCGCTGTGGTTACGGCACGGCTGAAGCCGTGCCCTGACGTAAGACGGAATCGTCCGACTTCGCGCCACGATTTTTATTTTTGTGAATTTAGAAATTTTGTTACTTCGCGGGAGGTGGGCATGGAGGGTTGGGCGCCGTTGCGGGTTACGGAGATTGCGGCTACCGCGGAGGCGTAACGCGCAGCTTCGCGTGGATTTTTGCCTGAGAGCAGGCTTACGGCGAGGCCGGCGTTGAACGCGTCGCCGGCGGCGGTGGAGTCCACGGCTTTTACGGAGAAAGAGGGGAGCATTTCGCGGAGGCCGTCGGCGGTGGCTAGGAAGGCGCCTTGCGCGCCCATTTTGATTACGACATTTTTGGGGCCGCGAGCGAGGAGGAGATCGGCGCAGCGGGCGGCTGTTTCGGGCGTGACGGGTTCGCTTGGGGGCAGCCCGCAGAGGATGCGGGTTTCACTTTCGTTGGGAGTGATCCAGGCGATGACTTGGAGCAAGCCCTTGGGTAATTCGCGGGCGGGGGCGGGATCGAGCATCAGCGGGATTTTGTGGCGATGGGCGAAGGCGGCGACGGTTTCGAGAGTGATTAGCGGGATTTCTAGTTGGGCTAGGATCATGCCGGCTTTGTGCAGGAGTGCGGAGTGCGCGGTGATGTCTTTGGGGAGGAGTTTTCCGTTGGCGCCGGGGACTACTACGATGCTGTTCTGGCCGTCGCTGCCGATGTTGATGAGCGCGACTCCGGATGAACCTTTTACGGTGCGGACGGAATTTACGGCGACGCCTGCTTGGCGGAGGGCGGCTTTCAGGGCGGCGCCGAAGGAATCGTCGCCGACGTTGCCCAACATGCTGACTGGGTAGCCGAGTTTGGCGACGCCTACTGCTTGATTTGCGCCTTTGCCGCCGTGGAAGGTGCGGAAAGTCTTGCCGATGATGGTTTCGCCGGGGAGTGGGACGTGCTCGGCGGTGGCGACGAGGTCGAGATTGATGCTGCCTACTACTACGATGGGTTTGCGCATATTTTTTGGCGCCTCCGGTTCACAATGCGCGGAAAAGCAGATCCCTCTCTGCGTCCCGCGCCCGCCAAGCTGCGGAGGAGGATATCCTTCGGCCGACTTGAGGCAACGGCGCCGACCTCAGGATGACGATGTTCGTCGCATCGTCAGAAAGAGCGCGGGACTCCGTTCGGGATAACATGCTATGCCGTTTTCCGCGAACTGCGCAGCGGCTAAGGCTATCACTGTCTGGGGCCAGCGCGAGCGGCGCGGTGTGGAATTTTTTGGCTTCGCGGACAGGTGCCTGGCGCTGGGTGGTCGTGCTAATCTTTGGTGAAGTTTCGCGCCGTTCTTCTTGCGACCTTGCCCGGGTGGCGGAATGGCATACGCGGAGGACTTAAAATCCCGGCAGACATTTCGCAGCGCGACGCACCAAAACGCAGCGCTACGAAATCGCTTGTACTTGCAAGGGTTCCCCGCACCCGTACGGCGCAGTGCCGTGCACCCAAACGCATCGAACTGAAAACCCAACCGACACCACTACCGACA
>Ga0070765_100002430_pt1 | contig 11666 bp, 9 predicted proteins | sample HubBroMetageWFT5_FD_71516 | JGI IMG/M metagenome (GOLD analysis project Ga0070765, IMG submission 71516) | Warmed and freeze-thawed soil microbial communities from the Hubbard Brook experimental Forest, New Hampshire - Hubbard Brook CCASE Soil... | ecosystem: Environmental > Terrestrial > Soil... | reverse complement strand
CTGGAGCTGATGACCAGGATTGAACTGGTGACCTCTCCCTTACCAAGGGAGTGCTCTACCAACTGAGCTACATCAGCCCTCTTTTATTCTCCCCCGTGGCGAATCTTGTCTGCCTGCCGAACCAAAATCGTACGCAGTGCGAACGTGGCCAGAATCAGAACGGGGATCAATCTCAATTCTACAGGCTTACCGAAGACGACCACCGTTCCCTCGCCTACTGTAAACCACGCCAGCACTGCCAGAACACCATACAGCAGAAGAGCGACCGGATACCGCCGTTGCAGATCCAAGCCCGCGCGCGTTCCCGGCTGCTCCTCGCGCATTGCCAAACCCTCACAAAAACCTGGTGCACAGGGGAGGATTCGAACCTCCGTAGCTCCAAAGAGCGGCAGATTTACAGTCTGCTGCCATTAACCGCTCGGCCACCTGTGCAAAACTTCAACCGCCCCCGATTGAACCCCTTTTGCGCATCAAGCCCCGTCCGGAAGCCTCCGGTCATTTTCGGAGCCCGCGCCTGAAGTGGGATCACCGCGGAAAACAGGCCCGGCGCCCGAAACCCCAGGCCCCGGTAAAACTCTCTTGCCGCTTTCAAACTCCGTTCCAGTTTCCTTTGAGTGGAGCTGGCGAAGGGATTTGAACCCCCGACCCTCTGATTACAAATCAGATGCTCTACCAGCTGAGCTACGCCAGCCCTGCATCAGCGGTTCCGGACTACTTCGAACCGCTTTTTCCACCCCAAACTTTCCGGAGATCTGAACGAGCAGTACGGGCACACTCATGCTGCGCACGCACCACGGCACAGAATCAAAGGTTAGCACAGGCCCGGCGCCGGAGCAAACCTCCAACGGTGTTACAAGATGTTTTTGGCCGGCTTTGTGAAACGCGAATTGTCTTGACTTTACTATTCCATCGCAAGAACCTTCTTGCGAGCGATTCTTCTTAAGGGAGCTCCAATGAAAACCCATCGGATTGTCCCGGCTTGTATAGCCGGCATGGCCCTCCTCGTGGGAGCGATGGCCATTCCTTCGCCTGCGCAATCCGCGCCCAAGCGCAAGCCTCGTATCGCAGTTATGGATTTTGATTACGGTGCGGTCAGAAACTGGGCGCAGACATGGTTTGGCGCCGATGTCGACCTCGGCAAGGGTATCCAGCAGATGCTGGTCACCGACCTGGTCAAGGACGGCAGCTACTCCGTCATTGAGCGCGCGGTGATGGATAAGATTCTCGCCGAGCAGAACTTCTCCAACTCCAACCGCGCCGACCCCAACAGCGCCGCGAAAATTGGCAAGCTGCTCGGAGTGGACGCGATCATCGTCGGCACCATAACTGAGTTTGGCAATGAGACCAAAAGCCAGGGGCTTGGCGGTGGCGGCGGAAGCGGCTGGACCGGCGCGCTGGGCGGCTTGCATCACTCCAAGTCCAACGCCAACGTCGTCATCAACGCCCGAGTGGTCAACATTGATACAGCCGAAATCCTGGGCGTGGCCGAGGGGGCCGGCACCTCGTCCCGTTCGAGCACCGGCATCGGCGGCGGCGGCGGCAACTGGAATGGCCACGGCGGCGGTGCCGTTGACTTCGGCTCCAGTAATTTCCAGAACACCATCATCGGCGAAGCCACCAAAAACGCCGTCGACAAGCTCGCGACCGAACTCGTCCCCACAGCGGCCAAAATCACGACCCACACCACCTCCGTCGAAGGAACGGTGGCCGCCGTGGAAGGAAACCAGATCATCCTGAATGTCGGCGGCAAGGTCGGGGTGAAAGTGGGCGACCAGTTTAACGTCGAACGGGTGACCAAGGAGATCAAGGATCCCACCACGGGAGCCGTTCTGCGCAAGCTGGCGACCACCGTGGGTGTGGTGAAAGCCACCGATGTGGACGATGTTTCCGCCATCTGCGAACCGGTTTCCGGCTCCGGCTTCAAGATCGGCGACAGCGTGAAGACCGTGGCCCAATAGTTCCCGACGACAGGGTCCCGGGACCTCAGCAGCAAAACGCCCTCCGCGATCGCGGAGGGCGTTTACTTTGTCTGCCATTGATCCCGTTATCTTCCCAGAAACTTCTCCAGCACAGCGGTCTCATTGTCGGCCCGGTTCATATACTCGTTGGCGGTATCCAGATCCTTCTCCGCCAGGGCCTTGTGCGCCTCATCCAGCTGATGATGCAAGCGGTTCATCGCGGCCAGGATATCGCCCCGAATGTCCAGTCCTTGCGCGCGCTGCTGGCTCCGTATCTGTTCCACGCCGGCCAGGGCGGCGTCGGCACGGGCTTCGATGTTGGCATAGCGGTCATGGGCCTCGCGAATTTCCTTCGGAGAAGGTCCCGCAGCTGCTGGCGGCCCAGGCGCGGAAGCAGTTTCCGACGAACTTGTGCTGACGGCCGCCGCCGATGCGGGTGAAACATACGGTTCGCGGAGCTTCTTGCCTTCCGCCGGCGCCAAGGAACTCTTTGCCGTGTGCGTAAGTGCGCCGGAGGGAGAAGGCTTGGGCTGGGCCGCAGAACCTGGCGGCGGCGCAGCCGGTTGTTGATCGGGCGCCGGATTCTGCGTCTCGGCCGGGATCGCCGGCGCCGGAGCACTGGCTGGCGGGGTTGTGTCGGTCGCCGTTGCTGCCGGTTTTTGGCTGGCACTCGTTGAGAAGATGCGGGGCAGCAGCGCTACGACCGCAATCAAGGCCAGGATCGCCGTCGCCGCGCCCAGGCCTATCCACAGCCCGCGATGACTCTTTCCAGCGCCCGGCGGAGGACTCGGAGGAGGCGGCACGGGCACAAACGCGGGCGGTAGCGGAGCAGTATATTGGGGTCCGGCCGCGGGCGCCGGCGTCCAATTCGCGGACGAAGTCGCGGCCGCAGCCGCCGGAATTACCGGTTGAGGGGCCGGAACCTCGCGCTGCGCCTTCAGCGCGCTGCGAAATTCTTCCGCCGTCTGGAAGCGCTGCTCCGGGAGCTTGGCCATCGCCCGCAGCACAATGGCGTTCAACTGCGGCGAAATGGATGGATCGACTTCCACCGGCGGGGTTGGCGCCTCATTCATATGCGCGTTCAGAATGCTGTACGACGTGTCTGCCTGGAAGGGCTTGCGTCCGGTCAGCATTTCATACAGCGTCACGCCGAAGGAATACAGGTCCGAGCGCGCGTCCACCGTGCCGCCGCGCACCTGTTCGGGAGACATGTAGTAGACCGAACCCATCGTCGTTCCGGGGCGCGTCAGCTGCATATCCTCGGTGGACTTCGCGATGCCGAAATCCATGAGCTTCACCAGCCCGTGGGTGGTGATCATGATGTTTGCGGGCTTGATGTCGCGATGGGTTACGCCGCGGCCGTGGGCATAGCTGAGGGCAGCCAGCGCCTGGGTGGAGTAGTCCAGGATGTGATCGACGGGGATGCGGGTCTGCGCGGCAAGCTTCTCGAGCGTGGTGCCCTCGACATACTCCATCACCATCACAAATTGGTTGTTGTGCTGAAACGCGGTGCGCAGTTGCGCGATCCCGGGATGGTCGAGTCCGGCCAGGGTGCGGATCTCCGCCATAAACCGCGCCGCCAGCTCAGAGTCGGAAGCGAAGTCGGGGAGCAGGATCTTCATCGCTTCTTCGCGATTGGAGATCACGTTGCGCACTTTGTAGACGCGGCCCATGCCGCCCACGCCGAGGGGCGCCAGGACTTCATAGTCGCCGACGCGCTGACCTGAGTCTGCCATAGGGTCCTCCTGAAAATGAGTGGCCTGCCGGGGAAGAACGAGCCCTGTCGCCGGAACGACCCGAGTCTACGCTATTGCGAGGGCGATCGCCCATAGAAATCGGACCCACGTCGGCTGCAGTACTGCATTTGCAATCGTCTTCCTTGCGCAATCCCACAACATAGTGCGAATGGGTAGCAGCGCGTTGCATTCGTGAAGATGGGTGAGATCGCAGGTCTACAAAGCTACTCTGCTGCATTGCTCAGGGTGTGGTCTCGTTGTCTAACACAGTCACAGTGACCGTCATCACATCATCAAGTAAACGCCCCCCCCAATGTAACTTGACGCTCCCCTCTTTCGGGAGGACCATTGCCTCAGACCTCCCTCCATGATCTGCAGACCTTGAAAGAGAAAGACACATGATTCGTTCTAAAAAGCCTGTTGGGTTAATTGCCCTGCTGCTCTGCCCTATTCTTGTTGCCCAGACGCCAATATCAACAACTTCACCAACGCCTTTGAAGCCGACAGCATCATCCGCAGGATCGGTCGCGGTTAAGCCGAATACCCTTTTAGACGGAACGCCAATCAAGTTACGCATAGGCCGGACTATCTCCTCTGCTGATGCCAAGGTTGGGGAGCATATCGATTTTGAAGTTCTCGACGAAGTACAAGTGATGGGAGTCGTGATCATCGCTAAAGGAGCAACCGCTTCTGGCACTGTGACCTCCGCCGAATCTAAAAGAAGAATGGGGCGCGGAGGCAAACTAGAACTTACTTTGGATTATGTGCGATTAGTGGACAACGAAAAGGCTGCTTTAACCGCGACAGCGGGCGGAAAAGGCGGAAGTCACACCGGTGCGATGATCGGAGCGATGGTGGCCACCTCCTTCTTCACCTTGGGGGGATCTGCCCTCTTTTTGCTTATGCATGGAAAAGACATAACAATCGCAAAAGGAGCAGAGACTACTGCGTATGTCAGCGGTGATATGTCACTCGATCTTGCGAAGTTCGCAACTCCTGCGCCTGTCGGGGCACCAAGTACCGAAAATGCTGCGCAAGCCACCCTATCAGTCGAGTCGACGCCGGCTGGGGCTGAGATCGAAGTAGACGGTAACTTTATTGGGGATACACCATCTATCCTCCCTCTCAGGTCTGGCAATCACGAGATCACTGTCAAGAAGAAGGGATTCGCCGACTGGAGCCGTAAGTTGAACGTAAACGGAGGCACGATCCACCTGGACGCGGAATTGGAGCAGAAAACCGGGGAATAGTGACGTCCGACTTCTTCGTCCGCGGACTCGGCCAACAACATCATCGCTTCCGGCAAGAGCTGCTGCTTCGTCCTGGTTCCTTAACGGACTCTCCAAGAGCCTTGAGCCTGATTCGATATGCTGGTTGAGGTGACTTCCATAGCTTTTGGCGGTCCCGTCAACTGAATGCACAGGCGTACGCGCAGAACGCTCGTAGTTGTGGCCGCCGTGGTGGTCCTGCTGGCGCTGGCTGTTTTTCTGCGCTCCAAGGCCCCGCCGGAAGCCGCCCGACTGCTGCCCGAGTCGGACGGCATCGTCTACTTGAACCTCAGGCCGGTTCGCACTTTCTTCAAGGCCAACCTGAAGCCGCCCCACCGGGTGCCGGAGTACGAGCAGTTTGTCGAAGCCACGGGCGTCGACTGGGAACGCGACCTCGATCAGGCCGCCATCGCTCTCCACCGCATGCCAGAGCCGAACGGCCCCAACGGCCCCGTCGCCTACACCACGGTTCTGGTGGGCAGGTTGACCGGCGCCAGGTTGAATCAACGGCTTGACGGGCATGCGGTCTCGCGCGAGGCGTATGCCGGGCATACCATTTACAACGTGCCTTCTGAAGGCCGGACTGTCCGGATCGCCCAGGTGGGCTATGACATGATTGCGGTGTCGAATTTTCCCACTCCAGAGAAGATCCACTCCATACTCGATCGCCATCGCACCGCGGCTCTGCCCTTTGCCGGTTCGACACTGCTGTCGCAGTACTTTCACGATGTGCCCCTCTTGTCGCTGGCGTGGGGTGTGGGTGAAATCGGCCTGCCTTTCAACGAGAGCGGCGCGATCCAAATCTTCGGGTTTCGGCTGCCGCTGCAAGCCGATTCCACCATCGTGGCCAGCCTGAGCCCCGAATTGAGCCTGGCTGGCGTGCTCAGGCTGCGAGTGGAGGAAATTGCTCCCACCGACGATGCGGCTGCCAACCAGGCTGCGTCGCTGGGCGCACTGCTGACCCTGGCCCGCGGATTCACCCAGCCGCTCACCGACAATGCGGCCAACACCGGGCTGAAGCAGATGCTGAAAACGGCCGCAGTTGATCGCAAACGCAACCGGGTCTTGTTGACCGCGACGGTACCGGTTTCCATGTTCGCCAGCCTGGCTTCGAGCGAGAATTCCGCGCCGCCGGCTGAACCTCCGCCGGCTTCCAATGCATCGAAATGAATAGAGCGGGCATACCGCTAACCTTCTGTTTTCCGTAGTTTGCGCACACTTTAACGCAGCCCGACGACTCCCCCCGAACGAGGTCCCATGCATCGTTTTCTGAAAGCTTTCACCCTGTCCCTTGTGCTTTTTTCAGTGATGGCGGCGCTGGCAGCCGATGGTAAGCCGACCGTGGTCACCGGCCAGGCTGCCTTTACCGACGCAGCCCATGAATCGCCCGGGGTGCGCCGCCACCTGACCGTGGCCGATCTTCCAGCGCCCGCGCCCGATCAGTCGGTCGATAACGGCCCCATGGTCGTTCCGCGCCCGGCGAATGCCTGGCCGCAGGCGCCAAAGGGATTCAAAGTCGACCTGTATGCCACCGGACTCGACAACCCGCGCCTGCTGCGGACGGCGCCTAATGGCGACATCTTCCTGGCCGAGAGCGAAACGGGCAAGATCCGGGTGTTTCGGGGCGTCGGCGCCGACGGCAAGCCCCAACAGACCTCCATGTTCGCCGATGGCCTGCACCAGCCGTTCGGGATCGCCTTCTATCCGCCAGGGCCGAACCCACAGTACATCTACATCGGCGATACCGACCAGATCGTCCGCTTTCCCTACAAGAACGGCGATATGAAAGCCAGCGGGAAGATGGAGAACCTCACCGAGTTGCCGGGCGGGGGGCGGCTGCGCGGCGGCGGACACTGGACCCGCGACCTGATCTTTTCCAAAGACGGAACGCGGCTGTTCGCGTCGGTGGGATCGCACTCCAACGTGGACGACTCCGACACCCACCCCGAGGAATTTCACCGCGCCGACGTGCTTGAGTTCCAGCCCACCGGCAAGTTCGTCAAGGTGTATGCGTACGGGTTGCGCAACTGTGTCGGCGAAGCCATCAACCCCATCACCAACGAACTGTGGTGCTCCACCAACGAGCGCGATGCGCTGGGCAACAACCTCGTACCCGACTACGTGACCCACGTGCAGGAGGGCGGCTTTTACGGCTGGCCGTGGTACTACATGGGCACAAACGGCGGAGTCCAGGATCCGCGCCACAAGGGGAAGCACCCCGAACTGCAATCCAAAGTGATCACTCCAGACATTCTCGTCAACCCTCACTTCGCGTCGCTCGAACTGCTGTTCTATGGCGGCTCGCAGTTCCCCGCGGAGTTCAAGGGCGACGGGTTTGCCTGCGAACACGGCTCATGGAACCGGGCCCAGCGATCGGGCTACGAGGTGATCCGCCTGCCCATGAAGGATGGCCACGCCACCGGCGAGTATGAAGATTTCCTGACCGGATTCACCGTCGGCAACGGCGACGTGTGGGGTCGGCCGGTGGGCGTGACGGAAGCAAAGGATGGGTCGCTGTTTGTGTCGGATGACGGGTCGAAGTCGATCTGGCATGTAAGCTACGTGGGAAAGTAGGTCCTCGGCTAGGAGCTTTAACGGTCCATCGAACCGGTTGGCAGGGCTGACGCGTAGTAGCCCTTGCGTGCAAATACCTTGAGTTTGCGGCCATCCTTTTGAGCCTCGATGTCAATGGTGCGGTACCGTCCGTCGCGTTGGAAAGAAGCGGGCTTGTACGAGATAAGGTAGCGGCCGCGAATGACCTGCTGGAGATCGGCGAGACTTCCGTCGAGATGACGGGCGGAGCCGGGCATAAAGGCGGAGCCGCCGGTGAGTTCCGAGAGGGTTCGCAACGCATGGTCGCCGACCACGGCGCCGGGCTCCTCGGTCACGCCATCCCTGGTGCTGACGGTGTAGACGGCGACTTCGCCGTGTTGGGCCCTCGCAATGGCTTGCTTGAGAGTGAGGCCGCTCGAGTTGTCTTCGCCATCGCTGATCACCACCAGAATCCGGGCCACGGGCTGGGATTCGGGATGGGTGGCCAACTTGTCGGCTGCGAAGGCAACCGCGTCCCACAGAGCCGTTCCACCGCCAGGTGCGAGCTGGTTCAAGGCGCGCGAACTCAGCGTTCGGTCTTCGGTGAAATCCTGGACGAGAAAGACCGAGCTGTTGACGCCGACCACGAACGCGAGATCGCCCTTGTCGCCGACCACCTCTTGCAGAAACTTGGTCGCCGCCGCCTGTTCAAAGGAGATACGGTCCCTGACAGAGTCGCTGGTATCTACAACGAGACCGAGGCGCAAAGGAAGCTGGGACTCATTGCGAAATCCGAGGACTGCGCCCGGAGGTTGACTATCGTCTCGAATCTCGACGTCCGAGACTGCCAGATCCGTTACGGATTTCCCGTGATCGGTCGCGGCGAAAAACATTGCGACCTCATCTGCCGTAACCCGGAAGGTCACTCCAGCGGAATTGTCACTGGATTGGTTCAGGCGTGCGTCAGGGTCAGAGGCGCCGGGTGATTCGACAGCGCCGGCCGTGGCGCAATCCCCGCAGATCGGATCCGGCGCCGCTTCGGCTTCGACAATCTGGTTCTCTTCCTTCTTCTCTTGCAAGAGAAGTTGTGCACGACGCGCGATTTCTTCCGGAGTTGGCTCTGTACGGGCACTGAAAGCAACTGTCATTTTCTGGGGTGGATTCGATCGGGCCTCTGCCCGGCGCACTTGTTCAACCTTGATCTGTTCCAGGATTTGGCGAAACTGGCCGGCCGAGGCTGACTGTGGATCTTCCTGCAGCAACTTCTCCATCTCCTGCTGCGCTTTGCTGAAATCGCCTTGCGACTCCCACGCTCCAGCGGCAAAGAAATGAACCGTGGCAGCCCCCTCGTGCTTATGCTCATGCACTTGGCGGGCAGTCGCAAGCACAGCCGGATAGTCATGGTTTACAAATTCTCCGTAGGCCAGCGCCAGCTGTAGCTGGACGTCAAGCGGAGCGATCGAGGAGGCCTTGCGCAGGGATTCTTCCGCCGCGGAATACTGTTTGAGCGCTAATTCAGCGCACCCGAGATTCAAGTAGGAGTTAGGCAGGTGGTCGTCGAGGGCAATGGCCTGGCTGAACTCGGCGTGCGCCAGATCGTTTTGACCGAGACCTAGATAGGCTGAGCCCAGTGCGTTATGGGCTGCCACAAACTTCGGGTAGATGGCGATGGATTTGGTCAAGTGCCCGACCGCGCCCTGCGGATCATTCCGCATGAGGAGCCGATAGCCCTGCTCATATTCGCGCCGCGCCTTCGCGGGGGCTTTGAGGTCTAACTTCGAAACGGAACCGCCGGGACTCTGCACATCCGTAAGATGAGGGTTCCGGCTGTCAACCAGGAATAGATTGAACTGCAATTGGGACGTTTGAATCTGGTCAAGGGAGGTCATGTTGCCGAAGCGGTCGGTCCCCGAGGGGATAGACACCACCTGGGCAGCCGCTGCGCAGGAAAGGAGGGAGACGAAGAGCGACGCCCGACGAAGCGGCAGATTGAACATGGACTCGACCCCAAGAAAACGATACTGGAGAAGTTCGCTCTCGGCCAGCCCATTGATTTTGGAAGAAGCGTTGTACGATTCCGGGCCCCTGGTCGGATAACACGAACCTCGATCGCTCTATTTCCCCCTCAACCCCAGCGCTTCGACCACCTTGTCATCCACCTTGGCCGGCTGGCCATCCTGCTTGAAAACCACGCCGAAGCCACCGCGATAATCCCACATGGTCCAGCCGATGCCGTCGGCTTCAAGCGCTGTACGCACGTCGTGAATCCAGTTCATGCGCGAGGCCGGATCCGTGACGCGGCGATAAGCCCCGAATTCATTGCAGATCAGGGGCACGTTGTAGCTCTTGGCCCAGGCCGCCGCGGCATCGATTTGCAGCCGGATGCGATGCGCGTCCCAGTGGTCGAGCCAGTACTGTTCGAGCGCATACCGGGTGGCCGCGTCGGGAACCTGCTTGATCACGTCATCCATCGAGCTCTCGGTGGCGGGGTAGGGGATGCCATGGGTGTAGATCCACCACCACGGCTGCTCCCAACTCGCGCCCTGGTGGGTGAATTCGTTGGGCTCGTAGAAATGAAAGTTGTAGATCACGTTGCCGTCGGGAAGCGGATGCAGGGTGAGAAGGTCGGCGATGCCGGACCAGTTCGGCCCGGTGGCAATGATGGTGTTCCTGGGCGCCGCTTCGCGGATGGCGACCGCGGCGGCCGCCTGGATGCCGGACCAGCGATAGGGATCGTTGACATCGGGCTCGTTCATGATCTCGAAAAACAGCTTCTCCGGATCTCGCGAAGCGTAGTGCGCCGCCAGGCCCCGCCACAGCATGATGAACCGCTCCACGCCCTCGTTGCCGGTCTTGACCTTCTGCTTGTAGTCCTCTTCCGGATGAATGTCGATCTGCACCGCCAACCCGTTCGACAGCATGGCATCGACTGCGCGGTCGAGCCGGCCCAGGAAGTCGGTATTGAAGCCCTCCTGGTTGCGCGGAGACCGCTCCAGCGGCGCAGGGTCGATGCTGAGCCGGACATTGTCGAAGCCAAGTTTGGCTATGAGAGCAATGTCGGCCGCATCGGTATAGCGATCGGTGCGGGCGGCCGAGTAATCGCTGGCCGATTGGGCAAACCATTCCGAAGCGTTGATGCCGTGGCGCAGATGGCGCGCTCGCGCGAAGGCGGTTTGTTGATCCGACGGACGATCCTGGGCCAGAACCGGAATGGAAAGCAGCACAACGAAGGCAAGGCAGTGCATCAGGCGCATGTTCGGGGCTCCGGATGTTCTGTGAGTCGTCGGGTTAACGATACTACGGAACGATGGAGCCCGCTGGAGGCGAAAAAGGAGCTCATGTAACAGAAAATGCTGTTACATCTTAAAATTTGGCTCGTAAGACCTTTGGATTCAATTCGCAAATTTCCGAAAGCGAAAGAAAAGCAAATCTACATAGGGGGAGGATGGGGAGCGCCCTTTTGGGGCATCGACCGGCTACATCGCTGACGTATGAATCTTGGACATTGTTGACATCGCGATGAAGGGCATTGATCTATCCAACTCCAAGTTTGCACCAAGAGACCTTAACTCCCTGCAAATCCGCGGACGAGAGTTCTGCGAGCCGTACCGATAGGACGCAAACCGCGAAGAATCAACGCCGGACGGGGTTGGTGGCGCCTTGGAAATGAGGCTGGAACGAGTCGAGTCAGGCGAATTGGGCGCAGAAACGAAGACGGCCCCCGAATCGGGAGCCGTCTTCGCCACGAGATCTGCTACGACTTATCTGCCGCCGCCCATGGCCGACGAATGATCATCGGCTACCGCGACCTGGTCGAAGGTGGCACGCAAATACTTGTGCGGGTTGACGGGGACCATATGAACCCGGACCTCGTAATGGAGGTGCGGCCCGGTGGACCTGCCCGAGCGGCCCACGTAGCCAACGACCTGACCGCGCGAGACATGCTGGCCGGGGACCACGATCATCGCGGAAAGATGGCCGTACACGGTGATCACATCGTGACCGTGATCGATAGTGATCTCGCGGCCATAGCCTGAGCCCATGGCAGCATTGGTCACGTCGCCATCTGCGGCCGCGCGGACGGGTGAGCCGTAGGGAGCAGCAATGTCGATGCCGGAGTGGAAGGCACCTTCGCCGTTGATGGGATCTTCGCGCTCGCCGAAGCTCGAGGT